>Ga0351915_1007_pt2 | contig 99844 bp, 73 predicted proteins | sample TotcelHT113001M6_FD_205802 | JGI IMG/M metagenome (GOLD analysis project Ga0351915, IMG submission 205802) | Enriched cells from coal bed in the Powder River Basin, Montana, United States - Total cells T11 rep1 HSBNCT.T11.300.1.M6 ...
CGGCGCGCCCCCCGGTTTATTTTTTTTTGGGGGGGGGGGGGGGGGGGGGGGGGTTCAATGTGCTGTTTGAGATCGACAATGCGACGGAGCCGCTCGATTCGCTTCGCGAGCAGAGTATTCGCACGAAACTGCTGGGCTACGAGACGTACCAGGATTGGGTGCTGCGCGGGTGGCGGGAGGGTGGCCGGCGGGAGCCGCGGCCGGCGTTTCGCGTGGTGTCTTTGACGCGGGGGATGAACCGGGCGAACCACATGCTGTGGCTGGCCCGGCCGTGCGCGCGCAATCCGGATCGGCGGCTGGTCTATGCGGCTACGCAGGATGCGGATCTGGGCGACCCGCGGGCCGCCACCGAGCCACTGCTGAATGATCATCACGGCGGCTGGCAGTCGCTGTGTGATCTGCATCCGTCGGCACCGTTTGTGCGGGAACCGGTGCGGCTTTCTCCGCCGTTAGCCGTGCCGCGCGTGTTCTGATATCCTGTGCTTTCATGTCGCGTTCGCCCGCAGTGCTCGATGCGGGTATCAAGCCGCGTCCCCGCCTCCGCCGTTGCGGAATCAGGTACGGAGCCTAGGGGAACCGAGACACCGACAGGGCCGCCTCGACGGATGCACGCACGTCAGCCGGGGCGGTTTTCTGGGGGAATCGGCCGCCGCCGCCAATTACAATGAAACTTAATCGCCGACGCGGTGTTGAATTCAATACCATTTCGTTGTGCAGCCGTCACCTTCCGCCGCAGCTCTTTGGCAATGAACTCAGAGCAGCGAAGCCAACAGAGCCTCTGCAGGTAGAGAGAAATTCCATGTTGAAACTTTATTCACTGACGATGTTGCTACTTTTTGGCACACTGGGTTTGCAAGCCGTCATCAGCGCCGAGAGGCCGAAAGCCGGAACGAGCCACGACGTTCCCTCGGCCGGCTCGGTTCCTGCGTCGAAGCCTGCTGCCCGTAGCGCACTGGGAGGTGCACTCGACTATGAGTGCGACGATGCATGCTTAATTCCGGGAGCGCCGGTCCCGGCAGGAAAATACGCTGTGGTGTCGCCGGTGGGTAAGCAGACCGTGCAAATGATCAAACAAGGTCCCCGCCTGGACACGCTGGATGGGAAGACGATCGCGGTCGTGGGGGGAAGCTTCATGGCCAACATTACGCACCCCGAAATCAAGCGGCTGATCCTGGCGAACCATCCGACCGCCAAGGTGATCTTGCTAAGCGAGATCGGCTCAGCCGGCCCGTTCCCCGGCCCCGGCGTCAGACGCGTCTCGAAAGACGAATTCCAGAAGAACCTCAAAGAAATGGGCGTGCAGGCGGTTATTTCAGGCAACGGCGGCTGTGGACTTTGCACGCCGAAGGAGACCGGGTCGAGCATCGCAGCCGAATACCTCGGCATCCCCGCCGTCACCATTGCCGCGCCGACCTTCGTCAACCAGGTCTACTCGACGGTCGTCACCCATGGCGTGCCCGCACCGCGCGCCGCCACGTATCCCGGGGCGTTCTCCGCTCACAGTCCTGATGAACTGGCGCGAAACACGCGCGAAGTAGTCTGGCCTCAAATCGTCGCGGCGCTAACCGAACCGATCACCGAGGCGGAAATCACCGATCGTCGGAAGGCAAGCGTCGGCGACCCGAAAGGTCGGGTGTTCGCGGGCACCATCGAAGGGGTGAATCGCTTTTTTATCGAGCAGCGTTGGTCCGACGGCTTGCCGATCATACCGCCCACGGTGGAGCGGGTCGAGGAGTTTCTCAAATACACGGACCAGCCGTGGGATGCAGTGGTCGGCGTATTGCCGATCGCGTATCGCAAGACTCTGGTCTGGCATGTGGCCGTCAATGGCGTCATGGCGGGTTGTCCACCGGAGTTCATGCCGATTCTTCTGGCCTATACCAAGGCCCTCACAGACGGAAACTATCGCCGTACGCTCGCCAGCACCCATGCGTGGACGCCCTATTGCTGGATCAACGGACCAATCGCACGGCAACTGGGCATCGATGCGCAGCAAGGTCAGATCAACGAACCACGCAACGCCGCGCTCGGCCGGTTTATTAACCTGGCAATGATGAACCTGGCCGGTTACTACATCAAACAGGACCGCATGGGTAGCTTCGGATATCTCATGCCATGGAGCCTGGCGGAGGATGAAGCGGCGTGTATCAACATCGGTTGGAAGCCCTACCACGTGCAAAAGGGCTTCAGCCTCAATCAGAGCACGCTGACTGCGGCGTCCGCGTTGATGTGGGGCAACAACCTAACTCCGGCGTCGCACGACGGGGAGAAAATCATGGAGATGATGGCGTGGGACGCCGTAGAGAAAGGCCAGTTTGCCACGGGCAGCGGGCCGCGGCTCCCGAACCGAACCATGCTGATCACCGAGCACGTGGCGCGTGATCTCGCCCGAACTTATCCGACGAAGGAAAAATTGGAGGAGGCTTTAGTCGAAACAGCACGGCGCCCTGCGCACGAGCGAGCCTATGCTAACTATTGGGCCAATCCCGGCAGTGCCTTTCCCGCCAGGTACACCGTGGATCTGCACGTCAGGAGGATCATCCGGGAAGAGGGCGGCGAACTGACCGCTCCTCCGCCGTGGATGGCGAAGGTTCCCAGGCAGGAAAAGATCTACACCGTCCCCGTGATGAAGTTCGGCATGACTCCGATTCTCGTGACCGGAGACGCCGACCGAAACAAGGTCCAGACCATGCCCGGCGGAAATTCCGCCACCATCGAGATCAAACTGCCGGCCAATTGGGATGAGCTGATGGAAAAACTTGGCTATCGACCTCTTGAAGAGTTCTTCCTTTCCCAAGAAGCACCGAAAAGAGAATGATACACCGTCGGTAACGAGCGGTGTTCCTTCGGGGTAATCACCTGCGGATTATCACCAACGCGGAGGAGAGTTCGACGGGAGTATAAACCGCTCAACTTGTTTTGACGGTAGCGAAAGTGGCTACCGTCGGGTTATACGAAAGGCCGGCGTCACACGACGCCGGCCTTTTTCGTTCTATCGCCATGCCTCGCAAGTCGGTGCGACTGCGGTCGCCGGAGCCGCGAGTCTCACTCATCGTGCATGCATGTTGCCCACTGGCAGCCCACCCCCTGCTCGCCGCCGCGTTCTCGCCGGGAACTCTCGGTTGCCTCTGAGAGTCTCGCGGGGTGTGTTAACGATTGTTGCTTCCGGCAAGCCGATACGCTGTCGGCCGGGATGCTGGCCAACTTGCGGGCGCGGATCCCGCCCGTCTGCCAGCGGACGCTCCGCGAGCAGGTCATCGAGTACGTCCGGTACACCAAACGCATTCCGATTACCCCAACGCGGTACAAAACGCTGGCCGAGTCGATCCGCGAAAACGCCAAGGGCGAGGCGCTGATCCGCGCGCTGCGGCTGGGGTTTTCGGCTCGCGCGGAGCGGGCACACGCTACGAGTTGATCGGCGCGGCAACGTTGGACTTGCCACCGTTTGATCGGGCGTGGCTGCCGGCCATTCGCGCGTCGCCCATGCCGGCGCCGTTGCCGGCAGCCGTGGCGGTCGGCCGGATCCGCGACCTGCGGGCGTACATCCGCCGGATCAAATCGATCCAGGGGGCGCGGGGCAGCGATGCCTGTTTCCGCGTGGCCTGCATCCTGCGGGATGCGGGCCTGAGTCCCGAGGAATCGCTGGCCTACTTGTTGGAGTGGAACCAAAGCTGTGCCGATCCGCCGTGGTCGGTCACGGAGTTGGAGCACAAAGTTCGTGATGCGTTTGCCATCGTAACGAAAGGAGGAAGATTCGTGGAAAAGCGGAGTGTCCGCTCGGTGACCGGCGAAGATCGAGCCGTGATGTACACGCTCGCCCAGCGGACCGGTCTGCGCCGTAAGGAACTGTGCAGTCTGTCCCCGTCGTCGTTTGACTTGGCGAGCACGCCGCCGATTGTCCGCGTGCGTGCGGGCGACTCGAAGCATCGCAAGGCCGACGTGCTCCCGTTGGCTGCGGACGTCGCCGAGTTGCTGAGGAATTATCTGGCTGGCCGTCCGAATACGAAACCGATTTGGCCCCGATCGTGGTGGCGGCGATCGGCGGAAATGCTGTATGCCGATCTGGAGGCCGCCGGGATCAATCCGGTAGCCGACGACGGCACCGTGGTGGACTTCCACGGCCAGCGCGTCACCTTCATCACCGAGCTGGCCCGCGTCGGCAACTCCCCCATCGCCGTGCAGAAGCTGGCCCGACACAGCGACTTCAACCTCACCTTGCGGACCTACACGCGTCTGCAAATCGACGACTTGGTCAACGCCGTCGAGAAGCTCCCCGTCCTTGGCGGTCGGCCAGCCAAAGAGGAGCCGCCGCCGGAAGCCAAGCCTGAGGTGGTCATGCCCGACGACGCCCGCCTGAAGAACCTCGTCGCCGTCTGGCCGTCCCTTCCGGAGCACATCAAGAACGCCATCGCCATGCTGGCCGTGGCACCCGTTCCACCGCCTCAGTAATCAGCAGTCGCCGGGCATATATTCAGTCACACCCAGCTACGGTCGCATTCAGCACTAACCTGTATCGCGTAAAACGCAGATGGCACAATCCCGGCTCCGCTCTCACCGCCTGCGCAACCATCACGCCCCTGCCGCCCAGCAGCCCGTTCCCGGCCCTGTGATTGCGCGGGACGCACGTTCTTTGTGAAGCCGACCGTTGAATCGTCCGCACCTACGAACGCGGCGGACGCGATCCCTGGCCCTCGTCGGGAGCAAAGGAAAGCGGCTTGACGTGCATCGACGCGAAGGTACATAACGGGACCGTGCGAGATGCGATCCTGTTTGCCATCGGGGCCAATGCTACGCACGGCAAGCCACGGACGAACAAGGACAAACGGCACGCGGTTGAAATGCTGCTGGCTGATGAGACATGGCGGGAACAATCAGACAACCAGCTTGCGAAGATTGCCGCTGTATCGCAACCGCTAGTCTCGTCAATCAGGTCTAAACTTATAACGGATATAAGTTCAAACCAGCCAGATACCACGCTCGGCAAGGACGGAAAACGCCGCAAGAAGCCAAAACCACGAAAGCCACGAAAGCCGAAACTTCCGACGCCGACGTTTATTGACGACGACCCTTACTTGCGGCGGCCTTGGCGGCGATCCGCTCTTGCATTCCGTCGCCACTGACACCGTGTCAGTAGCCCCGAGCCCCGAACGGTTTCGCATCGGTTCGGACGGCCCCAACGGTCTTGGCATCAATCCAGACGGGGGCCGCGGCACCTGGCTCCTGAAACTTCAGTCTTTTTTCGACACCTCACATAAACGCGCGTTCAATGGGTCGATATTACTGGTAACCGCGTAGCTGGTAGTACGGATTCTGAGGCGAGTTTAAGGAGGGAGTCATGGATATCTTTTTGCGGTCTTACACGACAGGCAGCTTGGCCGAAAAAACGGGGCTGAAGCGCGATGCGGTCGAGCACATCATCAAAACCCGCCACATCAAACCTGTCGCGGTGCTTGGCGGGCGCAAAATCTTCGATGAGCGCGCGTTGCATCAGATTGGCGCGATCATCGCTGAGCGTCAGGCGCGCAAGGCAAAACGGGAGTTGGCACATGATTAGGATTACTACCGAACCGAACCGCCCCGGCATCGCGCCCGAGTTACTGACCACGGCCGAAGCGGCCCGGTTGGCAGGTGTTGGTGAGCGGACTTTTTGGGCATGGTCCCGAAGCGGCATCGCCCCGGCCCCGCTGAAGATCGGACTCGGCACGCGACCGGCGGTCCGATACCGACGCGGCGAACTGCTTTCCTGGATCGCCGCGGGATGCCCGCGGACGGATGGGAGGGCGCCATGAGACACGAAAAACAGAAGGGGCGGCGGACTCGCGATCCGCACGCCCCGTCAAGTAAATCCAACGGCAAGTCTACCGCAACAATGCGAATATGTCAACGCGACAAGGTGTTGTCGCATCTTATTTTGCAAGCACGCGCCAAGGGGCTTCATCTCGTTATCGCAAGCCAGCCCGCTGACACGGTGTCAGTAGAAAGGCGGGGCGAACGATGAACACGACACTGGAACATGCGATTGCCTATCATCAGCTGGGCTTCTCCGTTGTGCCGGTGGATCCGACGCAGAAAACCGGCGACGATGTGGCGCGACAGACAGCACTCGGGAATGGACGAGGCCGAATGTCGGTTTTGGTTCGAGAACCTATACAGTCCCTACCGCATCGGCCTTGTGTGCGGCGACGTTTCTGGAAACCTGGTAGTGCGTGACTTCGACAGCCTGAACGCATACCAGCGGTGGGCGAACGAGCACCAGGAATTGGCCGAATCGCTCCCCACAGTGGAGACCGGCAGGCCGGGGCGGCATGTATACTGTCGATCCACGTCATCCATGAAAACGACTTCCTTTGCGGACGGCGAGTTCCGTGGCAACGGAGCATTCGTCGTCGCCCCGCCAAGTCGGCACGAATCGGGCGTTCACTACACATGGACACGCGGCCTCCCGGAGATGCTGCCGACGATCGACCCAGCCCAAGGCGGCATGCTCCGCGACTGGACGCCGGACAACGCCGCGCTCATCGTCGCCGCGCCGGCCAGCTCGGTTGTTACAGAGAGTACAGAGAGTACAGAAGACATCTTTCTCTCTGTAACAGCGCGCGCCGCTGTCTCGGCCGCGGTCAAGCAGACGCTGCCGCGGGCCGAGGGGCAACGGCATCATCGGCTGTTCGAGTTCGCGAGGCGGCTGAAGGCTGTGCCCGAGCTGGCAGGCTTGCCGGCCAATGATCTGCGTGAAGCCGTTCGGAAGTGGCACGCCGCCGCACGGCCGACGATTGCCACCAAGGACTTCGAGGAGACATTTTGGGATTTCGCGGAGTCATGGGACAAGGTGAGGTACCCGGCGAATTCACAGCCGGTGAGGGTGGCTTTTGAAGCTGCGACGAAACAGCCAACTCCGAGATGTGCAGAGCATTAGGAGGGCGAGAAGCTGCGGCTCCTGGTCGCATTGTGCCGACAGTTGCAACGCACATCCGGCACGGCCAACTTCTTTCTGGCGTGCAGGACGGCTGGCGAGCTCCTCAACGAAAGCCACGTCATAACGGCGCGCTGGCTGAGGGGACTTGTCCGCGATGGGATACTTGAGCGTCAAGGCGAAGGTCATGGCAGTGGCGGGCGTCGTGCCTTCAGATACAGGTACACGGGCGACATGTGAAGCGTTACTGACACCGTGTCAGCGCTGTTTGTTGGCCAACGTTTGCTGCTGCTTGGTCAACGGAGGCACCTAACAAGGAGGCCAGTACTGACACCGTGTCAGCGAATATGGCGGTTACCCAAATTAACACCGAAAAGTGGTCGGCAGTTGGACGGGGTACCACTAACATCCATCAACGCAGGCGACCGGGGGGGGCGGTAAATTCCTGGGCAACGCGATCGGCGTGGCAGGGAACCGAATTTCCCCGGCCCAACCCAGCTGGACAACGGGCGGCTGACGGAAAACGGAGAATCGGCGACGTGACAGCGGCGCTGGAAACGTATAGACAAGGGGCGGACAGCACAGCTAAAACTTGGAAGGCGCAACGAGATGGCGACGGTGTACAAGCGGCGCGAGTGGCGACCGATTCCTGACGGGGCGAAGATCATCACGTATCGGGGCAAGCCCTACGCCTCGTGGACGGACGCCAAGGGCAAGGCCCGACGCGCTCCGTTGCATCCGGATGGGCAACGCATCGCCCAGTTGGCGGAATGCTACACGGCCCAGTTTTTCGACGAAACGGGCAAACGCCGCAAGAGGCCCACGGGGTGCCAAGACAAACAGGAGGCCGAACGTTACGCGAATCGCTTGGAGAGCGAAGCCCGGAAGCGGCGGACGGGCGAAATCGACCCCAAGGCAGAACGCTACGCGACGGAAGCCCGGCGGCCCCTCGGCGAACATCTGGCGGACTTCAAGCAGTACCTGACGGACAAGCAGAACACGCCCAAGCATATCGAATTGGTTTGTTCGCGGGCGGGCAAGCTGGTTGCCGACTGCAAGGCCGAACGCATCGCGGACCTGACCGACGCGGCGGTGATGGCGGCTATCGGAGCGATGAAAACGGGCGGGGCAAGTCTGCAAACGTTGAATCACTACATCCGCAACATCAAGCAGTTTTCGCGATGGCTGAAACTGCAACGGCGGACCCCAGATGATGCCCTGGCCGGCTTGTCTGGCTTCAACGCTGAGACCGACCGGCGATATGTGCGGCGGGAAATGACGCCCGACGAAGCGGCCTTTCTGTTGCGGACGGTCGCGACCTACACCACGGCCATGCACAACATGCCCGGCCCCGATCGGGCGATGGCCTACTGGGTAGCCCTCGGTACGGGGTTCCGAGCGAAAGAACTTCGCAGCCTGACCCCGGCATCTTTCGACCTGGACGCGGACCCGCCCACGGTGACGGTTCAAGCGGGGTACAGCAAACGGCGGCGGCTGGACGTTCAACCTATCCGGCAGGACCTGGCAGAACTGTTGCGGCCCTGGCTGGTCAAGTACGGGCGGGATGAACACCCCTTTGCAGCGATGCCCGAGCGAACGGCCCGGATGCTGCAAGACGATCTGGAGGAAGCCCGGCGGCGATGGCTGCAGGATGCCAAGACGGACGCGGAACGGGCGACTCGCGAACAATCCGACTTCCTCAAGCACATTGACGCGGACGGGCGGATTCTCGACTTCCACGGGACACGGCACACGTACATTTCGGGCATCGTGGCCGGTGGGGCATCGGTCAAGACCTGCCAAGAACTGGCCCGGCATAGCACGCCGATGCTTACCATCGGCCGGTATTCCCACGCCCGGTTACACGACCTGACGGCGGCCCTGGATGCCCTGCCCGGCTCGGGGACGCCCCAGGAACCGAACGCGGCCCCGGAAGCAATGGCGGCGACGGGAACGGATGGCGGCGGCTCGAACATGCCAGCAAATTGCCAGCAGTACAGCAGCGAAACCGCGCAGAACGTGGCGGGAAGCTGCGAAGGCGACAAAGATAGCCGAAACGAGGGCGATGAACCTAACCTGTTGCCCTACGTGGTTTTAAGCGACAAGCGGCGGGAAGCTGCGGGACAAGACGAAAGAGGCGCCGGTGGGAGTCGAACCCACGAATGGCGGTTTTGCAAACCGCTGCCTTAGCCACTTGGCTACGGCGCCACAACCTCCGCAGATTAAAGCATGTGTGCGATTCGGTCAAGAGGTTCTGAGCGTATAGGGAAAATTTTCGGCTCACTTGGCAGACGACACACGGAAAGAAGACATTCCTGTGGGGTGTATATTGGGGAGGCACGAATTCTTGGCCACGGATGAAACACGGATCCAACCCCGATCAAAGAACAGGGGGTCTGCCTGGGAGCGTATTTCCTTCTTATTTGCAATATCCTTCCTATGACTCGCATCCTTCGCATTCCACTCATGCCGTCGCTGCTGGCGTCGTGCAAGATTCAATTTCGAGCACTTGGCCGCGGCAAGATCCTTCCAGCCGCTGCAAACGGAAACGCACGATGCAGGCTTACAGAACGGTGTCATGGCAACTCGATGAAAGGAAAACATGATGTCAGCGTCGTTTGCACAAGGAGTTCAGGGATGGGATTGTTCGATTGGAATTTCCGGTCGCCCGATGACGAACAGTTGCGGGAGGTGGCCGAGCGGATCGTCCAGCTCAGCTTGCACGAGGTTCTGCAGCGTGTCACCGGCCTGACGCCGGACATGTTGCCCGCCGAGGCGCGGGGGTACATTCGCACGCGGGCGGCCAAGGTTGTCAATCGGGAAATCGCCGCAGCTTTGGCGGGCGACCGGCGTTTGCGGTCGGTGGATCGTACGCGGCTCTCTGGCCTGGTGACCGATACCCTGGTCGCCGCTGTCGCCGATCAGCGGCGAACGCTACGGCGGACGATTGCGGCTTGAGCCCGAGCGGGCTTTCCCTGAAACGCCACGCCCCCGGTCAGCGCCACGCCCCGCGGTCAGCGCCCGCGGGCCGCCGAATTGCGGCGTGAGTACCGGGGGCTTAGGCTTAAACCCATGCATCTTCAAGTTGCGGAATTCACACTGCAATCCGAACGCGACATTCGGGCCGCGGTCCAGCGAGCGCGGCTGCTGGGCGTGCTGTCGGGATTGCCGGAACGTCAGCGGGCGGCGTTTGGCAAAGCGGTTCGCAAGGTGGTCGAACATGCGGTCCCAAGCGGCGGCGAAATCGTGTTTGGCGTCCTGACCCGCGCGGGAGGCAATGCCGTCACGGCGGCGATTTGCATTCGAGCGGCGACGGAAGACCGAGCGGCCCACAGTGGACTGGTTCAGAAGCCCCTGCCGGGCCTGGACACGGACTGGCGGCGCGAAGTCGAGACGCTGGTCAGCCGGGTCGAGTACGAGGGCCAGTTTCCGGCGGACGTGCGGGTGCGGCTCGAACAGAACTTGCCCGCCGGTGCAGCTCCGTTGGTCGAGAGCGAACTGCCCGAGTGGCGGACCGCACTGGAGACAAGTTCCGCCCAATATGCCTTGGAGACGGGCCAGCGGCGAATTCGGCTGCTGACCGAAAACCTGTTGGCAACGCAGCGTCGCGACGCGGACTTGGAACGCGAGTTGCAAGAGCTGCGCGCATTGAACGAGACCTTGGAACTGCTGGCCCTGGTGGCCAGCAAGACGGACAACGGCGTGGTGATCCTGGATGCCCAAGGTTACGTGGAATGGGTCAACGACAGCTTTTCGCGAATGACGGGCGTTCGCCTGGCGGCGATGCGGGGCCAGTCACTGGCAGCGATGCTGTTTGACGAGGAGGCCGAAGCCGACGCCCGCCGCCAATTCCAGCGGTTCCTGGCTGCCGGTCACGGGTTGAGTCAGGAAATCGAGCAGACGCGGGTGGATGGCCAACCTTACTGGATGTCGATCGGCGTCACGCCGGTGTTTGACGACGAGGGCGACATCACGCGTTGGGTCGGGATCGCCAGCGACGTGACCAAGCGGCGCGAGGCCCAGCGGGCGTTGGAGCAGGCGAAAGAGGCGGCCGAAGCGGCCAGTCGGTCCAAGGGCGAATTCCTGGCCAACGTCAGCCACGAGATCCGCACTCCGATGAACGTGATCATCGGGATGACCGAATTGACGCTGGGCACGCGGCTGACGCCGGAGCAGCGGGAGTATCTGGCCGCCGTCAAGAACGCGGCTCAGGCCCTGTTGCGATTATTGAACGATGTCCTGGATCTGTCCAAGATCGAAGCCGGCAAGTTGCACATCGAGAACGTCCGGTTTTCGGTGACGGAATTGATCCAGGAAGTTTTGAAGCTGTGGGAGCCCGGGGCTCGGCAAAAAGGGCTGCAAGCCCGCGGCCAGCTCTCCGCCGATCTGCCGCCGCTGGTGATTGGCGATCCGGTCCGCCTGCGGCAGATTCTATTCAACTTGATCGACAACGCGATCAAGTTCACGGAGCAGGGGCAAGTGGTCGTAACGGCGGCGCTGGATGCCGACACGGGGGACCAGGCACGGATCCACTTTGCGGTTCGCGACACGGGAATCGGCATCCCGGAGCACAAGTTGGCGAGTATTTTCGAGGCGTTTTCGCAAGCCGACAGCTCGACCAGCCGACGGTACGGGGGCACGGGGTTGGGGCTGGCGATCTCGGCCCAATTGGTCACGCTGCTGGATGGCCGACTGTGGGTGGAAAGTCAAGTCGGCGCGGGCAGTGTGTTTCATTTTTGTCTGGGTTTCAAGATCCCGGAATCGGCGGCGGCCGACCAGGACAAGCCCAGCCGCCGCCGGGCACCGTTGCGGGCCAAGAACCGGTTGCGGATCCTGGTCGCCGACGACAACCCGTCCAACCGGCTGCTGGCCGCCCGGATTTTGGAAAAACGTGGCCACGTCGTGCTGCAGGCTGGCGACGGCCGCGAGGCGTTGGCGGCAGCCGAACGCGAGCCGCTGGACATCGTCGTGATGGACGCCCAGATGCCGGAGATGGACGGTCTGCAAGCCACACGGCAGATCCGACTTCTGGAAAAGACCACCCAAACCCACTTGCCGATCATCGCCCTGACCGCCTCGGCGATGAGCGGTGATCGGGAACGCTGTCTGGCGGCGGGCATGGACGGGTACATTTCCAAGCCGATCGACGCGCAGGAACTGCTCACGCTGGTCGAGACGCTGGGCACGCAGGTGCGTTCGGCCAAGGTCTCCGACCAGCGAGGGCGGGATGCCGGCGCGCAGTTCGATTTTCGCGCCGCCCTGGCCCGGCTGGAAGGCGATGTCGAGATCTTTCAGGAGCAGGTGGGGTTCTTTCTACGAGACGCTCCCGCGTTGCTGACGGCCGTTCAAGAATCGCTGGCGGCGAAGGATGCGGACAAGTTGAAAACGGCCGCACATCGGCTGAAGGGACTGGCCGCCAGTTTTGACGCGCAAGCGGTCACCGAGCCGGCGTTCGACCTGGAACAGCGTGGGCTGCGCGGCGATTGGCAGGGAGCTGATGCGGTTTACCTGGCGTTGGAGGGCGCGTTTTCTCAACTGGCCGCAGCTTTGGCCGGTTACTTGGAACTGCTGCCGTCCGCGGCGGACAAGGATTCCTGAGGTGGCTCGTCGCCGCCGACGACGACGCGATCGATGGCGATGCCCAGCTGGCGGAGTTTGGTACGGAGCGTGGTGCGTGTGACTCCCAGGAGCCGTGCGGCCTCCAATTGGTTGCCGCCGGTACGGCGCAGTACCCGCGAAATCAGTTCGGTCTCCATGCGGGTCAGCGCCTGGTCGTACAAGTCCTCGACGCCTCCCGTCAGGCGTTCGTTGATGAACCGCTCCCAGTACTCGCCGCCCCCGTCCTCGCCGAAAGCGGTCCGCAGCGTCGACGGACCGCCGCCGTGGACGATTTCGGGCAGAAAGTCGGCCAGCAGCACCGGGCCCGTGGTCTGGAGCACGGACTGCCGCACGACGCTCTGCAGCTCGCGCACGTTGCCGGGCCACGAGTACCGCCGCAGCAAATCCATGGCGGCCGGCGACACGCCGCGGACCTCCTTGCCCAGATCGCGATTGGCCCGCAACAAGAAATAATCGGCCAACAGCACCAAGTCCTCGCCGCGTTCTCGCAGCGGCGGCAGTTGGATCGTGTAGCCGTTCAAGCGGTAATACAAATCGGCGCGGAACTGGTTGCGGGCGACCATTTTCTCCAGATCCCGGTTGGTGGCGGCGATCACGCGGACGTCGGCCGCGATCGTTTCATTGCCTCCGACTCGCTCGAAACGCTGCTCCTGCAGCACTCGCAGGATCTTACTCTGCAACGCCGGCGACATGTCGCCGATTTCGTCCAGGAACAGCGTGCCGCGATGGCATTGTTCGAACTTGCCGATCCGCCGCCGGTCCGCCCCCGTAAACGCGCCGCGTTCGTGTCCGAACAATTCGCTTTCCAGCAACGCCTCGGGAATCGCGGCGCTGTTGACTTCCATGAACGGGCCGGACGCACGGTGGCTGTGATGATACAGCGCGCGGGCGACCAGTTCCTTCCCCGTCCCGCTCTCGCCGCGAATCAGCACCGTTACGTTCTGAGACGCCACGCGGCCGATCGCCTTGTAGACCAACTGCATTGCCGGGCAACGGCCGACCAGCGCGTCGCCTTCGGCCGGGACGACGTCGCCCGACTCTTGCAGCGTCACGCGTTGCCGGGTCCAGCGGCGGATCTCCAACGCCTGGTCCACCAGCTTGCGGACCTCGGCGAAATCCAGCGGCTTCAGCAGATAGTCCAGCGCGCCGAGCTTCATTGCCTCGATGGCCGTGTCGCTGTTGCCGGAGGCCGTCATAAAGATGACGGGCAGCCGCGGGTCGAGTTGTTTGAGTTGCCGAAAAGCCTCCAGACCGGTTTGGTCGGGCAGGACCAAGTCCAGAATGGCGACATCCGGATGCGTCTCGGCGACCAGGCGGCGCGCTTCGCTGCCACTGGCCGCCGTCAGCACTTCGATGCCCACTTTGTCGAACATCCGCCGAAACAGATGCAGTACGGTGGGTTCATCGTCCACGACCAGTAGCGACGCCATCCGTTCCGCCTCACTCGTCCAGCACTGCTACCGCGACAAGCTCCACCAATTCATCGTGCCGCTGTTGGTGGTGACTCAGGGCGTGTTGGAAGCGGTGAAAATGCGACTCGACGTCGTCCCACGTGGACGCGGGCCGAACGGACGAACCGGCCAACTCCTGAATCTGTTCCAGCAACTCCAACAGCTGCGGATGCTCGCCGTGCAGGCCCTCCAATTGGTCTCGGAGCGTGGGCTGCATGGCCGCTACTTCCGCCAGTGCGTCGTCTGTTTCCTCCAAGAAGAACAGCGTCCGCAGCCTGGCGCAGAGGTCGGCGACGCGATCCGGCACCGCGTCGATCGGCACCGCAGGGGCCCGCCACGATGCGTCCGCCTCGGCGTCCGCGATGTCCTCCAACAACTCGGCCAAATGTCCCAGCAAACGTTCCACCTGTGCCCGTTGGCGGAGGAACTCTCTACGATTGGTTGTTAGCGTACTCACCATGCCCCGTCGCCCCTTTTCGTCTGGTGCCTCGAAACTTGACCCCGACGCCACGGACAGACGTTTCTTGCGAGCCGTCACGGAAGCCATACTAGAGAAGTTAATCTACAGCCCTGTCCGCAATGGTTATGCTCGGAGATTATCACGAAAAAGTCAACCTCTGCCACTCTATTTGACTACCTTGGGAACACGACGCTTCGGACCATGAGCGTCCAATCATGTCCGCCCGCGCCCGTCCAGCTGGGCTTTGCGGCTCCAGCGCGATCAGCGCCCGTCACGCCGGGCTCGTCTCTCGGGCGGGTCCGAAGTGCTCGCCCCACGTGGCGGCCAGGCCCCGGCCCAGGTCGATCGCGCGGGTGTTCTCCTCCGGCGACAGCGGCCGGAAATCCCGGATCATCTGCACGTTGTGCCGGATCTGCTCGACGGAGTGGACGCCCAAGTTGGCCGAGACGACGCCGGGGATGCTCAAGGCATATCGCAGCGCCAGGGGCACGTGCTGGCTGTCGAGCTGCGCCCGCGTGGGATTCTCGTATTTCATGCCGGCGGCACCGCCGAAGACCTTCATGGCGACGATCCCCACGTTGTGCTTCCGCGCCACCGTCAGAACTTCTTCCTCGAAGTGGTAGGTATGGCGGTCGACGAAGTTGACAATGGCCAGCACCACGTCCACTTCACCGGACGCCAGGAACTGCGGAAAGCGGGCAGCCAGGTTGTGGCCCGAGACACCCACGAAACGGCACGTACCGGCTTTTTTCTGCTTGAGCAGCCAGGTGAAGACGCCGTCGGCCTCCCAGGCGCGGCGGATGTCCAGGTTCCCAATGCCGTGATAATACAGCACGTCGAAATAGTCGGTTCGCAACAGCTTGGTCGACTTGGCCAACGATTTCTCCGCGTCGGCGATGCTGTTGGCAAACACCTTGGTGGACAGAAACACATCTTTGCGGCGTTTGCCGAGCGCCAGCCCGACGCCCTCCTGCGAATTCTTGTACATCTCGGAGGTGTCGACCGCCGTGATGCCTTCGTCCAAGGCGGCATTGACCAATTCGGCGATCTTGGGCGGTGGCAAACTGCCGCAGGGCGCGGTGCCCAACGTGAACATGCACAGCGGCTCGTTCGTGCGGCCCAGGATCCGGCAGGGCAGGCCGCCCGGTGTGGCTGGCGGCGAGTTCTGCGGCGGCGGTTCCGCCGACAGCGCCGCGGCGCCTTCGGTGCCCAACGTAACGGCGCTCGCGAGGACACTGGCCTGACGGACAAAGTCCCGGCGAGACAACAAGGGGCGTTCGGATCCAGACTTGAATGTCATCAGTACATCTCCTTGAGTTGAATGGATGGTGGAGGCCCGGGCTGGGCCGTCCCCTGCGTGTCGATGTCCCGTTTATCATCCGGGAAGAACCCCGTTGAATCCGCGTCGTCCTCGAAGATTGTGATCCGGGCATGGGCGGTGGTTCCGCCCGTGGTAACCCGCGTCACGAGGTGTTTCGGTTCGCAACATCAGCGGCCCTCGGGCAACGGAGCCGTGTTGGCCCGGGAATGCTCGAAAGTCAGGATCGGCCGAAAATCCGGGTGATCGGCGAACTGCAAGTTTTTGCGCCCGTAGTACGAGCCGTGGTACTGGCCGTTGGAGTCGATCCACGTTGTGACGCGGACGCGTTCGTCCAACGTCAGCTTGACCTCGTAATGGTCTTGGCCCAGGTATTTGGCCAGCCGGCTGGCATGGGTGCCCAGGCTGTACGGCGGCAGATAATGGTTATTGCCCGCCTTGGGATGGTTCTCGCCGATGACGGGGATCAATCGCCGCGACAAAATGCTCTCATACGACCGGTTGAACAGGGCTGTTCGCGCGGCGGACAGGTCGAGATCCGCGTCCCGCTTGTCGCCGCCGTGGCAGGCCACGCAATGCCGGTCCCAAATCGGCTGGACGTCGATTTCGTAGGCCAGTGGTCGCGCGCCCGAGACTTCGCCCGGCTGCGGGCCCGGCAGACTCGGCTCCCTGCCCAGGGCCAGGGGCAGATCCGTCTTGGCCGCCAAGCTGATCTCGTGAGGCCGCTCGTGACAACCCACACAGCTGCGGACTTCGCCGGGACGGAAATTCACGAACGTCCGTTCCCGCTGGACTTCCAGGTAATCCTCGTCCAGGGCCTGGAGAAAAATATTCTTGTCCGCATCGACCAGGAAGTGAGCCGAACCGTCCGAATCGACCGGGACAATCCCGTGTTGGATCTTCAGGCCCAAGTGGGTGTCGCGCGAGATCACCGAATGCTGCTGATCGTAGACGTCACCGTCCCAGCAGCGGCGGGCGGCCCAGGGACGAGGCACGTGCTCGTTGATCCGCAGATGCTTGATCGTTCCGCGCGGCACGCCATCCAAGCCGCGATAGACGTCGGTCACGATCACGCGGGCGAGTCCTCGAGCGGCCAATTCCGGATCGGTCGCTCCCTGGGGGATTTGCGGCAGCGGCCGCGGACGGACCGGCTGCGGCATCCAGCACGAAAACTCCTCGTCCTGATACACAAGCCGTTTCTGGCCGTCGCGATCCAGGAGGTACAAGCCGTAGGCGTTTTCGCGGTTCCAAGGGGCACGCGGGTTGAACGAAGCGAGCAGGTGCCGCTCGGACAGCGGAAATGGATCCATGTACAGCGGGCCTCGGCTGGTGTTGCCCCGCCCGTCGCGACCGGCTTGCATTTCCGGCGGGATCGGCCGGGTAGCTCCGCCCGGCACGTTATCCCAACCCCATTGGTGCCGAACGTCAACCTCCGGCGTCAGATAGCTGACCGCCTGGCCCGTGCGGCGATCGAGCTGGGCGTCGATCCGCATGATCGTGCCCACGCCCAGCGGCATGTGCGGGGCCCCGATCGCCACAAACAAATGGTTCCTGCCGGGGATCGCCCGCCCCACGTTGAACACCGAGGGAAATGCGATATTCATCCCGCACACCTCTTCGCTGCCGGTGCCGTCAGGCCGCATGGCCCACAATCCTTTGTTTGTCACCGAGCCGTTGTCCACGTACTCCCAGCGGGTATAGAGGATGCGCCCGTCGTTCATGACGCTGGGCGCCGATTCGCTGACCGAGTTGTTCGAAAGCTGTTCGAGGCAGCTGCCATCGCCGTCCATGCGGTACAGCACGGTCGTGGTCAGCCTGTCGGCACCATCGCACAGGATGCCGTATTCGCAACGGCTGGAGGCAAAGCAGATGCCGCCATCGGGAAGATAACAGGGATGGATATCGTCCGTGTGGTGCAGGTACGCTGTTCCCCCCTCCAATTTGTACTTCGCAATTCGTGCCGCTTCGTCCGCCGGCGGCTGGGTCAATTGGCGGAGGCCCGTGCCGTCGATGCCTACCTCCCAGATCCGGAACCCCACCCCGATTTTTTCTTTCCAGTCAAACACGACCCGCCGCCCGTCGTAGGAGAGGTCGCAACGCCCGAAAATCCCGTGCGATAACTCCGGGACAAGTTCCTTGACGTTGCCGTCGGCCAGCGAGAGCAGGCAGAGATTGCCACCGAAACGCTCGCAGCCATCGATAAAGTCCGTGTAATAGTGACTGGATTGGAACGTGTACCGCCTGACGAACAGCAGGTACTCGACGCCTGGCAGCAGCTGGCACAGTTGCTCGCGGTTGGCGGCGGTGTCGGTGTCAATCGGCCCTGCCAGGTCGGCGGACGTAGGAAACAGGTCGGCAAAAACCTGTTCGTTGGGATGGCGAGCGGATTCGGAAACCACCAGGCCGGCCAAGTGGGGCATCAAGCCCGTCGTGGCGACTCGGATCGCGTTCTCGCCTGCTTTCAGCTCGAACGGGCCAACCGTTTTCCAAACCAGGTCGCCGAGGAAGAAGCCGCCGGTCGCAGGCTGCAGAATCCGCCCCGCTTGACGTGTGCCGTTGATTTCCAGGACCAGCGGACGCTGGTCGCCGCTAGCGTATCGAAAGTGCAGATAGTGGGGCCCTGGACGCTCGACCGTCACTGTCCATTGGGCCATGCCGTTGCGCCCATGACAGACCACCAACCCGTCCCACTGCTGTTCGACGGGAACCAGATTCTCCGACTTGTCGGACAGCTGACGCGCGGGTACCACGATTGTGTCGGCCGTCAGCGGCATCGCTTGCACCAGCACAAGCCAGGCGAGAGCGGCAAGACGAATTGACTTCATGACTTTCCTCCTGGCCTGCATTGTATCGGCTGGGATGGGGTGTGGAATAGCGGGTTCGAGCGACACGGGTTCGAGCGGGGCGTTCGAGCGGGGCGTGTTTCCAACGTTCCACTCGTCCGTTACAATCGGTGATGGCGGAATCGCCCCCCCATGTTGGAAATGGATCGCGAGACACGAAAGGGAAAGGGTTGGGACGTGGCAACCAGGACATTCGAAAAGCCGATGGCCATCGTCAAACCGGTCGCGGAACACGACCCGCTGTGGTTTCGAGATGCCATCCTGTATCAAATACACGTGCGGTCATTCTTTGATTCCAACGACGACGGGATCGGGGACTTTCCAGGGCTCACGGACAAGCTGGACTACATCCAGAATCTCGGGGTGACGGCGATCTGGCTGCTGCCGTTTTTCGTCTCTCCGTTGCGGGATGACGGCTATGACACCGCCGATTACACGCGGATCAACCCGGTTTATGGGACGCTCCGCGATTTCGAGACTTTCCTGCGCGAAGCGCACCGCCGCGACCTGCGGGTGGTCACCGAGATGGTCATGAACCATACCTCGGACCAACACGAGTGGTTTCAACGGTCGCGACGGGCCAAGCCGGGCGATCCGTGGCGTGATTTCTACGTCTGGAGCGACACCAACGAACGCTATCGGGAAGCCCGCGTCATCTTTCAGGACTTCGAGCCCTCGAATTGGACGTGGGACCCGGTGGCGCAAGCGTACTATTGGCATCGCTTCTATCATCACCAACCGGACTTGAATTTCGACAATCCCGAGGTCCATGCGGCGGTGCTACAAGCGATCGACTTTTGGCTGGACCTGGGTGTGGACGGGGTGCGGTTGGACGCGGTGCCGTACCTGTACGAGCGGGAAGGAACGAATTGCGAGAATCTGCCCGAGACGCACGCGTTCTTGAAAACGCTGCGCCGTCACGTGGATGAAAAGTACGCGGACAAGATGTTGTTGGCCGAGGCGAACCAATGGCCCAACGACGCGGCGGAGTACTTTGGCGACGGCGACGAATGCCACATGAACTTTCACTTTCCGCTCATGCCGCGGCTGTTCATGGCGGTCGAGCGGGAAGACCGGTTTCCGATCATCGATATCCTGGAACAGACGCCGCCGATTCCGGACAATTGCCAGTGGGGCATCTTCCTGCGGAATCACGACGAGCTGACGTTGGAGATGGTGACGGACGAAGAGCGGGATTACATGTATCGGGCCTATGCCGAGGATCCTCGGGCGCGGGTCAACCTGGGCATTCGCCGCCGCCTGGCTCCGCTGTTGCGGGACAATCGACGCAAGATGGAATTGCTGAACGGACTGCTGCTGTCGCTGCCCGGGACGCCGATTATTTACTACGGCGACGAAATCTGCATGGGTGACAATATCTACCTGGGCGACCGCGACGGCGTGCGGACGCCGATGCAATGGAACGACGACCACAACGCAGGATTTTCGCGGGCCAACCCCCAGCGACTGTTCCTGCCGGTGGTCATCGACGCGGCCTTTCATTACGCATCGCGAAACGTCGAGGTCGAGCAGGGCCGTCCGCACTCGATGCTGTGGTGGATGCGGCGCATCATCGGCCTGCGGAAACAGCACGCGGCGTTCGGGCGGGGGAGCATGGAGTTTCTCCGGCCGGACAATCCCAAGGTCCTGGCGTACCTGCGGCAGTACGAATCGGAAACGCTGCTGGTCGTGGCCAACTTGTCGCGGTACTCCCAGTGTGTCGAACTGGACCTGTCGCGGTTCCGCGGTCAGACGCCGGTCGAATTGTTCGGCTTGACGCAGTTTCCGCCGATCGGCCAGTGGCCGTATTTGCTGACGCTCGGCCCGCACGGGTTCTACTGGTTCCAGTTGAAATGGGCCAGCGACGAAGCGGAACCGTTGTCCGCGGAACTGGCCGCATGCAGCGTGGCCACCCGTTGGGACGGCCTGTTCGAGGGCAAGCCGCTGGGCTGTCTGGAAGCGGCCCTGCCCAGCTACTTGAAACGGCAGCGGTGGTTCGCCGGCAAGGCGCGGGCAATCCAGCGCGCCCGCCTGCTCGATGTGTTAACGGTTCACGACGTTCCGGAAGTCACGAGCGACATGAGACGGACCGGCTGGCGGACCGCCGCCGGGCTCCCTGCCACGCGGCTGTTGATCGTGCGAGTGGATTACGTCGAAGGCGAGCCGGAACGGTATGTCTTGCCGGTGGTGTTTGCGCAAGGCGAGCAGGAGCGGGACCTTTTGGGCGATCGTCCGGGGGCTGGCATGATCTCGGTGGCGCGGCCTGACGCCGACGCGGGGGCCACGCTGTGCGACACCACCCACGAGAGCGAATTCTGGGTGCTGCTGTACGACGCCATCGGTCGCGGACGGACAATTCCCGGCCGCCACGGCCAGATCGAGCCCCTGCAAACGCAAGCTTTTGCGCGGTTGGGGATGGAGGTGCCCCGCGAGACTTGCATCCACGGCGGCGAGCAGAGCAATACTTCCGCCGTGCTGGGGGGGAGGTTGATTATCAAACTGTTTCGGCAGATTCGCGAGGGCGAGAACCCGGACCTCGAAATCGGCCGGTACCTCACCGAGCAGGCACCGTTGACGTGCGTGCCTCAGGTGGTCGGTGCGCTCCAGTATCGCAGCGCCGACGGCGAAACGTACACGCTGGCCGTCTTGCACGAATACGTGGCCAATCTGGGCGACGCCTGGACCTCCGCACTCGATGAACTCGGCCGGTACCTGGAGCGGATTGAATCCGAACTGTCCGGCCCGCCCCCGGCCGATTCGCTGCCGGCCGCTTCGCTGCTGGACCTGGTGGAACGAGTGCCGCCGACACTGGTCCAGGAGATGATCGGCGGTCACCTGTCATACGCAGAACTGCTGGGCCAACGCACCGCCCAAATGCATTTGGCGCTGGCGGCCGGCGAAGGCAAGAACTTTGCGCCCGAGCCGTTTACGAAACTGTACCAGCAGGGCCTATACCAGTCGCTCCGCGGCCAAGCCCGCCGTCGGCTGGACTTGTTGCGGCGCCAGCAGCCGCAACTCCCGGCGGCCGTGGCGGCCGACGTCCAGCGACTGCTGGAACGTGAGGAAACGTTGCTCCAGGAGTTTCGCGAACTGGCCGAGCGTCCCGTTTCCGCCCTGCGGACGCGCTGCCACGGCGATTTCCATCTGGGGCAGGTCTTGTTCACCGGCAAGGATTTTGTAATCATCGACTTTGAGGGCGAGCCGGATCGGCCGATCAGCGAGCGGCGGATCAAGGCCTCGCCGCTGCGGGACGTGGCGAGCATGATCCGTTCCTTGCACTACGCCACCCATGCGGTGTGCTGCGGTCCGCAAGCGGAGTCGCCGACGGCGGCCGGCGGTCCCGATCTGGCGGCGTGGCTGTCCGTGTGGTACGTCTGGACTTCGGCGGCCTATCTCAAAGCCTACCTGGCCGAGGCGTCGCGCGGCAGCTTTTTGCCTTCGCGCCGCGAGGATCTGGAAACCTTGCTCCATGCGTACCTCCTGGAGAAAGCCCTGTACGAACTCGGCTATGAACTGAACAACCGCCCCACCTGGGTGCGCATTCCGCTGGAGGGTATCCTGCAGTTGATTGGAGCCAAGTAGGGGAACTGTCTGTGGGATGCGCGCCGAGCGGATATCTTGGTGGGTTCCGAGCGCCGATCGGAACCAGGGCGGGATTTGCCGCAATCTGGACCATCGAGTCGCGGTCGGCGCCCGCGACCTGCTTCGGTTGCAGCTGAGACGTACGGGAAAGAGAGCCATGAGAACGCACGACAGGTTGCCGGAACATCCTGCCTATCCGCCGACATTGGGCGCCACCTACCTGGGTAACGGAAAGTGCCGATTCTTGGTTTGGGCGCCTCACGTCGAACGTCTGGAACTGAAGCTGATCGCGCCGCACCAAATACTGCTAGCGATGCAGCCGCACGGGCGGGGATATTACGAGCTGACGACCGAGGGCGTCGAACCCGGCACACGGTACTTCTACCGGTTGGCGGGCGAGCAGGATCGGCCCGATCCCGCGTCGCGACTCCAGCCCGACGGCGTGCATGGCGCCTCGGCCGTGATCGATCCGCAATTCGCTTGGACCGACGAGTATTGGCACGGCATTCCCTTGCATCAGTACATTACGTATGAGATGCATGTGGGGACCTTTACGCCCGAGGGCACCTTCGACGCGGCGATCGGCTATTTGGACGACCTGCGGGAGCTGGGCGTCACGGCGGTCGAGCTGATGCCGGTCGCCCAGTTTCCTGGCGGGCGGAATTGGGGTTACGACGGCGTGCAGCCGTTCGCGGTACAGAACACCTACGGCGGTCCGGACGGTCTGCGGCGGTTGGTCGACGCTGCCCACCAGCGCGGCTTGGCGGTGGTCATGGATGTGGTCTACAACCACGTGGGTCCCGAAGGCAATTACCTGGCCGAATTTGGACCGTACTTTACGGCTCGCCATCACACGCCGTGGGGCCGAGCGATCAATTATGACGATCGGGGCAGCGACGAGGTGCGGCGATTCTTCATCGAGAATGCACTGGCCTGGATCGACGCGTTTCATATCGACGCCCTGCGACTGGACGCGGTCCATGCCATCTTCGACTTCTCCGCCCGGCCTTTCTTGCGGGAACTGGGCGACGCCGTGCGGCAGGAGGGCGAGCGGCTGAACCGCCGCGTGTACACGATTGCCGAGAGCAGCTTGAACGACGCGCGGCTGCTGGCGTCCAAGGAATTAGGCGGCTGCGGCATCGACGGCCAGTGGTGCGACGATCTGCATCACGCCGTGCGGACCGCCTTGGTCGACGATCGCTCGGGCTATTACGCCGATTATCGCGGGTTCGATCATCTCGTCAAATCGTATCGGGATGGGTTCGTGCATGATGGCGACTATTCCGAGTATCGCGGGCGGCGGCACGGGAACGCCGTGCGGCACGTCGATCCGATCCGGCTGGTCGTCTGCTCGCAGAACCACGACCAGGTCGGCAATCGGCTGTTCGGCGAGCGGCTGACGGAATTGGTTTCCTTCGAGCAGTTGAAATTGGCCGCCGCGCTCGTCATTTTGTCGCCCTATCAGCCGTTGCTGTTCATGGGCGAAGAATACGGCGAAACGGCCCCCTTCCAGTTCTTCATCAGCCACGGCGACCCGGCGCTGGTCGAAGCCGTGCGGCGAGGGCGGAAGGAAGAATTTGCCCGGTTTCATTGGACGCAGGAGCCGCCTGATCCCCAGGACGAAAGCACGTTCCAGCGGTGCAAGTTGAACCACGCGTTGAAACGCACAGGCCGTCATCGCGTGCTGCGGAGGTACTACCAACGGCTGATCGAGTTGCGCCAGACCGAATCGCCGTTGGCCTTTCCCCATCGCGACCGCATGGAGATCGACGTGCTGCTTCCCGGACGAGCGATGGCTCTCCGCAACGGGTCGGCCGATCGCGAGTTGATGATCGTATTCCACGTAGGAGCGGACGCCACGACGGTCTCCCCCCGGTTGCGAACCGGGGCGTGGGACAAGATACTCGATTCCACGGACTCTTCGTGGGACGGGCCCGGCAGCGACTTGCCGCAGCAGGTACAGTCGTCCGGCGAGGCAAGCCTGTACATGCCCCCTTATTCGGTGGCAGCCTACCGGAGATCCTAACATGACGCAGGAAGAATCAGAAAAAAACATCATTGGTGTTGGCAAACGCATTCGCGGCGTACGGGCGGAGGAACAAGAAACGGGGGCGGCCGTTTCGCGACGTGTGTGGCCAGGCAGGCCGTATCCTTTGGGTGCCACCTGGGACGGGCGGGGCGTCAACTTTGCCCTGTACGCGGAGCACGCGTCCCAAGTGGAACTGTGCCTGTTCGATTCGCCGGACGCCGAACGGGAATCCGAGCGGATTCCCTTGCAGGAACAAACCGACATGGTGTGGCATGCGTTCCTGCCCGACCTCGGGCCCGGCCAGCTGTACGGCTACCGCGTGCATGGGCCTTACGACCCGCAGCGTGGGCATCGCTTCAATGCCAACAAGGTGTTGCTCGATCCCTACGCCAAATTGGTCGGGCGTCGCACGTGCTGGGATGATTCGCTGTTTGCCTACACCGTCGGTTCCGCGGACGAAGACCTGTCGTTCGACGAGCGGGACAGCGCGGCGTATGCCCCGTTGGCGGCGGTGATCGATCCGGCCTTCACCTGGGGCGACGACCGTCCGCCGAAGACATCCATGCACAAGACGGTCGTTTATGAAATGCATGTCCGCGGATTGACCAAACTGCATGCGAAGATTCCGGAATCGCTGCGCGGCACGTACGCCGGCCTCGCATCACCTCCCGTCATCCGATACTTGAAGAAACTGGGAGTCACTGCGGTCGAACTGTTGCCCGTTCACCACTTCCTGCAAGACCGGCACCTGGGGGACCGGGGATTGGCGAACTACTGGGGCTACAACACGCTGGGGTTTTTTGCACCGCACATCGCTTACGCGGCTTCGGACTCGCCGCTGGACGCGGTGCGCGAGTTCAAGCGGATGGTTCGCAGCCTGCATGCGGCCGGGCTCGAAGTGATCCTGGACGTGGTTTACAACCACACGGCCGAGGGCAATCAGATGGGGCCGACACTTTCGCTGCGCGGGATCGACAACGGTGCCTACTACCGGTTGGTTCGGGACAACCCGCGGTACTACATGGACTATACCGGTTGCGGGAACACGCTGAACGCGATGAACCCGCGGGTACTGCAACTGATTATGGACAGTCTGCGGTACTGGATCCTGGAAATGCATGTCGACGGATTCCGCTTCGATCTGGCCAGTACGTTGGCCCGCGAACTGCACGCGGTGGACAAGCTGGGCGCGTTCTTCGACATCATCCACCAGGATCCGACGATTTCGCAGGTCAAACTGATCGCCGAGCCGTGGGATCTGGGCGAAGGCGGCTACATGGTGGGCAACTTTCCCACGCAGTGGTCCGAGTGGAACGGCGAGTACCGGGACTGTGTGCGTTCGTTTTGGAAGGGCGACGGCGGCACGGTGTCGGAGTTCGCCACGCGGTTCTGCGGCAGCAGCGACCTGTATGCGTGGAGCGGCCGGCGTCCGCGAGCCAGCATCAATTTCGTGACGTGCCACGATGGCTTTACCTTGGAAGATCTCGTCTCCTACAACGACAAACACAACGAGGCCAACGGCGAAGAGAACCGCGACGGCGCGGACCACAACATCAGCTGGAATTGCGGCGTCGAGGGTCCGACGAACAACCGCAAAATCCTGGCCTTGCGCGACCGGAAGAAACGTTCCCTGTTGGCGACGCTGATCCTTTCGCAAGGCGTGCCGATGCTGCTGGCCGGCGACGAAATCGGGCATTCGCAGGGCGGCAACAACAATACCTATTGCCAGGACAACGAGACGACTTGGCTGAACTGGACCACCGCCAAGCAGAAGCGGAACCGGCAGCTACTCGACTTCGTCCGCCAGGTCATTCGGATCTACCACGACCAACCCGTTTTTCATCGCCGCAAGTTCTTCTCCGGCCGCGCGATCGGCGGCGAAGAAGCGGTGGACATCGCCTGGGTGACTCCCGCAGGCAGCGCGATGAACGACCAGCAATGGAACGCGTCGCACGTGCGGTGCTTTGGCGTGATCCTGTTCGGCGATCGCATTGACGTGGATGAAGAGGGCGAGGAGATCCACGGCGATACCCTTCTGATTCTGTTCAACGCCGACCACGAGTTGACGATCGAGTTCACCTTGCCGAAGATCGAAGAGAACCTGCCCTGGCAGCGGCTGATCGACACGTTCGAGGCGGAAGTTTCCCACGACGAGTTTGCGGGAGGCTCCGTGTATCCGCTTCGCTCCTGTTCGATGGTTGTCTTCCGCATGGCAACCCAAGACGAGGACTAGCGGCCCCGCCGCAACGCTGAACGCCAAGCCGAAGGAGACCAACCGATGCCGGACGACAGCCGCCAGCCGATGGCCACATACCGGCTGCAATTCAACCAGGAGTTCCGCCTCACGGACGCTCAAAGCCTGGTTACCTACTTCAGCCGCTTGGGCGTCACCCACATCTATGCCTCGCCGCTCCTGCGGGCGCGGCAGGCCAGCACGCACGGTTACGATGTGGTGGACCCCACGACCATTAACCCCAGCCTGGGCAACATGGCGGATTTGGTGGGCATGGTGACGGAACTGCGAAAGTTCGGTCTGGGACTGTTCCTGGACATCGTTCCCAACCACATGGCGGCCAGCATCGAGAATCCCTACTGGCGAGACGTCCTGACGTATGGCCCCAGTTCGCCGTTTGCCCGTTGGTTTGATATCGATTGGCGGCTGCCCGACCCAGACATGTGGGGCCGCGTGTTGGTGCCCGTATTGGGCGAGCCCCGGTTGCGCGTGCTGGAGCGGGACCAGATCCGCCTGGCGTGGTCCGATGGCCGTTTCCTGCTGCAATACTTCGATCATAACTTCCCGGTCGATCCCGCCACGGTCCCGGCGATCTGCGTGTTCGGCTGGACGGATCTCGTTCAGTGCCTGGGACCGGAATCGTCCGTGCTGGACAAAATGCGAGACATTCTGACGCGTCTGAAGAAACTTCCCAAACTGGTTTTCCGCTTGCGACGCCAAGTCGACATCGATCGCGAGCAGGCGGAAGGGTGGCTGGCCGAGTTCGCACAGTTGGTCGTTCAGTCCCCGACGATCCAGGGCTGGGCGGAGCAGACGGCCGACGGCTTCGGCCGGGGGGGGGACGGCCACCGCCGGTTGCGGAAACTCCTGGACAGCCAGCCGTATCGCCTGGTCCATTGGCGGGAAGCGGCACAGCGAATCAATTATCGTCGCTTCTTCGACATCAACGACCTGGTCTCGGTTCGGCAGGAGGATCCGCACGTTTTCGACGCCACGCACACGGTCATTCTGCGACTGGTTGAGGACGGCTTGCTGGACGGCGTGCGGATCGATCACATCGATGGGCTGCGAGACCCGCTCGGTTATCTGAAGCGGTTGACCGGGGCTTTGGCCGACCGCTCGCGGTCCCGTCGTCTGCTGCCGGTCTTTGTCGAGAAGATCCTCGCGCCGGAAGAGAAACTGCCCCCCGGCTGGCCCGTGGCGGGCACAACGGGTTACGAGTTTCTCAATCAGGTGGAAGCGGTTTTCGTATCCCGCGCGGGCCATGCGGAACTCGAAGAACAATATCGCCGCGCGCTCCGTCGGCCGGTTCGGTTTCACGAGATCGCGGCCTGGGGCAAGCGCCGCGTCTTGCGAAACGAGCTTTCACCCCAGGTCAACCGGCTGACCGATGCGTTGTTGCGGCTGTGGGAGGACACCGGATCACGGTTACCCGCGGTTGCCGCTCCCGAGGATGCCCTCGCGGCGGAAGCCGGGACGGATCAGGCCGGAGGATCTGCGGAGACGAAGGGCGATCCGGCCATCGAGGGCGTTCGCAGCGCAACGACGGTTTCACCTGGCCGCGCCGGCTTGACCAAACGCGGTTTGATCGATGCGATCGTCGAAGTGATTGTGGCCTTGCCCGTTTACCGCACCTATGTGGACGCGAACTCTTGCACCATCAGCGACGCCGACCGCACGTACGTAGAAACCGCGTTGCAGGGGGCTCGCTGCAGCGGGCGCGCCCCGTCCGAAGCAATCGACTTTCTCGGGGAGGTTCTGTTGCTCGAAGGCTGCCCCGCCTTGGCAGAACGCGATCGCACGCAGTGCGTGAACTTCATCCAGCGGTTTCAACAGCTGACGGGCCCTGCCGCCGCCAAAGGAATCGAGGACACGGCGTTCTACGCTTATGTGCCGCTGGTGTCCCTGAACGAAGTCGGCGGCGAGCCGCATCTGGGTGCCGAAGATGTCGTCGCCGCGCTGCACCGTGCCAACGACGAGCGGGCGACGATCTGGCCGCACACGATGCTGTGCGTAGCCACCCACGACACGAAACGCACGGCCGATGTCCGCGCCCGCCTCGATGTCCTGTCCGAACTGCCAGACGTGTGGGCTGATCTGGTGGCTCGCTGGCGACGCGCACACCACGCCCACGGCACGCGAGTCGGCGGCAAACGCGCGCCGGACGCGGCCGACGAGTACCTGTTCTACCAAACGGTCGTCGGCCTGTGGCCCGCACCCGACCTTCACCAGGGTGGCACGCCAGGCCCCGGCGATGCCACAAGCACGAACTCGGCCTGTCTCCCATTACCCCCTGAACGATTTCAACATCCCGGACAGCTCGCTCGCTTGCCGTCGGACGCGGTCCTGGTGAACTTGGCCGAACGCGTCGAAGCCTATATGGTGAAAGCGGCGCGGGAAGCGAAAACGCATACGTCCTGGACCCACGAGAATCGCGAGTATGAAGACACGCTCAAGGCATTTGTCCGCAACCTCTTGCGACCTGCCGGCAACGGCCATTCGCGGTTCCTGTCCGAGGCAAACCAACTGGTCGCCCGTATCGCCCGACCGGGGTTCTGGAACAGCCTGTCCCGCACCCTGATCCAATACACAGCGCCGGGAACGCCCGACCTGTATCAAGGTGACGAATTGTGGAATTTTGCGCTCGTCGATCCCGACAACCGCCGTCCGATCGACTACGAACGCCGCCGGCAGTTGCTCGACGAAGTGATCACGGGCATCGAGGGCCCGGACGAATCGCGACGCGAATTCCTGCGACTGCTGGTCACACAGCCGGAGGATGGCCGGGTCAAGTTACACGTGATTCGCTGCGCATTGGCGGCGCGTCGCGATTATCCTCGTGTGTTTGCGGCGGGCCAGTACCTGCCGCTTGCCGTAGACGGCCCCGCCCGGGAGCATGTCGTAGCCTTTGCGCGAGCTGCACATCCACACCGCGAGCCGGCCGAAAACGGTGGACTGGCCGAACAGGCCGCGATCGTCGTCGTCCCCCGGCTCACCGCCAGACTCAGCTCCGCCCCCTTCGTCGCACCGATCGGCGACGCCGTCTGGGCGGACACGGTGCTGCAGCTGCCCGAGCCGCTGCAAAACCGGGATTGGACGTGCGTTTTGACCCGCGAGAGCGTCTCCGCGACCGGCGGCAAATCGTTTGCCCTCGCCCAAGTGCTGCGGTTGTTTCCGGCGGCGTTGCTGGTCAACCATGTGTAGAAGAGAATTCGGCGACAGTCGCTTCGCCGCCTGCGTGAAAAGTCTGTTTTGCCGAAACACGGCTCAACACCCTGTCAATCGGGGGCTCGTGGTGACACTTGAACGTCGTAACATCGGCTCGCAAGGCGAAATGCGTTGCCTTGACGATCCAAATGGAATACGATACGAAGTGAGCAACGCCGGTTTGCACCGCGTCAGGGAACCGGGCGTCCGCGTTATTTGGAGAGATGTCGATCATGAAGGTGTGGAATGCCGAGGACCTGTCGCAGCGAATCTTTGATCTTCGCCTGCTGGATCAGCGTCAGTTGGAAAGCGTGTGGAGCGAGATCGGCACTCGGGACGTCGATCTGGAGGTCTTCACCAGCCGGTTGCTGAACAAATCGCTGCTGACCAACTTTCAGTTGGACAAGGTGGTCAAGGACCACCGCGAAGGCTTTTTCTACGGCAATTACCGGGTGCTGTACATGGTCGGGGCCGGCACATTCGCGCGCGTCTTCCGCGCCGTCCACACGAAGACCAATCGCGTAGTGGCTGTCAAGGTGCTGCGGCGGCGGTACCGCAACGAGCCGGAACAGGTTGCACTGTTTCTCCGCGAAGCCCACATGGGGCAGAAACTGGTCCATCCGAACATCGTGCGCGTCCACGACGTCAGTGACGATGTGCGGGCACCGTACATGGTGATGGAATTTGTCGAAGGCCAGACGGCGCGGGAATTCCTCAAGGTTCGCAAACAGATCGACATCGCCACCGCCGTCAACCTGATGATCGACGTCGCCAGCGGCCTGGACTATGCGCGGAAGATGGGGATCACGCATCGGGATATGAAACTGTCGAACGTCATGGTGGCATCCAACGGCAAAGCCAAGCTGGTGGACTTCGGCTTGGCCACAATGTCGGAGGCCAGCGACGACAAACTGTTGGCCGCGCCCAACGCCCGGTCGATCGACTACGTGGCCCTGGAACGTGGCACCAACGTCAAGAAGAACGATCATCGCAGCGACATCTACTTTGCCGGCTGCGTGTTCTATCACATGCTGACCGGAGTCGCTCCGCTGGTGGAAACCCGCGACCGACTGGTGCGGATGAACATCACGCGATTTTCGGAGATCAAGCCGGCGAATGCGATCGTGCCCGATCTGCCGGTGCCGCTGCTGTCGGTCATCAACCACGCCATGTGCTTCCGGCCGGAGAACCGGTACCAGGAACCGGAGGAGCTGCTGGCGGATCTCAAACGCGTCAAGTTCGTCCTGGACAAAGACGAAACACCCGGTGCGGAAGCGGAGGAGACGAGCCCAGATCAGGTCAAGGGCGTGAACGAAGCGGGCGAAGGCATCGGCAAGACGGTGATGGTGGTCGAATCGAACATCGAAATGCAGAATATGCTCCGCGAACAGCTGAAGAAACGCGGCTACCGGGTGCTGATCACCAACACGCCAGATCGCGCCATCGAGCGGTTCGAAAACGAAATCCGGATCGCCGATTGTGCGGTGTTCTCGGCTCAAGACCTGGGCGCGCGAGCCGTCCAGGCGTTTAACCAATTGGGCCAGTCGGAAATCACACGTGATATTCCTGCCCTCCTGCTGGTCGACCAGCGGCAAAAGGAACTGGCCAACGCCGCGGAAACGAACAAGCATCGCTTGATGCTGCCGATGCCGCTGAAAATCAAGGACTTGCTCCAATCGCTTTTCAAGCTGCTGCGTAAGAACGACGGAAGGCTTGTCACTTAATCTATCTGAGAAACTCCGATCACTGATTCCCTATTGCATTGAAGACAGCCAGAGCCATGAAAAGACGGACGTATCGTAATCTGCGACTGGAACCGTTGGAACCTCGCCATTTGCTGCACGGCGCCGGCGAAACGTTCGGGGCGGTTTTGGGCGAGGGCGAAGCGGCCCCGATGCCGGATTTCACGCTGACGGATGTCAACGCCGGCTCGCCGACTGCGAACCAGGGCGTTTCGCCACGCGACTACCTCGAACAGGTCTCGGGCTGGTACTTCGGAAATGCGATGTGAGGCTACTGCAGTAGCCAGTTTGGCTACATGGACACGATGCAGCAAGAACTGCGGGACGTTTATCCCCTACTGCAGATCCAACTCGTTGGTATCAACGAGCGCGGGCAGGAGCCTGGAAATGCGTCGGCGACGGCGGGCCTCACCTTGCCTTGGCTCCAAGACGTGGACGTGAATTCCGACGGCAGGTCGGACGTTTTTGCCAGTTGGCAAGTGGCACTTCGCGACGTCGTGATCCTCGACGGCGGCAACGCCAAGGTAGGGGTCTACAACCTGAACACGCACAACCTGGCCATTGCCGCCAACTACGCGACCTTGCGGCAAATGCTCGTCGATGCAGCGATGGCTAGCCAGATGCCGTGGCGAAATGCGAGCCGTCCCTTGGACGTAGACAACAATGGTGTGATCGCGCCGCTGGATGTGCTGATCGTGATCAACCGGTTGAACTCAGAGGGAACTGGCCCGTTGCCTGCTCCCGCGGCCGGCCTGTCGCCACCGCCGTTCTACGACACCAGCGGCGACAATCTCGTTACGGCGCTCGATGCGCTGCTGGTGATCAATTATCTGAATGGCGCCGGTTCGCTCGCTACGGGAGAAGGCGAGAGCCTTGTGCCGATTACCTGGGCGTCCGACGAACCGCGTGCGTGGATCCCGATCAGAACGGACTCGCTGGGATTGGGGGAACTGGGGATCGCCCCAAGGGCGTCGCCAAAATCGGCCCCCGGACACGGACAGACGTCGGAGTTCACGGCGGTCGAGTCTTGGCGCGTCGGTGTTGATCTGGCGTTCGAGACCGACCCGCCGCAAGAGATACCCCATCCGGCTTGCGTTTCGGGGGCGGGCGAACCGCGGGAACTTGACGCCTGGTGGTTTCCCGAGGGGAATGTTCGCTTGATGTAGTCGGGAGCCATTTTGACAGCTTCGGCGAAGTTAACAAACTGTCCCGGCTTGAGGATTCCATCCGGGGATCCTCGGATTATGGTGGGACCATTTCCAGTTGCCGCGTCTTGCGGTCCAGGTTGGAATGATGTGTGCAGGGGGGGCGGCGGCAGTATTTCGCCATGTGCGGGGTCAATCCCGTGCGGAGTCCACGTGACGCGGTCCGCACGAACCTTCCGCAGCTTCTGTTTGTTTTCCGCCATGCGTTCGGGAGCGGCATAGGCCCGCGGATGGGACAGGTGGACGCAAACCAGCGAATACTTGAGCCGCCGCGACTCGACACCGCAATTTGTCATGCGAACGCCCAGTTCCTTGTCGTCCGAGCCGTAGGTGAACGTCTCGTCGAACCCGTTGACGGCTAGAATGTCGTGTTTCCACGCGGACGAGTTGGCGCCGACGAGTACGCCGGGCCGCGGCGTGAGCAGATCCAACAACCGCGCCAGCCGGGGATTTCGGGTCAAGCGATAACGGTACTTACCGGCCTCCATCCCGCAGGATGCCAGCCACGCCACCTGGAAAACCCGTTGCGACTCGATCTCTTCGCGGCGGATATCCGCGTGCAGGCAAGACGGGATTTCGATGTGGCTACCCCCCGCGATATAGCAGTGGGGCCGCGCCCAGCGGCAATGGGCTGCGACGAAGTCATCTCGCGGAATACAGTCGCCGTCCAAGAAGATCAAGTAATCGCCCGTCGCGCGAACGATGGCCTGATTGAGGATTCTTCCCTTGCGAAAGCCCCGATCCTCGTGGCTGACATGAACCAGATCCAACGGCGAATTCGCTTGGAAACGCCCGATCAGTTGCCACGTTTCCTCGGTGCTTCCATCGTCCGCGATCAGGACCTGGAAATCTGGTCGCGTCTGGCAGCACAGCCCCCACAGCGTTTTTTCCAAAGTCTCGGGACGATTGTACGTGCTGACGATTACGGAAATCTTCACCTGCATTCTCCGCCGAACCCACCATCGGGCCGCGTTGCATTCGCGTTTGCCACAGCGCGAGTCCCTCAGTGCCACAGGGGAGGAATGATACGGTTCGCTTGGGGAAGCAGGCAAGCCCAAGTTGCCACATTGGATGGACTCTGGAATTCGTCGCAGGCTTCGGCCTTTCCTCGTTTTCTGCCTGCCAAGCGTCGTGATCCGCTTGCGTATCCACGCCGAATTGCTAAACTCAGAACATCTGGAGCCTGGCTGCCAGGCTCGATGCGGGCGTAACTCAGTTGGCAGAGTGCTAGCTTCCCAAGCTGGATGTCGAGGGTTCGAGTCCCTTCGCCCGCTCTAAATAAGCCGCTGCAAGCAAACGACTTACGGCGGCTTTCTTATTGCGCTCGATACAAATTGGCTCTTCTTGGCTGCCTGATACAATTTTGCCGCTTCCACGAATTGTATCAGTGGACTAGACATCTGGGATTGGCCCCGCGTCCATCCTGGCTTCCCAGACCACCACCCGCATCCCAGGTGCGGGTATCAGGCAGGTACTAACCGAATGGGAGACGCAACGGCGGCAGATCGCCCGTCAGCCCACGGCGATCCAACCACTCCACCCGACCGCTCGCGGGAAACCGGCAGTCAAGAAAAAACGAAGACTCGCAACTGTCAGGTTTTTCTCATTTATGCTTCCCAGCGATCCCTAAACCGCTGGTCTGCTCAAATGTTTCCCGATCCGTTTTCGCGTTTTTCGGGATGCTTGACCCGCGAGCCTTCTACTGAATCATTTGCAGGCCGTGGATACGGGACAATGCAGCGGTTGGGGGATGGGCCAACTGACCTACCATCCCGCCGCCCCAATCCGGTACACTTCCCAGCCACCTTTCCTGGCCCGGAGTGAACCATGACCAGATTCATCGTCGCCTGCATGTTTGTGGGATCGTGCTGTCACGCTGTTGCTGACGAAGCTGCCCACGTACCCAACGCAACCCGTTTTGTCGCCAAGATCAAGTTCATCGAAGTCCGGCAGAAGCAGACGATGACGGTGGAAACCGAAGTCACCGGCACCAAAGGCAAGCCGTTGAAGATGGACCTGGGCGGGCAGCGCATGGGGCGGCAGCTCCGGCTGGAGATGCACGACGTTCCTGACACCCAGCCGCCGCAATACTTCGCCCAGTTCCGGCTGGTCGCGGTGACGAAGGAGCGGGTGCAGAAGGTGCTTGCCGAACCCGCCCTGGTCACAGTGGTTGGGCGTCCTGCCAAGTTCGTCAGCGGAGCAGAAAAAGGCGACCGGATCGAGATTGAGCTGACGGTAAAAGAGATGGGGACGGCGGGCCCGGCGGCACCAGGCGAGGGAATCGCGACTCGCTGTGGTCTAATCCTTGGTGGCGTCACCCCTCGGATCATCATTCAAGAAGAGGAGGAATTCCTGGAGACTCTCGCACCTTAGCCCACCACGGCTCGCAGAGCCGTGGTGGACATGACCGATTCCAACCACGCCTTGCTGCCGACGCCAGACACTTCCTATAAAATGTGGTACGACCTCGGCAAACCGACCACCAAGGCGCTCCTCCCATGCCCACACGCCAAATCAAACGCCCCCCGTGGACCACGCCGCTGCTGGTCCTGGCGTCCCTTCTGCTGCCATCGCCACTCCGGGCCGTTGAAGAAAACCCGCCAGCGACCATCGCAGCTCTCCCGGCCTTCCGACACCAGGGCGTGGTTTTGGACTACAAGGATCTGAAATACAACCCCTGCAACGACATCATCATCCCCAGCGTCATCGAGGCGGGCCAACTCCAGAAACCTCTGGGGCGGTACTACCTTTATTTCGCTCCCCACAACGCTCCGGGCGGGATCTGCATGGCCTACGCGGATTCGCCCGCAGGGCCGTGGAAGGAATACAAGGCGAATCCGCTGATCGCCCGTGAGTGGGCTCCGCACTACAAGGTGTCGCACGTCTCCGGGCCGCACGCGATCTGGATGGACGAAGAGCAACGGCTCTTCCTGTACTACCACGGCGAAAACGACGTGACGCGGATCGCCTCCACGACAGACGGCATCCGCTTCCAGTACGAGGGCGTGGCCGTGACGACGAAGATGTTCGACGCGATCAGCGAGGCATCCTACGCCCGCGTCTTCCGCTACACGCTACCCGGCAAAGACAGCCGTTACATCCTACTGCTGATGGGCAACAACCAGGGGACGCGGCGGATCTACCTTGCTTGGTCAAAGGACGGACGCACCTGGGAAACGCGGCGGACGCCGCTGATTGACCCGCCGCCTGGAACCGGCCAGATCGCTCAGGCTTGGTACTTTCCCTGGCGAGGCAGGCATTACTTGATCTACCACGGCCACTTGGCGGACAGATTTCAGACCGCCAATCTGTACGCGAGCGAGATTGACCCGGCGTTCGAGCGGCCCACGTATCTTGGCCTGTTCTACGACCACACCACGGCCTCGCCCGACAACGTGGCCCAGATGAGTCCGTGCTTCCTTGAAGCCAAGGACAAGATCTATTTGTTCACGAACATTGGGCAACGGCTCAACCAGAAGATCGCGTTGGCGGTGGCCGAAGTGGACGCCGGACGCTGATCCCAGGAATCTATCGCGTATTGACATTGGTCACTTGTCATTGGTCATTGGCCGTTGCAGTTGCAGGGGGGCCGAGGGCTTGTGGTCAGGAGGGGCCGTGGGGGTGGGTTCATCGTTGGTGATGTTCCAGTTCTGCGAGGATTTCGCGGATTTCGTCGGCTTGGTCGGGGGCTTCTTGGATCAGGTCGTCGAACATGGTTCTCGCCCGGTCGGGATCGCCGGCGCGCCAAAAACAGGACGCTGCGCTGATCCGGCCCCGGCGCGCCAATTCGGAGTCCCCCCCTCGTTCGTAATCGTCTGCCAGGACCAGCTCCAAATGCGCCGCGGCAAGGAAATGCGTCCGGGCTTCCGTCTGCCGATTGCCCATTTCGGCCAGCATTCCCCGCTGTACCTCGCGCGACTTGACCGCAACCAGCATGTCGCTGACCGGCGTTTGAACGGAACTCATCGCAATTCCCTCCGTGTTGTACGTGCTATGCACCAAAGCCCAGCCGGCTGGCGGGCGTTTCAAACTCGGTGACCGAAACATAAAACCCAGTGGAACCTTCTGCCAGCCGCCGCCAGCGTTCGTTCCAAGCTGCCGAAAAGTCGTTTTTCCGAGAACGTCCGGCGACCTCCAACAAGTACCGCTGGTCGTCGATCAGATAGTCCGCCGATGTGCCTCGCAGTGAAACGTCTCGGATCTGATGGCCGCCTGCGCAGAACAACGCAAGACCGGCAACGGCAATCGCCGCCAGTTCGACCAGTCGATGACTCTCGTAGGTACGTCGCACTTTGGCCACGTCGCCGCGCGACACTCCGGCGGGGACGATCTCCAGACGTTCTTCGCCACTTCCGTAGCCCGGAATTTCGTGAATCTGGAGACGCACGGGATACGAACGACTCGCTGTGTCTTCTTCCAGGACGGCTGTTGCAGCGGCCAGGATGTCATTCCACAGCAGGCACGGATGCATCTCGGGGGCAGTGCGGTCAATCTCAATCTCACCGTGTGGCCTCCACCTAGCGTTGTCACGCAGCCGATTCGTACAAACCCGCTTTCAGCTCCCGGATGGCTTCCAGAAACTTGTCGCGATCTCCGAACAGTTTAACGATTTCCAGCGGCGTGCCAAAGTGGTTCAGCGGCTGGACCCGGAGGACGCCGATGTCCTCCAGGGACGCGAGTCCCTCGTCGGCGTACTTGTCCAGCAGCGCTTCCAGCACGGCTCGGGCTTGTTCGCCGAAACGTGCGAAATAATCCCGCTTGCGGACGTTTTCAGCCCGCTCGCGGCGTGTCACCGGCGGTTGGCCATAGGCGACGTGGCAGATCAAATCGAACGGGTCCAACTCCCTCCCTGCCTCTTCGGCCAAGGCATCCAACAGCACGCCTTGCCCCTCCAACTCGTCGATGATCGCTTTTTTCTGCTCAGCCGCGTTCCAACGGGTCAGGAACTCGTCCAGCGATGCGTACTCGCGCAGGACCGCTTTCCGTGTGTAATCCTTTAGCGACTCCGTGATCAGCTTGCCGTCGTCGCCATAGTACTGAACCCGCTCGGCGACGACCCACACCGGGACATCATTCACCACGTACTTGACCCGCCGCCCGCCGCCCGGCGGAGGATCGAACACCACGTCCCCTTCCCCGTCGCCGGTTTCCCCGCCGCTTCCGTCGCCCGCCGCACCCTCGTCGCCGGTTCCGCCCTCGCCGGTTGCTCCCGAACCGTCCCCTTCGTCCGGCGGCACGGGCGTTTCTCCGCCCTGCGGCTCGTAAATCAGCACCGGATCGCCGTCGAAATCCGGGTCGGCGAACAATTCCGTCGCCTTCTTGAAATCCATGATCGTGAAATAGTACTTATTGTACTCCTCGTTGATCCGCGTCCCCCGCCCGATGATCTGCTTGAACTCGGTCATCGACTCGATGCGGCGATCCAGGACGATCAACTTGCACGTTTGGGCATCGACGCCCGTGCCCATCAAGCGGCTGGTGACCGCGATTACCGGATAGCGGCTTTCCGGGTCGATGAAAAAGTCCAGTTGGGCCTTGCCCTCGTCGTTATCGCCCGTGATCCGCATCACGTAGCGGGAATCCTCGGCCACCAGGTCGGCATTCTCGTTCACCAGGGCCTGACGCATCCGCTCCGCGTGGTCGATGTCCTCGCAGAACACGATCGTCTTCTGGTAGCGGTCCGTCCCCTTCAGAAACTCGGTGATCTTCCGGGCCACCAGTTGCGTCCGTTGGTCCAAGACCAGATTCCGGTCGAAGTCCCGCTGGTTGAAAACCCGATCCTCGATCTCCCGCCCGTGCTTGTCCCGTTTGCCTTTCTCCGGCCGCCAGCCCGTCAGGTCCTTGTCCAAGTCGATCCGGACCACCTTGTACGGTGCCAAGAAGCCGTCTTCGATGCCCTGCCGCAACGAGTACGTGTAGACCGGCTCGCCGAAGTAATGGATGTTCGAGACGTAGCTGGTTTCCTTGGGGGTGGCGGTCAGTCCGATCTGCGTGGCCGACGAATAGTAATCCAGGATTTCCCGCCATGCGGAATCCTCGGCCGCGCTGCCGCGATGGCACTCGTCCACCACGATCAAGTCGAAGAAATCGGGCGAGAACTGCCGGAAAATGTTCTTGTCCTCTTCGGTGCCCGTGACGGCCTGATACAGCGCCAGGTAAATCTCGTAGGACTTGTCCACCTGCCGCTTCTGGATCTTGGTCATCGCCGCGCCGAACGGTTTGAAATCGTTCGTCCGCGTCTGATCCACCAGGATATTGCGGTCGGCCAGAAACAGGATGCGTTTCTTGACGCCCGCTTTCCACAAACGCCAGATGATCTGAAAGACCGTGTACGTCTTTCCGGTGCCCGTCGCCATTACCAGCAGAATCCGCCCCTGGCCGCCGGCAATTGCTTCGATCGTGCGGTCATGTTCGAAAAAGCCGTCGCCGTTGGTGCTGTACACGAACGGCACGTCCAGCGTGTCGGCATACCCCAAGCCTTGCTGCATCCCGTCGCCAAGCCCGTGGTTGTTGTCCTTGACTTCGATCAGGCCAAGGGCCAGGTTGTGCCAGTAGAACAGAATGCAATCAGCCCGTTTCGCTTGGCCCCGTTTGTGGGTCTTTCCTCGGACGATCACCCGTCCTTTGGTGAAGTAGACCTCCTCGCGAATCTGAGTCAGAATGTCCCAACCGGCCGCCCCGACAGCCGGGATGACGTACTTGGTACAGATGTCGCGCTCGCTGAGCGATCGTTTGTCAATCGCCGACATGAAAACTCGCCTTCTAGGGGGCCAAGCGGACGAACTCCTTCGGTCTGCCGAACCGCAGGGAATCCGATGGCAGTAACGTAACCGCTGCCCAGTCCGTTTTCAACGGGGCGCCGATTGCCCCCGCGCACTTCGGACCCGAGCCAGACGCCCAGCCTCAGAATGATCTGACATCGGCATGCACCTCCACCACATCGCTATCCACGTTCGTTCTTCAGAACCTCTGCCTCTCGCACGACCCGCCGCAAGAAACGGGTCCGCCACTCTACGAAAAACATCTCGACAGATTCCTCCGTCACGGCATCCTGCGCCGCGGGGACGCCTTCCAGCCAGTCCTTCAGCGCACAGACGACATAGCTTGTTGGGAAACCGCATGCCTCACCTGAGAACGATAGCGTCTCATCCCAGGTCAGGTCGATATTACGAAAATAGTCGAGTTCGCCGAGCACACAAGCAATATCGGCATCAAAGGGCAGACACTCATTCAGCCATTCAGCCGCAAGAGCATCGGGATCGGCGAGGTCCATATCCTCGTCTTGCATCACCAACGGCGGTAACAAACCCTGCTCCGTGAGAACTGCTGTTGCAACCGCCCGGACCACTGCGCACCACAATTCGTGTTCGAGCCGATCACCGCCTGCGGGCAGGATCATCGTCCACAGTTCGCGATCTACGTCAGGCCCAAACCGACGGCCCGCCATCAGGATGTCAACTCGTTCCACGAAAGCTCTGGCCGTCTCTCGCGATTCAACAAGTTGTCTCAAATTGCCCAAAGCTACAGAGGTGTCTCCTGCTTCCACTTCATCTCGCGATACTATGAAGACAAGCGGATCAACCGACTCAGACCGGCAAAGCAGACTTAGTGTTTTCACGATGTACGCGTCGAGCAAGACCGATCTCCGTAGAAACGGAAGTCATGACGGATGAAATGTCACTGCCACGGACGCTCTTGCAGAAGGCATCCAAATCATATTCAGGGGAGACCAGCTTCGCCATCGTTGTTGTACTCCACTCCAGTCGCGTTCTCGAACCCAATGGAACGCTCAGGCGTGCTAATGCCGGTCCAACCACCGGCAAATCGTCGGATTCCGGCTTGTTCGGGGTGGTTGTGAACACCGTCGCCCCCCCTCCCGCGGTGGTTGCCCCCGGTGTCAGCGAAGAAAGAAAGGGAACGCCAAGACCTTGGTGCTCACCCCACCTGCGACGAGCGTAACCGTGTATCGCTGGAGAAGCAACCGGCTACACAACGTGGGGTGCCGCATTCACCGCAATCCACGGCACGCCCTTCCATGTCTCCACCCCGGTCTTCCCATCTTAACAGCAAAATCGCTGGTGAGTTGGACAGACGCCATGGCACAGTCCACGAGGGCGGCTTGTGGCCCTGAAGCGGTACAGGTTCCTGCCATTGGCTTCGAGGCGCCGGTCCTCCGGCCAATGCCAGCAGTCCCTCGTCTCGTCACTTGCATCGGGCCAGCGCACGCCCGGCAGCCGCTCTGACACTCCTTCATCGAACGTGACCAAGAATCCCAAGCGGTAACGTTCCACCAGCCAGGGGCATCGCTGAATTGCCTCACGTTTCGCCCTACGTCCCCGGATACCGCTCCGTCCACCGGGATATCGGACGCGGGACATCACCACGGACAATCCGCCATCGGCAATCCAGAGGCGCATCCCGGACTGCGCAGACCACCGTCCCGATCTTGCGACAGGGCCGCAGGCACGCCTCACCACCTGCTTGCCGACGCAGCATCCGGCTATTCCCCGCTCGGAGGTTCGACCAGCATAGCCGCTAGCCGTTGTCGATCAACCGAGGAAAGCGAACCGATCAGCGTCGCAACTGCCGCCAGCGGATCGCTCATCTCCTGGCCACTTCGGTCCTGCCCGCCCCGTCCGCCGTCGTCCGTTCCCCCGTTCACGTTTTCGCCCTCGCTGGTGCAAATCACAGAGGCAACTCGGCAAGCCGGGGTAGTGGACTCGCCGCACCGCTGGATGCGACTCCAAAGCCTGGGCCAGGGCCAGCGCGTTCTGATTCTGCCGCTCCACGCGTAGGGCCAGCGTCTTCGTGCCGCGCAGCAGCAGCCAGGCCGCAAACGGATCGAGCACGCCCCCGAACAACGTCCGCTTGTGCCAAAGCCGCTCGGACGTCGCCGCGTCGGTCACCACACAGCCGCCCAGCACGTCGGAATGTCCCCCCAAGTATTTCGTGCCGCTATGAATCACCACCTCGGCCCCCAACGCCAACGGCCGCTGGTTGTAGGGCGTCGCAAACGTGTTGTCCACGACAGTGCAAATGTCGCGTTCGCGGGCTGCCCGACAAACGGCCGCCAGATCCGTCGTTCCTGGCTGATACGCTCGGAGCAATCCTGCCTTGCATCCGCCGAGCACTCAACTGCCTGACTGTCCACCTGCACCTTGTCCCCTTGCCAATCACTCGGTCCAGGGGCAGCGTCAGCGGTGGCTCGCTGATTCTTGGCGTCGGCAAGCCCTGGAGCAATTCCGCCACGCGCTCTCGCGCAGGCAGCCCCCTGGGAGTCGGTGCGGAGGCCGAATCCGCCGAACTTTCCATGCTTTCCAAGACACGCCGCGCCAAGGCGACGCGAAGCTGCGGCGGCCTGGACTCCAACGAAGGACACATCTTCTCGCGAATCCACTGGGCCAACCGGCGAACCCGCGCGTCGGGCAAACCTCGGGCAGGCCAGCCATTCGCCTTGAATCGCCATGTTGGGCAACATCGCGATGTTGGCTTGTCCAAGCCCCACGTTCAAGCCCAGCAGCACGAATGCCCGCTGGTGAACTTTGGCCCGCCGCAACAGGTCGTGAAGTTCCTCCCGCGTAAACAGCCGCTCACCCTTTGCGGCCCGTTCCAGCCGCGTCGTTTTCGCCGTCCGAAGCGAACCGCAACGCTTGGTAATTGCCCGCCGTACCTTGGCGAAGTCATCCGGCCCGTAGGTCTTCGCCGATGCAAAGCCATTCTTTCCACGCGCGGGCGCCGTCGGGGGCGTCGGCGATCTTCCCCAGGTAGACAAGCTTGCCCTTACATTTTTTCGCCCAGCGTCCAGAACCGTGCTTAAACGGGCGGGCCCCTTCACTGACGGGCTTGCGGGAAGTATACTTTGCCATGATGCTCACCCTCCAGGTAATAGCGTTTGGTGGGTGTCAGGGACACCCGCTCGTCACAACCGGGCGGGCGTCGTTTCCGACAGCAAGCATCATAAACGGGTGTGAAGACAAACTCCCCTACAAACGGAAAACGAAAAAACACGGTAAAACACCGTGCGGAAGTGCTTGGCGGGCTGGTGCCCCCCTCGGTCTTCAAAATCGCTGGACCGTCGGTACAGCCGGCGGTCGGTGGGTTCGATTCCCATGCACTTCCGCCATTTTTTTGCGCCGGGCGGCAACGGCGAACTTGGCTCGGACGGAAACCTTGATGATGGAAAAGACCCTTGTCACTTGGCACGCCCACGCCGTGACGCGGCAACAGCGCGAGTGGCTCAACGGCCATCGCGGTTGCGTGGTCTGGTTCACCGGCTTGAGCGGCAGCGGCAAGAGCACGATCGCCAATGCGGTGGACTGCAAACTGGTCGAAGCAGGCTTCCACAGCTTCCTGCTCGACGGCGATAACGTGCGGCACGGGTTGAACGCCAGTCCCGAGATGCTTCGCGCTCTGGGCGACCCCTACGCCCGACGGTTCGGATTGGGATTCTCTGCCGAGGACCGTCAGGAGAACATTCGCCGCATCGGTTCGGTTGCGCAGTTGTTCGCGACGGCGGGGATCGTGACGTTGACGGCATTTGTCAGCCCCTATCGGCGAGATCGCGACGCCGTGCGGCAGATCGTCGAAGCGGGAGGGCGTTCGGGGGATTTTATCGAGGTCTTCGTCGATACCCCGCTCGAGGTCTGCGAGGCGCGCGATCCCAAGGGACTGTATCAAAAAGCCCGCGCGGGCGAACTGAAGGGATTCACGGGCATCGACGATCCGTACGAACCGCCCCAGCGGCCCGAAATCGTGCTCTGCGGGGGCGTTCAGAACCCGGACGAACTGGCGGAAACCGTGATCGAGTATCTGCGGGACAGAGGCTTGCTCTCCATGCCTTGTCTCACGGCGGACAGGCCGCTTGCGATGGCCCCCTGATCGTCGTAAATCGAATCGAGTCGGAGGGTTGCGTTCTTTCGGCATTTCGGGTAGGTTTGACGGTGTGGTTGGCTTTTCTTGACGTTGCGGCTGCGGCGCCGTATCTTTCCGGTCCCATTGCCACGGGGGGGCGTGTTTTCCGATGTCTTATCGTCCGCTCGCCTTGGCGGGCTGTTGCTTGGCTTGGTTGTCTGCAGGGTCGTGGCTGGTTGCGGAAGCGGCCGGCCAAGAGGAGCGTCGTTGGGTCGATGCGCGGATGCGGATGGTTCGCGAGGAAGTCGCCGCCGCGGGGGTGACTGACCAGCGCGTGATCGCTGCGCTGCGCGATACGCCACGGCATTTGTTCGTGCCGTCCACCCAACAGCGTTTCGCTTATTTCGACATGGCTCTGCCGATCGGCGGCGGTCAGACCATCTCGCCACCCTTCGTCGTCGCCAGCATGACCCAAGCCCTGGAGCCGAAGCCGACGGACAAAGTTCTGGAGATCGGCACGGGCAGTGGCTACCAGGCAGCGGTCCTGAGCCCCTTGGTGGCGGAAGTCTATACGATCGAAATCGTCGAGTCGCTGGGCCGGACAGCCCAGCAGACGTTGCGGCGATTGAACTATGCCAACGTGTACGTTCGCATCGGGGACGGATTTCTCGGCTGGCCCGAGCACGCGCCCTTCGACAAGATCATCGTCACCTGTTCGCCGGAACAGGTTCCGAGCCCGCTGGTCGAACAGCTTCGCGAAGGCGGAAAGATCGTGGTCCCGTTGGGCGAGCGATATCAGCAGACCTTGTACCGGTTGAAGAAAGTAGAAGGCAAGCTGGAAGCCGAGTCGCTGGAGCCCACGTTTTTTGTCCCGATGACCGGAACGGCGGAGGAACTACGTCGCCGCCGCGAGGATCCGGGCGTTCCGCAACTGGTCAACGGTGGTTTTGAAGCCATCGACGACAGGAATCAACCCCAGGGCTGGTACTACGTTCGTCAGGCCGAGGTGGTGACGGGCCCCGAGGCGCCCGAAGGGGAGCGGTTCCTGCGTTTTCGGAACGAGGCGGCGGGCCGGGGCGCTCAAGCCTTGCAGGCCTTGGGCATTGACGGCCGGCAAGTTCGGCAACTGGATGTTTCCCTGATGGTCCAAACGCGAGGCGTGCGACTCGGCCAATCGCCGCAAGAGGTGCCGCGTCTGGGAGTGAGTTTTTTTGACGAACAGCGAGTGCCGCTGGGGACCCAAACCCTGGGCCCGTGGATAGGAACCACTTCCTGGACGGCGAAACAGACCCGCATCCGCGTACCTGCACGCTGTCGATTGGCGGTTCTGGCCGTGGGCATGTTCGGCGCGGTGGGGGAAGTTTCGATCGATCAACTCTTGGTGCGAGCCGTGGATGAATAAAACTTCGAGGTATATGGATGGAACTCGACGCCTCCCGCGCACCCGCTATGTCTGCGAAGAACGCGGCGAATCCTCCATCTTGCCGACAAGGCGAATCGGCGCGGCGCGGCGTGCCGTGGGGATCCTGCTGAGGTTGGTGGGATTGTTTGTCCTGGGGCAGACCGTCGCGGCAGGGGCGGAGGAGCTTGCCCGTCCGTCGGCGCCGGTCGCCAGGATCGTCCTGCGCAGCTCGAATTTCGCGTTGACCACGGACCTGTCGCGCGCGGAGGCTCAGCCCATACTCGCCCGCATGGAGACGGCCATAAAATCCGCGGCGCGATACTGGCAACGCCCGCCCCGCGGTCAGATCGCCTGTTACATCGTCGCCGACTTGGCGAATTGGCCCGATTCGGCCCTGCCCCATCCCCTGGCGCGGGTTTGGGTGGGCGGCGTGGGCGGTGCGACGATCGCCGAGTACGTCGGCGCCGGGCGCGAAACGCGCATCCGCGCGACGGTCTATGCGGTACCGCGGCGAGGCGTCGCGGAACACGAGGTCATCCACGCCTATTGCTACCAGACGTTCGGCGAAGCCGGGCCGGAATGGTACAAGGAGGGCATGGCCCAATGGGTGTCGCTCGGCAGTGAAGACGGAGCCCAATCCGGTTGTCCTCCGGAACTGGTGCAAGGTTTAGGAAAAGGCACGTCTGCCACGGTCCAAGAGGTCGTGCAAGCGGGGCGATTCACCGTGGGCATCAGCGACTCCTGTGGAGCCATGCTGGTCAATCGCAGCGATCTGCAGGCGCACGTTCCGTTGAGCGACTGGACGGCGCAGGACGACGAGACCGTCCGACTGGCGGAACACCATTACATGCGCAGCTGGGCGTTGTGCCACATGCTGCTGTGCAATCCGAACTATGCTGTGCGGTTTCGCGAGTTGGGCAACAGCTACGTGACCAAGGGCGGCCATTCGTTCGACAACGCCTTTGCGTCCGTGAGCGACGAGCTGGCGTTCGAGCATGCCTTTTTCCTCCAACACCTGGACGTCGGCTACCGAGTGGATCTGTGCCATTGGGACTGGCAGAAGCGGTTTCGCACCTTGGACGCACCGGATATGCGCGGAACGGCGGGCGCGAGGATCGAGGCGGCACGTGGTTACCAGGCTTCCGGCCTGACGGTCGTGGCCGGTCACAGCTACGCCTACGCCGCGACCGGATCATGGGGTACATCGGTCCAGGGGCCGACGACCTGTGCCAACGGAGACGCGGACGGACGAGGCCGAATGATGGCGGTGGTACTGGACGCTTTCCGCCTGGGCGAGCCGTTTGAACTGGGCAGCATGGGAACGTTCGAAGCACCTCATGGCGGAAACCTGTACCTGCGCTGTCGCGACGAATGGAACCAGCTGCACGACAATCATGGCTCGGTGCACGTGCGTTTCACGCGGCCGGCGAGAGGTCGCGATTGAGGTCTTTGGGTTTGCCCGAAAACGCGACGTCGTCAACCGCCTGGGGGTCCGCCTGCCTCGCTGGACTTCGCCGGACAAGACCGCCCCGTTGAAGCGTGGACTCCGACGATCGTGGCGAACCTTTTCAGGATCTGTTCGGCGTGCGGCGTCTCGGTGATCGCGCCACGCAACTGGGAGGGATTCCGCCCCTGGGCGCAAAGCAGCTCGGCGTACTGGTCGATGTAGGCCGTTACCGCCAGCGGATCGAACTCCGGATGGAACTGGACGCCCCAGGCCACCTTGCCCACGCGATAGGCTTGATGCGGGTCGAGACGGCTGGAGGCCAGCCAAGTGGCATTCCCAGGAGGCGAATCCATCCCCTTATTTCACCGCAGCATTTCCCCGTAGCGGCGAAACTCCCGGTCCGTGGGGGATGCTGGGCATTTTTGAACCTCGAAGCGACTTCCCGGCGCGCGGCTTAAAGGGTATCTTTGGACAACAAACCTCGAACCCAGTATGGAGAAACCATCCGATGCGAACCCGTGCTTTGATGTTTGCCGCCGTCTTGTTGCCGCTAGCCGCTACGTGGTCGCAGGCTGAACCTTGGAACCAGTTTCGCGGTCCCCGCGGGGACGGCCAGGCGGGCTCGGCGTCGCTGCCGCTGCAGTGGAGCGAGACCCAGAACGTGGCTTGGAAGACGGCGATTCACGGCAAAGCCTGGTCGTCGCCCGTGGTCTGGGGCGATCGGATCTGGCTGACGTCGGCCACCGAGGACGGCACGCAGTTGTTCGCCGTTTGCGTGGACGCCGACAGCGGCAAGATCTTGCATGACATCACGGTTTTCGAGATCGCCGAGCCGATGTTCTGCTATCCGTACAACAGCTACGCCAGTCCGACCCCCGTGGTCGAAGAAGGGCGGGTGTGGGTCCACTTCGGCAGCGCCGGCACCGCGTGCCTGGATGCGGCCAGCGGGAAAGTCCTGTGGGTCCGCCAGGATCTGCCCTGCGATCATTGGCGCGGGCCCGGTTCGTCGCCGATCGTCTTTCGCCATCTGCTGATCCTCAGCTTTGATGGTTACGATCTGCAGTACGTCGTGGCCTTGGATAAAGACACCGGCAAAACGGTCTGGAAGGCGGATCGTTCGATCGATTACGGCACCGACGATGGAGACTACAAGAAAGCGTACAGCACGCCCGCCGTGTTCGAGCACCAGGGACGGCTGCAACTGGTCAGCCCGTCCGCGATTGGAACCGTGGCTTACAATCCGTTGACGGGCGACGAGTTGTGGAAGGTCTATCACGGCGGTTACAACGCCGCGGCGCGGCCGTTGTACAGTCACGGCCTGGTGATCATCAGTACTCAAAACGGCCTACGACTGTTGGCCGTGCGTCCGGATGGTACGGGCGACGTGACCAAGACGCACATCGCCTGGTCCTGCACGCGCCAGACCCCCACGCGGCCGTCCCAGCTGATCGTCGGCGACCACCTGTACATGGTCAACGATCAAGGGATCGTCTCCTGCCTGGACATCCACACAGGCCAACCGACCTGGACCCAGCGGATGGGCGGCCGCCACAGCGCCTCGCCCATCCATGCCGGCGGCCGCATCTGGCTGTTCGACGAGGACGACCAGTCGTGGGTCATCGAGGCGAACCCGCGCGAGTTTCGGCTGCTGGCCGAAAACCCGCTAGACGCCGGCTGCATGGCCTCGCCCGCCGTGCTGGGCAACGCCCTGATCATCCGCACCAAGACGCATCTGTACCGGATCGAGCGATGAGGATCGGAAACCTGTCGTACCCGCTGCCGTTTTCCAGAAGTCTTTTCAGGCCACTTCGACCCAGGCGAGGAGACGGGACGAAAAGGAGGCGTCATCCGTCAGGACGCCTTTATAGGACAACTCGCGGCGCAGCATTTCCGGCAAGGTGGTCGTGACGAGACGGCGACGGTTCTCGGCGTCGAAGACACTGGTTCGTGCGGCCTGCAATTCGTGCCAGCTGTCGTCCAAACGCTCCAAGTCACGGGAACGCTCGCCGTGTTCGTCGACGCCCAGGGTGACGATTCGCTGGTGGAACTGGCCACCGCTACCGTGGACCTGCACGTGCCAGACGGTCAAGGCGCCGCGAAGTCCAGAGCCGTCCGGCATGCGGCCGACGACGCCTCGACGGTCTGCCTCCAAGCTGCGATGCCGCTCGGAGAGTTGCCGGACAAGGGGATGTTCGAGCCCGAGAAGCGTCAGCTGTTCGTCGGCCAGGGCTTCGTCGCGGTCCATCGTGATCAGCCAGCAACACCAGATCCCGGCTGTGTTCGCGCAGCGCCTCGGCCAACTTGAAATTCTGTGTCTTGGTGACGCGATTCCCCGTTCGATAGGCCGTCAGATGGTGGGCCTCGTCGAACACGATCAGATCCCAAGCCGGAGCTGCCAACAGCTTCTTGACGCGCTGGGGGCGTTTGAGCGTGTCGATGCTGGCGATCAGCCGGTTGTGCTTGGCAAACGCGTTGCTCTTGCGGTCGGTGACGTCGCCTTCGCTGCCGAAGACCTCGAAATCCAAGTGGAACGTCTCGTTCAGTTCCCGCCGCCAGTTCTCGACCAAGCCGGCGGGCACGATCAGCAGCGCCCGCGTCAGTTCGCCCCGCGACGCCAACTCGCGAAGGATCATGGCGATTTCGATCGTCTTGCCCAAGCCATTGGCGAATTCCTTTCGTTTGGCCGAGATTGGCATCAGAACGACGCCTTCCGTCCCCTTGTCCATCAGTATTGGCTGATGCTGGATGGCATCTTGCGCGAACATCCGCCTGCTGGCAAACTGTGGGGGCTATTCCTGCCGTTGTCGGCTTCGCTAACTCACGCATCTGTTGCGCCCGCTTTACTTTCGGTGCCGAAAGTCCGATACTAGCGGAGGTTCGGAGCGCGGAGCAGTGCCGTGTCAGCCCGATGCAAGTGGCCGCGTTGCTTGTGCAGAAGACAGCGGCGCGGCTGGGGACGGATCTGGTCGATCAGTGAAGCCAGGTTGAATGCAACGCGCCGGCGCGACAGGCAAACCTGCGATGGCGGACGTTGAACAGTAACCTCTGAGGATGCGGCGGGACGGTATGGCGACAGCGGCTCAACTCAAGTCACTCTTGCGGAGCTACAGCGAAGCCGACGGTGAGCGGTTCCTCGCCGTCGGTACGCAGATCGCTGCGCACGCCGCGCGGTCAGGGAAGACCAAATTGGCGAGTGAGCTGAAAGAGCTGCTGGACGAGATCAAGAGGAAACAGTATGCCGCTCGAATTGGGGGATCAGTGCCCATTGCGCGGCCCCAGGGTGAGCTTCTGACCGTTCTCTCGGTCGCCTATCCGAAGACAAGGCTCTCCGAAATGGTGCTGGGCGATCTTCAGGTGGCATCGCTTCGACGTGTCCTCCACGAATACCGCCAGCAAGCGAAGCTCCGCGACCACGGCTTGTCGGCTCGACGCAAACTGCTGCTGGCCGGCCGACCGGGATGCGGCAAGAGCATGACTTCCCAAGCGCTGGCCGGCGAGCTGAAGCTGCCGCACTTCGCCGTGCAACTGCACGCATTGATCACAAAGTTCATGGGGGAGACCGCCGCGAAGCTGCACGCCGTCTTCGAGGCCATGAAAGCCACGCGGGGCGTGTACTTGTTCGACGAGTTCGACGCGATTGGTGGCGAACGAACCTCGAAGAACGACGTGGGCGAGATTCGACGCGTGCTGAATTCGTTCTTGCAGTTTCTTGAACAAGACGATTCAGACAGCCTCATCATCGCCGCGACGAACAACGTGGGGATTCTGGACGACGCGCTGTTCCGTCGATTCGACGATGTGATCACCTACGAGCGGCCGGATTCGAGCGCGATTCGGAAACTGGTGTCGAACCGGCTGGCGCCCTTCTCCGTGCCTGAACTCAACTGGCCGCAGATCGAATCCTATGGGGACGGCTTGAGCCATGCCGAGATCTGCCAGGCGTGCGATGATGCGGCCAAGGATGCAGTGCTGGCGGATCGGTCCACCATCGACGAGCAGATGCTGTATCGCGCGTTGCAGGTCAAGCAGCAGCGGCTCAAACAATAGGAAGCCTTCAACAGGATGCCCGCATACCCCCATTTCGTGCTTCCCGCAAATGGACAACCCGAAGCTTACACCGCGCCCGGAGGTGGTTCCGGCACGTTCCTCGCGCCGCCGCGCGACCGGCCGCGGCACGCCCAGAAGCTCCTCAACCAAATTCGCGCGGTTCGGGACAGCGCCGAGGAACAGCTCGGGAAGTCGCCGGCCACGAGCGACGTCCATTTCATTCCGGTAGCGTTTGAGAGCGCCCCAGATCATGCACTTGCGATCGACTCGTTGGAAAACAAGCCAGCCGGAATTCGAGTGGTCAACGTACGGACGGAGGACCAGAAACAAATCGCGGTTGTCGCAGTACCAAAAGACAAGATCTACCATTTCGAGAAGCGTTTCGTGGAATTCGGAGCGAAGGATCGTGTCCGGACGGAGCCTGACGGTACGGAGAAGCGGACGGCCTTTCATCAAAAGCTTGTCACCAGCATCGAGGATCTTCGGCTTGTGGTATTGCGGGACTACTACACCGATTCTGATGGCCAGCCGCCCCCGAAGGACGAAGTGATTTGGTGGGAGGTATCCTGCGCAGTCCTGGAACAGTCTGACCGTGGGCGCTTGCACGTCGAAGGTTTGGATGGAAGAGGAAGGGCTGGAAGGCTGGGAGCCGGTCGCCCCCAAGGGACGATTGAGTCCGGCGAGCACGACCTCCATCGCGTGGGAAGCGCAGGAATGGCCGCTCAAGCCGGATGTCGTGTTTGAAGGCGGGAACTACGCGAAGGACGTTTCCGGGTTTGTGACCGGTCCGGACGACTTGAGCCTGTTGACAACCCGGGTGGACGACAGCGGTGCTCAGCTCGGCATCAGCCGTGATACCAGCGCCGCGGCCGCCCAAGTGGCGCGCATTGCAGCGATTCTGCAAGCGGACTACCCGGATTTTTGGCCGGAGACGATTCGGGGCCTGCTGGTCCACTCTGCGGAGTGGACTCCAGAGATGAAAGCGGAGTTCCCGCATCCGCAACGGAAGAGCCGGCTTCGTTGTTACGGATGGGGCATTCCGAATGTCGATTGGGCTCGTGCTTGCGCAAGGAACATTGCGACTTTGATCATCGAGGACTCACTTCGTCCCTTCCAGAAGGCCGACAGTGAGATCAAGACGCACGAAATGAACCTGCATTCGCTGCCTTTCCCGGCCGCCGTCCTGCAGCAACTTGGTGAGGAAGAGGTCACCATGCGGGTCACGCTGTCTCATTTCATCGAGCCGAGTCCTGGCAGAAAGGGCTGGACCAACCGGCATCGGTACGCCTCGCACGGACTCCGCTTTGACGTACTCCGACCCGATGAAGACCTGGCCCAGTTTCGCACGCGGCTGACGCGGGACGCGTGGGACGATCGCTCGAAGAATCCTGGCCGCGCCGTCGCCGACAGCCGCCCCTGGGAACTCGGCGACGACCTGCGTCGAAAGGGCTGCCTGCATTCGGACTGGTGGATCGGTACCGCGAGCATGCTGGCGCTGTGCGACCGTATTGCGGTTTATCCCGTAACCGGCTGGTGGCGCGAGCGCCCCGGCCAGGAGCGGTACGATCAGTCCGCTCGTTACTCGCTCCTGGTGACGATTGCCTCGAAGCGCACAGACGTCGAACTCTACGCGGCAGTCGAGCAAGCTATTGCCGTCGCTGCGCCGGTTCGAATCGAAGTACAGCCGGAGGCTGACTGAGTCGGCATGCTGTTCAGGAGACCCGTTGGACATGGTAGCCCCCGACTTCCTTCGTCTCCTCGACCATCAACTTGTAGGCCCCGTTGCCCGTCGCTGCACCGTTCCAGATCCCGCGCGTCACCGGCAACAGCTTGCTCCGGTCCGTGCCCTTGCCGAAATACACCAGATCATCCGCTTCGTTGTAGGTGAACAGCCGCCCCGACCCATCCATTCCGAACACCAGCCCGACCCGCTCCCAGCGGTCACCACATTCCTGGCACAGCCGCAGGATGTTGGCCCGCAGCCAAGCGTACGCCGTCTCGACGTCCGGCAGCATGGCCTCCAGCGCCGTCTGCAGACCGCCCACCAGGATCGTCTGCCGGTCGCCGGGCGGGGAATCGGGAAAGCCTGTCTCCAACCAGCCCAGAACGGTGCGCAATGGCGTCGCATCGCCCTCGATGATCAGCGGGCCGAGCAACTCGGGAGACCAGACGAAGCTGCTGCCCCGGCGTTTCCAACTGCTGGATGCCATCTCTTGCATGGCAATAGCCTTTCTGGTGGAACTGACCCGCAAGTCCTTGTCAGCTATTGGCTTACACTACGTGCATGGCTCGGTTTTTGTGTATCGTCAGTGACACGCAACGTTCTTTGTGTACCATAAAAACCGATTCGTGATACACAACGCTTGTCCGGTTCTGTTCCGCTGGCTGCCCGAACTCCTTATTGGCTCGCGCGCGTCTCCAACGCCGCTCGAAGCTTATCGCGAACTGTCTCGTCAATGAACTTGCGATTGCAGAGATGCTCCAGCGTCGAACTGGAACTGGTTCGCAGCCGATTGGCGACTTCCCCGATCGCCGCAGCAGAATCCAACGGTATCATGAGACCGCGAACGATCGTTTCCACTAAGGGATCGGGCATCAGCAACATCGCCGCAAACGCGTTGGCTCGCTTTTCCACATCCACCGGTGCCCATGGGCCCGACGCCATCGCCAGTTGCGCACCGTAGCTTCGGTCGTGTAGGATATGGCAAAGTTCGTGGGCCAAAGTGAATCGACGCGGTTCTTCGTCGAGGTACAGGTAGCTGCGGTTCATCAGGACGCTGGGGCGATAATGCCGCCCAGCAATCGCGACAGCACGAATCGAGCGATCGCTGAGACGTACGTCTTGCACCTCAATACCGAGATCCTGGTACAGGTGATCGACGTCCACACACGAGTCCTCTACGTATCCATCCCCGAGTTCCTCCAGCAGATCCTCCGCCAGTTGGTAACCTTGCTCCCACGCTGTCTCATCCGTACGCGCAACCGGCTCGTCCCGCACCATTCGGCGAAGGATTTCGGATTCGTCGTCGGGCGTTAACGACTGAACAAGCTTGTCGGCCAACAACTGTACGTCCCCCTCGTCGATCGTTGGGGAAAGCGATCCAAACATCAGCGCAGCCGGGCACGATCCCTGGAAGACGAGTTTCCTTTCGGATGTGCCGAAGACAGCGTCATGCACCTCGCGCGACAAGTTGGCAGGGAACATTTGCCGCAATCGGTCCCATTGCTCCGCCGGCGCATTCTCGTCCGGGCGAACCCCCGAAATCAACCCGAGCCTGCGGCGTTGATCCGACGTCTCAAGAGCCGCCACGTCCTGGACGAGCTGGGCGAACACCGGGCTGTCCGGCATTTCGTCCACCAGATGGCGCGACGCTCGATCCAGGATGCCGAATAGTACGTCAGCCACGTCATCAGGCGCGAGTCGACCGCAGCCGGGAAAGGCGTCGAAACGAAAATGCTCCGGGGCTCCCGCCAGGCAGTGGACGCCCCAAGAGAACTCGATCACGTCACGCCAGCGACGGATGAACAGGTTGGGAAGCAATCCGCCTTCACGGCAAGCCACCAAGCAGTGCCGTTTCCACCACTGATGCCAACGCGTCTCCCACCGCTCCGCTTCGTCCGGCGACATATTGGGGGGCGTCTCGTTGGTTCGCCGCATCGAAATCCAGGCTGTGGCGCCAGCGTTCTTGGTCGGCAGCCGCTCCTCGTGCAGGAAGAAATCCCAGTTCGATACCAGCCATTGAAGGAAAGGAAGCAGATACCAATGCACCGAATCGACCGGTTCTCCCTGCTCGATGTGGGCGCAAAGATTGTGACCGTGTACCCAAATTTCCATGCTTCCCCAGGAAGCGGCGTGTTCGCGCGTCGCTGCACGTCCTGCGTCCGGATCGGGCAAGAATTTGACCTCAACCCGAAACAAGTCACGGCGACCTAGTTCGATCTCAAATGGGCGTGGCACTAGTGCGTCTCCCAATACTTCTTGCGTTCTCGTTTGCTCAGACGCTGCTCTCGTATCCATTGTAACGTCAGTTTGGAAGGAACTTCGAGCCAGCCGATCGGATAGCCGTGCCATCGGTTCGGTTCATGCTCCTGAGCGCAGTATGCCTTCCCCTGATGAATCGCATATCGTTTGCCCTCCCACAACACGCTCTCCTCCAGCAACTGGCTCGCCAACGGGCGGACTTCGGCTTCGCAGAGCGACCCTTTCTTGCCGATCTGCCACGGATTACGGTGCTTAGGATTGGATTCATAGACCATCTGGGCTTGCGTTCCTCGATGGTCCGTGTCTTGCGGAATTTCGGCACGGTCTTCGTCGGACATGATCGCCAACCCCTAACTTCATTTCAAGACTTCATCCGCAGGATCAGCGATTGCTTCCTGGATCTGTCGGAGACGTTCGGAGAAAGTGCGACGGGAAAGCCGACAATAAAGACTGCCGTCTTCAGCACGTCCCAATGCACCGATCAGCCCTGATTGCAGCAAGGACACCGTCGCCTGGATGGCCTGAATCGAGTGTGCTCCGCTCAGAATGTAGAACAGGGCATGTTCGTTCAATGTAGCTTCATCGGTTTGATGAGCGAGCACGGCACCGAACACTTGGCCACAGAGCTTCATGTGCTGTGCCGACACTTCCGAGTCTGCGAGGATCGCGGAAAGCGTGCTTTCGTCCGTTGATCCACCACCGACGAACAAGTCCCGTAGCCGGTCGAGCGGAATCATCGCTTCGGCATGTGCGAACAGAATCTGTCGCACTTCCTCAACCCGAAAAAGGCGAACCTTGTGATCGCACGCCCATTTCTCCAGGTTGCCGCCGGAGAAGTCCGCAGCCAAGACGAGAACGAAATCGGCGTTCGACTTGACCTTGTGTTCATTGAGGGCGTTGAAGTTCACGTCGTTTTGAATGACGGTGCCATTCGACCGGCTTTTGGTTTCGACGATCGCCCGATAAGTGTTGCTGCCCATCGGTGCCGTCGCCACGACGTCTGGATTTCCCGAGCCGCCGATTAGTTGCACGTCAAATCCCAGGAATTCGAACGCATCCGCTGCAGCTTGCTCCAGAGCCGACCCGTCGCCGCCGGTTCTTGCCCCTTTTTCCACAGCGTCTGCCAGCGAAGTTGCTTTGGCGATAAGTACGGAGGGCGGTTTCTTCACGACGATAACCTTAGTGGGTCCGTTTCCAGGCGGGGTGACGATCGACGAGGGAAAGCCACTCGCGACGAGGCTTTGTCCCGAGGGCGTGAGCGAGTAGTCATGGCCATCTTTCGTGACATAGCCAAGACTGCGCAGCCAGTTCATTCGGAACATCGTCTGGTTTTTCGTTTTCCAATCGACGTCTAATGCCTTCTTGAGCGTGCTGTCCGCGTGGTCAAATGAGATCGGACCCTGCTTGAGGGCGGTCAGCAGCACATCGTAACCGGAAACATCCCGCAGTTTCATGGTCAAGACCGAACGCTTTGCTGCGGAAGGGTCATCGTCGTGCTTGTCCAAGAGCGCGTTCCCGTCGGGAGTAAGGCGAACGGTGTCGTCTTTGACAGACCAGAATCCCATGCGGCTAATCAAACTGATGTATTGGTTGATCGCGGTCGAACTGCTCGAATTGGGACACACGTCAATGACAGTCTCTGCGAGCTGCTCCTGATACATGGGCTGCTTGCCCACTCGCCGGAGTAACTCTACCAGTGTCTCGTAGTACTGTTCCACGCCTCCGGGAAGCGGCAGGTCAGATGCGTATTTGGTTGTCATGTGTACTCCGATGTAAGATGACGGTATCGTGGAACGTGCACTTCGTCGGCGTCTGGAAATCCCACGTCCCGAAAACTGCATACCAGGTGAAACAGTCTTTCAGTTATTTCTTGAGATTTCGTTCCTATTTCGATTGGAGCTTCTCGTACTGACTGTCTGCATCTTCCCATTCACGGGCCAGCAGGCGACAACCTCCTTGTGCAAATCGGACTGGTCCTTGTCGTTCTTGTCCGCAAACAGCAGCCGAGTCCGCTCCTGCGCATAGGCGGCGACCATCTGTTCGATCTCGGCGTCGGCCACATTGCCCCGCTTCTGAAACAGCCGGTGCAGGACAAGTCGCTTGCGGTCCTCGCGGGCCGTTTCGCCCTTGAAATCGACCAGCACGGGGCCGTCGCGATGGATCTGGCGGTAGGCTTCCGTCGTGCTGTCCCGGACCGACACGATCAGGCACAGCAGATCCGGACGTTCCTTCGACAATTCGGACAGGATCTGGATAAAGTTGAACGCCCAGTGACGGCGTTTGGGACCGTGTTCGCCGGGCTCGTCGTGCAGCCCGTCGAACCACGTTTGCAGTTCGTCCAGGATCAGCACCGTCCGCTGCTGGTTGAACAGATCCTGGAGCCGCGACTTGGCGGGGACCGAGGTGCCCGCCGCCTCGAACTTTCCGCGGTAGTAGGCGCCTTTGGGATGCCGGTCGAAGATCACGTCCCACAGGCAGGGATACTCCTGGTTGGACAGCGTTTCCGAGATCGGAGTGAAGCCGCGTTGCAGCTTCAGGCCCTTCAGTTTCCCGGAGGATTCCAGCCGGCCGCCCCAGCCGCCGGCCCAGGCCTCGACCGCGTCCGGGACGGCAAACGCGTTGTGCAGCAAGGCCATGATGTGCGACTTGCCGCTTCCCCGCTGTCCGAGCAGCACGATCGGCTTGCCCGCGGACGCGACCGAGACCGCGTCCAAGGCGCGCTGGACGTCGGCCGTCGGATACGTGATCTCCAGCAGTTCGTCGGGACTGCTGCGCTGGGCCCAGCCGGTATTCTGGCGATTGCACAGCTCGATCGCCGTAGCCCGCATGTGCTTGGCCAGGAATTCTGTGCGTAGTTTGAGCGACTGCATCATCGGCTTCGCGTGTCTCGGAGCGAGTTTTGTAAAAACTCAATCTTACCAAACTGGCCCCACAGGGAAACCGGCCACAGCATCACCGACGGACAGGAAATTCGATTCGCGACCACAAACCTGAGCGTAGCCGGCAAAGCCCGGTGAAACTGGCGTGTTCCGTTTGTGCCCGTCAAGACCCATTGGCTTGATGTCGTATCGGCTTCGCAGTCAGGCCGGAGGGAGGCATGATCTCTTTATCCGTGGGTCCGCGCTGCCATCCGTGGGCCCCGTCCTGCATTTGGAAGAGCACTGTACCGACGAGCGTAACGATTCGCCGACAAGGGCCAAGACCTCGTGCGTTACTACGTCTGGTCCTCGCATCGCCAGCGCGGCCTGCGGACCAAGTCGGACTCGGGCGACGTCAACGGCGGCGATAAGGGCGCGAACCAAATGCAGTCGGGGAGCAAGTCTGCCTCCGGACGGCTTCAGAGCGTTACCTTGATTAGTGGGCGTACCATTGGCGTACCGCGATATCGATCCAGCTGATCACGAACGACCTGAGATCGGGATTTCAGTTGCCGCACGGTAATACGACGATTCGAGTCAAAGCCAATAATCTTGCGGTCGAACGCTCGATGGTGCAAGGTGCACAATGATAGGCCATTGGCAGGATTCAGTCGATTCTGCAGATCCTCCTCCCACGATCGAATATGTGCCGCGTCGAGCAGTTCTTCGAGGTCAACGCGACAAACGCAGCAGCAACCACGGAAATTCGCCAGCACGTCTCGCCGAAACCGATCCCGGGCAAGCCGAATTTTCTTTGCAGCCCATGCATCGCTGGCGCTGTAATCGCCATGTTGAAGTTGCGCATCAATTTCCGCCTCGATCTGCGCATCGGATTGCAGCTCGCCAATTAACGCTGATAGCAGAGGGTATGAAGACAAGGCGAAGCGATAGTGCTGAGCTTTGCCGCTATGGCCACTCCTCTCGATATGGGGTGCCCACCGGGCAATTACAGTCGGGACGCTCCACACGTCTTTCTGGAAAGCAGTCAAAGACGCGGAAAGCCATCCGGTTGGGTTGCTCTTGGTGCCCATCGGGATGAGCCGATGGTACACACCATCGAGCGTTTGGGGTGACCGTTTACGCTGCGCAGAGCACTACCTTCCGCGCCGGCGAAGTGCCCCGGATCACGACGTACTGCCACCAGCGACTAGGCAGGGCCCGGCAGACCGACGCGACAGCGCGGTGCGATTGCCGTTCCCCTTCGCGCGCCACACGCGAAATCCCTGCGAGGCGTCTCTGCCATTCCCGGCCCCGCCGGGGCTTCTTCTCAACCATCCTCGCTAGCGCGTCGGGCTAGTGTCACCACCGCTGTGCGCCAAGCCGTGCTCAACGGCTTCGGAAGCCCGTGGCGTGCCTCCCGTCCTTACGCACGCCGATCCGAATTCCCGGCTCCGCCTGCCATTCCGACAGTCCCCGGCCTCGCTCGACAGTCCGGCTTCGCTCCCGTTTCTTCGGCCGCTACCCTGTGAGCAATTACCGGGCCGAACAGTATTGCCCCCGTCCCCTTTTCGGCACCGCGCAAATCGCGCAGCTTCTCCTACGGAGTCTCCCAGTCTTCGATGGGCAGGCAGGGCACGCGACTGAACTCGTTCGTATTATGCGTCACCAGCGTCTGGCCGTTGGCCAGTGCGATGGCTGCGATTTGCAGATCGTATGGACCGATGGGAGTGCCGGCCTTTTCGAGTTCATGCCGAATCTGAGCCTGAATCAAGGCAGCCTCGTCATCGAAGGGGAGGCTTCGGTAAGGCCGAAGGAAGGCGGCCACCTTGGCCCGGTTTTGGTCAGGTTTCGCGCTCACTCAACGCGCCCAGGAAAAGTTCCGCTTTGACCACAGAACACAGATGCACATCCTGCGTTGGTGTGTTCCGTAGCCGCTGCAGGACAGACGAATTCCGGCCTCGCAGATACTGTACGCAGACATTTGTGTCGAGGAGGTAAGTCATTCGAGTTCAACTGCAGCCGGTAGCTGACCTTGCGGGGGACGAACAAAGGACTCGTCCGTGATGGACCCGAAGGTTTCCTGGAAATAGTCCGGCGGCCATCCCCGGTTGTCCGCGACGCAAGGCGGGCCGGCGAGCGCCCTCGCCTGCAACACGACGACCGCATCATACTCCGCCTCCGGCGCGCCCACAGGAATTTGCAGGCGAAGGAGTCCGTCGCTGCCGGTTTTTTCTGCTACGCACACAATTTTCATGAAACTCCCCTTCCCTTGCCGACGACATAAACGCTTCCGAAAAAGGGCCGCCCGGAGCGTTCGACGTGAGTCCATCCTACCAGCACCGGGCGGCCAATTGCTTTTCTAACACACTGCGGCGGAATTGCCAACTGGACCCACCCTCCGTACGCGTGACAGCAACCAACGATTCCACGCGCCCCACCAGCTCCCGCCGTTGCGACGCACGGTTTCCCTTGGCAAAGAACTGCTCGAACGGAACGGCTAACCGTTCAAGCGAACGCCAGGGGTTGCCTGCGTTGCCGGAAGCGAAGCGATGGCGGAAACGGCAGGGTGTCAGCCCGCCGGTTGGCGAACGGCGCTTCGGGCCACCGCCAATGCCGGCTGACGTCGGCAGATCGGTGGGCTCACGTCGGCCAACCGGCGGGCTGACGCCGGCCGTTCGCCGAATTTCGGCGGCGATTGGGAACGTTCAGGGACAATCCCCGGACGCCAGCAGTTCGCTCGACCGGATGATCCGATAGAATTGGCAGGGCAAGCCCGATCTGGATGCGATCCAACGTGACGACGTGCATCTGTTGATGACCGCCGGTGATAACATCGACTGTCTCCATCGGCGCTGTGGCGTCGGCGTGACGGAATGTTCGGCTAATTTGCCGAGCCTGCCGAGCTGGACGGCTTTACCTGCTACAATACGTCGCTCAGCGGCAAGGGTGACAAGTACCCGGACCCGAAGTCCCAATTCCTGGCCGGCGAAAACAGCTACGTCCTGCTGAGCTTTACGAAGAACCCGCTGAAGATGGTAGTCGCGCTGAAGGGCCTGGAGGGGCAGGTGCTCGACCGTCGAGAATTTGGTGCTCCAGAAAGCAGGTGAAGCCTTTCTTCCTCCATGAACACAGCCGTGGTAGCCAACATCTCATGAACGATTTGAATCGCATCTGTTCGTTGCCGCGTCGGCTGGCCGTCGCCGCGTTAGTTCTGGACATATTCATCAACGCAAGTGCGGCGGTGGAACCGGCGCTGGAACATCGCCTCGTGTTCGGCCCGGATTCGGCGGCGCAATGGTCGGCCGCCGAATCGACCGTCGCCGTCTCGACCGCACGTACGCGAACCGGCTCGCCGGTGCTGCACTGGCAGGTCACGGTGGACCATTTCGCGGGCGAGGCCGCTTATCCGATCGGCTGGCCGCGGGCTCATTGCACGCTACGGGACGCGGCGGCTCGGGATTGGTCGGAGTGGGACTATTTCCAATTTTGGATCTACACCGACTCGACGCGCGATGCGCTGCCGCGCGAGCCGGTGGGCTTGGCGCTGTACGTGCCCGACAAGGACGCCGCGTACCGGCGGCCGCTGACGGAACTGAAAAAGGGCGAGTGGGTCCAAGTGCGGATCCCGTTGAGCGAGGTCCCGCGCCGAGGATGACGTGTCTCGAGACTATTTTCGCCGCCGGGCTGAACGGGAGCACGCCGATATGGTTGCGCACGGCACGCGGAACGTCGTCCTGTCGTGTGGTAGTTCGGCGGCTGACGCCGAAAGCAAGTTTCAATTCCGCTGGGACCTGTTGGCCGACAAGATCGACTTGGGGCGGAAATACGGCTTTCACGGCCCGCTGGTGATGCACATCAGCACCGAGGCGGTGTATGCCAAGTATATGAAAGACCGTTACGGCAGCCATCTGCGCGGCGTGCAAGACCCGCCTGACGAGTTCGGCCAAGAGCTGACGGCGTTGGTCCGGGCGATCGAAGCCGAACGCCGCCAGCGCGGCTGGCCGGAATTTCTTTACTATCCCGTGGACGAGCCGAGCACGGACCCGGCGGCGGTGAATTTCATGGTCAAGGTGCTGCGGGCGTGCAAAGCCGCCGGCGTGCGGACGTACGTGACGGCCGATCCGACGCACGACCAGTTCGATCCTCTGCGGCCGTACGTCGACATCTGGTGTACGCAGCCCTTTGCCCCGGATCGCGCCACGATCCAAGCCGACATGCAGGCCCGCGGCGTCGAGTACTGGTGCTATCCCAATCATGTCAACGGCGAGAACGACCATAGTACAAATACGACGGCCTGTGGTCGCCGGCCGAGTTCGACGTCTACCGGTGGCTGGTGGCGCGGCAGATCCTGGCGCTGGATGCGGCGATGAAAAAATAACTGGGGCCGCCGTGGGGCTAACTTTCGACGCGGTGGTCGGACGGCAACTCTGGTTCGCCAAAGCTGAGCGTCCGCATCAGACGGGTCGCCGGACCACGTTGGTGCAGGTTTCGCGAATCTTGTCGGACCTGCGAGCGGTCGGTGATTTCCGCGAAACCGGAAAGGGGACGGGGGCAATATTGTTCGGCACGAGGGTTGCTGCCGACAGGCATCCTCGACGCTTGCCGTCGAGTGATTGAGGAAAACGGGCCACGAGGACAACTCACAGAACGCAAGCTTTGATCCTCGCCGCTCGTCGGCGAGTACTTCAGGCGAATTGGCGGTACCTTGCACAGCTCGGATTCCCTCACCCCGCATGCGGCTGGACGCCGGCCCGCGCCAGCAGGTTTTGGGTGATCCGCTGGACGCGAGCGTCGGGACCGTGTGGACGACTCCAGTGGGACCAGGGCAGCATGTGCCCCGGCGGACTGGACAGGTCCTGGCACCAGAAGATCGTTGAGGCGTTGAACACGAAATTGCCCTGGGGGCCCGGATAGATCGTCGCGGTCCAGTGCTGCGGGTTCACGCCGCCCTGCAATGCAATGCCTTCGGCGACGACCTCCAGCCCCGGTAAATCACGCGGCGGATCGCCGTGGTACTCCCAGCCGATCAGGCCCGGGACGCGGTCGCCCTTCTTCATCCCCGTGCCTTCAAAGATCCAATGATCCGGCTGGGCCACGATCCAGTCGCCGCCGCCGTTGACGGGATCGACATTCCGCGAGCCCATCAGGTAGCCTTCGTCCGGCCCGCGGTGCGGGAACGGCCCATGCTCCTGTTCCCGCTTCTCAGCATACACATAGTTGCCGCCGTAGGGTCCGCCGCGGAACATGATCCGGTTCGGACGCCCGTCGGTGCTGGGCAGCTGGGGAGTCACCCAGCACACCGAATTGCCGGAAAAGAACATCACGTTCACGCCCGCGTCCCGCATCGCGACGACGCTCTCATACGCCCGGATGTCCCAGTACTCGTCGTGCCCGACGCTCAGGAACGTCTTGCATCGCAGACCATGCTCGGGCGTCAGCATGTCGCTGTTGCTGCAGTACGTCACGTCGTAGCCGTGCTGCTCCAGCCAGTAGGCGAACGGAAATTCGAAGCACAGCCATTCGCCGGAGCCGACCGAATTCGGGTTCTCGTAAATCTGGGCGTATTTGGCGTACGGGCGATCGAAGCTGACGTCGGACCAAGGCCCCTGGTTGCCCTTGGGATCCGTGTACACCGAATAGTTGTCGGGCCAGCGGTTGTAGGCCTGCCAGGTGTTGTCCGAGCACTGGAGAAAAATGTCCGCCGGCCGGTTGTCGCGGACGATGAACACGACATAGCTCTGCCAGTACCCGCCCGTCTGCTCGTCGGGCAACAGCGACAGCCGGCCCAGGTACACGCCGCTGGGCCAATCCCGGGGAATCACCAGCCGCGCCGCCGGCTCCCAGCGGCATTCGCGCAACCGCTTTTCGCCGACCGGAGGCAGCGGTTGGGCGATGCCGGGAAACGGTCCCAGGGTGGTCATCAGCCGAGCGCCGCGTCCGCCGTAGTATCCCGTGCGGAAGATCTCGATCGTGAACCGGCCCGGCGGATCGGTCGAGACCATGATGTCCAACGCCTCGCCCGCTTGGACGCTCTGCCGCGAGCAGTAGCCTTCGATCCAGGGCGAGCGGAATCCGCCGGCGCGGTCCAGTCGCACGCGGGTCAGCTGCCAATCGAGCGCCCCTTCCTGCGCGTTCTCACGTTGGATCAGCAGCGGGTCGGCCGCCGTGGCGTCCGCCGCCGAAGCCGACTCGGGCGAGGCCCCTTGAGCCGAGACGGGTATGGCCGAGACGCCGCCCAGAATTGCCGCCGAGGAAGCCACGGCCCCCTTCAGCAGCGTCCGCCGATCGAATTGACCTGAAGCGTTCCCACGCATCGCTTGCCTCCCGCAGAATTCATGTCTTGGTTAGTTCTCGCGCCCCGATCTGCTATCCGGTCGGCTGCCAGCCAGGTTTTTGTGAACCGCAGCCGCTTCGAATGTACCACGACTTCCGCCCACAAGGAACCAAACCATGAAGCCGTTTTTTCTATTCCGCGCGGGAATGCTGGTTTTCGCCGCGCTCGTCTGCTTGCCCTCCGTGCAGTAAAGGTTCCCGCAAGCGTTGTTCTTGTCTCGATGGCTTCCGACTGGTGGGAAAAATGATTCGTAACGACGAGAGGGAGTTGCAGCAGGGAAAACGGGTGACTCAAGGTGTTCAGGAGCAGCAGGGCGGCCGGTCAGGCCGTAGACTGGACCGTGATACTGGGCAAGGGAATTGGGGGCAGGGGAATGGAAGGCAACGGGATTCGCTCATCCTGCAGCGATCCAACAGATGGCGTTCTACTCCCCTGCCCGCCATTCCCCTGCCCATCTCTTCTCGAATTTCGCACGAAACAAATCCACCGGCTCGCGCTGCTGCTCGCGAGTGCGGGTGTCCAGGATAAGATCCCCGTCCCATTGTTCGTCTCCAACAAATTCGTGCCGGTTCTCTTGACTTCGGTACAACTGTACTTATAGAATGCGTACAAATGTGCGTATTGAGGAAAGGGAGGGAGCTGCGATGCCACCGCGTCCGCCGTTATCCAAAGGCGAACTGGAAGTAGCCCGGGCTGTTTGGGAGCTGGGCGAGGCCACGATGGGTCAGGTTTTCCAATGGTTTCCGGAGGACCGGCGGATGGACTATGCCGCCGTCCAGACTTATCTGCGGCGGTTGGAGGCCAAAGGATACGTGCGGGCTCGCCGCTCGGGCCGAACCAAAGTCTACCAGTCCAAGGTGGAATCGGCGCAAGTGATTCGCGAGACGGTGGGCGATCTGATGACGCGGTTGTTCGGGGGCGAAACGCTGCCGCTGATGCTGCACTTGATCGAGGATCGGGGAATTACGCCGGAAGAGACGCGGCAGCTTCGGCAGGCTTTGGACGCGCTGGAAGCGGAGCAGGCGAGTCATGAGTAGCGAATCGCTGGCCGCCGCCGTTTGGAGCCAAACCTGGCAAATCGCTGCCGTGGTCCTCGTGGTTGTGGGGACAACCCGGCTGCTGGACGTCCGCCGTCCGCATTTAGCCCTGTTGCTGTGGACGCTGGTGTTCGTCAAGTGCCTGACGCCTCCGGCCTGGAGTTGTCCGGTGGGGTTGTTCAGCTGGCTGCAATTTCGCGTCCAGGATCCTGCGACCGTCTCGACCGTGAACGAATCGGCGGCGGCGTTCCCGGAGGTCCGCGCGACGTTGCCGGCCGGGGCCACGGACGGCACCGAATTCTTCGCCGATGATCGCCGCTGGGCGTTTGCTGCGGAAACGCTGTTGGCGGTCTGGATCGCGGGCTCGCTCGGCACGGCCGGACTGGTTTTCGTTCTCTGGCGGCGCTGCCATCGACGGATTCGCGAATCGCGGGTCGCGTACGATCCGCAGTTGGCCGCGCGGGTCGACGAGCTGGGCCGCCGTTTGGGGCTGGGCCGCAACGTCGAACTCGTCGTCTGCCGCGGCACACTGGGCCGGCGGTGATCGGCGTACTGCGACCGCAACTGATATTGCCTCAGCGTTTGGTGTCCGGGCGCGCGTTCGACCAGTTCGAGGCGATCGTCGCGCACGAGCTGGTCCACGTCCGCCGCCGAGACACCGCCCTGCTGCTGGTCGAACTGGCCGCCAAGGTCTTGTGGTGGTTTCACCCCTTGGTCTGGATGGCCAGCCGGCAGGCTTCCCGGTGGCGCGAGTGCTGCTGCGACGCGGAGACCGTCGCCCGGCTCGGCTGCTCTCCGGCGTCGTATGCGCGGGGTCTGCTGGACGTATTGGAACACTTGCAAGTGGATCGTAGTTTACTCGCCCTCCAGGGACATCCCCATGCCGACGGCATCGCCCGGCTGACCGAAGCGGCACAGCAAGCTGGACTGTCGGACACGCAATTGCAGACGCTACGAGCTTTGGCGGCCCGCGCCGATTGGGATCTGGAGCGAATCAAAGAATGGAAGCGGACCGGGCAGATCTCCGACGCCGAGACGGCGGCGCTGGGCAAACTGCAGCCCTTTGTGGAGCATCTGCAATCGACGCCGAATGCGGGCGAGGCGGAGAAAGTCCGCGTCTTCCGGCAAGTCTGCCAGGTTGCCGGCCTGAGCGACGCCGAGACGGAGGCGTTGTTCGAGGCCGTCAAGCAAGCGGGTGGCGACGAGCAGGGATTGTTGCAGGCCAAACAGGCAGGCCAGCTGGCCGAGTCGGCCGCCGCGGGTTTGAAGAAGCTGGAGAGTCTGCTGGGCAAGCTCGAAGATTTCGTGGACTCGCCCCACAAGAAAGAGATCGGCAAGCTGCTGGAGATGGCCGCCCGTGCCGGCTTGAGCACCGAGGAAACCGGCGTGCTGATGAAGCTGGCTGCCAAGGCCAACCATGACCGCGAAACCGTGAAGCAGATGTATGATTCCGGGGGGCTGATCGACGCCGAAGTCCGCGTCGTGGAAAAGGTCCTCGCCAGCCAAGGCCGCTAGGCAGGACCCTGCAAGCCCGAAACGCCAGCGAGCGGCAGAGACCTGCCCCCAGTATCCCCCAACGTGAACGATTTCCGCTCGCCGGACCTAGCCCCACATGGCTGGTCCGTCATGACGCCGCGGGAAACCCACCGCTGCTCAAGCGGCGGTGGATGATGGCGGCGATCTGGCGGCCCTCGGCGTTGATCAATCACGCGGCCTTGCCGACCGCTGGCGCGGGCTCTGATCGCATCGCCCCGAAGCCGGGCCAACATTTCCGAGTCCGCTTCGCGGCGACGACCAGACCCAACGAACCGTCGAAAATCGGGGAATGAAGACGTCACTCCTCATCGCGGAAGGCCTCGAGACAAGACTAACGGTTCCTGGACGCTTTCCGGGTTTTCGGACACAGTATTTCGCAGAGAATAACGATTTCCCACCGGTTATGGGAAATCCAAGGTCTGCCCTTGACCCTGATCGGCCGCAAGCGTCACGTGATGCAGTTCCGGTTTGCAATCCACTGGCCCATCTGCCGGGTGTGGCCAACGCTTGCCCAGGGTAGCAATCCGCGGCGCCTCAGCTAAACTGGATGCACGACACGAGGCCGTTGCCACCCCCTGCCTGAACAGGATTGCGTTATGCCGGAGACCGAAGCCGATACCTGTCGCACGCTCGTCACGCCGAAAATCTACGCGGCAGGCTGGACCGACGAACAGATCTGCGAACAGAAAACGTTCACCGATGGCCGCATCATCGTCGTAGGAAATCGGGTCCGCAGACGCCAGCAGAAGCGGGCCGATTACCTGCTGCGGCTCACCCGCGACTTTCCCATCGCGATCGTCGAGGCCAAGGCCAGGTACAGAACGGCGGGCGAGGGCCTGCAGCAGGCGAAGGACTACGCCATCATCCTGGATCTGAAATTCGCCTACGCGACCAACGGCCACGAAATCATCGAGTTCGACTTCCTTACCGGCCAGGAACGCCTGATCGAGGCGTTTCCGTCGCCCGCCGAACTGTGGTCGCGGCTGCGGGCCGGTCAAGGCATCACGGACGACAAGGCCGCCGAGCAACTGCTGACGCCCTTCTTCCAGCAAAGCGGCAGGATCCCGCGGTACTACCAGGAAATTGCCATCCACCGCGTCATCCAGGCCATTCTCGTCGGCGACACCCGCATCCTGCTCACGATGGCGACCGGCACGGGCAAGACCGAGGTCGCGTTCCAGATCTGCTGGAAGCTGTGGAGCAGCCTGTGGAACCGGATCGGCGAACACCGGCGGCCGAAAATCCTGTACCTGGCGGATCGGAACATCCTGATCAACGATCCCAAGGACAAGACCTTCGCACCCTTCGGCGATGCCCGCTGGAAGATCGAGAACGGCCAGATCAGCAAAGGCCGCGAGATGTACTTCTCGATCTACCAGGCCATCGCCCAGGACGAGTGGCGTCCGGGCCTGTACAAGGAATATGCCCCCGACTTCTTCGACCTGATCGTCATCGACGAGTGCCATCGCGGCAGCGCCCGCGACGAGAGCAGCTGGCGGGAGATTCTGGAGTACTACCAATCCGCCTACCAGCTGGGCATGACCGCCACGCCGCTTCGCCAAGACAACCGGGACACGTACAAGTACTTCGGCGATCCGCTGTACACGTACAGCCTGCGGCAGGGCATCGACGATGGCTTCCTGGCGCCGTACCGCGTCCACCGCGTCGTCACCGATTTCGACGCCACCGGCTGGCGTCCCAACCAGGGCGAATTCGACCGCTACGGCCGCGTCATCCCGGATGAAGAATACCAGACGAAGGACTTCGAGCGGGTCGTCGCCTTGCGTGCCCGCACGAAGGCCATCGCCCGCTACGTCACCGAGTTCCTGAAGAAGACCGACCGCTTTGCCAAGACGATCGTGTTCTGCGTGGACCAGGAACACGCGGACGAGATGCGGCGTGAGTTGAACAACCTGAACAGCGACCTGGTCCAACAGCATCCGGATTACGTTTGCCGCGTCACCTCGGACGAAGGCAACATCGGCCGCGGGCACCTGTCTCGATTTCAGGACGTCGAAACCGACTCGCCCGTAATCCTGACCACGTCGCAGCTGTTGACCACCGGCGTCGACGCCCCCACTTGTCAAAACATCGTGCTGGCCCGCGTGATCAACTCGATGGTCGAATTCAAACAGATCATCGGCCGCGGCACTCGGCTCCGCGACGACTACGGCAAGCTGTTCTTCAACATCCTGGACTTTACCCAGTCCACGCGGCTGTTTGCCGATCCGGAGTTCGACGGCGACCCGGTGCAGGTCGACGAAACCCAAATCGACGAAGACGGCAACGCCACCGACCCGGCAGAAACGGAAGAACACCAGCCCGATGACTGGGGTGCGTTTCCCGACGATGGTCCTGGCGATGGCGTTGGCGGTGCTGGCGACGACGATGGCGACGATCATGGCGACGGGCGAAGCCGCAAGTACTACTTCGACGGTGGCCAGGTCGAGATCGCGGCTCACATGGTCTACGAGATCGATCCGGATGGGCACCAGCTGCGCGTCGTGAAGTACACCGACTACACGGCCGAGAAGGTGCGGACGCTGTACCCGAACGCCCACGCGTTGCGGCAGAGCTGGAGCCAGCCCGAAAACCGCGGCGAGATCATCGAGGCGCTGGCGGACCGCGGCATCGACTTCGAGCAGCTGGTCGAGGTCTCCGGCCAGCCCGATGCGGACCCGTTCGACCTGCTGTGCCACATCGCGTTCAATGCGCCGTTGCGGACTCGGCGGGAGCGTGCCCAGCGGTTGCGGTCCGAGAGAAAGGACTTCTTCGAGAAATACGGCCCGGAGGCCAGGGCCATCCTGAACGTGCTGCTGGACAAGTACACCGAGTTTGGGATTGCCCAATTCATCGTACCGGATATTCTGGAGGTCCCGCCGATCTCGGAGCAGGGCAACCTGGTGGAGATCGCCGGCCGGTTCGGTGGTGTCGACCAGTTGCGGGACGCGGTCAACGAATTGCAGACGCTGCTGTACGCGGCGTAAAGGCGGGATGGGCAAAAAAATTGATGGCAAAAAAATGAATGGCTCTGCATCTTTTTGCCATTCATTTTTTTGCCTGTCGAATGGATCAGGGAGGAGTAAAACCTGGTGGCACGACAGAAACCAACGACCGACCAGAAGCCGCTGACCACGGCCCAGCAACTTGGCAGCCTGGTCAAATCCGCCCGCGACATCATGCGCAAGGACAAGGGCCTGAACGGCGACCTGGACCGGCTGCCGATGCTAACCTGGGTCATGTTCCTGAAGTTCCTCGACGACTCGGAAAAGGTCGAGGAAACGCGCGCCGCACTCAGCGGCAAGAAATACAAATCGGCCCTCGACCCGCCGTACCGCTGGCGGGACTGGGCCGCTCAGAAAGACGGCATCACCGGCAACGAACTGATCGCGTTGGTCAACAACGACGAAGCGACTCGCCCCGATGGCAAGCGTGGGCCGGGTTTGTTCGCCTACCTCAGGTCGCTGCAGGGCAGTAACGGCGACCGTCGCCGCGACGTGATCGCCACGGTCTTCAGCGGCGTCACCAACCGCATGATCAGCGGCTACTTGCTGCGGGACGTGATCAACCTGATCGACGGCATCCACTTCGATTCCACCGACGAGATCCACACGCTGGGCCACCTGTACGAGTCCATGCTGCGGGAAATGCGGGACGCGGCCGGGGACTCCGGCGAATTCTACACGCCGCGGCCGGTGGTCAAATTCATGGTTGCGGCCATCGATCCGCAGCTTGACGAAACCGTGTTGGATCCGGCGTGCGGCACGGGCGGATTCCTGGCCGAGGCGTACCAGCACCTGGAGAAGCAGTGCCAGACGGTCAAGGACAAGACCACGCTGCAGGAGAGAAGCATCTGCGGCGGTGAAGCCAAGCCGCTGCCGTACATGTTGTCGCAGATGAACCTGCTGCTGCACGGGCTGCACTCGCCCAACATCGCGTACGGCAACAGCCTGGCCGGGAAGATCACGGAAATCGGCGACAAGGATCGGGTCGATGTGATCTTGACCAACCCGCCGTTCGGTGGCGAAGAAGAGGCCGGGATCCGGTCCAACTTCCCGGCGGACAAGCAGACCTCTGAAACGGCCTTGCTGTTCCTGCAGTTGATCATGCGGAAGCTGCGGCGGACGCATCACCCCTCGCCTGCCGGGAGAGGGGCCGGGGCTGAGGGGAAAGGTGGCCGGGCCGCGGTGGTCGTGCCCAACGGCACGCTGTTCGGCGATGGCGTCTGCGGCCGGATCAAACACGAGCTGCTGACCGACTTCAATCTGCACACCATCGTCCGTTTGCCGAACGGCGTGTTCGCTCCGTACACCAGCATCCCCACAAACCTGCTGTTCTTCGATCGAGCCGGACCTACCAAGACGATCTGGTACTACGAGCAGCCGCTGCCCGAAGGCCGCAAAAACTACTCGAAAACAAAGCCGATCCAGTTCGAGGAATTCGCCGATTGCCTGGCGTGGTGGAAGAAGCGGAAAGAAAACGACCGGGCGTGGAAGGTCCCTGCCAAGGACGTGATCAAGCTGGATGACGCGGGCAACCTGGTCTCGGTCAACTTGGACGTCAAGAATCCCAACGCGGCGGAAGCGTTGGAGCACCTGCCCCCGGACAAGCTGGTCGAAGACATCCTGGCCAAGGAACGGCGGATCATCGAGATCATGGACGAGATCAAGGGCGTGTTGGCGGGAGGCGGGAAATGACTCGTTTAACCGCGACCCAACGGGGAGCGCGTCGCACGGCGAGCGGCACAGCGTGTACGGCCGGGAGGATCGTCTGTGGTGACCTCGGCCGCCGTCTGGCACGGGGAGACCGGCGGAGCCAAAGTGGGCCCCATCGCGCGTCGCGCGCTCCCCGTTGGGTCGCGGTTAAACGAGCGAGCGGGCGGAAAAAGAAGGAAATGATCCTGGTCCACCAGATCGAGCCGCGGATCTTGTTGATTTGGGGCGAACGGGTGATCCTCGACTCGCCGCCGCCGAAAAGAAAGACGTGGTCACAATTTGTGACCACCTCGCCCGGTTGGACCAAATCCAAGGCGTATTGGCGGAGGCTGGAGAATGAGTAAGGTGGATTTGCCGCTCGTGCTTCTTGGTGAGGTCGCGACGCCAATCGCTCGGCCGGTGAACGTGTTGCCGGGTCAAAGCTACAGAACCCTGGGTGTCAAATGGTGGGGAGAAGGTGCGTACGAGCGGGAAACGATTGACGGATCGAAGACAGCGGCCAGCCAATTGTACGAGGTCCACGAAGGCGACCTGATCATCAACAAGATTTGGGTCCGCCACGGCTCAATCGGAATCGTACCTGCAAGCATGCACGGCTGTGCCGGCTCGGGTGAGTTTCCGACCTTTGATTTGGATTCCGACCGCGTGTTGCCTCGATGGATTCACTGGTATAGCAAGACACGTGAGATGTGGACCAAGTGCGACGCGTTGTCGCAGGGGACGAGTGGAAAGAATCGCATCAAGCCAGAGAAGTTCCTGACGGTCACGGTGCCACTGCCCCCGCTTTCCGAGCAGCGGCGAATCGTGGCGAAGATCGAGCAGTTGGCCAGCATGATCGAGGAGGCCAAGGGGCTGCGAGTTGGTGTGCGTGAGCAGTCGACAGCACTAATTACGAGCCTCCATTTCGGCTTGGCACAGCAGCGGACCCTGAGTATGCAGGATATCCTGACTCTTGAGGAATTGCAGGAACCGGTTGCTCCTACTGGCTCGTACCTACAAGTTGGAATCAAGAGCTTCGGATTAGGTCTCTTTCCCAAGAAAGCCGTTTCTGGAGGCGAGACAACCTATAAGCACTTCAACCGTCTTGAAACCGGAATGGTCGTCCTCAGCCAAGTTAAAGGATGGGAGGGAGCAGTTGCCGTTTGCCCGCCACACTTGGCCGGGTTTTACGCCTCACCAGAATATCGCACCTTCAGCTGCCGGAAGGACGCGAGTCTACCTGAATACATGGCCGCGGTTGTCTCAACCCCGTGGTTTCGCCGACAGCTTGAAATTGCAACTCATGGGGTTGGTGGAAGGCGTGAGCGAGTCCGTCCAGAAAAGTTCCTCAAGCTGACCATTCCGATGCCAACCATCGAGAAGCAAATGCAAGCAGTGGAGGTATTTCGGCGACTAACGGCGATTGAGCCTAAGCAGGCCCAAACGGCAGCCGAACTCGACGCCTTGCTTCCGTCGATTCTGGACAGGGCGTTTCGGGGCGAGTTGTAGGCGGATCGGTTCGAGTGTCGCGGTCGATCGCGGGCGTGGCACGCGTTGGCCGCGTCGTGTACAATCTGAGTGACCTGCTGCTGCTCGCGGAATGAAAGCGTCCAAACATGATTGACGAAAACAAGTTGCTGGAGTTGATGGCCGATCTCGAATCCGCGGGAGTCGAGCGGACCATCTCCGTCAATGACACGGCGAAGTTCAGCGAAGCGATCTGTGCGTTTGCCAACGACCTTTCGGGATCGAGGCAGCCAGGTTTTCTGCTGATCGGCGTTGATGACAGAACGGGCCTCGCAACCGGCCTTCAAGTCACCGACCAACTGCTGCAGAACCTCGCTGGCCTGGGCGCGGACGGCAACATCCTCCCTGCGCCAGCTCTGCTCGCATACAAAATCACCTTGTCATCCGGCAAGGGGGATGTGGCGATTGTCGAGGTGCAGCCGTCTGACATTCCGCCGGTGCGTTATAAAGGGTTGGTGCGAATCCGTCGCGGCCCTCGAAAGGGAATCGCCAATGAAAGCGAAGAACGGATTCTGGCGGAGCGGCGGGTGGCCGGAATGCTGACGTTTGATGCGCAGCCTTGCCAGGGGAGTGCTCTTTCAAACCTTGCGTTGGATCTCTTCACGACGGGCTACCGTTCACTTGCCGTGGATGCCGAGGTCCTTGCGGAGAATAGCCGCCCGATTGAAGTTCAACTCGCGACACTGCGATTCTTCGACTTGGCACGGAACTGCCCAACGCATGCCGGTGTTCTGCTCTTCGGGAAGAATCCGCTCTACCATGAACCCCACGCATTTGTTTTGTACGTCCGCTACGACGGTTCGGATCAGGGAGCGGACGTGCTTGCGGAACGTCAGTTCAGTGGCGACCTGCTGACGCTGCTGAGAGAACTCGACGGATTCGTCAAGAACCTGCCGACGGCGCGGCCAATCGAAGAATCTGCCTTACGCGAAAAACTCATCTACGACTACCATCCTACAGCTCTGCGTGAACTTCTGATGAATGCAGTCATGCACCGGGCCTACGATCAGCCCAGCTTCATCCGGATTCTCCATTTCAGCGACCGCATTGAGATTTCCAGCCCCGGTCCCCTCTACGGATTGGCCAACGCCTCGAATTTTCCGCGGCAGACGAGTTACCGGAATCCCGTCATCGCCGAGGTGATGAAGGTGCTGGGTTTCGTGAATCGATTCGGTCGCGGGGTGGAACGTGCGCAAAGAGCCCTGGCAGAGAATGGTTCGCCACCTGCACGATTTGAGTTTGGCGACACATTCTTCGGCGTCACAATCGAGGCCCGGCTATGAAAACCGTCGCGTTTTTCAACAACAAGGGGGGCGTCGGCAAGACGTCGCTTGTTTATCACTTAGCCTACATGTTCGCGGAACGAGGGCTGCGCGTCGTCGCCATCGACCTCGATCCCCAGGCCAATCTCTCGTCGATGTTTCTTGACGAGGATCAGATGGAAACGCTCTGGGCTCCAGAGGAACGTCAGACCGTCTACCACGCGATCGAACCTTTGCTGGAAGGAACTGGCGACGTTGTCGCGCCACATATCGAGCCCATTACCGATCGGCTGGGACTGGTTGTCGGCGACCTGTTGTTGTCGCGGGCGGAAGACGATTTGAGCAGCCAATGGGCCGAATGCCTGGATGGCAAACCGCGAGCCTTTCGAGTCATTTCCGCGTTTTGGCGCGTCATCGAATACGCGGCACGCGGGCAGGATGCGGAAGTCGTGCTAATGGATGTCGGTCCGAATCTCGGGGCCATCAATCGGGCGGCCCTCATCGCGGCGAATCATGTGGTCATTCCGCTCGCCCCCGACCTCTTTTCGTTGCAGGGCCTTAGCAATCTGGGTCCAACCCTCCGCCGCTGGAGACGTGACTGGAAAAAGCGACTTGAAACCGCCCCTGACGGAAACCTCTCGCTGCCCGGGGGCGAAATCGATCCCCTCGGGTTCGTCGTGCTGCAGCACGGCGTGCGGATTTCACGGCCGGTCAAGGCTTACCAGCGCTGGATCGAGCGGATTCCGAGAACCTATCGCGAGGCCGTCTTGGACGAGAAAGACGTTCGACGCCCACCGAAAACGGAGGACGACCCGTATTGCTTGGCCATGCTAAAACACTATCGCAGCCTGATGCCTCTGGCGATGGAATCGCATAAGCCGATGTTTCAACTCAAGCCGGCCGACGGTGCGATCGGGGCGCATGTCTCTGCGGTCCGCGATTGCTGCAAGGATTTTCTAAAGCTGGCCCGCAAGATCGCTGCGGGCATGGGAGTCGATCTCGAATGAGTTCAACCCCGACAAGATGCCGGGATTGCGTGATCCGTTTGTTGACGCCGACACGCTCAGCGGTTGGAAAGCAACAAAGGGACACAGCTTTTTACAGAGGACACGTGTTTCCCATTATTTGTGGTATATCAAACGTTCACCCTTTGGCATGATCGGCCGGCAGCGTCACGTGATGCAAGAAAAGAGAATGCAGACTCGCACTACCGCCGTTCAAATGAGGGACTGACAAGGCGACGGCAGGGGAAAGGACCAGCCGCGGGGCCTCGTGGTCGCACCTTGGCTGGCTGGTTGGTTGGCGCGCTGAGCCCCGGGCAATTCTGTCTCAACGACGAGCGGGCGAAGCGGATTCCATCGCAATCGCTACCGGGCCACGGGCAACAGCTCGCGGACACGCGCGGTAAGGTGGAAACGGCGGTGCCCGTGTCGGCTACGCGTGTTGTCCACGACCCGCGGATGCCCGGCCACCGTCGAAAACAAACGCCCAAAGTTGCTTACCAACTCGCACCAAGTCGCTGGCGAAACCTGCAGCCGCTCCAGAATGGGCGGTGCATCCGACGGAGTCGAGCCCCGTTTGCCAGGTACCGTTTGCCGGGCCGTCCAGTCCAGTAGCTCCAAGTAAGCCGCCACCGAGATGGGTAAGAACCCTTTGTCGCTGCAGCGGGTTCCGCTGCGATTGGCACACGGCCCAGGTTCGCTATCGTGCTCGTCAAGTTCCAGCGGGGACAGAAATCGGTCAGGAGCCGGGGAAGCGTTCCCGGACGGCGCCGCCACCATCCGGCGATCATCGATCGGCAAGCTCCGTAGTTCTGCGTCGCTCGCGCTGCCTGCCCGTGCCCGTTCCGCCTCGATCCGCCGCTGCGCCGACGTGTGATCGCTGGCTTCCAGCGTCTCGGCCAGAGCCGCGCGCATCGGATTGAGATCCACGTAGGCCGCACAGGCCAACAAGGATTCCTCGTCCATCAAACGCACGGCCCGGTAACGACTTTGCCAGAATTTTTCAGTTTCTCCATCCTCGCGATTGGCCCGCATCGCAATCGTTTGACACAACAACCACATCCACCACGAGATATCGCTCAGCCGCAAACGAATCTGTGCCAACCGGTCCGGATCGTGGCGGATCGAGTTCAACTCGCACTCGATCGGTTCGGCAGCCGAACCATCTTCGTTCTTTCGCCGCGGGCACACCAGCAGCCAACGCCGAGCGACCTCCGTGTCGTCCCACAAGGCCACGACGTCGGGCCGCGAACGGAGGATCAAGTGGAAATGGTTCGAAAGAATGGAAAACCCCAGCAAGTCAATCCCCATCGCGCCGGCCAGTTTCTGCAACTCGTCTTCGATCCACTGTTTCCGATGGTCGTAGTTTTTCCCCGTGACCGCATCGTCTCCCAGCAGGAAACACCGCCTGACCACGCGATTCATGACATGCACCACCGCGACCTCGTCGGCAGCAAACAACTCGACCCTCGCCAACCGTGCCATCGCTGACCTCCTCAATTACCGCAACCGGCCAACCGATACAGAGCATGATAAGGAAATTAAAGTGATCCCCCCAAATCGCTGTCAAGCAGGGGTCCGAGGAAAAGCTGTGTCCCCGTTTATTCCCCGAGGAAAAGCTGTGTCCCCGTTTATTCCCCGTTTATCCGTCGAGGAAAAGCTGTGTCCCCGTTTATCCTCCCCCCCCGTTTATCCTCCCGTTTATCCTGTTCGTTTATCCCTCCCCGTTTATCCCCGTTTATCCGTCCCGTAGGTCGTCGGTTCGAGTGTAGCGGTTGATCGCGGGCGTTGATCGTTTAACTGCGACCCAGCGGGAAGCGTGTACACTGGCGACCCAGCGGGGAGCGCGGGGTGTTGCGAGCCTCAACGCTCCCCGTTGGGTCGCGGTTAAACGCGCATCAACGGGCCCGCCTCGCCCGATCGTAGTTGGCCTGCACGAGCTTGGTGTGCGGATGGTTCGGACCCAAGACTTGGCGTAACACCTCCAGGGCCTGCTGATACAGCGGTTCGGCTTGCTCAGAGCGGCCCGTCGCGAAGTACAGTGCCGCCAGGTTGTTGAGGCTGGTGGCGAAATCCGGGTGCTGCTCCCCCAGCACCTGGCGACGAATCTCCAGGGCCTGCTGGTACAGCGGTTCGGCTTGCTCAGAGCGGCCCGTCGCGGAGTACAGTGCCGCCAGGTTGTTGAGGCTGGTGGCGAAATCCGGGTGCTGCTCCCCCAACACCTGACGATACACCTCCAAGGCCTGCTGGAACAGCGGTTCGGCTTGCTCAGAGCGGCCCGTCGCGGAGTACAGTGCCGCCAGGTTGTTGAGGCTGAGGGCGAAATTCGGGTGCTGCTCCCCCAGCACCTGCCGACGAATCTCCAGGGCCTGCTGGTACAGCGGTTCGGCTTGCTCATAGCGGCCCGTCGTTTTGTACAGGAACGCCAGGTTGTTGAGGCTGAGGGCGAAATTCGGGTGCTGCTCCCCCAGCACCTGGCGATACAGGTCCAGGGCCTCCTGGTACAGCGGTTCGGCTTGCTCATAGCGGCCCGTCGAGTCGTACAGTGCCGCCAGGTTGTTGAGGCTGCGGGCGAAATCCGGGTGCTGCTCCCCCAGCACCTCGCGACGAATCTCCAGGGCCTGCTGCAACAGCGGTTCGGCTTGCTCATAGCGACCCGTCGATTCGTACAGGGACGCCAGGGCGTTTAGGCTTTGGGCGAAATTCGGGTGCTGCTCCCCCAGCACCTGGCGACGAATCTCCAGGGCCTGCTGGTACAGCGGTTCGGCGACCGCATACTGCCCGCGAGCCGCCAGGTAGAACGCCACCTGGTTCAGCAGTCGCGCGGAGACGTTCGACTGCAACCCGTAGGTGGCGATCAGCTCGCTGGCCGCCAACCCCTGCTGGGCCAGACGCGCGCAAGTGGCCCAGTTCTCAAACTGCGGCGACGGAAACGCCGCGTTCAACCCGCGCACGGCCCGCTCGGCCCACGCCCGCCGGGAGACCTCCGACAACTGCCCCTTGGTCACTTCCTGCACCAACCGATGCACGCTGTACGTCTGCTCCGTGCGATCGACCCGCACCAACGAAAAACGCGCCAGCGGCTTGAGCAGCTCGTACACCGACAAGGACTCGTCCGCCGCCAGCGCCGGCCCCAACGTCGGGCCCAGCTCCCCACGCCCGGCCGACAGCAACTCGAACGGAATCGCCCCGGCCCCCAGAAACGCGCTCAACTGCAGCAACTCGGCCGCCGCGGCCGATTCCATGCCCACCTGCCGGAAGTTCAACAACCACGTCGTGGCCACCGTCTGCGGATACGCGCCGCTCTGCGGGCCACGCTGCTCTAACAACGCCAGCCGCTGCCGCCGATAGCTCGCCAGATACTCCGCAAACGGCACGTCCCGGTCCAACACATACGCCGCCGCTTGCTCCAACGCCAACGGCAGACCGTCCAGTTCGCGGGCCAACTCGGCCGCCCCCGTCACTTCCCCCGCCTGCTCCCGACCCGTTCGCTTCAACAGGAACGCCGTGGACTCGGCCGCCGGCAGCGTTGCCAAGGCTAGCGGCGACACCAGACCCAACGCCTCCAGGACCCGGGCCCGCGAAGTCACCAATATATCCCCCGCAGGCGAACTGCTCGGCAGCCAGCCTTGCAGCACATCCAGCACCTGCGGATCGTCCGCATTGTCAAACACCAACAGCCAACGCCGATCCGGGCTGCTCTCCAGCCAACGCCGGGCCGCCCGCATCGCCCCCTCCGCGTCCCCCGCATCGTGCGGCAGCCCCAACCGCGCCGCGATCTGCGCATACTCCGTGCGCAGCTCCAGTTCGCTGGCCGCGCTGATCCAGAACACCGCGTCGTAATCGCCCCGAACCTGATGCGCGTACTCCAACACCGTCTGCGTCTTGCCCACGCCGCCCAGGCCGCTGATCGCTTGCGTCTGACTCAGCACCGCCCGCCCCGCGGTCCGCAGCCGGGTGTGCAGCCATTCCAACTCCGCTTCCCGGCCCGTGAAGAACGGGTTCCGCTGCGGCGCCGTGAAGATCGGGAACAGCGGCAGCTTGGCCGCTTCCTCCCGGGACCATGCCTCGAGCAGGCCGGCCAGTTCCGCCCGGCTCAGCCGATGGCTCTCGGCGGACCACTGGGCCAGACGCCAGCCCAGTTGCCGGACCAACGCTTCCCGCTGATCCGCGCGACCCGCCGAGGCGCCCTGCGATTCCAGGAACAGGGCCAGACGATGCGCGGCGGCTTGACACAGCAGGTCCAAATTCAAGGGCACCGGCGGGGGAATCGTGACCCGCCCCGCCCGGCCCAACTGGACCACGCTCTGTGCGCACGGTCCCACCAGCACCAATTCCAGTTCGTCCGCCCCGCCGTGATGCGTCTCCAGCTCCTCCGCCCAGCGTTCGGCGTCCGCCTTGCCGATCTGATTCTGCGAAGACTTGACCTGGACGGCACGCGTGCCGCTCGCCTGCTCCCACAGCAGGTCGATCTTCTCCAAGTCCGGATCCGCCGGCTCCAACCGGACGTAGTCCCACGGGCGATCTTTGGCGAGCGCGTCCAGCAACGCGATCAGCGTCTGAATCAGATAGCCTCGGATCGCAGGTTGTCCACCGCTCATTCCCGCACCACTCCGCAACGGCCGCCACCGGCGCAGCAAACAGGGCCACCCGCCCCGGCCACGACCATGTTCACTTCCGGTGATCGACACCGGAAGACCAAGACTAGCAGATCGGGAACCCCGCGGACACGGCCCGCGCGGTAAGGTCCGGAAGAAACGGTCTCGGCCATCGCCGCCACGCGGTCGGCCGCCCGATCGACGGCGATCCTGAATCGTTGGGCCACGGAGGCGGATCGGGGGCGAAAGAGGGGCAGAACTCATTCTTTCGGAACGGCCCTTCGGGTCCTTGGCACAAATGAGTTCTGATTTTTTCGTTCTGAGCCGTTTTTCGTTCCTCACTGGCATCTCAGACGCGGATGGTGTTATCCTACAAGTTGCATCTTTCGGCCAGTAAAGCACTTGCTAGCAGCAAACAGGCGCAGCGCGAAAGGGATGGAAATGGGTGGAGTAAGGCTCGACGAGATCGGGTATTGGTCGGAGATTAAACTCGACATCGTCCGCAAGTACGCTCAGGCGTACGCCACGGTTCTCGCGAATGACCACCGCATTCGGGGGTACATCTACATCGATGCCTTCGCCGGTGCTGGCATGCATATCTCGAAGCGCACGGGCGAATTTGTGCCGGGCAGTCCTTTGAACGCGCTGAACGTGGCGCCACCGTTCAGCGAATACCATTTCATAGATCTGGACGGAGACAAGGCCGAGCACTTGCGGCAATTGGCTGGCGACGCGCCGAATACCCACTTCTACAACGAGGACTGCAACTCGGTCCTCCTCAACAAGGTTTTCGCTCGTGCTCGCTGGAGCGATTACCGCCGGGCGCTTTGCCTGCTTGATCCATACGCCCTGAACTTGGACTGGGAGGTCCTCCGGACTGCGGGGCAGATGAGGAGCGTCGAGGTTTTCCTGAATTTCATGGTCATGGACATGAACATGAACGTCCTTTGGAGGAATCCCGACAACGTGCTTCCGTCGCAGTTGGAGCGGATGGATGCATTCTGGGGCGATCGGTCGTGGCGCGGTGCCTTGTATCAGAAGCCGCGAGGGCTGCTGCCTGGGTTTGACTGGGAAGAGAAGGTCTCGAACGAGGAGGTGGCCACGGCGTACCAGAAGCGATTGAAGGAGGTCGCGGGGTTCGCCTACGTGCCCGATCCCATGCCCATGAGGAACACGCGGGGCGCCGTCGTCTACTACCTGTTCTTTGCGTCCCCGAACGCCACGGGCGCAAAGATCGTTTCTGACATATTCAACAAGTATCGAGACAGGGGAGCCTCTTGATGGCCACGAATTCTGCCATTGAATGGACCGAATCCACGTGGAATCCGGTTACCGGATGCACGAAGATCAGTCCGGGATGCAAACACTGCTACGCCGAACGCATGGCAAAACGGCTGCACGCGATGGGACAGCCAAACTACGCCAATGGTTTTCGAGTGGCGATGCACGAGCATGCCGTCGAGCTGCCCTTGAGCTGGAAGAAGCCGCGGACGATCTTCGTCAACTCGATGAGCGATCTATTCCATCAGGCCATCCCCGTCGAGTTTATCCAGCGAGTGTTCGACGTGATGCGGCGCGCAGATTGGCACCAGTACCAAGTCTTGACCAAGCGATCCGAACGCCTGCTGGACCTGGACGGCTTGCTCGACTGGCAGCCTCACATCTGGATGGGCGTGAGTGTCGAAACCCTGGACTATCAGTTCCGCATCGATCACCTGCGTCAGACACGGGCGGACACGAAATTTCTGTCACTGGAGCCTCTTCTTGGGCCGTTTCCGGATCTGGACCTCCACGGGATCGATTGGGTTATCGTTGGCGGTGAATCCGGACCTGGCGCCAGGCTCATGGCGCCCGCCTGGGTCACCGAGATTCGTGATCAGTGTCAGGCTGCACGCGTACCTTTCTTTTTCAAGCAATGGGGCGGCGTTCACAAGGTCACGAAAGGCCGAGAACTGGAGGGGCGAACCTGGGACGAGATGCCGCGCATCGCCGGTACGACGATCTCTGACGCGGATCATTCCCGAAAAAAGGCTCGACGTTACAGTCGATCCCCAGCCTGAAAGGTCGTCCCTTGGCATTCGAATCCGTAGAAACCGTCTTGGGCTGCGTGCGGCAAAGCGAGGAACGCATCGAATACAGGGGATTCCTCCGGGTCCGAGAATCCAAGAAGAACCCCGTTTCTTTAGACCTTGATTTTGTTCCGCCGCATCCATACCTGGTCAGATGGCCCTTTGCGGTCCGTTCTCGATCCGGAGGATGCCGTTGATGCACTGCATGAGCCCCGTTGACACCAACGTGCTGGCCGTCCAAAATTCAATCCCTCAGAGCATACTGCCTGCAATTCCTTTTTTTGAAGGGTGGGCCGGGCCGAATGAGTACCTCGCTGCCGTTTCTGACAAGCTACGATCCGCCGGGTACGAGCGAAGGCACACTCGATCCGCTCGGACTGTATCAGATCGCCGACCAGTTGGCGGTGCAACTGGTTCCGGCAGTCCGCGAACGGATGCAGCGGATCCGGTTTCTGACCGCGATGACAGTCGGCTCACTGGTCACCGAAGGACTTGAAGACGATCCGCGTCACCGGGATGCGTCGCCCGGCTTGGTTTGGGAGTGGCTCGTCGTGGAAGCATTGGTCCGGGAAGCGGGCGAAAACGGCGACGTCCGAGGTGTCCCCGGCACGCTGGTGACGCGACGTGCGCTCGATCAGCACGGGTATCTCGACGCGCGAAGTTACTTGAAGACGCCCCGGATCTTTGGATTCCACGGCGTGTACAAGAGACTTGCCATGCACCTTGGTCTCGTGGACGTTCACTTGGCACCGGGGCCAAACGCGGAAGAACTGGTGGATGCCTGGGCACGAGACTTGGGGCATGCCGGCGTCTCGGACGTTCGGCCAACGCTGGCTCGCTGGTCCGCGGCGGTCCGCCGTAGCTTGGCGGAGAAACCGCCTCGGACACGCCCGAACTGGAACGACGATGCTTGGGCGGAACTGGCCCAAGCACTGGCTCCTTCCACGTGCAAGGCGCGGGAAAAGCGGTTCCTGCGAAACCTGCTTCATGCCACCGACCAGCGCCGATTGGGTGCCTTACCTGCGATTTGGCGGCTCCAGTCGGAGTTCGACGACAGTGAATTCCGGGAGGAGTTGCTGCACGACAGGCTGGAGCAGGATGATCCCTCGTACCGGCCGTTGCTCAGCGCGATCCGGTCTTACGAAGCGTTCGCCCGCAGTTTGCAGGACGCTTTCGACGTGATGAGAACGGCGGCCGCGAGGCGGGATGTTCAAGGGTTTGCCGTGCATGAAATCGCTAGCTGTCCGAATTTCGAGCAAAGCGTGAGCGAGTTGCATAAACGGTTCGAGGCGGCGCACCAAACACTCTGCAACGTGACCGTCGCCACTGTTCCGCTTCAGGATATTCTCACGGCCAGATTCAAAGCCTTCGGCGAACCCATGAATGCTGGGCAGTGCGCAATTGCCCTGTGCTCGCATCACGAGGTCGTGCAACGAGGTAAATCAGCGGAGGGCAAACGGTCGTGGTTTGATCGTCTTGGCCAGGACCGCATCTTTGTCCGGCATGCCTACCGTGAACCAACCAGCGACATTCAACCCAGCCGCTACGTGCATGACTACCGGGGCAAGCCCATTCGCCGATTCTATATGGACCTATCATGAGCAAGCGCAAGAACATGTCCAACACGGGAGCGATGCTCGATTTGTGGCGGCCCCCACAGGACGCCGGTGAAGCTGTGGGTTGCCTCGCAAGTACCTACACGTTCGCCCCGGAACTGTTTGACGAGCAATGCTTGGCCCGATTCCTGGAGATCGAATCCGAGCCCGACCGGGAAGATTTGGCCTTTCTCCTGGAACGCGAAAGCCGACTTGGCGGGGTGTACGCGGGCGTGCTGGTGGACCATACACAAGCAGGCGTAGCGCATTCGCTTCGTTGGGATGTGTTGCCCGTGCGGATCCCACGTGGCAAGCAACACGCCAAACTCAGCCTGCTGGTGTGGCAGCGACACATCCGGATCATTGTCGCGTCGGCTAATCTGACCGAGCCGGGTTACCGGACCAATTATGAAGTGGCCGGGGCCGTGGATCTGACGTCCGAAGACGCAGACACCGAGGCGTTAACCGCAGCGGCGGACTTCCTGCGGATTTTGGTGCGATTCGTGCCTGGCGCATCAAATGGGCTTCCCGCGGTCCAACGGGCGGAGGAATTTCTCGCCGAAGTCGAGCGAAAAGTTGAGGAATGGAAGAAGAAACGGCGTGGGGAGAAAATTCGGCAGCACTTGGTCTTTACGCTTCCCCCTGTCGCGGAGAGCCAACCCGCCCGCAGCAGCCTCGATGGCGCGGTCCAGGAGTGTCGCCGCCGCGGCGGGTCGCCGAACGAGGCGTGGATCGCGTCGCCGTTTTTCGATTCCGACGAGGCCACCCGTCGTGTGACGTCATCCCTCTGCAAGCTCCTGGCACGCGGTGGGAATCGGACGGTTTGCTTCTGTGTGCCGGTAGTCAAGGACGCCGATTCAGCAACGATTCCTCGGCTGGCCGCTCCCGTAGCCTTGGTACGGACGCCGCCGTTGTATCAGGCCAGCGTGAGCGTCGAGATGCTGCCCGAGGCCGACTCCGACAGGAACCAGCGTCCTTGGCACGCGAAGATGATGGCGCTGGTCGCCGAACAGTACTCCGCCCTGATGATCGGATCCTCCAATTTTACTTCCGCCGGAATGGGCATCGGGCAAAACTGCAACGCGGAGGCCAATTTGCTCACCATCGTGGCCTACGGCCGTGAGGCGTCGCGTTTGGAAGCGTTGTGGCCCGAGATGGCGCAAGTCGAGCAGCCAGAGACCGCTCAATGGCTGGGCAACCGGACAGACCCCGAGGAGACCGACCCGGCGTCAACTCCGCCCTTGCCCGCGGGATTCCTTGCCGCCACCTATCGCGCCGGCGACGAGCGGCGAATCGTCATCCGACTCGACCCGCCGCGATTGCCGGAGGACTGGCACGTCCAAGCGTACGGCCAAGGCGAGCGGGAATTGCTCTCCGCTACACAGTGGCGCGAAAGCGGTTGTCCCCATGTCATCGAACTCGATTGGAAGCCGATACAACCCCCGGAAAAACTGCGCGTGTGTTGGTCGGATTGCACGGCATTTCTGCCGCTGAACGTCGACGACCGTGGAGAACTGCCGCCTCCTTCGCAACTTCTACAGATGTCCGCGGACGACATGCTGTTGATTCTGGCCGCCGCCGATCCGAGCGCAGCGATTCGAGCCGTGACAAGGCAGCGGCAGGCTGGCGACTCGGACGATCCCGATCTCGATACAGCAGCTCCAATCGACTTGGATCCGCTGCGTCGCTACGATCTGCAGGTTACCTTCTTGCATCGTATTCGTCGTCGGTCGCGGTTCCTTGCCCAGTTGCGTGCCAATCTCGAACGTCCGGTGTGGGGACGGCAAGCGTTGGATTGGCGGTTGCGGGGACTGATCGGCGTCCAATCGCTTGCAGATCGGTTGGTGCGCGAGTTCACCACCACGGATCGTTCGGCTGACGAGGCACTGCTGTACCTTGCCGACTTGCTGATCGTCTTGCGCGAAGTGGACTACCAGCCGAGCGACGGAGCTTTGCCGAAGGGTGATTTTGAGGAAGTCTACCGGGCGTTCCTCAGCGAGCTTGCACACGAACTGCGTCAACAGACCGAAGCCAGCCGCGGACGGGTATCCCCGCAGGTCATGCTCTTCTGGGAACGCGTATTGGAGGAATGCCGATCATGAGCAACATCGATCATCCGCCGCCCGAACTTGTCCTGGGGACGCGACTCAACTCGCGGGTCCCGGAAGCGGATCAGCAACGTCAGCGAGCCGAAGTCGAAGAGATCCTGCGGCGGCTGTGCGGCCAGCCTGGTGTGATCTTGGCCGACGAGGTCGGCATGGGCAAAACGTTCGTCGCGCTGGCGGTCGCGTACTGCTTCGCCGTACTCAGCGCGCGGGGTGCGGTGATTATCATGGTTCCGGCGAATCTGATTGACAAGTGGACGCAGGATCTCCACACGTTCTGCGACCTCTACCTGGACAATCGCCGCGCAGTAGACCGGGATCGTGCCACGCGCAAAGAACTGACGGACCCGACTGCCGTCCGATACGGGGTAGCGCGGCACAGCGTCGATCTGATGAAGCTCCTGGACGATGCGCCACGCGAACGATGCCATCTTATTTTTCTGGCTCACGGCGCCATGAGCCGCCGGCAGACGGACAAATGGATCCGGCTGACGCTGATCGCCGAAGCGCTGCGCCGCCACGGGCGCGGCAAGGCCAGCCGGCTCATTCAAGTGAAAAGCCAGATACACCGGTTTCTGGCGGAATTGCTGGGAGCATTAGGCGAAGAACGAGCCCAGGAGAAGGGACAAGGGCTTTGGGAGAAACTGCTTCGGACAGATCCGGGAGCCTGGAAAGACATTTACAATCGAGCGGTACGAAACGACCACAAGAAACTGGGGGACGACCCGGTTCCCAAGGCCGTGGTTCGAGCCCTGCCGCGAGTCGATCTGAAAGCACTGGCGGAGAAGCTGGAAGACATGCCCCTTCGGGCGCGCGGCGGAGAGTCCCGCGTGTCGGAGCGTCTCGACGATATACGCGTCGCGTTGCGGGGCGTCGAAGAGGAACTTTGGAAGGACTTGCTGGCCCAAGCACAGTGGCGGTCGCCCTTGCTCGTCATGGACGAAGCACATCACCTCAAGAACCCCGGCACTGCTCTCGCCCGGCAGCTCCGGTCACCCGACTTGGAAAAGGATCTGCGAACCGGTGACGGAGCCATGGCCAAGGCGTTTGACCGAATGCTGTTCCTAACCGCCACGCCCTTCCAACTCGGGCACCACGAGTTGGTACGGGTGCTCGAACGGTTCGAGGACGTGCGCTGGGACGCTCAATTGGGAGACCCCGAGGACTTCCGCCGGAGAATTCGCGCCTTGAGCGAGTGTCTGAACGAGAGCCAGCGCAGTGCCATCCGCTTGCAGCAGAGCTGGAGCCGGCTAAGTCCCGACGATTGTGACGGCGACGGCGATGCTTGGTGGAACAGGTTGCTTGACTTGCCTCGGGAGACCATGAACAAGCGGCAGGCAGCGGTCGTAGATGCCTACCATGCGGCGAAACGCGGCCACGATGCAGCCCAACAGGCCCTGCAGCCCTGGATCGTGCGATACAACAAGGGTGTGTATTGGGCGGGAACCCATCCGCCGATCCCGCGCCGCCGCCGCATGGACGGCGCTGCCGTTGTTGGCGGTGATCCTGCCAGCGGACTGTGCATCCCTCCGCAACAACTCCTACCGTTCTTTCTCGCCGCGCGAAGTGCCGTGAACCCGCGGCAGGATCTGCTGGGAGAAGCACTGTCTTCGTCCTTCGAGGCATTCCGGTTCACCCGCGAGAACCGTGTGCCCGAAAAGGACGAGCAAGACGAACCGGTCGCTACTGCGGCGTTAGCCCACTCCCGCTGGTATTTGGACCAATTCGACGAAGCGCTGGAGACTTGCAGCGGAACGATGCACCCCAAGATCGACGCGACCGTCCGGAAGACCGTGGATTTGTGGGAGACGGGCGAGAAAGTGCTTGTCTTCGCTTTCTACCGGCATACGTGCCGTGCCCTGCGCGTTCACATCAGCCGGGAAATTGAACGACGAGTCATCGTTTGTGCGCAGCGCCGGTTTCGGGACAACGGGCAAAGCCGTACTCCAGAAGAGATCAAACGCACGCTGGACAAAATCCAAAACAACTACTTCGACCAGTCAGAATCAGCTGAACGAAGCGCGTCGCCAGGGCGAAGGGCCATCGACGCAGCGTTGGAAGAAATCCTCCGATCCCACGCGGCGGCGTTCGACAAAGCTCGGGTTCTTCCGGAGCAACTTACTGATCTGAAAAACGTCATGCGGAGTTTCCTGCGGACGGAAACGACGTTGGTCCGCTGTTTTCCGATCGTCGAAGTGGACGACATCGATGCACCGGAAGCAGTCGCAAAAACCATTCATCATTGTGACGGCTCGGGCGTTTCGTTGCGCCGAAAATTCGACGGATTCATCGAGTTTCTGTGCGCAGGTTGTTCGAGTCCGGAAGAACGAGATTGGTACTTGGAAGCCGCCAGACGGACCCGTACCGGCGGCATCGGGGTGAAGCGAGATGACGATGACGATGACGACCCGGACGAAAAATCGGGACAAGGGACGCTGCCCAACGTTCGAGTGGCGATGGGCGCGACTCGCCGCGAGACGCGAGTCCGCCTGATGCGGGCGTTCAATACGCCGTTTTTCCCTGACATCCTGGTGTGCAGCCAAGTCATGGGCGAAGGTGTGGATTTGCAGCGGTTTTGCCGCCACATCATTCATCACGATCTGGACTGGAACCCGAGCACCATCGAGCAACGAACCGGGCGGATCGACCGCTTGGGTTGCAAGGCCGAGGGCCGGCACCCGATCGATGTTTATCTTCCGTACCTGGCCGGCACGGCTGACGAGCGGCAGTATCGCGTGATGTCGGATCGTGAAAGGTGGTTCCGCATCGTGATGGGGCAAGACGAGGTTGCTCGTTTGATCACACCCGATTCCGACGGAATCATTCCGTTACCGGACGCCATTTCCACAGCGTTGACTTTTCGCCTCGACTTACCGCCGGTCTAGGGTTGCCCAATGAAACACTGCCGTCAGCGGTGGGGCGCACCCAATGCCTCCTCCGCTACTCGGCATTCCGTTCGCGATTGACCCACGAGAAATCAAAGGCGTCAGGCCTCTTTGTCTGGTTGTTCGGGTATTGGTCGGTGAGGGCGACTGCGTGGACGCCTGGTTGATTCCGCATTGGGGCCGGCACGGGAATCGCTTGCGGTTTCGGTAGGGGGCACGCCATCAGGCGGACGGCTGGGTGCTTCGGCGTCTGCTTCCCCCCTCTCCTTCGGTATTTCCTTCGGCGTTTTCTTCTTTCGCTTGTTTACTTCGAAGGGATGGTCTCCTTGCTTCGGTACTGCCGCAACGCCTAACCCAAGCAACGCCACTCGATGAAGCATATGCAACCTGGAGACGCCCCCCCGGCCGAAGGCCGGACCCGTCGCGGTGCGCGCCGATTTGTACGCGAAAAATGATCACAACAGGAGCTTAGCCTACGCTTGTTTTAGGACTAGTGTCACCACCGCTGTGCGCCAATCCGTGCTCAACGGCTTCGGAAGCCCGTGGCATGCTTCCCGTTCTTACGCATTGTCTGCCGATCCGAATTCCCGGCTCCACCTGCCATTCCGACAGTCCCCGGCCTCGCTCGAACGTCCGGCTTCCCTCCCGTTTCCTCCGCCGCTACCCTGTGAGCAATTACCGGGCCGAACAGTATTGCCCCCGTCCCCCCGTCCCCTTCCGCTCTGCATGGCCGCAGCGACTCAACCAGGTTGACGAAGGCTACGTCACACTCCAGGGAGGGCGTCCGGGTGGTCGTGTCAGTAACTGGTTCACTTCATCGTCGTTCTGGAACCGTTCCGCATCCGGATCCCACTTCAAGGCACGCCCCGCCTGGCAGGCGATGTAGCCAAGCTGGGCGACAGTGGTCGAGCGGTGTCCGACCTCGGCGTCGGCCAACGTGCGTGCGCGTGTCTTGATACAGTTCAGGAAGTTGCGTTTTTCGTTCTCGAGCGGGAATGGAAAGTCCTCCGGTTTGACTTCCGCCGAAAGGAGCGACTCGGGCTCCGCCTCCAGACGATCCGGGCCGTACCAGCAGCAAACCCAGCCTTCCGTCCCCTCGAAGCGGACATGGACCTGATTGGGCGTCGAAGAATCACGGCCCGTGTTCTTGTAGACCAGCTCGACACCACTGGCATAGCGGTACCGTACATCAAACCCGAGGATCACGTTCCAAAGCCCGTCGCCCGGAGGAAACTCGCCCGTTCCTTCGACCTCGATCGGACCGGTCAGTTCCGAGTTGTTTCCCCACTGGACGATATCCAGCGGATGGTAGCCCCAGTTGACGATGCCGCCGTCGCAATAGGCCCGGTTCCCGTACCAGCCGGGCCGATCGTAGCCGGCCACGTAGCTCTTCGGAGCATGGACCCGTTGTTCGGTGTACGGGGCCAGCGGCGCGGGACCAAGCCACATCTCGTAATCCAACTCGGGTGGAACCGGCATCGTCGGCTGCATGGGCAGCGGCTTGTTCCAGCACGGCGCGACCGTACGGATGGTCTTCAATTGTCCGATCTTGCCCGTGCGCACCAGGCTGACCGCCTTGTACCAAAGCGGGATCGAGCGAAACTCGCTGTCGGTCCGGAACACACACCCGGCCGCAGCGGCGGCATCGGCCAAGATCCGCCCATGCTGGACACACAGGCCAATCGGCTTTTCGCAGGCCACATCCTTGCCGGCCCGGATGGACGCCAGGGCAATCGGGACATGCCAATGATCCGGTGTGGTGATCATCACCGCGTCCACGTCCGGGCGGTCCAGCAATTCGCGGAAATCCGTGGTGCGGAAACAATCCTGCATTTTGTCCAGGTCGATGCCGCGGCTTTTCGCGACCGAGACCGCGGCCGGATTCTCTTTCGAGAACGCCAGACGCCAGCGGTCGGGATCACACAGGGCAACCACCTGAGCGTCGGGGGCCCTGGCGAATACCGGCAGGTTGTGGGCGATGGCTTGCCTTCCCAAGCCGATCATGCCGACCCCGATCCGGTTGCTCGGCGCGACCGTGCCGTCGGCGCCCAGGGCCGAGGCCGGAAGGACGGCCGGAGCGGCCCAAGCTGCGCCCACCGCAGCGCCCGTAGACGCCAAGAACCGACGCCGTGAATACCGCTTGCTAGATCCCCGCCCTTGATTGCGATTCTGCTCGAACATCGAAAACTCCTTGTGAAATCATCTCCTGCCGGAGAAGAAAGCTGTCGAGTTATTTGCAAGCGCGTCGGGAGTCGTCTTCCTTGGAGTTCGCGATTCAGCGTCTCGGTGGAAGCCCGGTTTGGCGACCACACGCCCGTCCCTCTCGAAGCCGCCCATCCGTTACCAGTCTCGCAGACTCCCGCGTGGCCTGGCAATGGACAATTCGGGGGCGCAGAATGTGTTTTTTGAGGTTCGTCGGACGCCAACAGGACATCGACGGTCCTGCCAGATGCTCCACCGCCCATCGCGGACCATTCTTTCTATCCACCCGCAGGTGCAGCGAGCCCGGCACGAGGCCACGATGACGGCGACGGAAATCGCGTCACGCAACGCGGGCGAAAGAGCGTCCGCGATGGAATCCAGATCGCTGGTCTGGAACGAGGTGTTGCAGGCTACCTGATCCGTGCCCCGGATTCTGATAGAATCCACGATGTCGGGCTCAAGCTGCATTGCAGCGGACAACGGTTGCTCGCACGCTGGCTCGTCAGGCCGGCGGAAGCGAGGCGACGAAGTTGGGCAAACCGAAGTGCCATCACGAAAGGAGAATACCTTGATGAACCGCAATGGGACCACCGATCGGCGCTGGAACGTCCGGGGCTTTGGCCAGCGAGTGTGTGCTGTGCTTGTCTGCCTGTTGTTTGTCGCGGCCACCGTCGCAGCGGAGCCGACGTACGTGACGGACAGACAGGGTGAGCGGCCCAAGCCGGTTGTCGCGATTGACAACGTGTGTGCCTGGCCGAATCTGACGGTCCTGCGCGACGGCACGATCATCGCTACGATCTTCAACCACCCCAACCACGGCACCAGCGCGGGCGACGTGGCGTGCTGGGCCAGCGACGACGGCGGCAAGACGTGGCAGAAACGCGGCACTCCGGCCGAGCACGAAAACGAACACTCCAACCGCATGAACGTGGCCGCGGGCCTGGCGAAAAACGGCGACCTGCTGGTAATCGCCTCGGGCTGGACCGGACTGGATGCGGCGTCCGGCGAACTGCGCAAACCGTTCCGCGAGCGGATTCTGACTCCTTGGGTATCCCGTTCGGCTGACGGCGGCAAGACCTGGTCGGTGAACAAGCAGGCGTTCCCAGGCCCGTGGCCCGAAGCGGCTCGCCAAGCCGTTTCGCCCGAGGGCATCTGCGTGCCTTTCGGAGACATCCTGGCGGGCCAGGACGGTGCGTTGCGGGTGGCGATGTACACGGGCGCGCGCGGCGCCGGTTTCGTCTTCCGCAGCAACGACGATGGCAAGACGTGGGGCGAGCCGGTGGCGTTTGCCGGCGACGCAGTGCTGAACGAGCCGGCCATCTTCCACCTGGGCGGCGGCGAGTGGTTGGCGGCCACTCGCTCCAACGGCCTGGACCTGTACGCCTCCGACGACGACGCGAAGAACTGGACCCACCGCGAGAAGCTCACCGGCCCGCAGCAGCATCCGGGGCACATCATGCGACTGGCCGACCGGCGGCTGCTGCTCACTTATGGCAACCGGCTCGATCCGAAGGGTATCGACGTGCGACGCAGCGCCGACGAGGGGCACACTTGGACCGACCCGGTCCGCGTGGCCGACTTTCAAGGCGACGGCGGCTACCCGAGCAGCGTCCAGCTTCCCGACCGTCAGGTGCTCACCGCATTCTACGGGCAGCCGTATCACATGGGCGTAGTCGTTTGGGAGCCGGCGTCCCGATAGGGCGAGAAACCAAAGGGGTTAGGCCTCTTTGTTTGGTTGTTCCGGTATTCAGCGAATTCAAGAGCGTCCAGAAACGACTCGAGCTGGGGCGGGTTTCGCTCGCTTCATTCAGTATTGGGAACGTCCCGTTCTTTCGTACGGACACCCCATCTGGGGCAGATTCTCCTGTAGCCTTTTTCCCGGCGGGCGTGTTACAATAGCACCCGTCGTGCTGCCGCGGAGTGGCGATCCCGGCTGGCACATCCTGCCCCGATGACGCTTGCCAGACGCACGAGGTGAGTCTGGCAGGCACCTGCCTTTGCCCAAAACCACAAAGGACGCGTGCATGAAATTGTCCGCAGAATCCCGTCGGCGGATCTTGCCCACCCTGCTGCTCCTCTTCGGCGCCGCGAGCGTCTGGCCATGGTCGGCCGGTGCGGACTCGGGCCAGGCCGGTTACGTCAAGCGGGCCAGTTGGGCCGAGACGATGCTGGCCGCGCGTGAGGCCGTGGCCCGCGAGCTGGCCGGGGCGCCGCAAAAGCTGGGGCCGTGGTACACCAGCGGGCCGTTGGCATCGAGCCGCTTTTCCGAAGCCTTGTTCCCCGAGCAAGGCGTCGACTTACAGGCTCGGTCTCCCGACGGCCAGCCGCGTTGGTGTCCTCGCCCCGAATGGGCTGATGGCCTGGTGCATATGCTGGACGGCAGCAGCCGCGTCTCGACGTACCTGTTCCGCACGGTGACGGTTCCGGCAGCGGTTTCGGTCGCGGCGAGCTTAGGCAGCGACGACGGCTGCGAGCTGTGGCTGAACGGCGAGAAGCTGTTGTCGCAGGACGTGCCGCGCGGACCGGCGCCCGACCAGGATCGGGTGACGCTGCCGCTGCAACCGGGCGAGAATCGGTTGCTGTTCAAAATTCACAACAACGGCGGCGGTCATGGGTTTTACTTTCGGATTGGCGACGCGGCGCGAGCCGGCGTGTGGAACAAACTCGAAGCCGACTATCCGCTGCAACTGGGTTGGATGCGGCGGCATCTGCCCGGCGACCGGTACCTGCAATGGCTGAGCGTTTCCGGCACGTCGGATGCATCGCAACAGCCGACGGGGACGCCTGCCTCGCGGCGAACGGACCAAGCCCCCGCCGCGACGGCGTTGGAACAGGCGATGATCCGTCAGGCCCTGAGCGAATTGGGCGGGGATGCCGGGATCTTTCAGGGTGAATTGGACCAGCTGATCGAACGGCAAGCTTCGGCCGACGATCCGCGCTGGCTGGGTTTATACGAGCGTGTGTGCCTGTTCCGCTATCGGACCGCCGAGGTCAAAGCGATCAACTTGCCGGCGTTGCGGCGAGCGATCGAGGATCTGAACGACACGTTTGCGTCGCGGTATCCGCGGGGCGCCGAGTTCTTGACGCGACTGGCCGCTTTGGAACAGCGAGTGAGCGACATGGAATGGGCCGCGTTGGCGCAAGGCGACGGGCCCGCGGCGCAAGGGGCGGCGAGCCTGGTGCGCGATGCCGCGTTGTTGCAGCGCGAGGCGCTGCTGGACAATCCTTTGTTGAGTTTCGATCGTCTGTTGCTGGTCCGCCGCAAAGCCGACCAGCTGGGACTGCCGCAGAACTGGCAGGGCAATTGCGCGCTGCCGCGCCACGGCTACGACAACCAGATCGCCGTCCTGTCGCCCGTCCGCCCGGAGGGAAGCGTGAGCACGCTGTACCAGCCGCCCAAGAACGAGTTCGTGGGCGATGTCGATTTGCACTTTGACGCCGGCAAGATGCTGTTCTCGATGCCCGGCTCCAACGGTCGCTGGCAGGTCTGGGAAATCGGCATGGACGGATCGGCCGACAGCTTGCGTCAGGTGACACCCGACGATCTTGCGGATGTCGACCATTATGATGCCTGCTACTTGCCGGATGACCGCATCGTCTTTGCCTCGACCCTGTGCTTTGCCGGCGTCCCCTGTGTGGGCGGCGGAAACACGGTAGCCAACCTGTGCCTGATGAATCCGGACGGCAGTGGCATTCGCCAGCTGTGCTTTGACCAAGATCATAATTGGTGCCCGACGGTGCTGAACAACGGCCGCGTGTTGTACAGCCGTTGGGAATACTCCGACCTGCCGCACTATTTCTCGCGGCTGCTGTTCCACATGAATCCGGACGGCACAGGCCAGATGGAATACTACGCCAGCAATTCGATGTGGCCCAATTCGATCTTCTACGCGCGGCCGATTCCCCACGATCCGTCGAAAGTCATCGCGGTCATCTCCGGCCACCACGGCGTGCCGCGGATGGGGGAACTGGTGCTGTTCGACCCGGCTCGCGGACGGCGCGAAGCGGACGGGGTGGTACAGCGGATCCCGGGGCACGGCCGGAAAGTCGATCCGCTCATCCGCGACGGGCTGGTCGAGGGCTCGTGGCCCAAGTTCCTGCATCCGTATCCACTGAGCGACAAGCACTTCCTGGTGTCGTGCCAGCCGACCGCGTCCTCGGCCTGGGGCCTGTACCTGGCAGACGTCTTTGATAACTTGCTGCTGATCAAGGAAGAGCCCGGTTATGCGTTGTTTGAGCCACTGCCGGTACAGGCGGTCAAGCGGCCGCCGGTGCTTCCCGACCGCGTCGATTTGACGCAACGCGAAGCCACGGTTTACCTGACCGATGTCTACATGGGCGAGGGCCTGCGGGACGTGCCGCGCGGCGCCGTGAAACGGCTCCGCGTGTACTCGCCGCATTACGGTTACCCCGGCATGGGCGGGCACATTCATATCGGCATCGACGGGCCCTGGGACGCAAGGATCATCCACGGCACGGTGCCGGTCAATCCCGACGGCTCCGCGATTTTCCGAGTACCGGCCAACATGCCGATCGCGGTTCAGCCGTTGGACGAGCAGGGCCGGGCGTTGCAGGTCATGCGCAGCTGGTTCACGGCCATGCCGGGCGAGGTGCTGTCGTGCGTGGGCTGTCACGAATCGCAGAACTCCGGGCCGCCTCCGCAATACCGGTTTGCCAGCCAAACCCGTCCCGTCGCGATCACGCCTTGGCATGGCCCGACGCGCGGGTTCAGTTTTCAGCGAGAAGTGCAACCCGTGCTGGATCGCTATTGTGTCGGCTGTCACGACGGCCAGACGCAGCACAAGGGGGCGGCGCTGGCGGACTTTACGGCCAAGAGCGAGCCCGGTTGGCGCAACTTTACGCCCTCGTACATCGCCCTGCATCCGTTCGTCCGCCGCCCGGGCCCGGAGAGCGATTATCATTTGCAGCGACCGCTGGAGTTTCATGCCTCGACCAGCGAGCTCGTTCAGATCCTGGAGAAAGGGCATTACAACGTCCAGCTGGACGCCGAGTCCTGGGACCGGCTGGTGACTTGGGTCGACTTGAACGTCCCCGATCACGGCACGTGGCACGAGCATCGCCGCGGTCACTCGCCGCTGGCAGCTCGCCGTTTGGAAATGCGGACTCGTTTCGCCAATCGGCCGGAAGATCCGGAGGCGATCCCGCAACTGCCGGTACAGCCGGTGGAGTACCTCGCTCCCAATCCGCTGCCGCCCCGGCCAACCGCCGTGCCCCCCTGCGATGATTGGCCGTTTGCTGCCGATGAGGCCAGTCGCCGTCAACAGGCGGCGGGGCTGCAGCCGGAACGGAAGATCGAGTTGCCCAACGGCTTGACTCTGGAACTGCGTCTGATTCCCGCCGGCCAATTCGTCATGGGCGCCACCGACGGGGCGGGCGAAGCGGACGAGTATCCAGCGGCGGTCGTTCGCATCGAGCGTCCGTTCTACATGGGCAAGTTCGAGGTCACCAACGCCCAGTACGCGCTGTTCGACGCGACGCATGACAGCGCTTATATCAGCATTCTGAACAAGGACCAAAGCGTGCGCGGCGAGCCGGCCAATCGCGATCGGCAGCCCGTGATTCGCGTCAACTGGAACCAGGCCCAGGCGTTCTGCCGTTGGCTGTCGCAGGAGACCGGCGCCGTGTTCGATTTGCCGACCGAGGCGCAATGGGAATTCGCCTGCCGCGCCGGAACCGCCACACCGCTGCACTTTGGCGGATGCGACGCCGATTTCGGCCAACGGGCCAATCTGGCGGACCAGCGGGTCAATGATCTCTGCCGCAACGATTCGCCTCGTTGGATTCCGAGCGTGGCAAGCGTCAACGACGGCTCGATCATCAGCGATTCCGTGGGCAAGTACGCGGCGAACGCGTTCGGATTGTGCGACATGCACGGCAATGTGGCGGAATGGACGCGGACGACGTATCGGCCCTATCCGTACAACGCCGGCGACGGCCGCGATGCCCCCGCGGCGGATGGCAAGCGGGTCGTTCGCGGCGGCTCGTGGTACGACCGCCCGCAGCGGGCTCGCAGTTCGTTCCGGCTGGCCTACGAACCGTGGCAGCGCGTGTTCAACGTCGGCTTTCGGGTCGTGCTCGAGCCGGCTTCGATTCCACACGAGGGCCAACCTGCAGTGGCCAGACTCGGTGCACCTTAACACCTTAAGGAGTTTCTTCCATGTATGTTTTGGGATTTGGCTCGACGATCAGGCCGTTCGCGGCCAGGTCCGGTCTGATGCTGTTGGTTGTTGCGATCGTTGCCCCGGCGACCTGCGGCTGGGCCGCCGCCCCGAATTCCCCTCCACAGCCGACCGTGGTCGAGTACGTCGTCGATCCCGTTTGGCCACAGCGCCCCGCCGAGCTGGGCCCGCGGGCGGCCGTGCCCGGGGTTGCCGTGGACAAGCAAGACCGCGTCTGGTGTGTGGAACGCGGCGAAGTTCCGGTCCAGGTCTACTCGGCGGAAGGCCCGTTGATTCGCAGTTGGGGCCGCGGGCAATTCGGCGCTCCCCACAGTCTCCGTTTCGACAGCCAGGGAAACGTCTGGATTTCGGACTTCAAGCGGCACGTGGTGCAGAAGTTCACGCCCGACGGTGACTTGCTGCAGACGCTGGGCGTTCCCGACCAGGCCGGCGAGGATGAAACTCACTTCAACATGCCCACCGACATGGCGATTACGCCGGCGGGCGATGTGTTCGTGAGCGACGGCTATGGCAATCGGCGCGTCGTTCATTTCGATGCCCAAGGCAAGTTCGTCAAGGCATGGGGAGAATACGGCGGTGGCCCCGGCGAGTTCTGCCTGCCGCACCAAATCGTGGTCGATTCTCGCGGGGTGCTATACGTGGCCGACCGCAACAGCGGCCGGATTCAGTTGTTTGATCAGGGGGGCAAGTTCCTCGAACAGTGGACCAATCTGATCATGCCTTGGGGGTTGTGGATCTCCTGCCAAGATGAACTCTGGGTCTGCGGATCGTCGCCTCAATGGTGGCGAAAGGATGGTGGATATCCTCCGCCCAAGGACCAGATCTTCATGCGGTTTTCGACCGACGGCAAACTGCGCCAACTGTGGACCGTACCCACCGGCGCCGACGGCCAGGAGCAGCCTGGCGACTGTAACTGGCTGCACGCGGTGGCGCTGGATTCGCAGGGAAACCTCTACGCCGGCGACATCAACGGCAAACGGCTGCAGAAATTCGTCCGCACCGCCACAGCGAAAGAATGAAACGATGATCCGGCACATGGTTCTGAGCGTCAGCCTGACCGCCTGGACGGCTGCGACAGGCGGTATCGTTTCGTCGCTGCCCGCTCTGGCCGCAGAACCAATCGCGATCACGGCTCGGGACACGGTCACGGCCGTCGAGATGGATCACGGCGACGAATTGCGGTTCACGCTGTGCAGCGGGCGCACGGTCAGCATGATCCTGGAGGACACCGAAGCGGTGATCGTCGAGCGGGTCGAGCCGGGCGGAATCATCTACCGGTTTGCCTGCCACGTGCGGATCGACGGCCAGAGGCTGACGTTGCAGCGTTTTGTCTGCGCCCAGGAATGCTTCTACGAACCCTACGTCGTCGACGGCTTGCGGATTTGGCCGGATACGGTCAAGGCCGTGTTCGACGTGGTTCCCGTCCGCTATCCGCAGGAGGGGAATTTGCGTTGCCGTCCGCGCAAAGCGGCTCGGTTCGCCTTGCAGGACGCTGCGTTGCGCGTCTGCCCGCAGGAAACGCATCCCTGGCTGGACGAGCCGCAGAATTTCCTGGACGTGGGCCGCTGCTACAACGGCGACGATTGTTATCTGGGTCCGTACCTGGGCCAAGCCTGCCACGTGGGCATGGACATCAATCACCGTGCCGGCAGCCCCTTGCTGGCCCCCATCGACTTCGATACGCAGGCCTGGTTCAACAGCCTGACGATGGGCCACAACAACAACCGCTGGCGCGGTATCCGCCGCTGGCCCAACGGCGACGTCTGGGCGCTGCAAACACATCATCTGATCAAATTGCTCGTACCGGAGAATACACCGCTGCAGATTGGCACGCGTTACGCTACCACGGCCGGTGTGCATGTCGGCAGCCACGAGCACACGCACTTTGAATTCAAGGTGGGGCGGAAGAACGACGAGCGACCGCTGCCGGCGTCAGACGATCCCGTGTCGATCGCCTGCCCGATCGACTTTGACGACCACTCCGAAGCCGCGCAAAACGATCCCGAGGTTCTGCACCTGGATCCCTGGGTGCTGTTTTGGCAAATCTTCGAGGACCGCAAGATGCGGCAAGGCGAATTGCGGGCGGCCATCCAGCCGTTGGCCCCGGCACGGACGGGCGAGCCGGTCACGTTCTCTGCGGAAGCTGCGCGTTCAAGCGGTGCGGACGGCGCGGCGGTTTATCGCTGGACATTCGGCGACGGAGGCAGCGCGATAGGCCAGACCGCGCGGCATGTGTTCACCCGTCCCGGTATGTTTCCCGTAACGCTGGTCGTCGACGATGGTCGGCACATCGCGGCGAGGACGCAACACATCGCGGTAACCGGTCCTGCTGGGGAGCACCCCGTGCTGGCGTTGACGGCGGGCGACGAGCCGTCGTTTCGACCGCGGCCGGCCTCGATGGCCGATGTGTATGGCTGGCCAGTCCCATCGCTGCCGCATACGCTGACGTTCGTCGCGCGAGCGTCCCGGCCTGTGCCGAGCGGCAAGACCGTGGCCCTGCAGAACCTCGGCGGCGGCACACTCGCTCCGGCGAGCGTCATCGTCGACCGCCGCGCCGACGAACCCGCGTGGCTGTCGCTCCACCCCACCGGCAGCGACGACCAGCAGCTTGTTCGAGTGACCGTCGATGCCTCGGGCCTGGCTCCCGGAGCGTATCGTGGGGTGGTCCACATCGAATGCTCCGGCGCCGTCAACTCGCCGCAGCCTTTGACGGTGTCGCTCGAAGTGCGAGACGACGCGCTCGTCGCCGAGGTGACGGTCGACGACCGCGACGAAGGCTTTTTCGCCACGCCGTACTTCTGGGTTGGGCACCGCTTTTCCCGTTGTCCGCCTCGTCGCCGCGGGCACGACGGGTTTTATCTGACCAACGGCAACCGCGCCGTATCGGGCGAATTCGCCCGGTTCACCCCCGATTTGCTTGCAGGTACCTATCGGGTGTCGTTCAGCGGAGCGACTCCGTTTCCGCCGGATAGCGAATTCGACGTCCGCGTCCGCCATGTTGGCGGCGAGACCACCGTACGCGTTCGTCCAGAAACCTCGCGCCAGATCGGCCGTTTCGAGTTCGCCGCAGGCACGGACGGTTTCGTCGAAATTCAAGCCGCCGGTTCCCGCGGGTTGATGATCGCCGATGCCGTGACGTTCGCGCAGGACTGATTTTGCCCAAGTCAACGCTGGCCGCGGATTTCGAGACCAACGGGGTCGGGAGTCGTTTTCGGGTGACGACGAACCACATGGAAAACGCTTTGTCCGAAAACGACTCCCGACCCCTTCCGCGAAAGACGACCTGTTACGCCTGGATCCATCAGCCCGAAGAACTGCAGCGGCAGACGCTCGAGACCCTGGCCGCTTCGCCGTTCAACAAGATCCGCTTCTGCGTGTTTCCCAAGAGAGTCTGCAGATCGGCAGCGGCGGAAACCGGTTCGTGTTCTGTTTGAACAAGGACCGTTCGGGCATCGTTCTTGTCTGCCACGCCGACGGCCGCTTGCGGCTGGCCGTCAACCAATGGCCCGACTCGGTCCAGAACGACAGTTCGCCGGGCAGATTGCAGCTCGGCCGCTGGACCTTGCTCCTTCATCGTTTGATTGCCGTGCGCAACGCTTCCCCGTTCGGCACG
>Ga0351915_1010_pt2 | contig 83722 bp, 79 predicted proteins | sample TotcelHT113001M6_FD_205802 | JGI IMG/M metagenome (GOLD analysis project Ga0351915, IMG submission 205802) | Enriched cells from coal bed in the Powder River Basin, Montana, United States - Total cells T11 rep1 HSBNCT.T11.300.1.M6 ...
AGGTAGGGTGGACGCAAACGGCGGGCGGGACCACGTTCACGCTCGACAGCGGCCAGGAAGTGGTGGCGTATCTCGGGCAGGCGGACCCGCTGCTGGACGGCCAGATTGAGGTTTTGATTGACGGGTTGGCGTTCGGCAACTTCCTGCAGACCTCGATCCACGGCTACAAGTTCCACGATCTGAACGGCAACGGGCTGGACGACGGCGAGCCGCGGTTGGAGGGCTGGACGATCGTACTGGTGGGCACCGACGGCATGGGCAATGCGGTCTCGGACAGCACGTTGACAGACAGCAACGGCGAGTACGAGTTCACCGAGTTGGCGCCGGGGACGTACACGATCAGCGAGCAGTTGCAGGTAGGGTGGACGCAAACGGCGGGCGGGACCACGTTCACGCTCGACAGCGGCCAGGAAGTGGTGGCGTATCTCGGGCAGGCGGACCCGCTGCTGCCAGGTCAGACCGAGGTCTTGACCGCAGGTCTGGCCTTGGGCAACCATTTCCGCCGCGTGATCGTCATCGGGGAGGACAAGAATCCGCACACGCCGCAAACCGTCAGGGTGATCGACCAGGTGACCGGGGATGTGCTAGCACAGTTCGCACCGTACGGGAACACCTTCCAGGGCGGCGTTCGCATCGCCACCGGCGATCTCACGGGCGATGGCGTCGACGAGATCGTTACGGCTCCGGGATGGAGCATCGTGGCGGAAATCCACGTGTACACCCAGGATGGCATTTTGTTGACGTCGTTCCAGCCGTATGGTCCGACGTTCAACGGCGGCGTCCATGTGGCGGTCGCTGACGTCGACGGTGACGGGTTGAACGATATCATTACGGTTCCCAATTGGGGGCCGGCCGAGGTGAAGGTGTTCCGGAACGTGCTTGTCGGCGGGGTGCCTACGTTCGATGCCGCGAATCCCTACAGGCATTTTCTGGCGTTCCCCGCGTCGTTTATCGGCGGCGCGGTGGTGGCCGCGGCCGACATGGGAAGCACCCCGGTGATCAACGGACCGTTCGATAATACGCAACGGGACCAGCAGGCGGAAATCGTCGTTGGGAGCGGCGCCGGCATGCAGACCACCGTAAAGGTGTTCGACGTCAGCAGCCTGGCCACGCTCACGCCTGGCGTCATGCCCACGGCTGCTGGGAGCTTCACGCCCTTCAGCACCGCCACGACGGTTTACCGCGGCGGGGTGTTCCTTGATGTGGCGAGGATCAATGCCGATCCCATCCCCGACATCATCGTGGGCGCCGGCGTCCTCGGCGGTTCCCTGGTGGACGTGTGGGCCTGGGATAATACCTCTTCCGCCATGCTGTCCAGCTTGTCGGCCAATGGCCTCGGCTTTGAGGCGTTTGACGGTCCGAGTCGAAACTCGCCTGTCCGGGTCGCGGGACTGGACACCAATGGTGACGACATTGCGGATGCGATTCTTGCCGTGCAGGGCCCCGGGGGAACCACGGGGCAGATCCGCGTGTTCAATATTACGAACGTCTCGCCGCTGGAGGTTGCGTTGCCATTCACAACGGTTCCTGGCGGCTTCGCAGACGCCTACTTCCACCCCTACTTCATCGCGACCATCAGCGATTCGTCTCCCGTCCTGCCTGAGGCTTCGGGCGAAGGCGGTATCTTGCACGCCTACGCCCATCCGTATGACGTTAATGGCGACGACCGTGTTACACCCGTGGATGTATTGATTCTGATCAACTACATCAACGGCAATCCGGACGGTCACGTCACGCCGCTAAATGTGTTGGTAGTCATCAACTACATCAACAGCGAACTGCAGGGTCCAGCTGGTGAAGGCGAATCCGTGACGATGGCCACGTCCACAAGCGAGATTCCCGTTGTGTCGGCAGGATTCGCCTTGCCAGCGATGGAATCTCACTGGGTGGACGCGGAACCGTCTGCTTTCGCGTCGTCGGTTGGCCAGGTGGATAACGGCCTGCCTGGTGTCTGGAGCATGCCGGACACCGGGGCCGGTTCGTTGCCTGAACGGGGTCTGGTGACACAGGCTCGTGATCGCGACCGGTCCGTGGATCTGGACACCGACTTGTTCGAACTCGATTCGATGTTGGATGACATGGTGTTGGACATCGCACGCAGCTGGAACCGGTCGGCATGAGGGCCGCTGCCTGCCCGAGCCGAGCGTTAGAAACAAAGTCGCCTTTCGCGAAGCGAAAGGCGACACATGCCGGTTGTATTTCGGTCGCGATCCTTACCAGCGTGCTTCGAGGCCGGCGCTCACGCCATGCAGGAACATGCCGCCGCCGTTGCGCAACCGGCTGCCGCTCGACGCCGTTGCGAAGTCGAAATCGAGCTGATCGGGGGCGAGGGCCAGACCCTCGATCCACATGGCGTTATAGCCAGCCCTGACGTTCCAGACGTCCGTCAGACGATACAGGGCCGAGAGGTTGACTTCGCCAACAAAAGCGACCACGCCGTCGCTGCTCGACACGGTCGGCCGTAACGCGAAATTGGGAAACTCGGTTGCCGATTGCGTCTGCTGCGCATCGTTGCCAAAGATACCGGCCTTGCCCGTCGCTTCCCAGCCGAACAAGCCCCGCGAGCGCCGCACCCTGGCCCCAAGCTGTGCACCGTACAGGTGATTGGCGGTGCGGATGTTGTAGCTGCCTTCCTCGATCTGACCCGAGACGGTTCTCTGGGCGGCAATGTTGAGTTCTTCGCCGAGGTTGAGGTAGCGAAAGCCGGCAAACCATTCAAACGATCGGCAGCGGACCTCACCACAGCTACCTTTGCCGCCGTCCTTACCTTTTTCGCCGCCCTTGCCCGAGTCACATGTGTCGCAGCACCCGGAGCAGCAGGGCAGATTCAGCTCGAAGCTATGCAGCCAGGAAGAATAGTCGACATGAACTTCGTCCATGTCGACAAAGACATTGCCGGTAAAGTTATCGGGGAAAATAAGGAACGAATTCTCACCAGGTTTCACGGCAAACGCCGACGCATCACCCTCAAAGAGGCCGAAATAGGAAAACTCCAGTGCCCGGCCTCCGCACAGCCGCATGCCGACGGTTGCCCGCACGCCGGGATCGAAGTTGAAATCGAGATCCGAGGTGGACACAAGCGTCGTGCCCGCGGTGGCGTCGACGATGATCGGCTGTTGTGTGAAGCGGGGCTCCCGCATCATGAACAGGCCCTCGACCTGGACGTACACAGAAGGACATGCCTCGTTCCACGAGGGACGGCAACCGTCGAGACAACCGTCGAGACAACCGTCCTGGCACTTCGTGATTGACGGCGCCGTCGACGGCTTCTGGTCGGGGGATTGTGCCAGTGCCGCCGTGCAGGCCTGCGAGACGAGCACCACAAACAGAATTCCCACAGCTAATCTCACGCTATTCATGCTCGCACACTCCGTCTGCGTGGAAGAATCATGCCTAATTTGCTTTCATGGAATATTGGTTCGGACCCAACTGTACAGAAAATCCAAGAAATCGCGGCCATTCGTTGCGGTCGGCATAATCGTTAAAGTTTGCCAAGCGATGCAACCTGGGGCGCCAGCCAAGGGTACGATCCGACCCTTTCGATATCTGTCCCTTGTCCGCTCCGTTGCGAGCCGTATAATGTCTAATGTCCGGGGTCGCTGTAATGAACTCGAAAGCGGCTCGGTGAAGAAGAAATTGAGTGAATGTCGTCGGATGACTAGATGAAGGGCAACCCGGCTGTGCCGGGAGGCCCGTTGACGAGTAAACCGACGTGGCCCAACACCTCAGGGTGTTGGGCCACGTCGGTTTTTTTTTGCATTTTGCGCGACGGTCGCAACCCCCAGCTGGCAATTCGCGACGCGAAGCCAGCGGTTTCTCGAAGGAGGGCTTGGCCATGTTACAGTTGGCTGTTTTTTTGCTTGTCGTCGCTCTCTTGGCTGGCTTGCTAGGCTTCGGAGGCTTGGCAGGCTCGTTCATAGGATTGGCGAAGATCGTGTTCTTCGTCTTCCTCATTCTTGCCGTCCTGTCCTTCTTCGGAGGCGGCGTCTTTCGGAGGCGGTACTTCTGGCAGTGATGGGAAATGTTCGGGAGTCGGCTATTACGTGAAGCTTTGAAGGAGATCGAAAATGTCCACCATCCTGATCGTGATTTTGATTCTGATGCTGCTGGGCGCCGTCGGTACGTTGCCCAGCTGGGGTCACAGCCGAAGCTGGGGGTATGGCCCGAGCGGCGGACTGGGGTTGATTGTGCTGATTCTGGTCGTTCTGTTGCTGATGGGACGCTTGTGAGTTCCGCTGGAATTGGCGAACCGGTAACTGTCCAGCACCGGTTCGCTATTGCGTTGCGCTGGAGTCGAGGTTTTTCACGGAGGTCTTGGCATGTTTGTGTTGTCGAAAACGCCCCGGCAATTGGCGGTGGGCGACGAGAATGACGTTCATCGCCCGCGGAGAGCATCGCTGCTCGATGCGGAAGAACCAAATGCTGAATTGGGCTTCGAGGGCGATTGGGGAATTCCTGCTGAGCAGTGGGAGATGTTGGAGAGAATTCGCCTGGCGGCCGGTCAGACCTCGTAATCACTCGGAAAAACAACATCTACAAAGGACAAGAATCATGTATGTGCGTCATGTTTGGCGAGGATGCCTGATCACGGGACTGGTGGCCCTGGTTACAGGCTTGGTTGTGGACAAAGCTCGGGGTGTGCAGCCGGGGCAGCCACCTGCTCCCGGAGGTGTGGAAGCAATGCAAGTGCTCACGCGGGGGCCGGTGCATGAAGCGTTCGCGGGGGCCGTCACCTTCGATCCCGAGGCGGGCCTCTTGGTGCGGGAAAGGCCGCCGCAGGCCATCGAGGAACTGCCCCCGGACCAGCGATTGGAAGGCGATAACGTCACATGGATTCCCGGTTACTGGGCCTGGGACGACGAGCGGACCGACTTTCTGTGGGTCAGTGGCATTTGGCGCAACCTGCCGCCCGGCCGCCAATGGGTACCCGGGTACTGGGGCCTGTCCGGGCCGGATTTTCAGTGGATTTCCGGGTACTGGGCCGACGCCCAGGTAAGCGAGATCGAATACTTGCCCGAGCCGCCGGCGACGGTCGAAGCGGGGCCCAACAGTGACGCACCTTCCGCGGACCAGACTTGGCTGCCAGGCAGCTGGGTCTGGAATGAAAACCGCTACGCTTGGCGTCCCGGTTTCTGGTCGGCCGTTCAGCCGAATTGGGTTTGGACTCCGGCCCATTACGTCTACACACCGCGGGGCTACGTCTTCATCGACGGCTACTGGGATTACCCGGTCGCGCGACGCGGGGTGCTGTTTGCGCCGGTCTATTTTTCTTCCGGAACTTACGCCCAACGCGGCTTTTCCTACTCGCCCAGGACGGTGATCAATTTGGGCGCGTTCGTGGACAACCTGTTCATGCGACCGCGATATCAACACTATTATTTCGGTGACTACTACGCGGCGAACTACCACGACGCAGGGTTCTTTCCGTCGTATTCCGTCAACTCCGGCCGTTACGGTTACGATCCGATCTTTGCGCACGAGCGCTGGCGGAATCGGCAAGACAGCGCCTGGGAGCAACAGGTCGCCACGACTTACCGGCACCGTCGGGACCATGCCGAAGCCCGGCCGCCGCGGATCTGGACAAGTCCGGGCGCAAGCGGCGTAGGCGACGTAGTCTCCGCCGTGCGGAATCTGGTGGGCGTGTCGCTCGATCAAGCGTCGCGGAGCCAGGACAGTGCATGGCGATTCCAAGCCATCGACCAGACTGAACGAGAAAGGCTCGGTCAACACGGACGAGAGATCCAACGCTTCCGCGACCAACGGCAACAGTTGGAAACCCAAGCAGCGGCTGCGGCCACCGACCCCGTTCGCCGTAGCGAGCCGACCCGCGTAAGACTTCCCACATCTCCGATTGCGGCCAAGCCGACGGTGCGTCCTGACAGGGACTACACTCCGCCAAAGACGCATGCGGCACCCCCGTTAGATATGTTCGTCCGTCCCCAACCGAGGACAGATCGTTCGACAGATCAACCGCCGCGACACACGACGCTCCGACCGCCGCTCGATACCCCAAAACCGCAGCCGCAGCCCAAAGTGGAACGGCCGGAGACGCCTCGAGGCCAACCGCAGCCGCAGCCCAAAATGGAACGGCCGGAAACGCCTCGAAGCCAACCGCAGCCGCAGCCCAAAGTGGAACGGCCGGAAACGCCCCGAGGCCAACCACAGCCGCAGCCCAAAGTGGAACGGCCGGAAACGCCCCGAGGCCAATCGCAGCCGCAGCCCAAAGTGGAACGACCGGAAACGCCTCGAGGCCAACCGCAGCCGCAGCCCAAAATGGAACGGCCGGAGACCCCTCGAAGCCAACCGCAGCCGCAGCCCAAAGTGGAACGGCCGGAGACGCCTCGAGGCCAACCGCAGCCGCAGCCCAAAATGGAACGGCCGGAGACGCCTCGAGGCCAACCGCAGCCGCAGCCCAAAATGGAACGACCGGAAATGCCTCGAGGCCAATCGCAGCCGCAGCCTAAAGTGGAGCGGCCGGAAACGCGGTCACGGGACCGCAAACCGGCGGGGCCACCCGCGTCGGGAGCGAAGCCGGACGAGGACAAAAGCCCGGGCAAGGGGAAAGGCAAAGGCAAGAGCTGAGCGGGCGTGCCCACCAGCTGGCGTCTGACATGACGGATCGGACGCTTGGGCCTGGCGACTTGTGCCAGCGAATTTGTTTCCATCAATCGAGGAGGGATGTGTCATGAGAGCTATTTTTGTTGTCATCGTTTTGCTGATCGTCGGCATCGTCGGCTTGGGGTTTTACCGGGGTTGGTTCCAGATGTCGTCGAACCGCGATAACACGGAACAACAGATCAATACGACGTTCACGGTCGACGAAGAGAAGATCCAGGAGGACAAGGACAAACTGCACGAGCTTGTCGACCAGGCAAAGGATAAACCCAGCGAAACGAGCGAAGAAACCGAGTGACTCGCCGACAGGGTACTTGTGTTCGCCGCTGGAAATGATAGGATGTGTGTGTGATCGGATGACTAGGTGAAGGGCAAGCCGGCTGGACCGGTTGGCCTGTTGACGAGTAAACCGACGTGGTCGAAACCCGCTGGAGGGATTCGACCGCGTCGGTTTTTTTGTGTTTATACGGCTTACAACCCCACCTTTCGCAGAAGGAGTCAAGGATGCGCAAGACGATCCGAATCAGCGACCAACGGAACGAAGCGTTGGGCGACTGCAAGCGCCTCGACCAGCTTCGTTATCAGCGGATCACGGCGTTGCCGCTGGACCCTGTCCCCAACGACGAATTCCACCGGGTGACGGCAGCGTGGGAGAAGGTCTTCCTCGGGCCGGCGCCCACCCCGGCGGGACCGCCGCAACGGGTCCAGCCGCCCGCCGGTCTGCCGCCATACCTGACGAGTTTGTATGAGGTACCGCTCTTGACCCGAGAGCAGGAAATTCACCTGTTCCGAAAAATGAATTACTTGAAGTACAAGGCGTCGAAACTCGTCGTGCGGCTCGATCCCGAGCGTCCCGACAACCGGATGCTAGACCGGATCGAACAACTGTACCAGCAGGCGATCGAAGTCAAGAACGAGATCATCCGGGCGAACCTGCGACTGGTGGTGGCGATGACCAAGCGGTATGCCCGTAGTCGGGAACCGCTGTTCGAGTTAGTGAGCGACGGAAATATCTCGCTGATGCGGGCCGTCGACAAGTTCGATTATGCGCGGGGGGCCAGGTTCAGCACGTATGCCACCTGGGCGATCATCAAGAACTTTGCCCAGACCATCTCGAAGGAGTACCGCGACCGCTCCCGGTTCTGCAACGCGGCGGACGAGGTGTTCCAATCGGTGCCGGACCAACGCACCAACCAGCAAACCGAAGAGGCGGCTCAGATCCGACGGGAAGGCGAGATTGCTCAGTTGCTGGAACAGCTCGATACTCGCGAGCGGCAGATCATCCGCTATCGCTTTGGATTGGACGCCGATCGCGAACCGATGACGCTCAAGCAGGTGGGGGGCGAGTTAGGCATCTCGAAAGAGCGGATCCGGCAGCTGGCAACCCGGGCCCTCGCCAAGCTTCGCCAGGTGGCCATGGAACGAGGGCTCGACGAACCCGAAGACCGTCCCGCAGATGAATCCCGACTCGGCAGAAAGCCGACGAGATACAGCCGCGAGCTGGCGATGGCCGAGTAGTCGTCGAACGAAACCATCGTGCAGGTGTTTCTGCTTGCCGAGAGCGTGCCGGCAACCACCTGGAGCGGCAACGAACAAGGAGACGTGATTTGAGAAGAAAGGATGTTTTCTTGACGTCCGGGACGCTCGGCCGATAGAATACAGACGGCGGACACCGCGGATGATGCGGAGGCCGCGGGGGGACGACTGAAACGGGGGGGGGAAGTCTGATGTCGCGCAGCGTTTGGATGACGATCATCGTTTTGGCAAGTATCATTTGCTGGCAGGGGCAAGCCGCCCCCGCGCAGCAAATCCAGCTCACCTCGCCGTTTCAGACGATCAACGACAGTTTTTACGAGAACTTTGGCTTCGGCGGGATCAACGCGGGCCGCAGCGGCCCCAAAGGCAACTGGCACTTCAACACCGGGCCGGCCAGTTCCGCGCCGCCGCCCTTTGGCGGTTACGATCCGGGGGCCGACGCGCGGTTCGGGATGCAATTCGGCGGCCCGCTGGGACTGGGATTCAATATGCTGGCCGGACAAGGCAGCACGCGTTCCAACACGGTGACCGCCCCCACGATCGTGATTCCCAACGGCGGTACGGGATCCCTGTTCAGCGGCTCCATCCGGCCCTTCGTCACCGGCGTGATTCCGGTCGTCGGCAACGCCCCCATCGGACCGATGCTGCCGATGGCGCCGCAGTCGTCGGTCAGTCCGCTGGCCGCGCGTGTGGCACAACTTCAGCAGCAACAAGCGGCGACTCAGGCAGCTGCGGACGCCGGACTTGCTCCCGCTCCCGTCGAAGCCGACGCCGCCATCGCAGCGGACGCCGCACGGCCGGCGACGCGTGCCGCGCCCAGCACGGCCAATCACGGTGATCTCAGCGTGGCCGAGATTCGCCGCCAGCAAGCGGCCGAGGATGCGGCGCTACTGGAGGAGATCCAGGTGCGGATCGAAAAGGCGCGCGGTTTGGAAGAGGCCGGCAAACCGGCACTTGCCAAAATCTATTACCAGCAAGCTGCCACGCGCGCCAGCGGCGAACTGAAGAAGCAGCTGCAGGACAAGCTTCGCGCTCTGGACACGGCTCGCTGAGGACCAGCCGCCCGACAAACGCTAAGGGATCGCGTCAAGATTAGTTATACAAATTGCCATTGGTCAGTTTGCTGGTTTGGGCAACGATGGCGGGATGCAGGATGCGCAGGTCATCACACGGATTGGGCAGAAGTATCAGGCGTTGCGGCCAGAAATGGACGAACGCATCCGGCGACGATGGGCGGCTGGAGTACGACTCCAGATGGCGTGGTCAGTTCCGGCGAAACGGGACAATAACACACACGTGACGCGGCGTGTTCATGATGCCTCCCGTACTACTATTGCCCGATTTCTCGTTTTCCTGCTCGCATTATACGCGGCCAGTTTGATCAATTCGTTCGTCGTGGCGTTGGCAGCGGCAAGTAGGACGGAAAGGACTTGGCGCCCCTTGGACGTGCCCCGGCTGCGATGGCCTTTGGAGACCTTTTCGAGAATTCCGCGCGCACGAAGCATGCCCCGTTTCCGGCTCACCGCTACGGAACGACGCCGTTCTTCTTTGGCCTCCGCAGGATCCTTTCCGAACAGCTCGCGACGCAGATCCTCGTTGCGCAGGTCCGAGATGACGAACTCCGGCTTGGCCACGGCGGCCAGCAGTTTACCTCGCTCAGTTTCTGGGAGCATGACGTGAAACCGACGTCGAGAGCAGTGTATGCGATTGCCAACGTCACACACATCCCTGACACAGTGTCCAAGTGAAAACTCGTCCCGGCGACGGCAAAATCTTGGGAGCATTCGCCGCCACGGGCGTAACTGTCTTTGTGGCCGCTAAGTGAAGCGGTTGGTCGCGACGATCGAGGATTCCATCTGGCGCAAGGAGATCTCGCATGAACGTTCCCCGCACATTGCCTTATCACGGACGCACGCTGAACTACTCTGGACCCGGCCGGGTTACCGGCTCGCACTTGTACCTCGACTTGGTGCGAGGCAAGGCCCTGGAAATGTTCGTCGGCGAGGTGGTACAAACGGGCCGCACCTACGCGCTCGTACAGATCCGGGACAACCATACCATGCCTGCGGTGCGCGTCGACCATGCCATGCTGAATGGTGCGGGGCCGGGCATGCTCGGGATGCGTCTGCTCGTCGGGCCGGTACACTACGAAGCGGCGGGGCCTAAGGGCGATGGAGCGTGGCAATTGGGGGCGTCGCCCAGGCCCAAGGCGGCGCGGCAGTTCGGTGTGGTTGCCCGCATTGCCGCCAGCGGCACCTACGGCCAAATCATGGACCAGGAGGGGCGGGTGGTGTTCGTTCACCAGAATCACTGCCGGCCGGGGACCTTCGTGTTGGGCCGGCGGGTCTCCTTTGTGCTTGATGATCAAGGACGGGGACCGATGGCCCTGGACGTGGCCAGCGCGTAACACGTCAGATTTCCTTCTCCTTACTACGTGGCCGCCCGGGTCTCCGGCGGCCCACGGCGAGAAGATGTCGAAATGTGTCTGCCCCAGACCCCAAGGAGCGGTGCCATGTTGCTGAGCTTTGTGCGACGTTTCTTCCCCGACCCTACGGCCGGGGCGAACCACTCGCAGGATCGATCCCACCCGAATCCGAACACCAGGAGGAGCGAAACCATGAACGTCCAGGCCGCCTTCACCTGTCCGCCGCACCTGCAGCTGGAGATTAGCAAAGCCGTATACCAACTGGACTTCTTCGCCCGTTCCATCCAGCTTCGCGGCTGGCCCTCGCCCGATGAAGTTGAAACGTGGAAACACGACCTGGGCGTGATGCGTGCCTTTGACGACCTGAAGCGAATCAGCTTGGAACTGCTGGACGGCCAAGGCGCGATTCTGCACGAGTTCCAGATGACGTTCGGGCACGCGCCCGTCAGCGGCCAGCGGATCCTCGATTCGGCCCAAGGTGTGGAAGTGGTGGTACTGTCAGCGCAGGAACGCCAGCAGGTCACAAGTTTCCGGTTCCTCGTCCGCTACCACCGGCAGGACCAGTCGTACAAACACCTGCTGAAGTTGAACTGGAGCCCGGCCGAAGCGAAGATCAAACGTGCCCAGCACGCCTACGACTCGGAGCATGCCCGGAAGATCACGGGCGGCCGCTGCCACGGCGGGGTGCGCGTGGCCGACTCCGCACGGCACGTGCTACGGATCAAGCAGGCGGGGGCACGTGGCTATGCCTTCGCGGATAGCGACGAGGCAGACGGCCTGAAGAACGTGTTCTGCCACGAACGCTACGCTCCGGCCGGCTTTGCCCTGCAACCCGGCCGCGTGATCCGGGCCATCGTGGTGCAGTCCCCGCGTGGCCTGCAGGCCCGCAGCATCGAAGGCGTTTGAATGGACGTTCGCGAAAAGGGGACACGCACCTTTTGTGCGAAGCACCCTCCGGGCCGTTCCGGCAAGAGGTGCCTGTCCCCTGTTCATGAACCAGCGAGGTCACTCATGGCGCTCTACCTGATTGCCTATGACATCGGCCACCCGCGCCGGCTGCAGCGTGTGGCCCGCCACTTCGAGAAGCACGCGCAGCGCACGCAGAAGTCCGTGTTCCTGGCCGACGTGACGGAAGCCGAGCTGGAGACGCTGCTCGATGAGGCCGCCCAACTTATGTGCCTTTCGCTGGATGTCGTCCAGGCCTGGCGCGTCGCGCCAGACCAAGCTTGCGACGGGGTCAGCCGGGGATCGGTGATTCCGTTACGCCCGGATTGCGTGGTGTATGGCGCGGGTGTTTCGCTGTTCTTGAAGCGTTCTTAAGTTCCGTTCCGCAGGCCGGAGAACACGTATGCACTTCGCCCCCTTTCAGCCCCAACTCGTTCGGCATCAAGCCCGCCTTTATGCACAGTCGCAACAAGCGTCGGGGCCGTTCGTGAAGCTCATGCCCTGGCTGCTGGCCCCCGTGAACATCCAAGCCGCCTGGCGCCGAATTTCGACCAACGACGGGGCGCTGACGCCTGGCGTCGACGGGGTCACCTGTCGTGACATTGCCACGCAGCTGCCGCGTTATCTGGCGCAGTTGACGGACGAACTGCGGGTGGGCACCTACCGCCCCCAGCCGCCACGGTGGGTGGAGATTCCCAAGCCGTCGAATCCGTCCCGCAAACGCCGCCTGGGCATCTTGACCATCCGCGATCGCCTGGTACACGCGGCGGCGAAAGCCGTGCTCGAACCCCTGTTCGAGCCGACTTTCGCGCCGACCAGCTTCGGGTTTCGGCCGGGGCGATCGGTGCCGGCGGCATTGGCGGCGGCCGCCCGAGCCGCCTCGGCGCGAGGTTCGGACGCAGCTCCCTTTTCTGTCGGCGTGCATCTGGACGTGGCGGATTGCTTTGACTCTCTCGACCACAGCCGGTTGTTCTCCCTGGTGAGGCAGCATGTGGCGGACGCCGATTTCTTGCGGCTCTTGGACGGCCTGTGGGCGGCCGGCGGCCGGACCCTCGGTTGGCTCTGGCGACACCGCTGCGGTGTCGTGCAAGGCAGTTCGCTGTCCCCGCTGCTCTGCAATCTGTACTTGCACGCCGTCGACGAAGCGTTGGCGGCCCTGGCAGAACGCCGTCACCACGGCCTGCTCACCCTGCGTTACGCGGATGACCTGTTGATCTTGGCACGGGATCGGGCTCTGGGACGAGAAGGCATTCGGACCGCGAGTCGAGTCCTGGGGCGGGGACGTCTCCGCCTGCGGAACCCCGATGCAGAGCCATCCCCCTTGGCGGCTGGTATCGTCTGGCTGGGCGTCGTGCTGCGGCCGCGGCGCGGAGGCCCGCCATGCTGCGCTGACTTTGGCTACGAGATCCCCGACGAGAAGATCACTTCGATGTTCGAGACCGTCACGGAAATGACTGCGACCGGGGTTTGGCCGATCCCGGAATCCCGTCTTGCCGCCGGGCTGCAGGAGTTGAACGACAAACTGCGGCAGTGGCGGGAAGCCTACGCTCTGGCCGACAACGCCGCCCCGACTTTTCGCCGGTTGGATACCCACGCCCGCGATTGTGTGGGCCGCCTGCTGGTGCAGGCCACGGGGCGCCGCGGCCAGCGTCTGGAGCGTTTCCGACGTTCCGGGAACGCCGGTGGGTGGACCTGGGAGGCCGGCGGGGTGCGATTGCTGCAACTCGCCGAGTTGCCTCCCAGAAAGGCCGGCCGCCTCGTCCGCAAGCCGGCTTGGCAACGATCCTAACCTCCCAGGAGCCAACTATGCGTCGCATCAGCTCGATTGCACCACCCACCGCCGACCTGGTGGGCCCTGGCAAACTCAAGGTCGTCAACGGCCGCTTGGCATTCTCCGTGCCGAATGCCGCGCCGCTCCATCTGGACCCGGATGCTCTGCGCCAGGTCTCGTGTTTTGGCGACGTGAGCATCAGTGCCAGCGCCCTGGAGCTGCTCTTGGCACATGACGTGGAAGTGGCCCTGCTGACCCCGCAGGGCCACCGCTGCCGCGGCCGACTGACCGGCAACCACGACTCGAGCACGGCGCTGCGGATGGTCCAGCACGCGTGCTATCGCGACGAGCGTTTGCAGCTGGAGTTAGCCCGCGGTGCGGTGTTGGCCAAGATTGCCTCGCAACGAGAGGCAGTCCGCCATTTTCAGCGGCACGGTACGGGTGGAGTGCCGAGTGTGATGCAGCGTCTGGACGCTGCGGCGCGGCGCGCCGAACAGGCTGACGCCCTGGATGTGCTGCGCGGCTCCGAAGGCACGGCGGCGGCGGCGTGGTTCGAGCTGTTAGGCCGCTTGGTCAAGCCGCCCTGGAGTTTTCGCACGCGGTCGCATCGCCCGCCTCGCGACCCCGTGAACGCCCTCCTCAGCCTCGGTTATACTTGGCTGCTGAACCGAACGGTGGCCAAGTTGCAGGCGCGGGGGTTCGAGGTGAATTTAGGCTTCCTGCACGAGTACCACGCGGGTCGCCCCTCGCTTGGATGCGACGTCATGGAGCCGTTCCGCGTGCCGGGGGTGGATCGCTGGGTGGTGCAGTTTTGCAATCGTCACCAACTTCAGCCGGACGACTTTCCCGCCCAGCCGGATGGCGGGTTCCATTTGCCGCCGGAGGCATTTGGGTTGACGGTGGCGAGTTGGCAGAATCACTGGTATGATGCTCAGCTGGAATCGCAGTTGGACGACTACATTTCCGGGTTCGAGCGTCAAGTTAGGCAAGCGGCGCAATTGCCCAGGTAGTCGCCGCATGCCAAAAACAGGGGAGATCTGGGCAGGTTTGTAACGTATTGCAGGATCACGACTTATGTTGAGTTCTTCGTCGCGGCGAGAGAACTTCCAATTCGGAATTCTGTTCCGGGGGGCTAGATCTGGGCAAACAGCCCTGCTAAACTCTTGCTGCTCAGCCACTTGGGACAGGGTGAGCCAGAGAAGAGCGGCCGATCAGAGGCCATTGAAACCACTGATTGCTGCTTCTAGTTTTTCAACTGTCTCTTGCCAGAGAAGAGCGGCCGATCAGAGGCCATTGAAACGAAATGAGCGAGACGGGTGGCGTTCATGATTTTCTCCTGCCAGAGAAGAGCGGCCGATCAGAGGCCATTGAAACGGAACATTCACGAGATTCTTCACGACACACGACACGCCAGAGAAGAGCGGCCGATCAGAGGCCATTGAAACCCAAATCCGCCGCCGTTTTGCCATCTTCAGGCCCAGGCCAGAGAAGAGCGGCCGATCAGAGGCCATTGAAACACATTCAATTGTTCCTCTTTCTGTTTGTCTCTCTGCCAGAGAAGAGCGGCCGATCAGAGGCCATTGAAACATGTCCTTGTTCCTTTATCATTAAATCTTTCCAAGCCAGAGAAGAGCGGCCGATCAGAGGCCATTGAAACGTAAACGAAAACCACAAAAGTCATGGTCAAGCCAGAGCCAGAGAAGAGCGGCCGATCAGAGGCCATTGAAACTTGTCAACAGCCCTCTTTGCCTTGCAGCCACCTTTGCGCCAGAGAAGAGCGGCCGATCAGAGGCCATTGAAACTTCCGCCGCATGAATTCGCGACTCTCTTTCTCTAGGCGCCAGAGAAGAGCGGCCGATCAGAGGCCATTGAAACTTCAGGATTATGCGTAGATATCACGCCTGATTTAAGCCAGAGAAGAGCGGCCGATCAGAGGCCATTGAAACTTTTTTTGTTTTATTCGTTGCCAACCATAGCCACGAGCGTCGCCAGAGAAGAGCGGCCGATCAGAGGCCATTGAAACATTTTAATTGTCCCCGATCCTCCTTCCTTACGGAAAGCCAGAGAAGAGCGGCCGATCAGAGGCCATTGAAACTCTGTCGTCATAACCATTCCTTGCCTACTCTCTCTAGCCAGAGAAGAGCGGCCGATCAGAGGCCATTGAAACCCAACGCCCCGCTGCGCGAAGGCAAGGGCCGCATTTAGCCAGAGAAGAGCGGCCGATCAGAGGCCATTGAAACCAGCTTTTCACGGGCAAATTCCTCGTACTGCCCGAGCCAGAGAAGAGCGGCCGATCAGAGGCCATTGAAACCCTCGAGCTTGTCCAGCCGTTCCGCCGTGGTCTTGTAGCCAGAGAAGAGCGGCCGATCAGAGGCCATTGAAACGTCGGCGAATAGACCGCTGGGGGCTTTCGGGTTTTGGGGCCAGAGAAGAGCGGCCGATCAGAGGCCATTGAAACATCGTATCGCCGGAATAAAGCGAGTTGCCGTCCCACGGCCAGAGAAGAGCGGCCGATCAGAGGCCATTGAAACGTCTGTCCGACCCGCTCAATGAGTGCCCACGTGCCGGCCAGAGAAGAGCGGCCGATCAGAGGCCATTGAAACTCACAAGTGAGGTAAAAATATGTCAAGCAAAGCCGGATGGCCAGAGAAGAGCGGCCGATCAGAGGCCATTGAAACCTTGTGAATGAAGCGCAAGCACTCGACCATACGCTCCGGGCCAGAGAAGAGCGGCCGATCAGAGGCCATTGAAACTTCTATTACCTCCTTTCTATAAAACTTATAACATAACGGCCAGAGAAGAGCGGCCGATCAGAGGCCATTGAAACCCGATTACTTGTTCGTACATCAGGAACCTCAATCGCGAGGCCAGAGAAGAGCGGCCGATCAGAGGCCATTGAAACCTGGTCGTGGATTGGCTTATGCCGCCCCTGCGCAGTTGGCCAGAGAAGAGCGGCCGATCAGAGGCCATTGAAACTTCTACTCGTCGTTGTAGGCGTTGGGGAGCATTGTTGGCCAGAGAAGAGCGGCCGATCAGAGGCCATTGAAACACGGCGAACAACAGCACCTTCTTCGCAGACGGTATGGCCAGAGAAGAGCGGCCGATCAGAGGCCATTGAAACTGGAACGGATCATGGGATTTCTCCTTAGAGAAAAGGCCAGAGAAGAGCGGCCGATCAGAGGCCATTGAAACCCATAGCTTGGCCAGCAGTCTGAGTAGCTCGTCGAAGGCCAGAGAAGAGCGGCCGATCAGAGGCCATTGAAACAAAACCTCTTCAGTTCTTCCAACATTTTTACTCCTTGGCCAGAGAAGAGCGGCCGATCAGAGGCCATTGAAACTCCGTCCAACCGCCAAACTGGAGTCGAACCGTCAAGGCCAGAGAAGAGCGGCCGATCAGAGGCCATTGAAACACCTAAGTCGGCAATAATACCACTCGCAGTGGAAGCGGCCAGAGAAGAGCGGCCGATCAGAGGCCATTGAAACGATATCGCATGCTTTAGCAGTGAAGCTATAAAATAGGCCAGAGAAGAGCGGCCGATCAGAGGCCATTGAAACTCCAAACCATGGGACACCTCCAAATCTGAAATTGAGGCCAGAGAAGAGCGGCCGATCAGAGGCCATTGAAACAGCCGAAGTTCGGCAGTTCCTTTCCGCGCCGCGGCCAGAGAAGAGCGGCCGGTCAGAGGCCATTGAAACTTCGCCAAATTCACGAACGGCGTTCTCTCCATCCATGGTGAGGCCAGAACCGCTACCCAGGGTGGCGCGGCGTCACCGCCGCTGACTCTGGGCTTGGGGCTGGAACCGTTTCGCGGTTATGGAACACGCGCAACTCCAAGAATTGCAAGCGCGGGAATCGCTAGGCGAACGACACCTGCCAACCGCCGGCTCCGGCGATGCGGCGTTCGCCCACGTGCAGCCGACCGCCCCACTCCAGCCACGGCAACAGCGATCGCGGTACGTCGCGGTAAGAGCTCGTCCCCACCACCCCGCGGAATGTATGCTTCTGTCGCGCGCGATTCGAGGTGATGGGCTGGGAATACGGCCGAAATCCGCTCGACACCGGAGTCACGCACTCCGCGAGTTGTTTGAGGCGGTCGAAGTCCACTTCGAGCGGTTGGTCATACAGGGAGAAGAGGTGGCTGACAATGCGCAGCGAGGCGGCCAGCAAGTCCCCGAAGCGAGGTGAAAGCGAGATCTCGTTCTGCACGGAAATCGCCAGGGGGCTGGTCAGGGCCACCCGTACCTCCGGCACGCAGACCGCCGAATCCACGGCAAAATGGTGCGAGGTCAGCTGGCATGACCGCTGCGCCAGTGCCGTGGTTCGTCCCAGACGTAGGGGGATTCGTTCCGGACCGTGCCCCCCCCGCCCCGGGCCATCGAAACAATTGTGCAGGCCCTTGCTGCGGCCGGCGAGATCAACCACTTCCAGGATCTGGTTCACGCGTTCAGCCGCAACTCCGATCAACACCAGCCGGAGCGGAATGACTGTGCCGGCCCGAACTTCTTCCGGCAGCGGAAAGGCCGGTGCCAGCACCAGCGGGCGAGCCGCATCCGCCTGCCCGCGACGGACTGCTGCGCCGGACGGTGGGTCTGGTTCCAACGTCTGGCCATACGAGCAGTCGGCCATGTACGGACAGCCGCGGCACGCGATCCAGTGCGACTCGCGTTCCGGCACCGAGTGCCGACAGACCGAGTCCTTGAACGTCTTGGCCACCATCCCGCGAAACGCGGGACCGATCCAGGGCCAGATTCGACCAGCGGCTTGACATTCCAAGCCCAGACCATCAATTTCGAGTATGTTCATGGAAATTCAGGAATGCCCTCTGGGATAGAACATGGTGCAGATCGTAATTGTTTTCAACCGAACGGAAGGGTGCGTCAATGGGGTGGAGGTCTGGGTGCTCGGCATTGGGCGGCCGCCTACCGATTGTCCAGGGCCGTCAGAAGAGGCTATACTCACGATCTCCGGGACGTCCGGGTACCCCAAATATCGTGACCAGGAGCCGTGTGATGGCCTCACTTGAAAACATCTGGCCGGATGACTTGGCGGGTTTGGCGGCGATTCATTTCGACTCGACCGAGCCCATTCAGCGGCGTGCCGAGGCGTGGTGCCGCATGGAGCCTAAGATACAGTGTCTGGCCCGCCGCATCATGCAAGCACGTTTTCCGGGGCTGCGTCGTCCGTTACGCGACGATCTGATTGAGGAATCGCCAAACGACGTGGCGCTCAAACATCCGGAGTACGACCGGACGCGCCCCTACGGGCCCTGGTGCCGGGTCGTCTTGGAGCATCGCTTTGCCGACGCGCGGAAGAAGAAGCGAGCCGGTCCCTTCCCCTTCTTGCCCGCGGACGAGGACGCTTCCTACGAAGGCCAGATTCCCGAACGGTCGCCGTCGCCGCTCGCCCGCTTCTTTGCCACGCCGCTGCCCGAGGCCGACCTGCGACTGTTGCGGAGTTGGGAACCGGATGTACGGCAAGTCTTCCTACTGAAATCGTGTCTCTGGACGAAATTGCCGGACCGCGAGCGGGCGGAATGGCTCGGCCATCTGCCCCTCAGCGATCTGGCGGACGCCGCCGATGGGACGCTGGCTCAAGCCTGCGGGATGAATCTTCCCGCGTTTCGCAACATCTGGTCGCGCTATCACCATTGCTGGTATCTGCTGCAAGCTCTGGCAGAAGTGATCGATTTCCCGGAGCCCGGACCGTCCTTCTTTCCGCAATTGTATGCGGAAGCTCGGCGCCGATACCGGTGTCTCGACGGCCAGACCGCGATCGAGTTTCCGCCGGATGAAGTGCAGCTCCTGGCGCAACGCCGTCCCCAGGAGAAATTCGCCGGAAACATGTTGCTGCTCTCCGTCAGCGGCCTGTACCCACGAGTCCCGAACGAATCATGGAACCAGTGGGTGGACGGAGATGGCCTAGAGCGTCCGTTTCCGCCACCAGGTTTTCGGTCCGACGAGGACGAGCAACGAAAACTGGAGCAACTGGGACCCGTGTTTGGCACAACCGTCGGCTCCCTGGCGACGAGATGGACACAGTACTGCCGAAAACTCCTGGAAGACTTGAGGAGCATTGGTAAGCTGATCGTCTTGAACTCGCCAACACAAGGAAGTGAGGCCTGAGATGGAAATACAAGACCGGCGCAGCCCCCGCGGATGCGTTGCCGAGTTGCAAGCGGCACTGGGGCAGGACGCCTTGGAGGAATTCCAGCGGGACGGCGAATTGTCCCCGGCGGCCCGCCGCGCTGCGTATGCGCTGGCGGTGGCGAGGGGATTTTGTCGCCTGTTCCAAGTCGCGCCCGACGACGTCGGGGGCACGCTACCGGTCCGCATGGCCGCGGCGGCGTGTGTCGTGCTGGGAGAGCAACTCGTCGGCTGGACGGAGGATGCGGTCCGGCTCGCCGAGCGGTGGGACGCCGCACACGGCCAAAGTGCACGGGACGGCTTGTGCGCGGCGTTGTTGGAAGCGCGACTGGATGCATGGGCGGCGTTTGTGGCGATCGACGAAGTCGGTGAGCCCATCGTTCCTAGTTCCGCCTTTAGGCGGTCTCAGCCGGCGGGCGAAGGCCGCGAAGCCGCGCTGGACGATCTGGCGGGACGGCTCGCAGCCTTTGATGATGCCCTGGCGGAGCAGGAGGATATTCTGAGCACGATCTGCGGGCTGCCGATGTTGGATGACTGGCGGACGATGCTGCGGGAATCGCCATTTGTGGCGCACGGCCTCCCGTGGTGGCTGGATGGCTCGCTGGAAGCCACGGCCGCCTGGATCGACGCCGACGGAGCGCAGGGTCCGTTGATTCTGCAACTGATCGGGAAAGCCCAGACCGTCGAACCTGCGGAGTTCGGGAAATCGTGGATTCGGCGGCAGATCGAGCCGCGTCCGGCCGTAGCCGCCGGTTCAGGGAAGAGACCGGAAGCACGCACGGGGCCAATCGTCATCGTCTGGCGGTCTCCGGACACTAAGTTCCTGGCGCAGTTGACGTTTCCACGTTCGGCCGATCTGCGGGGGGGCTGGGACTTGATATTGACCTTGGTCTGGGCGGACCCCAAGGGCGATCCGGCCGTGGGCCAGTTCCAGAGGGTGCGGCTGTCGGGCATGCGCGAGCGTCCGGTCGCCCCGGGGGAATCCTGCGTGGTGCTGGGCAGCCGCGAGTTCTTCGACTTGGCCGACGAGCGGCCGCGGCTCTCGGTGGACGGTCTGGAATGGCTTTTGGCAGAAGTCATTGGGGGCGATGCGTGAACGTCATCCAGTGGAACCAGTTCGCCGATCGCGTGAACGCGTTCAACGCGGAACAGGCCGCCGCTCGGCTGTGCGGACTGGCCCGTTGGTGGCTGTCCCCGGCGGCGCTGGAGTTGAGCGGGGCGAACGAGTCACCGGCCGGCCTGGCGGACCTGCCGGCCGACAGCGGCGACGGCTGGGTGCTGTGCGTAAATGAGCGCGAGCCGACTTATCGGCACGACGATGAGCCCGGATTGCTGCGGCCGGAGTTCTTGCTGCCGTTGACGTGGGTCGAAGGTGTCGGTCATGGCCGTAATCTGCCGCCCGACTTGAAACGTTGGGCCCACCACGTGATGGCGACCATGACGCAGGAGGTTCCGGAACTCGCAGGGCGCACGTGGGGCCTGCGATTGTACACGGATCCGGACAGCCGTCAGGTGGACCTCAGCCGACTGGACGACTTTGCGGCCGACTCCGCTTGGGCCACCTTGGCGGCTGCCTTGTGGTGTAAAGCCACGAATTCGTTGCCCGACCGCCATGTCTGGGCCACCGGCTGTTGGCGGACGACGGCCCAGGGTGAAAAGGGAATCTGGATGGTCCAAGAGGACACCTTGCCGCGCAAGATCCGGTTGTTCCAGGAGTACGGGGCCCGGCAGCTGTTTGTACCGCTGAGCCAAGTCGACGACGCACGCGAGTTCCTGGGTGCGTCTACTCCACAGGATCGCGATCGGATTGGCACGCTCGGGATCAGCGAACCCAAGGTGCTACGGGCACTCGGCGCGTATCTGGCGGCGCTGAAGGCCGAACCCGACGCCGACGCCTCGTTCCAGACGCGGCGAGATCACTATCTGGCCATCCAACCGCTGAATCCCACCCGCGCCAGATCGTTCCGCGAGCGGCGGTTGTTCGGCGAAATTGTGGCCCGATGCCGGGCGCACTTCCAGACGGTCCAGCGGCGACTTGGCATGGGCCGGCAGCCGCTGCTGATTACGATCGCCAGCGTGAACCCGGAACTGATTCCTCTGGCCGTGGAGGCGACCCAGGCGGCGACCTGCCTGATTTTCTACGACCGCGGGGCGGAAGGCGACAGCATGGGTTCATTTCTAAAGGAAGCCGAGGAGGCGCGACGACTGATCTCGCAACACCGGCTGCCCTGCCGGCAACAGGACTGCGTCGTGCTCGATCCCCTGCCGTTTTCCTTCGACGACACCATGGACGAGACGTTTCGGCGGGCCGTGAACGACCTGAGACGTTCCAATGCGGGCTGTCCGTTGATCTTCGACCTGACGCCGGCGATCAAGTTGATGACCAGCGCGATGGCCCAATATGTGGCCCAGCCCGGAGATTGGCTGTTCTACTTGACGCACGTCTGGCGCAAGGACTTGCGCATCCAGGATCCCGGCACGGAACGGCCTTTGCTGTGGCCCGCGGGACAAAAATGGGATTTCGGGCAACTTGTGTGGCAGTGAGCACGCGATTGGCAGTTTTCAGATGAGAAGAAGGCCAGACGTTTTTGGAAAAGCCGGGCTTCTGCGACGGGACGCGAGGAAGCATCGTTCGAGAAATAACTGAGCGGCATTGGGCGCTAGCCGCCGGTTCCTGATCGACCAGATTGGCGGTAATACCGGCGGCTGGCGCCTTGCCGTTCACTTGGCACTTGACACTTATCTTTCAAACGATGCGAAGCAGCCCCGCGGGACTGGGACTGGTCCCTTATTGGCGTGGCAACTGAATCGGACGGCTGAAAACAGCGGCCATCCTGGGATGCGGAAAGCCCTTGGGCGTAAAGAGAGCGTGGAGGGGAGCGACAAGGGTTGACGGTTCGTTGTCATTCGGTTCAGACCGTCGACGTAATAGTAATTGGAGGCAGCCATGCTAGCAACATGCGAGACAGGCCGGTATACTACCCACACGCGGGGAGGGCGCATCCTGCGTCTCCGGTACGAGGGCCTGTTTGGAGAACGAGCCATGTCGCTTGAATCCAGCACTTGTCTGCCATCCGAGGCGGGACAATTGGTTTGTATCGTGACGGATCCCGAGGCGTCGGCCGAGCGTCGCAGTCAGGCGATGGCGCGGTTGCTGCCGCAGATCATCGCGATTGCTCGGCGAGTTGCCGCAGGGCGTCCGCGTCGCGAACGGGACGATCTCTTGTCCGAAGCGGGCTCGATCATCTGGGAACGACTGCGACGATTTCACCAGTCCAAAGGGACGTTTGACGCCTGGTGCTCGGTCGTCTTGTATCACCAGGCGATCGACCGGTGGCGGGATGCGTACGGCGATGGGAACGAGACGCCGCCAGATGACCTGCCGGACGACCGTGACGACAACGCATGCACGACGGAAGACGAACTGGCCCGCCTGGCTGAATTACGTTCCACGCTCGACCGAATCGCCTGGATGCCGCAGAGTCCCGCGGGCGTGCATTACTTTGCCGTGCTATTGCTGCAACTGCGGTTGGCGATCGCCCGGCAGTGGAGCAGCAAGGTGTCCGAGGCCACTGCGAGCAGCGCGGTCGATCTGGTCGGACTGCTCGAATGGTTGGCGCCGTGGCGGGGCCCGGAAAGCGGCGCCCGGATCAAGCCGGGTTGGCCGCCGTTGACAGCGGTTTGGTCCACGCTGTCCGCGGACTTGGAACAGCCGCCGTACTCGATCGAGCCGGCGGCGTTGTGTATTCGGGTGCAACCGGTCCTTGATGGAGCGAACCGATTGACGCCCGACGTGTGGAATCACTGGGTAAAGCGCGCCAAGGAGGCGGCTCGCCGTCGTTTGGCGGACGACGACGTTTGGGATTGGTGCTTTCGACCGCTGCTGCCGGATCGTTGAACAGGTGTCGGCGTAGCATGGCTCTCCAGAGCCGTGCAGATTCCTGGATCTCGCGACGAATGGTACGGCTCTGGAGCGCCATGCTACGCGGAGTCGGATGGGTGAGTTATGGATGCGAGTCCGTACATCTGGAGCGAACTGGCGGCCACTCAGGCCGGGCTGCCGGAGCCACGGACGGTTGTTCAAGGTTGGCTCGACCGGCTGCGCGAGTCGCTCGACAGCGGTTCACCAACCGCCGACGCGTGCTACTGCGTGCTTGCAGGCTGGGGCCGACTACGGCGTGTCCGGATGGAGTTGCTCGCCGGCTTGGATGGTTCAGGGCTGCTGACGCAGGCCGAGCGATGGATGAACGGCCGCGGCCGGGAGCTGGTCGCCGCGGCATTGACCCTTTTTCGTTCGCACAGCTGGCTCGAAGCTGCCTCTGGGTTGGAGTCCGCGTTCGAGGAACCTGCGCCCTTTGACTCGCGGCATGCCGAGGCGGAGAGGTTGTTGAGGGAATGGGATGACGCCGAGCTGGTCTTGTACGCCGCGCGACGACTGGCGGCAGACGCCACGGGCTTGGCAGGGGAACTGGCCGCTTGCCAGAGTTGGTTTTCGGAGCACTCCGAGTTGTTCGTCGCGGCCACGGTGTACGGCCAGGGCGTCGGCATGACGATTCGGCCGGATTTGGCGGATTTCGACTATGGTTTAGCGGTTACGGCGCTCAAGTACGTAGACGTCCTGCGAGCGACGGCATCGGCCGAAGCGGAACTGGCGTTGGCGGGAGTCCGGCCGCTAGATTCCCAGGTGGCTCAGGAACTCGTGGCCCGGTACGTCCACCAGCGTCGCCAAGCGGCAGCCGCCCGGTTCGTAATCCTGGCCGCTGCCTTGCGTCAACGGATGCATTCGCGGGTGATGGCGGCCGCGGGCGAGGAATTGACCCTCGAACCGCCCCTGTGGTGGGAGTGGATTTCGCCCGAGGGTGAACTGCTCGCCCGCCTGACCATCCCAGCCCACGCGACGCAAGCCGAGGAGGTCGTTTTGGAGTTCGTCGGGCCGGATCAGCGCCGCGCGACGCAGTTGGCTGGTCAGCCCGTAACCTTGCACGGCGTGCCGGCCACCATCGAGCCTCAAGCCCGGGCCGTCTTCCCGCTGGCCAGCTTACTGGAAACGGCAGAACCGCTCGTGCTCCGGGTGGGCCCGGATCAAACCGAATGGAACCTGAAACAATCGCACGAGAGCGAGCCCTTGGCCCCACGTAGCCCGGTCTCTCCGAGACCAGCTGCCGCGTCTCGGAGAGACTCGCCCACGTGAATTCGATCCCACCAACCACCAACCACTGACCACGGACCACTGACCACTGACCACGGACCACTGACCACTGACCACTGACCACGGACAACTGACAACCGTCGAATGACAACTCTCAACTGGACCCACTTGCAGCACGAATACGGCCAGCCGCTGGCCCGCTGGACGCCGTTCGCGGCCAGCGGTTTGGCGTTGCGACTGGGCGGATTGGCCCGCTGGTGTTTGCGGCGCGAAGTGCTGGAATTGGCGGCTGCGGACGACGCGATCCCGTCGGCGTACCGGACGGCTTGGCTGCGGATCCCGCCCTTGCCGGCCAGGCACGGTTCGTGCTGGGTGGTCTTCGCGGTCGAGCGGCCCGCTGAGTGGCCTTGGTTGCGGCCGGCTTTTGCCCTGCCGCTGCGGTGGGTGGAACGTCGAGCGGAAACGGGGACTGGCTCCGATCAGGACGATCGGTGCCTGTCCCCGTTTCCGGAGCTGCACAGCCCTTTGTTGCCTGCGGCACTAGCCCGCCTGGCGACGGACGCTGTGAAGCTGTTGGGCGATGCCCCTCAGCCGGCTGACGTCAGCTGGGGCCTGGAGTTGAGCCCGGAGCTGGCCGCGGTCGACCTGCGGGACATGCCCCTGGCGTGCGGTTCCGGTTGGGCCGCGTTGGCCGCGGGTCTGTTGGTGGCGGCCGAGGATGGCACGCCGGACCCGCAGGTGTGGGCCACAGGCAGTTGGAACGACGGGAGCGGTGTTCAGCGAGTCGACCATCTGAAGGCGAAACTGGACCTGGCGGTGGAATTCGGTGCAAACGCGGTCTTTGTGCCGTCCGCGCAGGTGAGCGAAGCTCAGGCGTTAGCTCCCAACCTGGAGATCTGCTCGCTACGGATGGGCACGCGGGAACCACGCAGCACCCTGGCGGACTACGTGCTGCGACTGGAGGCCCCACCTCCGCCGCCGACGGATGTGCATGACGAGGCGGGCTTCCAGCGGTGTGTGACCTATTACCTCAAGCGGCCACGCGGCCAAGCCCGCACGACGAAGTTCTACTGGAGCCACTTGTTGCCGACCGTTACTGAGCGTTGCCGCGTCCAGGTCCGTCGCGACTGGCCCGGTTGCCAGCCGACGCACCTGGTGACGATCGTCAGCGGCAGCCCGGAGTTGGTACCGCTGGCGGTACGCGCGATCGGGGTGAAAAATTGCCTGTTGTTGTACACGCCTCACCAGGATTCCCGCTTGGATCAAACGTCCGCGATGGAATCAGTGAAGGCCGTCCTGGAGGGCGATCAAATCGAGTGTGCTCCCGCCCCGTTTGAAGACAACGAGGCGTTGGCAGAGCAGATCCCGGACTTCGTGCGTCAATTTGGCAGTGGCCTATCGCCAGATTCGCTCGTGCTGGACATCACGCCGGGCAACAAGTGGATGACCTGGGTAACCGATCGCGCCATGCCCAACGGCAGTTGGCGGTTGTATGTGCGGAATGACACTCTCACGCCAACTGATCGTCGACCGCGACCCGGCAGCGAGCAATTGATCTGCTGGCAGGTGTAAAGCATGGAAAAGGGATGACACGTGAGCCGAAGGGGTGGGGCCCTGCAGATGTCTTGTCATTGCCTGGGCAGGGGCAACGTAGTAACGGTTGACGATCTGCCCGATTGGAAACGACGCCAACAAGGAGGAATAGTCATCATGCCGCGAGAGATTCCTGACTTCTCGGAAGATTGGAAGAAGCCGACCGTGGATGCTGGGCGGCGCTACGACATCGAATTGATCACGCCGATGTTCGGCGGCGGCGTGGTGACGCGAGAAAACGATACGGATTTCCCGATCCGCCCGACCGCAATCCGGGGGCAACTCCAGTTCTGGTGGCGTGCGACTGTGGGCGCGAAGTGCGAAACGAAGGATGAGCTGCGCAAAGCCCAGACGGCCATCTGGGGCAATACGGAGCAATCCAGCAAGGTGCAGGTGCGCGTGCAGTTGATGAGTAAACCAAGCGAACCAACCCCTTGCGCAAACATCGAATGGAATCAGCAAGCGAAAAGGGGCCGAGGGGCATGGCGCATCAACTGGCAGGCTCCCTTTGGTGGACGAGACTCAGCTTTGCCCTACGCATTATTCCCTTTCCAGGGGGAAACACCTCCGCCCAATCGAAATGAACGTATCACCACTCCTCCTGCAACTTGCATTCAAAAGGCCAGTTTCCGCTTGACTCTGCTGTGCCCCGACGAATTGTGGATGCAGGTCGAACCGGCGGTCTGGGCATGGGTCAACTTCGGTGGCCTAGGCGGCCGGACTCGTCGCGGTTGCGGCGCGATTCTCTGCAAACAGTTCGCGCCGCAGAGTGTTGAGTCGCTTGGCGAGTGGTATCGCCGACGAGTGCCGGGACAAAGTAACGGCCTTCGCGATTGGCCGACGATGCCTGACCATTTTTTCTGCGCACCAACGAGTGGAAAGCCAATCGACCAATGGAACAAGGTGGTTGGTTTGCTGAAAGATTTTCGGCAAAAAGCAGGAAGCACCAAAGGTCATCCTCGGTCGCCGGGGCCGGATCGATCCTGGTATCCGGAGCCTGATACCATTCGCCGTATCACTGGTGACTTTTCGTCAGGTCACGACCCCTCGAGTCACCTGTCTGGCGGGAATTCCCTTCCCGATGGATTTCCACGAGCAGAGTTTGGGCTGCCGATCGTGTTCAAGTTCAAGGACGACAATGGTCCACAACCCGAACCTCAACCAACGACCCTACAGCCATATGTAGGCGGCAAGACAGTTGATAGGGGAACGCTGGAATCCCCGGATATCCACATAATCGACGGCGAAATCAAGGACCGCATGGCAAGCCCCTTGATTCTGAAACCACTGGCGCTCTCTACTAACGCGGCCTTGGCGATTATTCTGCCGTTTCGGACGCGCGGCGTGGAGCATGTCGCCCTCCTCGACAACGGCGGCAAGGATCTGACGCCGCGCCATGCTGTGCCGACCCGCGACATAGCCTTCGCCGGTTATCCGGATTCCCCTATTGATGGCTTGACAACCAGCGGATCGGCACTGGGGGCATTCCTCAATCTGGCAGTTTGTCCCGCCGGAACACACGGAGTTCATTCGGATACCGGCTACTGGAGGATTCCATAATGAGCCATCTCCTTGCAATCTCCATCGGTCCCGTGCAGGAGTTCATCGCGGCGGCGCGGCGGACACGCGACCTGTGGTTCGGTTCCTACCTGCTCTCCGAAATCAGCAAAGCGGCGGCGAAGTGTGTACGTGACGATCATGGCGGCATCCTGATCTTTCCACACCCGGCTACAAACCTGGAATCGGGTCATCCGGAAATCAACGTCGCGAACGTAATCCTGAGCGAGTTGAACTCCGGGGATCTCAGAACGATCGCCAACAACGCAAGGAAAGCAGCCCAGGGACGCTGGGAGAACTTCGCGAAGGACGCTTGGGACGCAGCAAGCAGCGTGTTCCGCTCTGACATGTGGGATGATCAGATCAATGACGTTATCGAGTTCTACGCGGCCTGGATCCCGCATACAAATCCCGCGAAGTACCGGGAGAATCGCGCCAAGGTGATGCGTCTGCTGGCGGGTCGAAAGAACTGTCGCGATTTCTCCCACGCGAAGTTGCTTGATACTGGCTTGCCGAAATCTTCGCTGGACGGGCAGCGAGCCACAGTACTCGTCGGACCTGAACAGGGGCAGCGCCAGGTCACCTACCGGAACAAATGGCCCAATAAGATCCGGCGCAGGCTCCGTATACGCTCCGGCGAACAACTGGACGTGGTTGGTGTAGTCAAGCGGATCGGTGAAGGCGACAAGCGGTTCCCTTCCGTTTCGCGCATCGCCGCCGACATTTGGATTCGCGGCATCCTAGGACGTGGCGGTGCGGACATCGTGCGCCGGTTTGCGGGACACTGCGATTCGTTGCCGCAAGACGTTGTCCATCGGCTAAACGGCTTTCCGCAGTTTCGAGACTTTCCGTTCGAAGGCACAACGATATTTCGCTCCCGTCATCACGAATGGTGGGAGGAAACCGAGGACGCTCCCGAAAGCGAACAAAGACGTGAACCGCCGAATTGGTATGCCGGTTTCGATGGCGAGTTGAAGCTTGTCGAAGACTACGCGGCAAAGCAGGGCATCGGCAAGGATCCCAGTCCCTACCTCGCCATCCTCGTGGCCGATGGCGACAAGGTGGGCGCGGTCATCTCGAATCGACCCACAGCGGATGAGAACCGAGAATTCTCCCGGGCGTTGTCGCGCTTCGCAGAGGAAGCACGGAAGACTGTCAACGCCCACAACGGTATCCTCATTTACGCTGGCGGCGATGACGTGCTGGCGTTCCTTCCCGTGGACAAGTGCCTGGCCTGCGCCCGCCAACTCCGAAATAGCTTCGTCGAGATGTTGAAAGACTACAAGAACGCTTCGGGCGAATCACCAACCCTTTCGGCCGGCATCGCTATTGGCCACTTCATGGAGAACCTGGAAGATCTCCTTGAATATGGCCGCGCTGCCGAGAAGGCGGCCAAGAAAGTCGGCGGCAAGGACGCCCTGGCTGTGCATCTGCACAAGCGCGGCGGCTCGCCGATCCGTGTGAGGGCGAGGTGGTTGGCTGGTGATGAGAACAAGATTGTTCTCCACAAAGATGAACCGCGGGAGAAGGCATTTGACTTGAAAGAGTTCAACGAACGTCTCATGTGCTATGCCGAATTGATCCTGACTAACGGGATTCCCGGCAAGTTGCCTTACGACTTGCGCAAGCTCGCGGACCTCTACAAGGGTTGGCGATCTGAAACACGGCAAGAGAAACAAACCGTCGCCGAGGCGATGAACACGGACGTGGTGCGAGTGATTCGTGACAAGCAACCTACCTCGGGACGGCAGTACATGCCGGAGATCGAGAGAATTGTAAGAACCATCGCAACACCCAATGAGTTGGAACAATTCACCGACGAACTGCTTGTCGCTCGGCAGATTGCGACAGTCCTCCAGCAAGTCGGGGAGGCAGAATGATGAATCCAACATTCCTAACGCTGACGCCGCACGATCCGTTGGTCGCCCGTGACGGTCGGCCGTTCGGCGTTAACCAGGGGCGGCGAATGCGCGGCCTGCCCTGGCCGCTGCCGTCCGTCGTCGCCGGTTCGTTCCGTACTGCCCTCGTCAAAGCACACGCAACGCTCGACTTTTCCGGTGACATGCCGCAGCGGTTGCTGGCCATCGAAGTGGCAGGGATGTTCCCGGTTCTCAACGCTGAACTATATCTCCCAGCGCCCAATGACGCGCTGGGCGAACCTGACGGGAACGGCAAGGGGATCAAGGCTCTCCATCGTGTCGCGCCGCAGCCGACCGCCGGTGGGTGTGATTTCCCTGATGATCTGCCGCTACAGCCGGTGATGCTGCCCGACGGAGTCGAGGACTTTAAGCCGGCGGACATTCCCGCTTGGTGGCCGGCAACCAAATATTGGGAATGGCTGACATCCACTCAGAGTCAGTTTTCGAGCAATTGGTTCACCCATGACTTCTTGAATGCGGCACACCAAGAACTGCGCGATCACGTCTGCCTGGACGCGGATCGCGGCGCGGCTGCCGAGGGACTGATTTTCGCGACCGCCGGGCTGAACGTGGGCCATCTGGCTAGGTTCGGCGTGAAGCATGAGGACAGGCATATACCCTTCGACCAACGCTACGCCAAAGTTGCGCTCTCGGCACGGGTGCAGATTCCCGACTCCGAACGTGAGTTCAAGCACATTAACAAGTGCAATATCTGGCATCCGCTCGGCGGGGAACGGCGATTGGTTCACTGGCAACACCATGGCGGCACGGACCTGTGGACATGCCCCGCAGACGTGAAGCAGGCGTTGGACCGTGCGCTCCGGATCCGCATGGGCTTGGCTTCGCCCGCAATCTTCCGTGGCGGATGGAAACCGGGTTGGTTGAACGAGCATCTCGAGGGATCCCCACCAGGATCAAATGTGAAACTCAAGCTGATCGGCGTTAGCAACGGGCGGTGGAAGGCTGTCTCTGGGTGGTCGCTGGCGCCGCCGCGCGGACCGAAACCGATTCGCCGCATCGTCCCAGCAGGTAGCGTGTACTTTTTCGATAACGTTGGGGGCGATCCGGCCAAGTTAGCCGATCGATGGCTGCACTCGGTCAGTGATGAGGCGCAAGATAAACGTGACGGCTTCGGTTTGGCCGTCTGGGGAACGTGGTGAACGAGCGGAACTCTTAGGAACCTTACCATGCCGAATACACGCATCTACTGGCTGCACACGCTTAGCCCAACGCACGCTGGCATCGGGCGAGGCGTCGGGTACATCGACTTGCCAATCGACCGCGACGGTGTCACGGGCTGGCCGATCCTGCGGGGATCTGCTTTCAAGGGCGTCTGGGCGGATCATTACGCGCAACAACTCATCGAACCCGAGTTTCGAGGGAAAGATGAACGCAAGTTGGATACGCCCAACAGCAGACTCATGAGGGCGGCGTTCGGAATCGCTGGCGACGACGACAACTCCAACGCCGGCGCGCTGATCCCGACTGACGCGAAGCTTGTGTGTCTGCCCGTGCGGAGTTTCCGGGGCACGTTCGCCTGGGTGACCTCGCCTCTCTGTTTGCACATGCTGCGACGGACGCTGGAACTAGCCTGCGTGAACGATCTTCCCGACCCTCCTTCTGGCGTGGCGGATACGGACGCTCACCATTACGAGAAAAACGACAAAAGAACAGTCTTGAAGGAAGGAACCCGAATCTACTTGGAAGACCTGGACCTGACCGCGAAGGCTTGCTCGGTCGTGACGGATTGGGCAGACAGGATTGCCGCCTGGGTATTTCCAAAGGACATCGCTTGGCAGGAGGAATTCAAGAAGCGGTTCGCGGTGCTGGCGGACAACGCCTTCGATTTCCTCTGTGAAACGGGTACTGAAGTTCATACTCGGGTCAAGATCGACGACGCGACCAAGACGGTGGCCGACAAAGCACTCTGGACTGAGGAATCGCTGCCCGCCGAAACGATCTTGGCTGGTATCATCCAGTGCGAGCGAATGTTCCAGAAGAATGGCACCAAAGACGATTCAGTGAAACCTGAAACCTTGATCCAGAAGTTCGCGACCAATCCTCTTGCGCTGCAGATCGGGGGGAAGGCGACTGTCGGCCGAGGGCAGGTACATTGCGTGTTCACGCCGGTGGATGGAGGTGGCAGATGAGCGTTCACACCCGAAGTCAGAAACTTGCCCAGGCGGCATATTCGCAGATCGCGGTTCGCACCGGCAATGGTCAGAAGAAACCCGAAAAGGAATATGTTTCTTTCGCCAAGAAGTTCCCCGCCTTGATCCATACTTGTGGATTGGCACAGGCAGTGGCGTTTGCCCTAGCCAAGAAGGAAGCGATTTACGTCACGGACTTGGCGGAAGTCCTCAAGGCCGCTGGCCATTCGGAAATCACGGATAAAGGATCTCTCGAACATCAAGCCCGGAACCGACAACTCAGCAGCTACCTCCGGCTCAGCCGCGACGCGATCAACGCCGCGGGCTGGCTGAAGCGGTACGTCGAAGCCGCTGGGGAGGAATGACACATGCGAACACAACTTCCACGAGCGCCGCTTGGATTGGATTCCCACCCCGGTCTTCTGCTTCAGCGGTATGTTTCTCATCCCGCAGACGGATCGGAGCGATGGTCTGCGGCCAAACGGGAGATTCTGCAAGCCGCGATCTCCGCAGCTTCGCACGCCGAGTCCCGGCAGCTCTACCAAACCGCATTCACTCGATGGCGGAAGTCGCTGCCCGAATTGACGTCATCGGCCGAACTGAAAACAGAAGGTCGGCTCATCGTCGGACTCGGTACGGAAAACGTCCTCGAAACGGGCATCCGTCTGCACCACACCTACGGTCTGCCGACCCTGCCCGGCTCGGCCTTGAAGGGACTCACTGCACACTATTGCGATCAAGTCTGGGGGCCAGCGGACAAGCGATTCAAGAAACCGAGTGCCGACGAAGATAAGGAATACCGAAAGTACCTTGCCGGCAAGGGACCGACGCCAGACGACAACTACCATCGGCTCCTCTTCGGCACGACGGACGACAGCGGCTGCATAACCTTCCACGATGCCTGGCTGACACCGAATTCGATCGAGCCTTTAAGACTCGACGTGATCACGCCACACCATCCGAAGTGGTTGGACGGCTCCGTGGCGCCAACCGATTTTGACAGCCCAACACCGGTGCCATTTCTATCGGTCTGGGGCCGATTTCGCGTTGCCGTGTCATGGCACGGCCCAGCCAGCAACACGGCCAAGAGCTGGACGGAATTTGCTTTGTCGTTGCTTTGCGGGGCCCTCAAGGACTGGGGCATCGGCGGTAAGACGACTAGCGGCTATGGCCGGCTGGTTGAACCGCAACGCCAGGATGTAATTGCACATGACGTTTCCGGCGTGCCGGTTCAGAAGCCAAAATTGCCAGCGTTCCCGAAGTCCGGCGAACGGATCGAGGCCACGCTCTTGGAAGAAAAGACTCGGCGCGGTGGTTGGAGAGCCCGGGATCCCGGCAGTGGCCTCGTCGGGCACATTCACAATTCGGACCAAGTGCCGGCCAACAAGAGATCCGGCGATGCGGTGGACCTCATCGTTGCCTCCATCAGCGGCGATGGAAAACAGATCCAGTTCCGATGGCCCGGTGGGTAAGCGGGGCGACCTTTGGCGATAAGCGCAAAGCCTACGTGCTCATGACTAGCGAAGTGTCCTCCATCTCGTTGGCATACGATCCTTGGCGAGGGGGATTCTGTCTCCGATTCGGTTCTTTTGACCGCCGGAAACGACATGCTTTGTTCGGCGGTCTGGTGAGTGTATTCCGCACGGACAAGGGCGAGGTTGCTGGACTGGAGAGTTTCAGGGGTGATCACGGAGGTATGCCCCTGAGAAACCTTCATAAGCCAGAGTCCTATCCACAGGGGTCGTTCCAAATCGAGGGGGCGGAGTTGAGGGTCGGGCCATTCCAACTGCGCCAGGACCCAGAGAAGCTGCGGCTGTGGTTCAGTACAGGAAATGACCTGCCCCGAGAACATTGGTCGGAGCTTCGTGACCAGCAGACGGGGATCGTCATGTGGCTGTCTCGGCAGAAAGTCAAGGCGGCGTGGCCTGCTCCAAAAGCCTGTCCAGAAGGAGAATGTCCCCTCGTAGCAGGGATCGAATTCGACTTGTCCCGGACGGTGGCGACCTACCCGATTGATTTCCTTCTGGTGACTCTGGAAGATTTCAAATAGCGTGCCAAGGCAACTGAGCGCGGGATCGGACGCGGTGTCGGGTCGAGAGGTTTGGGCTTTTTGGGGCGTTCCTGATGCCTTTCGTGCGATGCGTTGTCTGCGGACCCGTAATGTAATGTAGCAGCAGCTTCCTGGGCTCGGACAGCGATCACTGCCGCGTTCTCAATCCTTGGCCGAATAGCAGAGGTCGACATCATGGCGTATCCGATTCTGATCAGCACGGTGGGCACCAGCCTGTTCAAGCCGAACTTGGAGGGGCTGAAACGGGAATTGGATGAGAACCGTATCCGCCCGGAACGGCGGGCGCTGGCCGAGGCGTATCGGGCCGGTGACATGCGCCGCGTCGCGGCCGAACTCCGCCAACTCTCCTCCGCAGACCGGATCTGCGGAGCGGAAATCAACTCCATCGCCAGCCTGATCGAAAAGGGCCACGTTCAGCCTGACTGTGGACTCTATTTCCTGCACTCCGAAACGGAGGACGGAAGGCTGATCGCCGAGGTCCTAAAAGCCTATTATCAGCAGGGCGGGCACCAGCCCGTGTCGACCGTCGAAGTGGCCGACCTGCAAGACCAGGATCCCAAACGGTTCCGGACGAAAGGACTCCGCCATCTGGCTCGCGAAATCGCCGCGGTCGTCCGAAATCACTCGGCCAACGCCTGTGCGATCAACGCTACCGGAGGTTACAAGGCGCAGATTGCCATTGGCGTCGTATTGGGCCAAGCCCTGGGGGCCACGGTCTTTTACAAGCATGAGCACTTCAGCGAGATCATTTCCTTTCCGCCTCTGCCAATCGCATTGGACTTTGAAGTCTGGATGCGAGCCAGCGGCCTGCTGTACGATCTGACCGCGCAGGGGGCGGACTTCACGCCAGCCGCCCGGTATGCCGACGAGTGGGACGAGAAGTTCGAGAGCCTCGTGGAAAGGGTGAGCCTGGACGGCCAGGAGTTCCTCGAATTGTCACCGACCGGGGCCATTTTCCACGAAACGTTTGATGGACGGTTTCGGTCCGCTCGCGATCTCGTGTTGCCGTCTCCAGCGCCGGGGAAACGGCCGCCGCGTCTGGAGCGTTCGGGCTGGACCGGTGAGCATCCCGAGGTCGAACAGTTCCTGCAGCGAGTCACCGATCATGTGCCGTTTGTGGTACATACGGCCACCTTCTACTACAACCCGGACCTGCCGGAACGGACCCGATTCACGCTTGGCCGCGGCGATGTGGTGGGCGTTTTTTCCGATGGCCGCTACTGCGTCAAGTTCCGCGTGGAGACCACGGCCCAGACGGCTGGCCAGCGTTCCGCTGCCGTCGCCGGATTGAACGCCTGGTTGAAAGATCGAGACTTCTTCCTGTCTCGCGATCAGGCGGACGCCAATTACTTGAAAGAAGAACTGGCCGAAATCGAGACGGCCTGGGGGACGGCAGAGCAGCGGGTGCAACAGCTCCAGCGACAAAACGAACAGCTGCTGCGGCAGAACCAAGACCTGTCCGCTCAAGCCGAGTTGGCAGAAGAGGAACAGCGGCGGTTGTCCGAGGCCGCTACCCAACTGCAGGCGGAGTTGCAGACTTCCCGCTCCGCCACCGAAGAGGCCCGCCGCGCAGCGGCAGGCGCGGCGGAAAGGCTGCGGATTTGCGAACAGAAATTGGCTGCGGCGAGGGTTCCCTGGTGGCGACGTCTGTTAGGAGGCGGTGAAGGAGATACGAGCAAATGACGCCAGAAACGAATCGGACCACGTACTTGCTGAACGCCCCCGTCCTGACCGCCTACGGCGACTGGCGGTTCGAGCCGTTGTCCGTCGAGCTGGCGCGGGAACTGGTCCGGGGCGGCTTTGTGTCGGCGGTGGGGCATCCGGCGTCGGCGCAATTCCTGACGGCGCAGTTGGGGGTCGAAATCCCGGTGAACCGGGTGGCCATCGAGATGCAAGCCGGAGATCGGGCCGTCGTGCTGCGGCTCAAGGGGCGACTGCCGGAAGGGGTGGTGCTGAACGAGGAACAGATGCGGGATTTCCCTTTTGAGTTGGCGCTGTTGACCAAGCTGGTCGCTCCGACCGGGGAATCGTAGTGACCGAACACCTCTGCGGAAAGGTCTGTTTGGGGTTCTGTCGGATTTGCGCGGGACTGTGCCGAGCCCCGGCAATTGGGCATCGCAAAGCCAGAGTACCAGCAAATGACAGTTGCTTGCCTGTCGATCGCCAGCGGCCGAGCTTGACACGCCGGCTGTGTCGTATATCATTTGGTATATTCTACAACTGGGAGGTGCGAGCGGTGCAGACGGCCAAAGTATTTCAAACCGGACGCAGCCAGGCGATCCGTTTGCCGAAGGAATTCCGGGTCGAAACGGCCGAGGTCTACTTGAAGAAGACCCCGGAAGGTTTCCTGGTCATTCCCCGCGACCCCTGGGAGGTGTTCCACGAGGGTGTCGAGGAGTTGTCCGCTGACTTCATGGCCGGAGGCCGGCGCCAGCCTGCCGTCCAGTCACGAAAGTGGCAACCATGATTCATTTGCTCGACACGGACCTGCTCATGGGCGAATTCGGCATGAACTCGAGACCAGCGGCCAGACCATCGGCTCGATGGATCTGCTGATTGCGGCCCATGCCTTCGCCTTGGGCGCCATCGTCGTGACCAACAATGACGACCATTTCCTGCGCGTCCCCGGGTTGCAGGTGGCGAACTGGCTGAAGCAGGAGTAGACGCGGATGCCGGTCTCGGAAAGACCGGCCTACGTGGGGGCAGGCACGCCAGTCACTGCATCCGCCGGCCGCGACCGGCGATCGGTGCGGGGCGGAGCCTGCCATGCCATTCCCGGTATCGTGAATCTCCCGGGTTATGCGCACGGACCGCCTGAAGGCGGTACTACGAGCGCAGCACGGCGTTGGCGGCAACTGTCATTGTACCGGGCTGAACTGCGTACAAATGGTGGGCAGAGTGGCGAGTGTCAGGAGCAAGCGGTATGGGCATCGGCACGTTCTTCGACATGCTGACGATTGTCAGCGTGCTGGCGTTCCTGCTCAGTCAGGCTGCCAGAGGAAACATTTCGGCGGATCTCGTGGCCGTCGCCTTGGTCATCCTGGTCGTTCTGGTGGCCTTTGCCCGAGCCGCACGCATGAGCCTGCCGCGGCTGGTTTTCCGCATCGCGCTGCCCGTGCTGGCGGTCTGGGGCCTGGTTTCCCAATATGACGGCGGCGATCCCCGCGTCCGGACGCAAATCCTGGCGAGCCTGGGAACGATCCTGATCATGTTGTTGGGGCTGTATGTGATGGTTTCCGGACCTTTTCAAAGACGCCGATGAGTATCGCAAGGACTCGTGGGGGGTTGTGTCATGAATTCGAATCCCGAACCGCCAATTCCCCCCTGGCGCGGGGCATCCTTTGCCGTCACCCGAAACCGCGTGTTCCTGACGTACGGGCGCACGAACGAGCGGTTTTGCCTGCCATCGGGCGTGGAAGTGCGCTACGAGAAACTGATTCACGATCATCTGCAGCGTCATGGATACGAGGTCGTCGTGTTCTTCAGTAACCGGGGCTGTTTCTTTCTCGACCCGGCGTCGCGAGACGCGGTGATGGGACGGGGGACGGACGCTACAGCTGCCGGTCCCACTGCGCCGGTTCCGACCGAGCAAGGTTCGCCGGGTAGACTCCTGCCGCATTCGACGGGACTTCGTCTACTCCGTCGTCCCCCTCACCCCGACCCTCTCCCCGGAGTACCGGGGCGAGGGAACGACGTTCCGGCCAGACACGAGGGCGCGAGCGTCATGAGCGTTCATGGCCGGTGGCGGTGGGCCGACATGGCCAATCCCAACGTGATGGTTCCCCTGGTCCGCCGATTGCTCGCCGATGATTCGCGGCCGACGGCGATTGTGTTCGCCAACGACGACATCTTCGCTACGTTTGCCCGAAGCGAACTGAACCAGCAGTTCCAGGCCCTGATTAAGCACGATGTGCAGGCGCTGCCGACCGGCAACCGCAACATCGTGATCTTCAACTTTCCGGGTTGTGATCCCTGGCGCAGCCTGCAAACCCACCGCTGGGGGTTTCTGCTGGGGGAGAGCCCCGAGAACGCCGGCGGCATCGCCACGCCCGTTTATCTTGGTGAACCCGAAGCCGACGAAGTGTGTCACTACCTGTTGACGCTCCATCTGAAACACGGTCTGAACGTGGATGCGGTGGCCTTTCCGCGACTGGTCCAGCGACTGACAAGCCACCTGAAAGTCAATCGTCAGGGGTTGCTCGCACTCAGCCCACTGCGCCAAGCGGCTCGGTTGGACGCTGCCGCCGTCGAGCGGGTGACGGGACTTGACCAACGCGCGGAGCGTCCGGCTGGCGAGCAACTGCAATTGCTGGTCGGCATGCAGGGGTTCAAGGATTACGTCGACGGAAAACTCAGGTCCGTGGATCGCCGCCGCGAGCAGGAGCCGCAGGCGAGCGTCTCGGCCGACTTGCACCGGCTCGTCCCGCCTCCGTTGCCCACTTGGGTCAGTAGCCTGCGTCTGCATCTGCTGCTGACCGGCAACCCCGGCACGGGCAAAACGACGGTGGCGCGGTTATTGGGCGAGCTGTATCGGGAAGCGGGCGTCCTGCCGCTGGGCCACACGATCAAGGCGACCCGCGCGGATTTGGTGGCGGGATACGTCGGTCAAACCGCTCTGAAAGTGCGGGAAGTGGTCCAACGCGCCTTGGGCGGCGTGTTGTTCATCGACGAAGCCTACGACCTGTGCCGCGGTCCTGACGACAGCTTCGGTCAGGAGGCGATCAACGGGTTGGTCGAAGCGATGTCGGACTTGAACGGCCGGTTCGCGGTGGTCTTGGCCGGCTATGCGGGAGACATGGAACGATTGGTGCAAACCAATGACGGGCTGAAGAGCCGTTTCGCTGACATCCTGCACTTGGAGGACTATCGGCCCGACGAGTTGGAGGCGATTCTGCGCCGGGCGTTGGCAGCCAATTCGGATCTCTGCCTGGAAAACGAACTCGACGCGAGCCTGACGCGTCTGTGTTTCGCCATCCATGCCAACCGGGAACGTGCCTTTGGAAATGCCCGTACCATGGTCCAACTGGCCGGCACGCTGTACGAGAGCATGGTGCGAGAAGACGCGGACCGGGCCGGAGTTCGTCATCTACCTGCGGAATACCGAGCCCTGCTGGAGCAGCCACCAGTCACGGCCGACGGGGTCTTGGCGGAACTGGATAGCCTGATCGGTCTGCAGGGTGTCAAGAATCACATGCGGACCCTGTTCAATGGGCTGCGGACGGAGCGACTCCGTGTTGGTGACGCCGGTCGCGCGACGCCGGGGCACTTAATCTTTGCGGGGAATCCGGGGACTGGAAAGACGACCGTGGCTAGGCTGTTGGCCCGGCAGCTTCAGGCTTTGGGGATTCTGCCGACGGGGCAGGTCCACGCGACCACCGCGTCCAAGCTGATTCAAGGCTACGTCGGCCAGACGACGGTCGCCACGCGGGAGTTCCTGCAGGGGGGGCTGGGCAAGGTGATCTTCATCGATGAAGCACATCAGTTGGCGGGCGACGGTGGACTAAGCCAGCATTTTGGCCGCGATGCCGTCCGTGTGCTGGTGCCGTTCGCGGAAGATCATCGGCACGAGTGCGTCATCGTCCTGGCCGGTTATCCCCAGATGCTGCGGCGGCTCCTCGACGAAGACGTTGGGTTGGCTAGCCGTTTTCCGGAATGGATTATGTTCGAGGACTACGCGCCCGAGGAAATGGTCGCTATCTTTGACCAGATGCTGCAAGACCGCCGCGTGAGCTGGCCTGCCGAGGACTGTCGGGAGTTCATGTGCGAGTACTTCGACGCCCTGCACCGGAAACTGAAGCAGGGCTTCGGCAATGCCCGCACGGTGCGGCAGGAGGTGGATGCGTGCCTGAATCGGCTGGCCAATCGCTTGCAGCGCGAGGGGCGGCTGGACGCGGCAGATGCGGCAGCACGCGAGGCGGCGACTTGTTTGACGGCTGAGGATCTTCCAGCTTTATGAGGCATCCATGTCTGAGACGGCCCAAAGCATGCAGACAATCGTCCGGCGCCATCTGGACGATCTCGCGGCCAGACCGCCAGCGGACGGTACCGAGTGCTTCGTGCGCGTGCTGGAATCGCTCCGGGACTTGTGTCTGGAACTGCCGGAGCTGCACCTGGGCGCAGAGCGAGGCCTGATCCAGCGACTTCTGGGAGCAGCCAACCAGATGGTCCTGGGACTTTTGTTTCATCTGGAGAACGAGGAAGGCGGCAGTCCACGGCTGGAAGATTTGCAGCGGCAAATCGAAACACGGTTGCAGCAGATGCACGGTCAGCAGCAGCAGGTGGCAGCCGTGAAGCAACGGCTGCGGATCTTGGACGCCGACCTGGACACGCTGCGCGAAGAACTGCGTCTGCTGGAGGCCGTTGCCGGCTACGAGCAAATCCGTGAGCGATTCCGCAGCCAACAGGCCGATCAGGAAGCCTATCATCGCTTGCTGGCAGACGCCGCTCACCGCGCCGTCCGCGAGCGGGCGACGTTGGAAGAACTGGCTCGGCAGGTCGAAGAATTGTTGCTGCGGCAGCGGCAATTGCTCCAGCAGGAACTGCAAGCGGAAGAAGGGAACTGGCAAGCTGTGGAACGGGAGGTCTTTGGAACATGAACGAAAACGACTCGCAGTTGGCGGACGTGATCGACCGGCTGTGCAGCCTGCTGGGCGAGATCCCGCCCGAGGAGCGTGCGGAATTGCAGGGTGCGCTGCAACAGCGGCTGTTGGACCTGTTTCGCGTGGAGGGGCTATCCGCAGAGCTGGCGGGACAGTTGGGGTCGCCGTTGTCCCGTGGGACGCCCCTGGACGCCTGGTGCCGCGAGCGGGTCGCGGCAGGCGGTTTTACGGAGGAGGCCTTCGCGCCCCTGCGGACCGCGGCGGACCTGGTGGATCACTCGGCGACCACCGAGCGTCCGTTGCTGGCGTTTTTGCCGGGGGCGTGGAGGGTCGATGATGGGGGCCGACTGTGTGTCCAGGGGCCGCGTTTTGACCTGGGGCGGTTGAACCCGTTGGTCAAGCAGTTGACGGAGTACCAGCGGAAGCAGACGAAGAGGTACCTGCATCCCAATCTGTTGCGTACCGTAGCGGGCGCCGACCTCGCGTCGGCCGGCGTCTACAGTTTCGCCCTGTTCCTGCTGGATGTCTTCCTGGGCATCCAGGCACCGACCAGGGCCGAGTTGCAAGACGCGCTGGACAAATGCCCGCATCGCCCAGGCCGGGCGATTCCGCCCGATGTACCGGTGCTGTTTCGCCAAGTCGTGACGGCGGCGCACAACAAGCCGCTCGGTTGGACGTGCCGTGAGTTGCTATCGGCCGTGTTGCGGAGTTTCCGTGACAGTCCATTCGTGTGTGACACGGTCGTCGACCGCGCGGTGCGTCACGCGTGGTTTGCCTACTCGGTCCAGGGGCTGCACAAGGAAGGCGGAAATGAAGATCGGCACTACACCTGCTGCGAGGGGCCGGCGTCGTTGCTGCTGGTCGCGGACGGAGTATCCACGGCGGATCTCGGTTCCGGAGCGATGGCCGCGGAGGAGATCGTCCGGCTGATGCAGTTCGGCCACCAGGACCAATTCCGGGCGGCGGTGGCGACGTGCTTGCATGACCCGCAGGCCTGGCCAGACGCCGCCGAGGCATTTCTGGCGGGCCTGTTCGGCGCGGCGCATCAACAGGTCGTCCAGCAGGTGAACCTCCTGTACCAGGGCAGGAAGGAGAACAGCCCAGAGCTGCAGGCGCCGATGTGCTCGACCCTGACGGCAGCCTTCGTGTTGGGCGACCAGGCGCTGATCCACTACCTGGGCGATTCGCCCGCGTGGCTGTTCAGTCCCAGCCGGAATCTGTTCTGCAAACTGACGGCAGACCACCATGCCGGCCGGGAAAAGAGCTTCTCGTTTGAACTGGATCACCAGGCCACCGCCTTGACCCGTGTCATTGGCGCGTGCGAGTTCTCGTTAGAACAGCAGAGGTTCGTGGCGGTGGAGCAAGACGCCGATCGCCTGCGGGTGCAACTGAGATCCGGGGATCTCTTGCTGTTGGCCAGCGACGGGCTGGTGGAGGCCATCGACGCCTCCGGCACCGTCGAGAAAATCGCTCGGCTTGAGGCGGAACTGCGACGGCAATCGCAGGCCGAGAGAGACCTGAAGAAGCTGGTCCGTAAGCTCGTCGCGCTGGCGGAGGACGGACTGAGTAACGACAACATCACCCTCAATGCTCTGCGCATCGAACCTAAGGAGGAAGCCCATGGCTGAAGAGATCATCCTGAGCTGCGACCTGAACCGTAACTTCGTTGTGCGAGGTGCCAAGAACGAGAAGATCGTGCTGCGTCTGAGGCTGTACACGCATCCGGATTTCGTGAAGGCCCATCCCAAGACGTTCTGCGACGTGGTGTTGTTGGTGGATACGAGCCAATCGATGGACGAGCCGTTCGGCGACGGCGCGAAACTGACCAAACGACAGGGGGTGATGCGGGCCATTGAATCCATGCTTCCCGCGCTTCAGCCGGAGGACACGTTCAGCCTGATCTGCTACGACTCGTCGACCTATGTGGAATTGGATCATGCCCCGGGTCAGGCGAAGGATCGCATCCGGGCTGCCTTGCAGAAGATCGGTCAGCACTCGGGCGCGACCAACTTCGAGAAAGCCTTTGCCACCACGCGGGCGGTGCTTGGTAACGGCCGCCATGCCAGCCAGCGGGTCTGCTTCCTGACGGACGGCAACGCGACCGAAGGCCGTTTGGCCACGGCGCACCAGCACAACCGGGAGTTGGCCACCGCGGGCGTCACCGTCGATTGTTTGGGCGTCGGTGAAGACTTCAACTTCAACGAGATGCAGCGCTTCACGACCGTCTCGAATGGGCGGACCGAACTGCTCGGCACGCCCGACCGCGCCGGCGAGATCTTCACCCAGTTGCTCAAGTCGGCCCAACAGGCGTTGATCGGCAATGCCGTATTGCGGCTGGACGTGCCGGCCGGGATGCGGGACGTAGAGATCTATCAGTTGACGCCGGAAGTGCGGTTCTTCGACGACGTCAAGCCGGCGGCCGACGGGTCGGTTCACTACCGCATCAATTTGCCGGCGATCACACACACGCACACCTATACCTATCTGGTGCAACTCGGCGTGGACCTGCCCGCGGACGCGAGCCGAGCTAATCTGCCCCTCGGTCGCGTCAAGTTGGATTTTGACGTGCCCGTCAAGAAACTGCGGGGGCAGGTACTGGAGAACGAGATCGTCCTCAATCTGGCTAGTCGACCCGGCCTGGAAATCTCGGATACCAGTGTGAACAGCGACCTGTTGGAAGCGTCTCTGGAGAAGCTCGACCAGCAGATGAATCAGGCGTCTCGCCAGCAGGATTGGCTACGGGCCGGGATGCTGTTGCACGAAATGGCTCAGAAGGCCCACAAGCTCTGCGACGAGGACAAGGCCCGCGAATACCAATTGGCGCTGAAAGCCCTAGGGAAGAACAACTGTCTGACACAGGAGCAGCTGAATAAGATCGGCAAGGCTTCAAGCGTCTCGAAAAGGTTGGGCGGCGGGGAACGCGAACCGGACAACACAAGCGATTATTAGCAGGGCAGAATGCGGCCTTGCCGCGATGGGTCACCACCAAGTAGGCGGGGGGAATCAACATGACGATCGAGTGGCAACAGACGCCCTTGGTGAAGGCAACGTTGCGTCCCGGACAGAGCTGGGCCTACCGGTTGCCGCTGGTGGTCCAGGGGGCTGCGCCGGCGGTCCAGTGGAGCTCCGACCTGTTGCCGCCGTCCGCACTGACCGCGGATGTCAACGACCCGCTGCAAGTGACCGTGCTTGTGCCGGCGGATGCCAGCGGCGGGATTGGCGAGATCGCTTACGAGATCCGAGATGTCGATGGCCCGGTACGGGGACGAATTCTGGTACGGATCCAGGCCGCGTCGGCAGCCAGCGGAGGCCCTGGTTCGGGCGACCCCGGCAAGGGTGGGAGAGCGCCAGTAAAGAAGCCACTGCCACCCAAGCCGCCTGAAATCCCGCCTGAACCCCTGCCGCCTCAACCCCTGCCGCCAGTCCTGAGGGGTGTGTTCCAGATCGCCATCATCCGCAACGGTGTCGTCGTGCCGGAACTTAAGCGGGTCCTGTCTCCACAACGGACCACCACGATTGGGAAGAGTTCTGCCAGCCACGGAATCCCAGATCTTGATTTGCGGGGCCAGTTCGAGACCCTCGATCTCGAGGCAGATTGTTCGCGGCAGCAAGCCGAGGTGTTCTGGTCCGAGCAGCGGATTTGGATCAAGACGTTGGGCAGACACCCGCTGAAATTCCTCGGCGCCGACGGCAATCCCGGCCAAGATGTGCCGGAGTCCCACTGTTGGCAACCTGATCAAGTGCTCATTCTTCGGGGTAAGCTGCGTTTGGTCTTGCGACAGGAACGGAGTTGATGATGCCAGCCTTTACCGAAACGTACGACCAAGTTCTGAAACGCCAAGTGCGTTTGTTTCAGCATGCCAACCGCGAATTTCGCTTTCCCAGCCTGCTCGCCGAACGCTTTGAACCTACGGAGGTGCTGGCGTACGGAGGGTTTGGCGTCCTGCTGGTGGCCTGCGATCGGCGTGTCTTTCAGCGCCGGGTGCTGATCAAGGCCGGGCTGCTGGAACCGCATCTGCTGAGCGTGCCAAACAATGCCGCGCTGCCCCGTGCGTTGGACGAGAACCGTCGCCGGGCAGAACATGAACGAAAGATGCTGCTCCACGGCCAGTTCCGGGGTGCCAGCGGTATTCCAGTATTGATCGACTGGTTCGACGACGTCAATCCGCTGGTGCGTGGTCCGCACCGGGACCCGGACGGAAAAACGTTCACGAACGATGACCCGTCCTTGTGGGGCGCTGCGCCGTACTTGGTGTTGAGCTACATCGACGGCATGGAACTGGACGAGCACTGTCGCACTTCGCGAGTGACCAAGAATCCACTCGGGGCGTGCCGCGCGCTGGGTTTCTACTTAAGCAATACGCTGGACATCTTTCACCTGAAGGAGGCATTCGGCCCGGTCGAATTGCAGTTCGTATATCAGGATCTAAAGCCAGCTAATATCCTGGTTTCACGCAGCGAGGGAACCTACTGCCTGATCGATTTTGGCAGCTTTGCGGTGATCGGGCCCGCCGGGCCGAGCAACGCCGGTGTCTCGACACCGGGCTATGCCGCGCCTGAGCTGCAGCGGCTGGACATCCGCTCGGCCTGTCGGCCGCGGTTGGACGTGTATTCCTTGGGCGTCGTGCTGAAAGAATGCCTCCAGCGTGCCTTTGGCAACCTGCAACCGGTGCCCAACATCCCCGCGGTGCAACTGCAGATTCCGGTGTCCTGGCAAAACTTTCTCGATCGTTGCACCGCCGAAGATCCCGATCAACGCTACCAAACCATGCCCGAGGTTATCAGCGCTTTGAAGAAGCTTGAAAGCTGAGAGGTTACCGATGCTCTTCCGGAAAGACCAGTGGATCGAGAAGATCGAGAAGGATGGCAGACAGGCCACGCGTTGGCGGGTCGAGGATTGCCGCCATGACCCTACCGTAACGTTCCTCAAGTTGCGCGACGAGCATCCGGACATCCGTCCTCCCATGGTCCGTTCCGCGGTCGGCGTGTGCATCAACTACTTCCGCAACTCGGTCGATGATTGGCAGATCCAGGGCTGGCGCAGCCAGTTCGTCGACGCGTGCGAGGCGGCGAGCGGCAACTTCGCCGGCCTGCCCGAACCGATTGACTTTTTTCGCATTCGCACCACGGACCCGGAAGTGCCGGATCACCTGCGGAACGGCGAGCCGTTCTTGGTGTATTGCTACGGGGGGGCCGGCGAAGTATTCCCCCTGCAGAAGGTCTGGGATGCGGCGGACTTGGGCCGGCGCATCAAGGCGTTCGTCTACGACTTGGCTTACATCCTGCGCGCCCTGCACCAACAGGGGTTCGTCCTGCGCCAGTTGCCGCTGAGCAGTCTGCGTTGGCTGCACTCAAGCAAGAAGTACTTCCTGGGCGAGTTCCTGTCGCTTGGCAAGCAGGGGTCATCGAACTTCCACTCCAGGATTCCGTTCCTCACGCTGGAGGAACGCTATTGCGCTCCCGAGTGTTTTGACACGGCCGGGCAATTGACGCCAGCCACGGACGTGTTCGCCTTGGGGAAGGCCTTGCTGATGTACCTTGGCAGGCGATTTCATGCCCGCGACCCCTTGGTGCTGGATGCGGTCGTGGCGATGAACCAAATCGATGTGAAGTTTCGGCCGCTGCTGCCGGAGCCGACCGTGCGTTTCTTGAAGCTGGCTTTGCAGCCCGACCCTGGGCAACGCCCGCAAGACATGAATGACGTGATGGCCCTGATCACCGGTCGGGCACCACGTCCACCGCAGCGACCGCAGCGCAGTGCGCGGCCGAGACCTGAGGACTTTCGCAAACCGAGGTTCTAGATCATGGACGAAGCCACCCTCTTCAAAGAAAGCAACAAGTTGTTCATCACCTGCCAGTATGAGCAGGCCCTGCCTCTGCTCCGACAGTACGATCAACTGGAAGAGTTGACCAACTTGAAGCGGCTCCGAAACAAGAGGAACATTGCGGATTGCCTGCTAGACGTTCACCGCGGGCGAGGAGAAGGTGATTGGGCCGTCGAGTTTCGGAACAATCTCCAACAGTACTGGCAGCTACTGGAACAGGTGAACCCGACGGAAATTTCACCACAGCCCTTGCTGGCGTTTTTCGCAGTGACGCTCGAGTTCCATCTGGAGGTGGAATCGTTGGAACAGATTGGGGACAAGGCCCGAGCAACCTATCGCGAGTTTGCGCGGAGGTCGCCGAAACTGGAGAGCGGCATTCTCAAGGTCCGGGATGCGGAGTTCCTGGATGTCGTCGTCGCGGAGATTGAACGCGAACGCCGTAACTTCGCTCGTCCGGATCATGCCCGGCGGGCGGCGAGGCTCGCGGAGGCGATGCTGGAAGAACTTGGCGACGCCGAACGTTTCCGCCCGCATCGGACTGCCATCAACAACCTGCTGGCCGATCTGGCTTATTTCTTTCCGCTGTCATCGGAGGCCGAGAACGAGCGTTATAAACGGGTGAGCGGCTATCTGGAGCAGGCGTTGCAGGCGAGCCCCCACGACGACTTCGCCAAAATCTTCAAGAGCCATGTGGACCGTTTGGCGGCCACGACGCTGCAAATCAAGCGGTTCGGGCACGACACCAAAAACCGGCTGGCCAATGTGCGCCAGTTGCTGGAGCGCCTGGAACGTCAGGTTGCCGCGGGAAGTGAACTGCACCAGACGGTGCTCGCGGTCCGTCGCGAAGTGCGAGGCCTGTCCCTCCTCGGCAGGCTGGTCACAAGCGAACAGCCCCCAGTTGAGGACTTGCAGGAAATCGATCCTATCGAACTCGTTTGGCCGCTGCTGCAAGAACGCGGTTGGCCAGCAAGTTGCCTGCAACGTGTGGGCACACCGGGGCCGTGGGAGCTATACCCCGACTATGTCCGCATTGCCCTGGAGAACCTGCTGCGCAACACTGTCGAAGCGTATGGCCGCCACCACATCGAACTGCCGCCGGAACCGTGCCGCATCACCATCGACTACGAGGCCAGGACGCTTGCCGTCCGGGATTGGGCGGGGGGAGTTGATCCGGAGCTTGGCGACGTGTTCGCGCCTTACGTTTCGTCGAAAGGCGTCCGAGACAACACGGGTCTAGGATTGACCCAGGCCCGCGAAGCGTTGGAAGTTCAAAGTCCCAAATTCCGTCTTGAATTAGCCGAACCGCAACCGCAGGGCGGCGCTGAGTTCTGCATCCACATTCCGATTCTGCCTTTGCCCTGAAAGGAAAGCTGCCGATGACTCCTCAAGAAGTCTCCGTCCTGTTCATGGACGACGAAATCCACGATACGCAAGCCACCATCGTCCGGGACGCCGTGGCTGCGCTGCGTCAGCAGGGCTACGACGTGACGGCCGTCGAAAAGATGTCGGATGCCATGGACGAGTTCTATCGCAAGTTTTACAAGGTGTTCATCCTGGACATCGACATGAGCCACGTCGACGACGTGCTCAGCCAGGCTGGCGAGCGGGGAACACGTGTGGCGGAGGACTACCGCGCCTTGGACAACGGCACGGCCGTGATCATGTTCTCGGCGATGGGCCTGGTGGACGACTGGGTGAGAGTGGTCAACCGGCACATTTTCGGTTATGTCCACAAGGGGGACGAGCGGGCTATCGATCGTTTGGTGGATCTGGTCGCCACGGCGGCGGCCAGCGACACGCGCGGCCTGGATCTGCCCACGCCACGGCGCAGTGGGCAGGTGCTGGTGTGCAACGCCGGTGCGAGCCGGTTCGACGAACCCGCGTTGGCGCAACAGGTCCAGGCTGCGGGCGACTTCACGCCGGTGTTCTGCACGTTGGGCGAGATGGCGGAACGCCTAACGCAGGATGACTTCGCCGCTGCTTTGCTGCTGGCTGACCGGTTCGAGACGCGCCCCGCGGTGTTGGCGAAGGTCGACGCCGTTTGTGCCCACCAGGCCACGCCCAACGTGGTTATTGGTTGCCAGGGGAGCGACCAAGCCAGGGCTTCCATTCTGCACCTCATCAACGCCCGTCCCTTCAGGCTGGTCAACCTGTTGGCGGGCGATGCGGCCACGGCGCTAAGCGAAGCCGTTCGCGACGCCGCTTATTGGTACGGTGGCAACGAATGCTTCCGCGCCGAGAGCCGATACGTCCATCGGGCTGCACAGAATGTAGATTGGCAGAAACTGGACGAACAGTTCGGGGCCTCCAGCGAGTTCGATGATGACGCGCGCGAGGAGGAGCAGCCATGATGTCTCCGACCACTGCCACCGCTCGCGATGCAGGGGGGACGCTGTATGTCCTCGACACGCACGTGCTCTATGAATACCTCAAGGGACAGTACGGCTTCGGCGTGATGGCCGGCGCCTCGCCAGATCCAAACGAAGCCCTGCGCCAAGCGATCGAAGTCTTGCTGAACACGCAGCGGGTAGTCATTCCCTACGTATGCCTCGTCGAAATCATTGGACAGTTCTTCCATACCAATATCGACCTAGACAACTACGATCAGTGGCATCGGCTGCGCCGCGTGGCGTTCAATCCCATCCTCAACAAGCTCTTTGACCCGAGCGAGCGGATCGTCTTGCGGACTGAACGCCCACGGATTCAGTCGTTGAACTATGCGCATTTGCCGATCTCCAAGGAACTCCGTGACCGGCTGACCGAACACTACCGGAACCGGAAGGAGAAGACCTTGAGGCCCCGAGAACCCAAGGTCTTGGATGGGATGGACGCGCAGATTCTGGACGACGCGGTTTGCGTGGCGTTGGAGAATCCTGCTTGGCAATGCGAGCTGGTCAGCATGGACGAAACTCTGAGATTAGCCGTGGACGACCTCCGGCGCAGTGCGAGCAACAATCCGCAGCTGCCCAAGAATCTTTTTTTCCGAAGAACGTACTCGTTGCCAGGCCTCGCCCGACAATGGAACTGGATCAGGAGCCAAACACCATGAGCGCTTCAGTTGGAGGTGAACTCGTCATCGGAGTGGTCGGGGGCGTTTTGTACCTGGGCTACCTCGCGGCCAAAGGGACGGTGTGGACGGCTGGCCAGCTCATCCAGGGCACCGCGACCATCGTGGGCGACGCGGTGCGCGGCCGACGCATGCGTATGGCGGGGCAGAACGCTGCACAACTGGCACAAACCGCCGGTGCCACCGCGGATCGTCGTGCCCAGCAGCGAAGCGACTCCTACCAACGCCAACTGACAAACTTGGGTGGACAACAGCAGGAGTTGCTGCGAAACGTCCAGCAACAGGCTCGGCGCCAGCAGGAACAACTCCAGCAATCGTTGCGGGACTTGCAGCGCCGACAGCAGCAGCATCTTGACCGCCGCTGTCAGGAAATTGAAGACGACTTGCGGCTGGCCGAGCAGAAATTCGACGACCGGCTGAATCATCTGGCTAGCACTGTGGACCAACGCTTCCAGGATGAGCGGCAGCATTTGGATCGGCAGCTGGCTGCCCAGACAACCGCCTTCCAGCACGCATTGATCGAGCAGAGGTCCGCACTGCAGTTGCAGATTGACCGACTGAACCAGCGGGTCGACAACGAGCAGGCCGCAGCCGAGGATTGGTTGGCCGCCGCCGAAGCGGAAGTCGCCTTCGTCGGGCCCAACTACCGCCATGGGTTCTTCTGCCCCGGCGAACTGGCAACCATCGAGCAGCGTCTGAGCATGGCTCGGCAGAATTGCGAGCAAGGGCTGTTCCAGGCGGCGCTCGCCGTATCCCAGGAGTGTGTCCTGCAGGGCAGCCTGCTCCATCAGCAGCTCGAATTGCTCACGCAGCAGTGGGAGACCCATCGCTTGCTGGCCCTGGAGAGCCTGGAAGTGGCCTTGGAGGCCCTGCAGGCCCACCGCACGTTCCAGCTGTCTGCGGTGCAGGTGGAAGGGGCAGGCTCGACGCGGGCAGCTGCCCCGCAAGAGGTGGATACGGATTTCTGGACGCAGGGGCAGTGGTCTGCGCTGCAACAGCAGCTGGCGGAACTGCGCTGGCGGATCGCCGACGAGGACGTCGCCGTGTCGCTGGAGGAACTGGCCCATATCCAGCAGGCGGGCCGCGACGCCCCGACCCAAGCCGTGGCCTTGGCCGCTCGAGCCAAGTACGCCTTGATGGCCTCCGTTCTCCGGGTGGATCTGCAACGCGAGTTCTGCGCGCGGCTGGCCGAGTCGGGCTATCAAGTGGTCGACAACGTTTGGGCTGGCAACGACGAGCGGCAGGCCAACCATGTCGTCTTGCGCGGCGTCAACGGCGACGAGATCGCAGTCGTGATCGCGCCCAAGGAGAATGCCGGCACACTCTCCAACCAGTTTCAGATTCACTTCCGTGACGCGGCGCCGAATGAGGCAGAACGGAAGGAGAAGCTCGAAGCCATTTATCAGGTTCTTAACGAAGTCTACCAACTCCCGCGTGAAGCCGTTGAGGCGCGGTGCCTGCCGGGGACCGATTGGACCACCAACGCCGCCCCCGAGCACTTTGACTTGGAACAGGCCCGCCGGGAGGATCAGAAACATGTGGCTCAACCTGGCCGAAATCGCGTTTGACGTCACAACACTGGGGCCAGGCCGTCGTTTCGGCATCTGGGTCCAGGGATGCACGCTTGGCTGCCAGGATTGCCTCTCTCCAGAGTGGCGACCACTTCGCCCCAACAAGCTGGTGTCGATGGAGTATCTGAGGGAGTTGCTGTTGTCGCAGCCGCACCATGACGGCGTCACGTTCAGCGGCGGCGAGCCCATGCTGCAGGCGCGGGCTCTTCTGGCACTCTGGCAACAATTGCGCGAGACCCGACCGGAGTGGACCCTGATCGTGTTCTCCGGGTTCCAGCGAGAGCGACTGCTCACCTCGGCCCTGTCCGAGCAACAAGCCCTGTTGCTCGCGGCAGATGCATTTGTCGGTGGACCTTATATCGCCAGGCTTAACGACAACCGGGGGTTGCGAGGTTCGTCCAACCAGGAGATCTGGTTTGCGCCCCACGCGCGCTTCACGGCCGAACAACGCGAGGCGATGCAATACGGCCCGCGGCGAGTCGAACTGCGTTGGCACAAGCAACAGTTGCTGTGGGTCGGCATACCCGTGGCCGGATGGCAGCTTTCGGCTGTGCCGCGAGGCATCCAGGACGAGTAGCTCGGGCTAATCCAGCGACACTTCCGCAACGGCGAAGGACATGATCACCTTGAAAAACTCCAACCGGCGCACTAGATCCCATCGCAATCATCGGAATCACTGGATGCAGGCGACGACGCAACGTTTCGAGCGATGATCGACCAGATTGCCAAAGCCAAAAACGAGCCGCTTTGGAAACCCTTGCGTGATGTGCGGCGGGTGACTTAGGGCTGAGCGTCGGGCCAATGTGCCATTTCGAACGCAGGACCGCTTAGGATCGGCAAAACAATTGCTGTCGCATTCAAAGTGGCGTAAGCTTCCAGCTTGCGAGTAGTGCGAACCGCAAGCTGGAAGCTTACGCCACTTATTTCTTGGCCGATCCTTACGGCGGCGGCACGCTGCCATTCGAGCTGCCGATGGTGCCCAGGTTCGGAATGCCGGGATCGGTGACGTACAACAGGGTGCCGCTGCCCGCGTTCAGAAAGTCGAAGTTGAATTCGCCCAGCGGGACCAGGTTATAGCTCGTGTTGCCGAGCAACTCGATCGTCAGCGGGCCTGCGCCGTCAGCCAGTTGGGCCACGAACTCGCGATGATGCTCGCTGTCGTCAAGCAGATTGTTGAGGATCAGCATATTCTCCTGGACGACCAACAGCGAACCGTCCGGACCGGTCGCCAGGATGCGGATCCCCTCCCACTCGCTGCTGTCGATCAGGTTCCCGGAAACCAGGCTGCCCGGAGCGAATCGCCCGGCTTCCAGGGACATCCCGTAAGAACGGCTGGCGATCAGCGTGTTGTCGCGGATGGCGCCGTCGAACGCGCCGGCCAGGGCCACGCGGATGCCGGTCTGGGCGTCGGTGATCGAGTTTTCCGTCAAGTTGCCGGCGAAGTCGCCTCCGCGGATATTGATCCCATTGCCGACGGCCCGCTCGATGATATTGCCCGAGATCAGCAGATTGGTGGAATCGACAATCTCGATCGCGTTGCGGCCCGCAAAGGCAATCGTGTTTTCGGTGATCCACACATCCTGGCTTTCGACGATCGTGATGCCGTGGGCGCTGACCCAGTCCAATTCGTTTCCGCTGATCTCGACATTGCGAGCCCACTTGACCCAGATCCCGTCGACGGCTTGGATGCGGTTGTTCGCGATCCGCGCGCTGTCGGCGGTACGGACCGCGATCCCCATTTGGTTGGCCTGTTGAATCTGGTTGTTCACGATGACGGTGTTGATGCCGTCGATCACCCAAATCCCGTTCCTGCCGGTCGTGCCGATTTGATTTCCCGAGATCACGGCGCTGGTGGCGTCCAGGATCGAGATGCCGTGTCCCGTGGACGGGTCGCCGGACACTCCCGTGATCCAGCCGATTTCGTTGTTGACGATCGACGCGTTGGCCCCGTGCGTGATGGCAATGCCATTCTTGCGGGCCGAGTCGATTTGGTTTTCGGCCACCGTTGCGCCGCCGCCGTTGTAGATTTCAATGCCGTTTCCGCGTGCCGAGGCGATGTGGTTTTCGCGGACATTGCTGTTCGGCCCGTGCAGCAGCGCGATCCCGCTGGCCCCCGCGTTGCCGATTTCGTTCCCCACCACGGTCGCGCCGGCTCCCGCGATGACTTCGATCCCGTGGCCGCCGCTGTGATCAATCCGGTTGCCGACGAGCGAGGCATTGGCACCGTAGTTGAGCGTGATTCCGTTGCCGAGCGCCGAGCCGATCTCGTTGTCGGCGATCGTGATGCCAGCTCCTTCGGTGACCAGGATGCCGTGCCCGCCCGCGGCGGCAATGGAATTGCCCCAGATCTCCGCGCCGAGGCCCTCGGTGACCAGGATGCCGTGCCCGCCGGCGATTTCGATCGCGTTGCCCCAGATCTCGGCGCCGATCGCGTCCGTGGCCGCAATCCCGTGTCCGCCGGTCACGCCGATCGCATTGCCGGCGACGGTCGCACTCGGACCGTCGATCAGCTGAATGCCGTGTCCCCCGGCGGTGCCGATCGTATTGCCGGTGACGCTGGCGTTGGCCGCGTCGGCCAGCAGGATGCCGTCGCCCGCCGCCTCGGCGATGGCGTTGCCGTCGACGTGGATATTGCGGCCGCGCAGGACTTCGATCCCGTTCTGCCCGGCGGAGCCGACGACGTTGTCAGAGACGTTCGCGTGATCGCCGTAGATGAGCGCGATCCCGTTGCCCAACGCCATGTCAACTTGATTGCCGACGATGTTGGCGTTCATCCCATACAGCACTTCGATGCCGTCGCCGTCCGCGGCGATGACTCGGTTTCCGCTCAACGTTACATCGCTCCCGCTCATCAAGAACATCCCGCTGCCCGCCGCCTCGGCGACCGTGTTGTTGACCGCGGTGACGTGCATCGCGTCTTCGATCCACAGACCTTCCTGGCGAGACCAGATCGTGTTGTTGACGACGGTCACATCCGACACGCCTGCGATCCGCACCATGCCGGCCTGGGCGAGCGTATCGCCCGTGCCCACGACCCCGAACCCGTTCAGCGTCGCCCCGTCGCTCATCTGGACGCTGCCCAGAATCCGCGGAACGGCGGACAACTCTGGCGATGCGCCGGACAGCGGCAGTTGCATCCAGCCGACATCGGTTTGGATGTATTGAGCGGGCGCGTTGGACAGCAGGGCGACGCCTTCGGGAACGATGAACATCGACGCCGACTGGTAGACGCCGCCGTAGGGCGTATAGACGATCGTCCCTTCGCGAGCAGCGGCCAGCGCCTGGTCCAGCGAGCCGAAGGGCCGCTCGAACGAGCCGTTGCCACCGGTGGCGCCCGCGACGACGTGCAGGATCCGCACCTGGCTTCCGTCGCCGCCGGTGCCGGCGCGATACGTGCCCTCGCGGACGGCGATGTTGGGAAGCCGATAAACGGGTTCGGCCAGGCGGTCGGAGGCATGGTGGGTGATGTGCCGCTCGGGACCGCGACGGAAGGAGTGAATCCGGGGCTTCCAGGGACTGAACGATTCGGCCTGGATATTCAAACCGATGCCGACCATCACCGTCGTGCCGAACACGTCGTCTTCGTACAGGGCCACGTCCGTGGACAGATTGGCGGTCCAGGCGGTCTCCAAGCGAGCTTTCCAGCCGGTCACATCGTTCTGGCTGCCGCCGTCGAAATGATAGACACCGCCCAGCAGTCGCGATTGCACCCCTCCGATCACCGGCACGCGGACGCCGAGTTCGAAATCGCCGCCCAGCATCGCGGCTTGAAAACCTCCGTAACGGAGATCGTTGCCCACAAAGTGCGGCGCCGCCACCGCCGTGTCGGGCAAAGCCAGCTCGTCCTGTTCGGGCAAGTAGACATTGGCCCGCGCGTCGAGCCAGGTTCCCAGGCTATCGAATCCCAAGGTTCCCTGTTGGAAACGATGGTAGTCGGTCTCGCGATAGTCGTAATAGCCATACACGCCGAACACCCGTTCGAACGTAGGACTGAACCAGCGGAACCCAAGCCCCAGATTGGAACCCCAATTGCCGTCGTTATAGACCATCGGCTGCAGGTCGCAGAACAGCAGATTCGAGCCATCGAGTTCGTACAGCGGAATGAACAGCTCGAAACGCGTCAACCCCGTATCGTAGCCGGGGGCGTCGCCCGCAAAGTGGTTCAGCGTATAGCGGATGGGGCATCCGACCTGCCCTGCGTCCGCCACGGCGGGGTCATCGAACGGGACCATCGGCTGGGCCGTCGCGCGATGATGACTGCTCGCGACAAACCAGATAACGAGCCAGAAGCAGGTTCGAAATGATCGTTGCCGCATCGTTTGGCGTGCCAAAAGGCAGGATTGTTGGCGGGTCGGCAGCTCGGAGCGTGGACCCACCGGCGGGTCTTAAGGTATCTGCAAGTCAATGTCGGTGATCGGCCTGGTCGTTTTTTCGGCGATTTGCCGCAACTGCCGGGTTTTCCGGTTAAGCCGTCGCCACTTCAGGGCTTATCGCCTCATTGCGTATTGGCGCGCAAATCGCTGCAATCGCTACATGCCGAAAAGGGGCGAATAGGAAGACGTCGATTTTCTTTCGGTCGACTGGGGCCTCGGACCACGCTGCCCGAACGTCACTCCGGCGCGAACTTCTCCGGCAGGTACTCGACCATGCGGCCGACGTAATCTTCCACGTGGCCCTTGGTTTGCATCGCGGCTTGCCGGATGGCGGACAGCGCGGGTCGAGCGGCTGGGCCCAGTTGGTCCAGGATGTTCAAGGCGCGCAAGCGAATGACGGCGGAATCGTCTTGCAAGGCAGCGGTCAGTACCGGCAAGGCGTCGTCCAGACGTCCCGTGTTGGCCAGTGCTTCGGCGGCCAACACGCGGACGTGGGGGGATTCATCCTGGGTTGCCTTGAGAAGATCGTCGGTCGCCAGACGGGCTTTCTCGCCCAACGCCGCCAATCCGGTGGCGGCCCAGAACCGCACCGCCGGCTCGTCCGCCTTCAGCAGTTCGACCAGTGCGGGAACGCTGGCCGCATCCCTGCGATTGGCAACCTCGGCAGCGGCCAGCAGCCGTTCCAGCGGATTCGCCTGTGGGTCGTGGGCCACGTCCCACAGGGTGCGGTCCCTGCCGCGCCGTTCGAGTTCGTATTCGCACAACAGGCCCAAGTCGTGCGTTCGCAGCACAAAATCGCGGCATTCGCGACGCATACGTTCGAGTACGGCGGTGAACCACGGATCGCCGGCCAGGTTATGTACGTGATGCGGGTCGGCCTCGTTGTCGTACAGCTCTTCGATCGGTTTGTCGGGCTGGAAGTAGCGGGCTTGAATCTTGTTCAATTGACCGGCCTCGGCCATCGCCCGCCAGACTTTCATGGTGGGCATTTCTTCCGTATAGCTGGTGAATTGCGACCAACTGCGATGCGGCTGGAAATTCCGCACATATTGAAATCGCTTGTCGCGCACCACCCGCACCGTATCGAACCGCTCGGCCATTCGGTCGCGGATGGCGTATACATACGTCCGCGGCTCGGCCGCCCGCGGCCCCAGAAAGGCGTGGCCCTGGAGATGGCCGGGAATCTCGACGCCGGCCAGACTCAACACGGTCGGCGCGAAATCGACAAAGCTGACCAGCCGGTCGCACACGCTGCCCGCCTGGCCCGGTGCCCAAGCCTGGTACTTGGCGGGAAACCGCACGATCAGCGGCACATGCAAGCCCGCTTGCCAGATCCACTTTTTGCAGCCAGGCATGCCGGCGCCGTTGTCGCCAAAGAAGAACACGATCGTGTCGTCCGCGAGGCCGTCTTGCTCCAATTGCTGCAGCACGTCGCCGGCCTGATAATCCATGGCCGTAATCAAATCGTGATAGCGGGCCCAGTCTTGACGGACTTCGGGCGTGTCGGGATGAAACGGGGGAAGCGGTACGCCCGCCGGATCGTGCCGTTGGTCCGGGGTCAGGCGAGCCGTGTTCTTGGCGAAACTGGCGTCGCTCTGGCGGATCTGACTCTCGTGGCAAACCGTCAAGTTGAACACGCTGAAGAACGGCTGATCGGGTTGCCGGCTGCGCCAGTGGGCTTTGTTGCTGCTTTGGTCCCAGGCGGACTTGGGCGGGGCAAAGTTGTAGTCGGTCTTGGCGTTGTTCGTACAGTAGTAGCCGGCCCCGCGCAGGGACTCGCTAAAGCATTGGATTGCGTCGGGCAAACGGGTGGTGCAACGCATGTGATGGCTGCCCAGCGTCGACGGGTACACGCCGGTAATCAGGCACGATCGGTTCGGCGCGCAGACGCCGGTGATCCCAAAGGCGTTGGTATAGCGGATGCCTTGCGTTGCCAGCCGATCCAGCACCGGGGTTCGCGCATAGGTGTCGCCGTAACAGCCCAGATCGGGGCAGATGTCTTCGGCCGTAATCCACAGGATATGGGGCCGCTGCTCGGCGGCAACGGCGGCGGACGACAGGCAGACGGCCGCCATCCAGATGGGGATCCTTCGGCTCATGACTTTTTCCTTTCAAATTGGGGCGGCTGCTTGGCCGGGAGGGTCAGCTTGGCCGGAAAGTTAGGAAACAGCCGTTTGACGGAATCGGCGTTCAGACTGCCGCCATCGACGAAGGTCCACGTCTTGCCTTGATCCGACGAGATACCCAGCAGCCAGGTACGGACCAGCGCGCGGCCTTCGGGTACGCTCATCTCCAGATCGTAGGGCAGCACGGCGAACCAATCGTCGGCGCCCTGAGCCAGTTCGACACGCGATTGAATGCTGGCGGACAGCAGCTGAATGCCCTGCCGCGCCATATCCCGCTGGCCGGTCTTCAGGGTCTCGACCAGCCGCTCGCGCCCGCCCATGGCGTGAACCAGTTTGGGATGCGTCCAACCGACGAATTTTTCCAGGTCTCCTCGAACTAGTGCCTCACACGCGGCGCGGGCCTGGTCGGTAGCCGCCCGCTGGGGCGAGGCCTCGGCAGCGAGGGCGTTTGCGCCCGCCAAGGCGAGCAGCGGGATGATCGACAGCAATTTACAGATCGTCATGAGGGGGCTCCAGGGGAAGGGCTGCGACCTACCGAATTCAATTCTGCGCGGGAGAGACGACACCGCATGGTTCACGGATTGCCCGGCGGAGTTGAATTCTGTACGTCGGCGCCCAGGATGCTCGCACACCGCACGGCGGTTGTCAAGGAAGCCGCTCGCGCGGATTTGGTCCGCACGCCTGCTCGACGGCCTCGGCAGCGGCGACGATATGCTCGAGGATCGTGAACGGGCCGAGACTGAAGCGGATCGTGCCGCCGCCTTCGGCGGTGCCCAAGGCACGATGCATCCGGCCCGCACAGTGTAGCCCGGCGCGAACCTGAATCCCGCAGGCCGCGTCCAGCAGCATCGCCAGCTCTTGCGGATCGTAGCCCGCGACCGAAATGCTTACGACGCCCACACGCGGGGCCAAGTCCCGTGGCCCGTAGACGGTCACGCCGGGAATCTCCGAGAGCCGTGCGACCAGTTGCGACGTCAGTTCTCGTTCGTGGCGGCAGATGGCTTCCACGCCTCGTTGCTGCAAGTAAGCCGCGCCGGCCCCCAGCCCCAGGATCCCCGGCACGTTGGGATTGCCGGATTCGTAGCGGTCCGGCAATTCGGCCGGCTGCTGGGCGCTGTCGCTCCGGCTACCGGTGCCGCCTTGGCGGATCGGCATCAGCTGCTGCTCGACGCCCGGCCGGATATACAACACGCCCGTCCCCAACGGTCCCAGCAGGCCCTTATGCCCCGGTGCGGCCAGCAGGTCGGCGTTCAATGCATCGACATCCACGGGAAGATGGCCCACGGATTGGGCCGCGTCGACCAAGAACAGCACGCCGTGATCTTTGGCCAACCGCCCGACGTCCGCCACCGGCTGCAGGGCGCCGGTAACGTTCGAGGCGTGAATCAAGGCGATCAGCCGCGTGTTGCTGCGGATCGCCCGACGAATCTCGTCCGGGTCGACGATCCCGGCCGCATCGCAGCCGACCAGGGTCACTTGCAGATCGCGCTGGTCGTGCAAGTACTGCAGGGGACGCAGGATCGAGTTATGTTCGGCGACGGAACCGATCACGTGATCGCCCGGCCGCAGCACTCCGTGCAGGGCCATGTTCAGCGAGTCTGTCCCGTTGCCGGTAAACACGATCCGCTGGGGCTCGGCGGCGTGCAGCAATTGCGCCACGCGGCGGCGGGCGTCGTTCACCAATCGCTCGACTTCGTTCGCCTCGCGATACGCGCTGCGCCCCGCGGGAGCGCCCAGCTGGCGCTGGTAGCGGTCCACAATGGCATAGACCGCCTCCGGCTTGGGCCAACTGGTCGCCGCGTTGTCCAGGTAGATCCGTTCCATGGCTCCTCCGCTCACGTCCTACGCTCCTGGCTGGCGTTCGCCGCGTTGCCGATAGTACTTCCAGCCCGGGATGAAGAAGCACAGCGAGGTGACGGTGCCGAAGATCAGATGCGAGACACTGGGGAACTGGGCCATCACAAAGGCGGTGAGAAACAGGGTGACGGCCTGGATGTAGAAAGTGCCGGACAGAATCCCCGCTTTGACAAAAAACACCATCCCACTGATCAGGCCCAAGATGGGCGAGAGACTCAGCACTGGCAGGTCCATCAGCAACTCGAGGAAGAACAGCAATCCGATCGCGACCATGCTGGCCGCCCAGACGTGGGCAATCTGCCGTTCCACGAACGTCACCGGGCCGACGCGGCGGCGCAACGCCCAAAACACGGACGCCCAGGTGCCCAAGCCGGCGGTCCACAGCGCGATGTAGTACCAGCGTTCATTCAGGCCCGCCAAGTGCAACAGGTCGGTCGCCGCACAGGCGATGAACACGACCAGACTGTGCCACATCCACAGCAAGCCCCAGTTCTCCAGCACGGCGGCGTGGTGCGTCTCGCGGAACAGCCGCGACAGCACCTGGACAAACCGTCCGCTGCGGGCCGCGATCGGTTCGTCGTGCAGGTACGCCTCCAAATCGTCGGCCAGCGCATCGGCACTGGCATAGCGCAAGTCGGCCGGCTTCTGCAGGCAGCGCAAGGCGATCATCTCCAGATCCCGGTCGACTTTGGGGTTGATCATGCGAGGCGGGACGGGGTCCTGTTCCAGCACCAGCAGCACCGTATCAACCGGCGAGGCGGCTTGAAAGGGCGGCCGGCCGGTCAGCATGTGGTACAGGACGGCGCCCAGGCTGTACACGTCGCTGGCCGGACCGACTTCGCCCCGGGCTCCGGCCGCTTGCTCCGGCGCCATGTACGACGGCGTGCCCAGAATGGCCCCCGATTTCGTCAAACTCACGGGATCGGCCATCCGCTTGGCCAACCCAAAGTCGGTGACGTGCGGCTCGCCGTCGGGGTCCATCAGAATGTTGGATGGTTTCAAGTCGCGATGCAGGACGCCCTTCTGATGCGCAAAGTGAATTGCCCGGCTGACCGCTGTCAGGATGTACGCCGCTTCGTGGGAGGGCAGCGGGTGCTCGGCCAACAGTTGCGACAACGTCCGGCCGCTGATGTACTTCATACTGAAAAACGGCCGCCCCTCCGCCTCGCCCACCTCGTACACCGGGACGATGTTCGGATGGTCCAGCCGCGCGGCGGCTTCGGCCTCGGCGCGAAACCGCTCGCGATCCGTCGGCGAGGCCAAGTGGCCGCGGAGGATCATCTTGACGGCCACCTCGCGATCCAGGCCCAGCTGGCGGGCGCGGTACACGACGCCCATTCCGCCGCGGCCCAGTTCTGCCAGCAATTCGTAGCCGCCCAGGCGAGTCGGCAGCTCCAGCGCGCCGCTGGGCGTCTCCTGAACGGGTCCGGCCGCTTCGCTGCGGGAGTGACTGCCGGCCGCGTCGGCAACCATCACGGCACCCCACAGCTGGCGCAGCTCGTGGGCCAAGTCCGTATGCTGGCCACAGATGGCGTTCAAGTCGACCGCTTGGCCTTGCTGGACCGCATCGGTCAATTCCGCCAGCAACAACGCCAACCGCTCGTCGCGATCCGTGTCGGAAGCGACGTCCGGGTGCGTGGACGGGATGTGCAAGTTGGAATTCACGGGATTCAAACGCCGTGCGAAGGCGGTTCGTAAAGCAAGGATCGCAGACGCCGGATGGCTCGCAGGTACCGCATGCTGGCCGCGGCCTCGGTCAGTCCCAGGGCTTCGGCGACCTCTTGGTTGGACAGTTGCTCGTAGTGCCGCATCATAATGATCTCGCAGTCCTGTTCGCCCAGGTCGGCCAGCGAATGCTCGACGCGGTGCGCCAGTTCGCGCTGCGTCGCGGCGGCAGCGGGTGTCAGTTGCGGATCGCACAGCTGGGCCGCCAGCTGGATGCTGGACCGCTCTTCACCCAAGGCGACCGCCGCATGTTCTCGGTCCACGCTGCGTTTGGCCGAGGCGCGATGCCGTCGGTGGGCGTCGATGATGCGGTCCTTGGCGATCTGCCGCAGCCACAGGTGAAACGACATCGTCGGGTTTTCCAGGTAATCGCGCAAGCGGCGATTCGCCTCGACCATCACGTCTTGCACCACATCGCTGACGCCGACGCGAGCCTGGATGCGCTGGTCGAGCCGCATGCGGACCATCCGTTGGACGGAGCGGGCATGGCGGTCCAGCAACTGGTTTACGGCGCTGGGGTCGCCTTGCTTGGCGCCGACCAACAGTTCTTGGGTTTTTTCGGTTTGGGGCCACATACAATGTTTCCGGGGCTGTAACCCATTATCGTTTCATTGGTTAACGATCCGCAAGCCCTGATTGGCTACTGAAAGACGACTGGATTTATGGTAAGAATAGTTTTCGCGGCGGGAAAACCGCCGGCCTATCTGATTCGTCGGTACTTATGAGAAGAGGTGCTGCGTGGTCGAGGCAGCAGGCAAATCGCAGTCCGCCGAGCGTTCGTGCGCCCACGAAACGCTGGAGGAAGTCTTTGCCCGCTGCCAAAACGAACTGCTGGGCCTGCTGGTTCACATGGTCGGCAACCCCGAAGATGCCCGCGATGCGTACCAGGACACGTTTCTCAAGTGCTGGCGAAACCGGGATCAAGTCCCGTCCGTGCGGAACCTGAAAGCCTGGATTTTCCGGATCGCGCTCAACACCGGTCGCGATATGCGCCAGACCGCCTGGCGGCGGCACCGCCGCGATCTGCCGGACGATGAATGGGACCTCGCCGGCCATGCCGACAGCCCGGAGCAGGCCGTGGAAACCGCGGAACAAATGACGCTGATCCGCGCGGCGGTCAGCCAACTGCGAAGCGAAGAAAAGGAGGTGTTCCTGCTGCGCCAGAATGCCGAGATGACGTACGAGGAAATCGCCGAAGCGTTGGGGATCCCGTCGGGAACCGTCAAGACGCGAATGCGGCTGGCCCTGGCCAGGCTGCGGACGACGCTGGCGGGAACCGGGTGAGGCCCGAGTAAGGCCGAATGAGAGGATCAGGGACTATGGATCGCCGAGACGAACTCGAACAACAGATCTGGGAATTCGTCTACGATTTGTTGCCGGAAGACGAAGCGGACGCGCTGCGCCGGCGGATCGCAGCCGACTCGGATGCGGCTCGCCTGTACGACGAAGTGCGGCGGAAAGCCGCGATCTTGGCCCAGGCCGCTCGGCTGGAACTGCCGCCGATTCCGCTGACGCCGCCGGCCGCAAGCCTCCCCTCGTCCGCCCATCGCTGGACCAGCTGGGCCGTGGCGCTGGCCGCTTCGTTCCTGTTGTGCTACCTGGGGTTCGCCGGCTTTCGTACCCGCTCGCTCGAACGCTCGCTGGCCGGAGACACGCCCGGAATGTCCTGGGCCGAGCAACCTGTGCGGACGGTTGTCTTCGGGCCGTCGGCGTTGCAGCCTACCCTGACGAACTACTTCGCTGTCCAGACGCAAACCGCTGCCGGCGCTCCGCGCGCGACGGCCGTCGATTATCGCGTGATCGGCGACGACGGCAGCCTGGTGACCAGCGGCCAAGTCCAGTCCGACGCCAGCGGGTTTGCCCAATTCAATTTCCGCACGTCCTTGCCGTCGGAAGATCTCGAGTCGCCGCGTTTCCAGAACGTGCATCTGGAACTGGAACCGCAGATGGCCTTGCCGGCGGTCACCGTCCGCCGCACGCTGCCGCTGGCCGCCCGCGAGTTGACGACCTACTTGAGCGCCGACAAGACGATCTATCGTCCCGGAGAAACGCTGCGTTGCCGTTCGGTGACGCTGGACCGCGCCGCGTTGCAGGTGCTGCGTGAAGGTCCCGTCGAATTCCTGGTTCTGAATGCTGCCGGCCAGGAACTGCGGGGGACGCGCCGCGAGGTCCTTTCCCAGCACGGCGTGGCGTTTGCCGAACTCGAACTGCCCCGCTTCCAGCCGATGGGCAAGCACACGCTGGTCGCCCGCAGCCCCATCGACGCCTTTCCCGAGGCGCGGCGCGAGTTCCAGGTGCGGCCGTACGTCACCCCGCCGCTCCCGCAGAAACCGGATTCTGCCCGCGACAGCGACGAAGGGGGGGGCAACGTCGAAGGAGAGCTGAGCGTCGAGTTCTTTCCCGAGTCCGGCGAGTTGGTCGAGGGGGTGTCCAACCGCGTGTATTGCTTTGCCTACGACGCGCGGGACAAGCCGGTTGCGATTCAGGGTCGCGTGATCGACGACCGGGGCCGCGAGTTGACGGCACTGCAAACGATCCACGATGGCCGCGGCACGTTCGTGTTCCGGCCGCAACGCGGGGAATCCTACCGCCTGGAACTCGATCCGGCCTCCGGCGCAAAAGGCTCGTTCGAGTTGCCGCCGATCAGCGACCAGCAATTCCTGGTGCTGGACGCGGCGCCCGGAGTGTTCGCCGCCGAGGCACCGCTGAAGGTTCGTCTGCGGACCAACGCCGTCCGGCCTGTCGCCGTTTCGGCGGTCTGCCGAGGCGTCGTGGTCGGACAGGAATTCGTGTCCCCGACGGTCTTCCAGCAGGAACGCGAGGCCGGTGGCCCAGAGATTCTTGTACCCGTGGCCGAGACGGCCGAGGGCGTCATCCGACTGACGGCGTACGACTACAGCGTACAGCCGCCGGCGCCCGTCGCGGAACGCCTGGTCTTCCGCCGGCCCGGGCGCAAGCTGACGATCCAGCCGAACCAAGAAATCCGCCCGTACCAGCCCGGCGAATCGGTCCAGCTGGCGTTCTCGGTACAAGACGAGCATGGCCGGCCGCTGCCCGCCGTGCTGGGCGCCGCGGTGGTGGACGAAGCCGCCTTGAGCTTGGTTCCGGATCGGGCCGCATCGTTGACAACTCACTTCTGGTTGACCGGCCAGATTGACGATGTCCGCGGACTGGAGGACGCGAACGTCTACCTGGCGGATGGCTCGCAGCCGGAACAGGCCCTGGACTTGCTGCTCGGTACTCAGGGCTGGCGGCGTTTTGTCCGCTGGCCCGCCGACCAAACGGCCCGCGCCTCGTTGGCCGAGCAGTCGGTGCAACGCTATTTCTCCGCGGCGGACCTGGCTGCAGTGGTGCCGGTGGCCGAACCGGCCGCGCCCGCCGTTCTGGCGGACAACGCGGCGGAAGCGGTCGAGGCCGTGCGCAGCGGGTTGGCTTCGCTGCACACCGCCTATGCGCTAACCGTGCTGCGGGTCGGCCGCGTGCTGGTCCTCGGCAGCTTGACCCTGGCCGTGATGCTGGGGCTGCTGGCCGTGATGCGGCGGATGCCGGCCACGACGGTGTGGTTGCCCGCGCTGGGTACCTCGGCCCTGTGCCTGGTGCTGGGCGGCGTCTGGCTGGCCACCAGCGGCGGCCCGCAACAGGAGTATGCCAAGGTCGTAGCAGCTCAGGCCGTGGCGGACGTCCAGCTTGCCCGGGTCGACGAGCCCGTGTCCCACAGCGGGGCCACCGCCCCCGCCGTTGCGTTAGAATCGGCCCGCGCGGAGAAGGCTGCGAGCGAGCGCTGGTACGGGATCGAGAACCAACGCGGCAAGGACGGCAGTCTGGCGGTCATGCCGCCTTTGGGAACCGCCGCTGCGCCGGCTGACGAGTCCGCGGGGATGTTGGCCGACGAGTCCGCGCCGCCGCAGGTGACAGACAAAATGGGAAAACGGCGAGACGCCGACCGCGAGGCTTACGGCGTCCAGGACCGGCGGCGGCAGGCGGAGACCGACCGACTGCTGTTGCGGCAAAGAGGACTGAAGGAACAGGCCGAGGCGGTCGACGAACTTCAGCGAGAAATGCCGGCGGCCCTCGAGTCACGGGGGAACTTACCGGCTGAAGCCCCGATTGCGAACGGGCTTCCGCAAGACATGCCGATGCCGGCCGAGCCGCGGGCTGTACCGTTCGGCGCGGCGCAAGGGAGGGGCCCGGAGGCGAGCCGCCCGCGAGCCGCTGCCACCGGCCGTGCAGCCGGTGGCGACGCGGGGCCCGGCGAGGCTTCTCGTCTCTTCCGGGGCGCCATGCCCGCCGCACCGCGGCCCGAGGTAGCGGCCCCCACTCCCGCGGGTGTGGCCCCCGCGGGTGCGGACGCGGCGTCCGCTCTCGCCGAGTCGCCCGGCGCAGCCCGCGCGCCGTTGGCAGACCAAGCCGCTGCGCAGCCCATGTCGGCCGCATCCCCGTTGCGGTCCGGCCCGGCACGCCCAGAGCCGCACGGAGCGGCTGCCTTGGAAGCGGTGGCGGAATCCGAGGCCGAGCAGGCCAAGCCGAAGCAACTGGGCCACAGGAAGAAAGCCGAACAGGCTCCCGCCGCGATGCCCGCCCTGGCAGGGCAGGTGACGTCGGACGCCGCAGCGTTGCTCGGCGCGCCCGCGGATGAAATGGGCGGACTCGGTGGTGGACTCGGAACCGCGTTCGGCCGCGAGGCTGCGGCACCGGACCAGATGTTCCGCCAATATGCCCCGCGAGGCCGACGCGAAATCCGCGGCGACGAGGATGCGATGACCCGTGAAACCGTGTGCTGGGAACCGCTCCTGCTGACCGACGCTCAAGGCCAAGCGACGATTCCGTTTCGCCTGCCCGACGCGGCTGCGGCGTATCGCGTCCTGGTCGACGGCCACGCCCAAGGCCGGATTGGCTCGCATCGGGGCCGCATTGTGGTCCAGTCGCAACCGGCCTCGCCGTAGCAACGGCCACGAAATCACTCCCTCGCCCCGGTGAACCTGCTGAAAAACGGGACAGCGTTGGCCTGTCCCTCGCCCGTGCTTGCGTTTCCGGGACAACTTCAAAGTCACGGGCTGCGCACCACCTCCATCGCATCGCCAGAAAAAATCGTGCCCCCCACTTGTCATAAGTGTGTCATTTTGTACATTACTAGCTATGCGTTTCAATTTTCCCTGCCCTGTCCCCTAGGAGATCGCCATGAACACGGTCGCCTGTCCCCCGGCCGAGACCGCATCGGCTGTGAACCCGCCCCGGCTGCTGGACCAGGTCCGCCAGGCCCTGCAATCCCGCCGCTACAACACCCGTACCCAAGAGATCTTCGTCGCCTGGATCCGCCGGTTCGTCCTGTTTCACGACAAGCAGCATCCGAACCAAATGGCCGAACCCGAGGTCGTCCGCTTCCTGTCGCACCTGGCCGTCGAGGAACATGTCTCGCCTTCGGCCCAGATCCAAGCCCGCGCCGCCCTGGTCTTCCTGTACCGGTACGTGCTCGACCGCCCGCTCGGCCCGCTCAACGGCGTCATGCGGGCCCAACACTCGACGAAAGCCCCCGTATCGTCCAAACATCGGGCACGCGGCGCGAGTCAACCGCGCGACTCTCGTCCGGCCACCTGAACACGATCTGTAAGTCGAGTTTCCCACTTCTTCCCTTTCGCTTCCCGGAGGTTTTCGTCATGAACCAATCGTCCAATTCGGGACCCGTACCCACTGGCAAACCCAAACTGTTGGACGGCAGCGGCATGCGGTTGTTCGAGTGTCTCCAGATGCGCGTCAAGGACATCGACTTCACACGAAACGAAATCACCGTGCGAGATGGAAAAGGCCGAAAAGACCGGGTGACCATGTTGCCTGTGTCTTGCAAGCAGGCTTTGCTGGCGCATCTCGAAAAGGTTCGTCGCCTGCACGAAGCCGATCTGGATCAGGGACTCGGCCGAGCCCCTCTTCCTGACGCATTAGACCGCAAATACCCCAACGCTGACCGCAGTTGGGGTTGGCAGTTTGTATTCCCCGCCTCGTCGCACTACCGAGACCGCCACACGGGCATCCAGCATCGCTATCACTTACACGAAAGCGTCGTGCAAAAGGCCATGTCCGCAGCCGTTCTTCGCTCCGGCGTCGTCAAACCCGCAACACCTCACACGCTACGTCATTCTTTCGCCACGGAATTGCTACTTGCCGGATATGACATCCGCACCGTGCAAGAACTGTTGGGCCACAAAGATGTTAGCACCACGATGATCTATACCCATGTCTTGAATCGAGGCGGACGAGGCGTAAACAGCCCAGCAGACAGTATTTGACATATAGCAGGCCCATAACTCCGCATGTCTTGGTTTAGCCGTGCTATCCCGACCAATATAGTCGGGATAGCAATCCAAAGGCAAAAGCACTTTTTTGACGAAAATGTCTGACATCACTCGACTTACCCCTTACCATAACGGCCAGTGAAACCGGGATATCCCGCCGGTTCGCGGTCATATCCCGGTCGGGATAATTACAAGTCGGCGATCCAATGACCGTGTTCGACTTTCCTACACCCGGCCTGACGTCGCAAGAGTTGTACGCGCAGAAGATGCAGGTGCGCAACTATATCCGGGATGCGACCGACCCCAACGAGTCCGGCGCAAACGGTCGAAGCCTTCTGTTGTTGTCGCTGATCGGATGCTTCGAAGGTGACGGTGAGTCCGTGGTCTCCGATCTCCTGAATCGTGGTGCCGACCCAAATCTGCCTTCCCCCTGGAATACGTTTGTGACTTTGCTCTCCGTCAGCAACTCGTTGCCCCTGGTGAAGCAATTTGTCGATCGCGGACTTCGGATCAACGACGTCTACGAGATCGATAAGGAGAATGGCGGTTTAACAAGAGGTCCCACGACGTTGCTCGATCACCTTTATGGCGTGCGTGCCTATATCGCGCCGAAGCGGAAGAAGATCAATGCACTCGCGGACAAGTACGCTGGAGGTCTGGGCTCCCGCCGTAAATTCATCGATGAGGCGATCGCGTTCCTGGAATCGCGAGGGGCCAAGCGCGCGGCAGATCTGCAATCCTAAGAGACATGTCGGATCGATCACCTCGGGCAAGCCGCTCTTGTAGCCAGCCGAACCATCGCGTCCACCGGAGAACGCGAGCTGAGCGATTCGGCCGTTAGAAACCTTTCCTCGCGTTCCCGGTGACGCGTCCCGTTCGTCGGAGCATGATCTCGATTTGCGCAGCCTTCATGAATGCTGATGAATCCATACCAGACTCCAACCGGTGTGCCGGATAGAAACACCGAAAAGCCAAGTGACGCTCGTCCGCATGTGCGTAGATTCAGCCGCCGAGGTGGTTGCGTTGCCTTGGCCATTCACTCTGCCGCCGTGATCGGGTTTTCGTTCCTCGTTTTCTCGGGACTGAGACAATCTCCCGAGGCTGCGATGGCATGGACCCTCTGGATGCTCATTGACTTTCCTATTTCGATCGGTGCCATCCCAAGTGAACCGGTGCTAAAAGCACTTCTGATTGAGACGATTGGAGTCGATTACTTCTACGGCTTCGCGTTTGGCGCGTACTTCCTCGTAATGGGCGGCGCTCAATACTACTTCCTCTTTGGCTGGGTGAGCGGTTATATTGCGCAGCGACGCGCGGGCGATTTGTGATATGTCGTGCAGTAACGAAACGTCGACAATCACGCCGACGTGGTACCGCGATGAGCCGACGAACCATGGCGTGCACCGGAGCACGGCTTGCGCGTCTTCGCAAATGGAAAGTCGCCGGTCCGTGCCCGGTGACGCCGATCGTTCGTCTGACCGATCTGCCCGGCCCCGCCGGCCACCACGGTGCTTGCCACCGTGGAGCCGTGTTCAGAACCAGACGGCGTGTCCTTCTCCCGGCCCCCGCCACCATCCCGGCTTGTCCGGGTGGGGCGATGTTCTTACGGCACTCGGTCGGCAGCGGCACTCGACGTGCAGATTGGCAGCGGCGGCGATGTCGCTTGAACACCGCTCCACGCTGGCAAGCAGCGTGGTGGCGGGGCTACGCTCTCGGGGGACGCGTTTCTGGTGCTGAACATCGCTCGACGGAGGCAAGCTCCGCCGTGGCGGCGCGATCTCCGTTGACCAGATCCTTCGGTTCCCATGATCGTTCGCTTCGGTCACGTCTGTCCGCTATCGCATTGCCGGAATCGACAAAACGTGCGCATCGTCACTCCAAACCAGGCCATCCCGGCGATGGTTGGCCGGGGCCGAAAACCCGCGCGCGACGAAATTAAGTGTCCTTTCTGCAAGTGTGCAAGAGTTTTTTTGGGGGGCCGGGTATCGTTGGCTGTCCGATGGGTAGCTTTTTGGAGGACAGCCGATGGACGCGAAACAGACAGCGGACTTTCCTGCCGAGATCGAGACCGTCCGGCGGCGGTTCGAGCAGTGGCGGAAAGGACGTCAAATCCCCAGTCCCATCCCGGAGTCGCTGTGGGCCGAGGCGGTCGCCTTGGCCGGTCGCTACGGGACGGCCCGGATCGCCAAGGTCCTGCGTCTTGGCTATTACTCGCTCAAGAAGCGGTTGGAGCGGGAAACGACCGCCTCAGCCTGCCGCTCGGAAAGGCCGCCTGCGGCCACGTTTCTGGAGCTGGCCGCGGGCTCGGGTCCTGCTGGCGGCCCGTGTCTGGTGGAATGGGAGGATGCTTCCGGGGCGAAGATGCGGGTTCAGATCCAGGGCGTCGCGGCGGCGGACCTGGTGGCCCTGAGCCGCAGCTTCTGGGAGGGGCGACGATGATCCAGATCACTCCTCAGATGCGGATCTTGGTGGCGGTCGAGCCGGTGGATTTCCGCTGTGGCATGGACGGATTGGCCCAACTCTGCAAACAGCGGCTGCAGGAGGACCCGTTCAGCGGCTGCGTGTTCGTATTCCGCAACCGGCGGGCCACGGCGCTGAAGGCGCTGGTGTATGACGGGCAGGGTTTTTGGCTCTGCCACAAACGGCTTTCCAGCGGGCGGTTCCATTGGTGGCCGACCAGTGTCCGGGCTGGCGAGGTAGCCCGGAAGTTGGCCGCTCACCAGTTGCACGTGTTGCTCTGTGCTGTACTTCCTGGAGACGTTCGTCGATTTGGAGCGTTTCCCGGGCACGTGTTATCGGGCGGCCAACTGGATCGTGCTGGGACGGACGACGGGCCGCGGCAAGAACGATCAGACGCACCGTCCGAACCGTTCGCTCAAGGAGGTGCTGGGCTATCCCTTGCAGCGGCGTTTTCGGGAGCTGTTGTCGCAGCCATGAAACAGAAACAGAACGATCCTGAAATCCTCGAATTGGACCGGCAAGCTGCCGACGAGATCGTGCGACGGCTGGAGGCCAGCAATCTTCCCGAGCCGGACCGCCAGATCATCCGTGGCTTGTTCGCGTCGTACCTGTATGTGGTCCAGTTGCTGCAACTCAAGAGGATCTCCATCGCCCGCCTGAAGAAATTCATCTTTGGCGGCCGGACCGAAACGACGGCGACCGTTGTCGGGAGCGTTGCGCCGACCGGAGATTCGGCTCCGGGCGGCTCGGGCGGCTCGGGCGAAGGCGGGCCGGAGGAAGGTGGGCCGGGTGATGCCCAAGCGGCTCCGGCTGGAACTGCGGAAGCCGGATCGTCGAACGCGCCGCCAAAACGCCGCAAGGGCCACGGGCGTCACGGCGTCAACGATTTCCCCGGTGCCGAGCGGATTGTGGTGCCTCATCCGTCGCTGCAAGCGGGGGACGACTGTCCCCACTGCGCTCAGAGCCCGGTTTACGCCTGGGTCCGCCCCGCGACGGTGATCCGCTTTGCGGCGCAGATGCCGGTGCAGGCCAAGATCTACGAACGTCAGCAGCTGCGCTGCCACCTGTGCGGCAAGCTCTTTACCGCACCGCTTCCCGAAGACGCGGGCCGTGAAAAATACGATCCCAGCGTGGGCATCCTCATCGCCCTGTTGAAGTACGGACGCGGCTTGCCCTTCAACCGCCTGAGCGAGTTGCACGCCAGCGTCGGCATTCCCTTGCCGCCGGGCACCCAGTGGAAGCTGGTCGAAGAACTCGCCGACATCCTCCGGCCGATCTACGAGGAACTGGTGCGTCAGGCCGCTCAGGGCGATGTCCTCTACCACGACGATACGGTCAACCGCATCCTGAGTCTGATGGGCAAACGCCGCGCGGCAACCCTGGCGGCCCGAGAATCATCGGGTGGCAAAGAACCCGCGCCGGTCGGCGGTGAAGCTCCGCCGCTCGGCGCGGAAGCCACTTCGCTCGGCGCGGAAGCCGCCTCGGTCGGCAAGCCCAGCCTCGATCCGAAACGCACCGGGATCTTCACTTCCGGGATCGTCTCAACCTGGGAAGGGCATCAAGCGGTGATCTTTTTCACGGGACGCCAACATGCCGGGGAGAACCTGCGGGATGTGCTGGGCTTTCGGAACAAGGAACGGGAGCTGCCGATTCAGATGTGCGACCCCCTGTCGCGCAACATGCCGGCCGACCTAGCGACGATCCTGGCCAATTGTCTGGCCCACGGACGTCGGCAATTCGCGGACGTCGCCGAGTACTTCCCTCAGGAGTGCTCCTACGTGCTGCACGCCCTGAAAAAAGTGTACAAGAACGACGAGCTGGCGCGGCGGGACGAACTGTCGCCGGAGGAACGTCTGAAGTTCCATCAGACGCACAGCAAACCGGTCATGGAGGATCTCCAGAAGTGGCTCCAGCGGCAGTTCGCCGAGCGGCGGGTGGAGCCGAACTCGGCCCTGGGCGGAGCGATTTCTTATCTACTCAGGCACTGGGATCCGTTCACGCTGTTCCTCCGGAAAGCGGGTGCGCCCTTGGACAACAACCTCTGCGAGCGGGCCTTGAAGAAGGTGATTCTGCATCGCAAGAACTCGCTCTTCTACAAGACCGAGAACGGTGCCGGCATCGGCGACCTGTTCACCAGCCTGATCCACACCTGTGAACTCGGCGGATTTAATCCCCTCGACTACTTCCACCAATTAGTGCGTCACCAGGGCGCACTGGCCCGCAACCCGGCGGCTTGGCTCCCTTGGAACTACCGCCAGACCGTCGAGTCGCTGGGCAACTCGCGTCCCCCTCCCACGGCAGCGGCCCTCGAGAGCTGATTGCCCGCCTCGCCGTATCGGCCTCACTTCCGCCGTGCGTACGCCGCGAAGTTGCTTGGCGATCCGGTCATCAGCCGACACGGCCGGTCTGCGTTCCTTGGTGTCCGCACACCCTCGCGGCCGCGTCTCACCGTGTCCGCGTAGCCACGCGTGCGACTGGTATTGACTCGCGGTCGCACCGCCGTATCGCTGACGTCTGGCATGTCAGCCCGCCGCGCCCGGCTGCTTGGTCCCCTCCCAACCGTCGATGGTGACCGCCTTGCGGAACTGAACTCGTACTCGGCCGGCAGGTCCTTCCCGCCTCGTCCAGCCGCTCTGGTTCCGTGTGGCTTTCGGTCGCTCCAGAGACATCCGCCTGGGCGCCGCCATCTCGGCAGTAGCGCAAGTTCGTCCGATTCGACCGCCCAGGACGGGCTGTCAAGTCCCGCACGGCACCGGCGTCACTGGGCCGCTTGAAACGTGTCGAGCCAAGTCCGACCCGCCCCCAGTTCCGCCGTGCCTCGTGTTGCCGACTACCAACCCGCCCCACGCATCAAACCACGCTGCCCATCCTCCGCCGATCGCCCTCCGCGACCACAACAAAACCACCCATTGCGGGCATTTTTCGGGTTTTGCACACTTGCAGAAAGGACACGCTAAATGTTCGCTTGCCCAGAAAGGCCGCTGTTTGCCTCTGTAACGCACGCAATACCCCGACGCGTCTTTGCCTCTGCCAGCAAACAACTCGCACAGGGCGGACGTCCTGGACGCCTCTGGAGAGGTATACTGGGCAGGTTTGTGGCAGCCACCGAGCGTATCGAATTCTGGAAAAAATCCGAGAAAGTTCTTGCAAATTGAGGGGGAATCGCTAGGTTGAATGGCGGTTGGCGGTGTTGGCATTGGGAGACGGAGGTCCGGACAAGCTGGAGATGGCATGGCACCGCGGCAATCGCGAGTCCGGCATTTTGCTTTTATCACCAGCGTGTAACGAAGCCATCCGCATGGCTTTCAGCCGGTGATAAAAGTTATCGACAAGGTGATAATCCCGCTGATAAACGTTTAAGCTTTGTGCCGCTTGCCAACCAGAGGCGAAAACGCTGAAAACACCGTGTTTTACGGTGTCAAACGCACTTCGGGGACGGAAAGCCGAATTGGCGAAAACGGTCAAGAAATGGCATGTTCGGTTGTACGTACAACCGTAGGTGTACAACCGCCGAATAGCTTGACGGGTGGAACTTGGCGGGGATTGTCCCACAGTTGGACAATCTTTCGACGTCCGGCCGGTGATGTGGAAACAGTTTCCACATCTTTCGACGCATCCGCCCAGGGCCACGCCGATCGTCACCAGCTGCAACAAAGAGAACACTGGTGGAAAACTTTCCACAAGTGACGAACCACGCCCACGCCGACCACCACCCGCTGCAACTATATGTGCCCAATTTGGGCAGATATTCACTGTCCTTCGAACCACGCCCACGCCGACCACCACCCGCTGCAACAGCGTTTCCGTAACTCCAGCCGCCACAACGCCTGAAAGACGACTTTGCGAGCGGTCACCCGTGCCGATGCCGTCACCGCGCCAATCGCTGGCCGAACGGATCCGGGTCAACAACCACGGCAGGGAACCACGGGTCAGGGACCGGGGCCAATCCAGCGCGCTCGCGGTGGACATGCTCATGCCAGTTACGCCGTACTTCCGCCGCCGCCCGGCGAATGTGCTCGTTGGCGATACGCTCCTCCAGGTCGTCACGTGGGTGACACAAGATGTCATTCAGCGATCTCATAGTTCTCTCCGTTACGGACGTACCGCCCGCTTTGCCGGTCTCGCTCACCCGCCGCCAGCGCAGCCCGCCTTGCCCGGTGCCTTTGGTTTGCCGTTCGCCTTGACATACACATCAGCCGCTGCCAACGCCTCTTCGATGGTCAAGCCGCTGCCGACGTGTTGACGGTGGATGCTGGCGTGATACCGCCCGCCCTTCTCACGTCCCAGGTGTGCCCCGGTGCCCAGTCGCAGCCGCGCCAACGGCACCAAGAATCTGTTCCTCAACGGCAGGATGCCGCGTAGCATCTGGTAGCCGGTCAGGAGTACCTCATCCGGGCTCCCGCCGCGGGATAGCACCCGATGCCCGTCAAAGGTCAGGGTGAACACGGGGGACGGCTCGCACACGATTTCGATGCCCGCCCCCGTGCCGAAACACTCGTCCGCCAACTCATTCAGCCCGGCTTGTTGAGCTCGCAACCCTTCTTCCTCGCGCGGGATCGGACACTTTTTGCAGACTCGCCCCGTCCAGCCCGGTACCTGCTCTGCCATGCTATCCTCGCACGGTGGCTTGCCCTGCCGGATGACGGGCTCGGAAAACTTGCCACACTGGTAGACCTTCACCGCGCTCGTGCAATCGCATCCAGCCACCCGCGGTGTGATCGTCTTGACCACCTCGCCCCGATGTGGGCACGATTCCCAGATGCCCGTTTCGACCGGGATGTTCGGCCGCGGCTGGTGGCCACAATAGATGACAGCCTTGCGTTTCGTGTAGCGGTAGCTTCTCCCGCAGCGCTCGCACCGATACACCCACCACTTGCCCTCTTGCGTTTCGATCATGTCACACGCTCGTCTCTGCGGTCATTTCGTCCAGGTCGGCTGGCAGTCCGTTGCCGGTTGCAACGGTCCAATCCTCGAACACAAGCCCGTCAATGGCGTCCGCCCCGTGGTACTGATCGCAATGCCCTTGGAATGTCGCCTCCGAGTAGGCGATAAGTCCGTGGTCGGTATACTCGTATCCTTCCGGGTAAATAATGCCAGGAACCAACGGTGCTTTACGCGTCCTGCCCCGAATCCCGAACCGTACTTTATTCACGCCCAATTTGAAAATTTCCAACTCGGGACAGATAACCCACTCTCGCCCCGCGCCAAGTGGGCTCCCGGAAGGAGTAATCCAGCCGGTTGGGATGTAATCGCCCAGCAGTTGCCCGTAGCGTCCGTTGCCGTATCTTGGCGTCAAATCCAGTGTGAATGCCGAAGAGCTATTGTTGGACCAAATAGCCGTTGAGGCGCGCCCAAGCGTGAACGTGCCGTTGGCATCATCACAGTCGGGGATGCCCGCTATGTCCGCGGTGATACTCTCTATCGTCAAGTGTGAACTTTTCAGCCAGCCGTGAGTAGGCATGGTCAAACGTCCGCTTTCAACGATGTTGACGGCGGGGAAACTCTGGCAAAAGTCTATGTACCTTGAAGCCGTCTCGTTGATAGTTTCCGGTTCGGCAAGCGCGATGCCGTTGTAAGCCGCACCATACCCCCAGCCGTAGCGCAAGCCGTAACTGCCCCCGTAGTAATCATCACTCAGATTCACTTTGGCGTATAACTGACAGCCGTTCAAACCGTTGGTCGTCACCGCGCCAACGACTCTCGCTATGCCGGTCACCTCATCATAGGTAACACCGATGCCCAGGGCTTGGGGAGCCGCTGCATGGCTTCCCCAGTTGATGTAACCAGCATCCACTATCTGGTCGCCCGCCACCACGCGAAGATACCAGTCGTACTGGTACAGTGGTGTCGCAACGAAATAGTAGACCCCGTACATTTCCGCGTAGCAAGTATCCGCGAAGTAACAGCGAAACTTAGTCCACGCCCGTGTCGGTTCTGTTTCGGCGAAGTTAACGAAACTCAGGGGGTCGGTTCGCTTGACGAAATAGCTCGTGGCGCGGTCTCTGTACGGCGTGCTGTCGGTATCATAGGGTGTGAGATACCATGCCGTCTCAGGGTCGGTACTGCCGGTAGACACTGGCGTAGGGGCTTCACAGTCGGGGCATACTGGAGTACAGCAGCACCGCGCCGGCTTGTTCTTCATCGTGCCCGTCATGGCTCACCTCACTCCCTGCAGCGTCAATCTCGCGTCGATACGAAAAAGCCCCCTGCCGGGAACTCTACCGACAGGGGGCGCGTCGCGCGGGGCGGTGACCCACGCGACGTGAACCCGACAGCGGGGCGACACCGGGGAAGGATAACCCTCTCCAGACCCGCCGCCGGGTTGAATCACGCTCCAGCGTCCCCAGAACTCTTGACCGCGCCGCGCGAATCCATCGCCGCAACGCCGAAATCGAGAAATCCCCTGAAACAAATACCCAACTGGTTGGCGGGAAGTTCCACTTGTTCCACCGTCGGGGCTTCCTGCCCTTGCAGGTAGCTCAACGCGAACGCGGGAATGTTGCTCGGGTCGCAAAACAGGAACCATCCCGTCGCAGAGTTGCCCGCGTAGTTGGCGTTGCTCAAGTAGGGCGAAACAACCGGCTGGTACAGACCGAAAAACGAGTTCGCGCTCGGAACTTGCGTAGCCGCCGAACCGCCGCCCGTGTTGACGGTCGTTGAACGGAAAAGCTCGTCAGCCGCCTTTTTCAGTTCGGGTGGCACAACCAGAAATCGCGGAATCGCGTTCACCGGGTCGCCGTTGGCGTCAACCATCTTGAGCAACTTTTCAACGCCAACGCCCAGCCCCGCCGAATCGAGAACGTCGTCAATCAGGTTGGCGTTGTCGTCGTGAAAGAAACTTCCGGGGTTGCTCAAGACCAACGTCCAGAACGCTTGTTCAACCGCCACCGCCGCGCCACGGCCCAAAATCGTCGGCAGTTGCGCGAAACTGCCCAGGTCATCGTTGATGATGTCGCGGCGGTCGATGTTGCACATCCTCGCGAATGTGTCAACTTTGTACGTGAACGTCTGCTCCCCCAGGCTGGCGTGTTTGATCTCGCCCGCTCCAGGCAGCTGCTTGAACGTTGCATCGCCCGTCAGCCGCAGCCCCAGATGTGTCTTGAAATCGTTTGCCGCCAACACGGTCGCAACCATGCGTGCCGCGCTCGGGAAGCTGTTGTATTGGTCCAGCAAGGTCTTGTTCGCCACGGCGGAAAGCAGGTTGGGTATGTCCGCCGTCGAGGGACCACCAAACGCCGCCTTAATCAGATCGTCTCGGCTCCCGCGAAAATCGATAAGGCCACGAAAAATGTCCAGCACATGGCTGGCGTGAATTTTGTCGGCAGCGTCCAACGTCTGCTCGGCATAGATACGCTCGGACAATCGCCGTTGCCCGATGTGACGCATCAACGCGCACTCGTATGCCTCGTGCCCCAGGTTGCCCGCGCTGGCCATGATGCTCGGCCCCAGGGGACGGCTCGCCCGCAAAACGTCCAATTCGCGGCGGGCCTCAGCGGCCTTGATCTCGGCCCGTAGTTCTCTCATTTCGCTTGCGGTCACTTGTGCTTGCTCCTCGTTTTGTTGGGTATCGGTCACGCCCACGGCCTCGTCGTACTTGGCCCGTAGGCGTGTTTCCAGGTCCGGGTTGCCTGCCCAGTCGTCAGCGGTAACGCCGATGGCCTCGCACCATTTTTCAAACGTGATTTTTTCCATTGCTCGAACTCCTTGTTTCTTCTGTTGTGCCGCAATCGCGACGTTTGTTTTTTCGTCCGCCCCACGGGCCACGAAACTTACGCCGTACAACTCAGCACGCCGGGCGACAAGAACGGGCCCGCTGAACGTCTGCCCGTTGACGGTGACCGCTTCCCCCTCGCCGATGTACTCGGGAGTTTCCAACGGCCTGGCTTCCACGCTGGCATGCCACGGAAAGCCGCGTTTGCTCGACTCGATAAGCTCGTCAGCAGCCGCCCCAGCTGCCGAAATGATGCCCGCCAACGATACGCTCCGCCCGTCGTTTTTCACGCTCGCGACGTGCCCCACAAGCCGCTCATCATCATGGTTGATGGTGGCTGTTATCGCTTGATCGTTCACCGTCAAGCCGCTCAGGTCCACAATGATGCCCTGCGGGTATCGCGACGTGAACAGCGGCCCGCCGTTGTACGCGGGGGTGATGCTGAACGTCGGCACCTTCGCGCCGGCCTGCGCCGCGCGGATGGTGGCCACGCCGTTAAAGAGGATCGGTTCACTCATCGCTCGCCACCTCCGCAGCCGCCGCCGCAAACGCCACCTCGATGGCTTCCGTTTGCTCGCGGTCGAAATGGGCAACGCCGTTGATGATGGCCACGGGTTTGATGCCCAGCGCCTCGGTGACCGTCCAGACTTCCTTGACGGGACGCTGTACAAGCGAAGCAATGTAGGACGGACTATTCAGGATCAACATGGGCAGGTTTCCTTTGTTGGTTGATGTTCATGCGGGAAGTTTACCAACGGCCGAAATCGGCTTTCCATTTTCTGGTAAGAATCTTGTCGCTACTCGACAACGAGAATCAACCGGGCTTGGCACTCGCCGCACTTGCAATACCGCGTCAACGTCAAGTCGCCGTTGGGTATCGTCTTGTACGCCCGCAACTTGACGCTGCCGCAATCTGGACACTTCGGGCGTGTCACGTACACGTACTTGGGACGTTCCCGCTCAGGCTTGCTTGTCGCCGTCGTCATCGGTCGATACCTCCGTGGTTGTCGTTGTCGGCACCGCCGGGACCAACGGCGACAACCGCTCCTCGACTTGCCGCCCAAACTCGTCCAGAGAATCGTTCAGCAGCCGTTGCGCGTCCGCACCGTACTTGATGCCCAGCTCGTCACCCGCACCGCGCAAAATCGCGGACAACGGCCCCAACATGCCGACGAAATCAGCGACGGGGACCAGCTGGCCGCACCGCTGCGAAAAGTCCAGTTCCGCCAGCTTCGCCCGTGCAAGCCGGTAACGCTCGAGCGCCGGGCTACCGTCGCCCGCCAGCATCGGGTCGTCGATGTCCGCCGCCGCGGCCCGCTGGACCAGGACGGCGACAACGGCCGGGGCGAAAAACCGTAACGGGTTGCCGCGGGATGTTTCGCGGCGGGAATGGTCCGCCGCCAGCATCGGCCTGATCACCGTCCGGAATGTCTCGTCGGACACCCCGCAAAGTTTCAAAACCTCTGCCTTGGACATCCAAAACCTGGAATCGCTCATCTCTACTCCAATCTCGAAAAAATCACAGGTCGTTTGTATGAAAATAGGGCAGTGGGTTGGTTCCCCTGTGCGCGTCCCGTAGGCCGGGAGGACCCGTGCCGGGGCCTACCCCCTGCCTACGTCGCCCGTCTGCCGCTCGCGCCTGGCCGTTGGTGTCCAAGTCCGCATCGACCACGAACAGCGATTGCTGACGCAACTGCGGGCCAGCAACGCCACATGCCGCCGCCTCGGCCACGCGGTCAATTTCCAGCAGCCGTTCGGTGCTTGGCAACAGTATCCTCGGGTCAACCGCCCGTCCGCCGGCCAGTGGCCTGCGCGGTTTGCCGTCGCCCACTTCGAGCAACGGTCCCCAATCTCGTTTGCGTGCCATGCTCAGTCCCTCCTCGAATCTTCATCACCACGAAAAACACGACAATGCTGCCGTACTCGGCGGCTTTGTTGTTTGTGATAAGCTTTTTGTGATCCAAGAATTGAAGATAAATACTTAGTGATCAATGCGATGACCAGAATCGAACCCCCCCTTGCCCAGAATCGAACCCCGGTCATTCAAGCACCTCAAAATGAAGAAAAAACCTACCGGGTCCGGACGGTGTTTCAACGGCGCGGAACGCCTCGTTGGGATACAACACGTTGCATACGTCACCCCCGTTGTCGTCGCAGTATCGCCTCAGGTTGATGATTCCCATCCTGGCCAATTTCAACTTGGCATCAACCACGGCCTTTCGCCCGAGTCCGGTTTGCTTCACCAGTTCGTCTAGCGAAAAACGGAAATGATCTTCGTCGCCCATATTGGCGATGGAACCCATTACATCGTCTGCATCACAACCGCAGCCGTCTTGTTGCTCGACCGCGCCCTTGAGGCTCATCAGCCGGGCCATGATGACGCTCAACACCGCCTTCGTTCCCCAGTTCAGTTTTCCGAATCGCTTGATGTGACAGGTCGCCCACCAGGGCAATGGCACCCAAGGCGCGATGTTGTCCCGAGCCAATGGCGTTAGCGCGATCGTGCAGGTTCTCCTTGGGCGTCCAGTGCGCGTTTGGCATCGGCCCTTGTTCCGAATCCACCCAGCTCGATCTAGCGTCACGAGGTGCTTACGGACCGTCGCGACGGGTAACCTGGCAAGGCTCGCGATCGTCGATGCTTCCACAAATGTTTCCTTGTTGGTCAGCTTCAAAAGTCCCCCGAGCGTTTGGACGGCAGGACCGACGTCTTGCATGACCAGCAACGGCAGTTTGATCCACAGTCCATTTTCCAACGAATCGACAAGCGATGTGTATTCCTCTTGTCGCCCGTCCGTTTTCGGTGTACAATCCATTTGATGCGATTCCTTGACCCCCGCGGGCCTTGCCGGGCCTTAACGCGGGGGTTTTTTGTTCGCCCGCCTCTGGTGTCAGCCGTGCGGGCGTTTTCGTGCCCGCCGCGGGGGTGTGTCTACTCCGTTCAAAAGAACTCGATAACCCTGTCATCCCGCCGCCGGCGCTTCGGTCTCGACCTGGTGGCCGTTGCCCGATTCGAGCGGACCAGCTGGAACCGTTCCCACGCATCGGCAGCGATTCGCCAACGGGGACGGCCCGCTGCGGATTCGGAAACGTTGATTGCTTCAAGCTCGCCGGTGTGAATCCAGTTCAAGATTTTGCCGGGGTCGCAGCCCAGCGATTCGGCCAGCTGCTTGACGGTCAGGAAGCTAGGCATCGGCGCCCCCCTTGCCGTTGCCCCGAATGGCGTCCAGCTTGGTAATGAATGAATCAAGAGCCTCGCGGGTCGTAATCCGTCGCCCGCCGATTACCTGATGTTCCAGCCGGATACCAGCTACGCCACGGCGCATCCAGTTATTGATGGTCTGCGGGGCCACGGGACGTAAGACAAGTTTCGCAGCGTCGCGCGTCGTCAAAATGTCCATCGTTCACTCCTTCCACGAAAAAACGTCACGAACAGTAAAACCACGCGACAGCCCTGCCCACTCGTTAAAGCGGACAGTGAACCCTCGGCAGTCTCACCGAATCGTGACGTTGTTTCGCCCGTGAACCATTCGCGGCGCGTCGCGTTTCAGCTTGGCGTATTCTACGCCCAGCGTTATTTCGTCGTCAAGGTAAAAATACCCTTTCCTTGGAAAATATCTGTACCCCAGTTAAGTTATTGTATCATAACAAGACGTGTCTATCCTCAAACGAAAACGGGCGGGAAAGTCCCGCCCGTCAAGTACGTAGGAAGATGGTTTGCGTCACGCGGGAAACAACCACGCCCGAACGTGATCAACCACGGCTTGCAACCGGGCGTCTGAAATACGCTCGCGATACGCTGCCGCCATGCTGTTATCATGGTGGCCCATGATGGCGCCGGCCGCGGGTTGATCTCCAGCTTCATCGGCGATCGTGCGGAACACGTGACGCAATGTGTAGAATCCACGCCCGTCTCTCGTCAGCCCCAAGGCGGAAAGCAGCTTGCTAAACTCCCGCCCAAGGATGTCATTCGCGGTGGCCCATTCGCGGCCTTCACCACGCCGAAGACGCAACCACCGCTTGCCGTCTGCCGTCAGAAACACAAGGGCATCATCGACCTTGATTTTCGCGTCCGGCCGTTGGGCGATAGCGGCCTTGATGGCGGTGGCCGTTTCAGCCCAGAGGGGGCAACGCCGCTTGATGCCCGTCTTTCCACGGGGAAACACAATCCAGCCGCCCGCCAAGTCAACAGCCGACTTCGGCAGCTTCGCAATATCGCTTGCACCAAAGGCGCAATTCACCCCCAGCAGCACAAATGCCCGCATCGGGACGTTTGCCGCTTCCAGGATCGTCCGCAATTCAAGCGGCTCGAACATCTTCTCACCACGTTTCGCCCGCTCGATACGCATGGTCTTCCGGCTCGGGGGGTTGAAACTCTGACCGTACCGTACGGGTCGTTCCAGAAAGCCAGAGTCCCAGGCGAATTTAAGCACCATTCGCGTGATTGCGATCTTGTGCCCCAACGCCGCGGGGCCTCGGCCCTCGGCCAGCTTTTCGCGCAGATGTTGGAAGTCAACGGGCTGCAAATCGGCCACAAGCCGGTTATCGCCAAGGACAGCAACCAGGCGGCCGCAAGTGGTGTGGTACGTGCCGAACGTCGTCTCGGCCAATTCTCCGCTGCGGATTAGGGCGGTCTTGGCGGTCAAGAACCGATTGACCAACTCGCGAACCGTCAAGCCGCTCGGATCATCGGGCGGGGTCAAGCCGTTCAACAGGTAGTCTTTCTGGGCAAGCCACTTTTCCAGGGCGGCCGTTCCGTCGGGGTCGTCTGCGATCTTGCCAAAGTAGTGAATCTTGCCCTTAACCTTTTTGCACCAGTATCCGCGGGTCTTGTGCTGGCCTAAAGGAAAGTCGTCTTTGCGGGCGGGACGTTTGGGATTAGACTTGGCCATTGGGTGTTACCTCCACAACAGGTGATGCTCGGCCCCGTGCGGTGTCAGCCGCTCGGGGCCTCCTTTGCATCCAGCACAATGTTGGATGCCACGCCAAAATGATAGCAGTTGTACAAAAGGTTGTACAGCACCCAACGGGCAAGGCTTGTGAAAGGAAGAATGTCCCGTGTTTTACGGTGTCTTGTCGCACTTTCTGCCGTAGTGGTAGCTGATAAACGTTTTATCACAGAGTAACTTCGGGTTAATTACTGAAGTTCGGCGGTCAAGACGAATCGTCGGCCACGTGAGCCATCACGTTGGTCCGCGTCGTTTCGTTGACCTGCGATTGTATGGAGGGAAAGGATGGCACCAAAGTCGATGTATGCCGCTATTCTGCCGTTCGCTTCCCTTGTTGCGACGACACTGCTATTCGGCGCGGAACCTGCTTCCCAGGAAGCGGCCCCCAAGCCTTTTGTGTTGACGTTTAGCGGGCCATTCGCGGACCCTCACCGGTTTCCGCTCTCAGATGCTGCCAAGGCGTTCGGTTTGGAACGACTGAGTGTGGCGAACGCTTTGCCCAAGTCCGGCGACGGTAAGCTCTACCTGGTCTATCTCGATTTCCAAAAAGCCAGCCTGTGGGAGACATGGCGGCGACTTGACATCACGGTAACGGCAATAGATCGACACGGAGCGGTTCATCGGTTTACTTGGTTTGGAGGGCGGGACGATCGTCCTGATCGTCCTCCAGATAGGCGTCGCGCCGGCATCGTTACCAGATTGCTGGAAAGCGGCCCGAGAATACCCCTCAACGACTGTGAGCCAGGGTCAATTCAAGAACTGAAAGTCGAATTTGGCCGCACCCCGTAGCGAATCGCCGAACCAAGCGTTGGACCAGAGCCGCGATCTGGTCTGGCAGAATGGATGCGTTGACTCGTCGCGGCCTGGTCAACGCGGTCGTTCGCCGGTATCGTGGCGACGAATCGCCTATGGCCAACCTGACATGAATTCTGCCACCCCGACAACTCATGATCCGCTCAATGCGGTTGCAACTATCGCCGACTACGGTCGTTTTGCGTTGCACGTCATACTGCCGACCGCGATTGGAGCGATGATCTATGTTCTGTTTCGCACGACAAGCCTTGTTGTGTTCGACTGGCTCGATGCGATTCGCCTATTGCAATTTACTCTTCATCTTCGTCAACTGTGTTCAGAAATAGTTCTTCCAGACTGGAATGGCACTGCCGCTTGCCGGCGTAGGACTTACGGCACGAGGGGGCAACAGTGGAAGGCCAGAATCTCAGGGGCGATAGGGCTTCAGATCCAGGGGGAGACGCGAGGCGACAGTCAAGTCGTCATTGAGGGAACCGGCGCGCACGGC
>Ga0351915_1029_pt1 | contig 69506 bp, 70 predicted proteins | sample TotcelHT113001M6_FD_205802 | JGI IMG/M metagenome (GOLD analysis project Ga0351915, IMG submission 205802) | Enriched cells from coal bed in the Powder River Basin, Montana, United States - Total cells T11 rep1 HSBNCT.T11.300.1.M6 ...
CGTTTAATAAGGGAAAAGCATACTGGTTGGTTTAACCTATGATACAAAAAATTGGGCTTATTAGGCCTGCAATGGGGCGGTAACTACATGCCACAGATGACTCAATTAGTGGGAACTCCTCTTAAAGTAGTGCTCACCGCAATGGTAGTTGTGCTAGGGATTTCTGCATGGATCCTTTCACCGGTATTGGCCCTCTTAGTGCTTATCGGTATGGCGGGGCTCTTGCCTTTAGAGAAGAGAGCGCGCACAAGCCTTGTAATAATTGGATGTCTTTCCATCGGTCTTGGGGCTGCTTTAGCGACTGGTGATTTGCCGATATCCCAGATAGCTGCTCTGAAACTGCAGGGCTCGCCATATCAAGCGGCCATCTCTTGCCTGGTTTGACCATGAATGCGAGGCCGTGAGTTGCGGCCTCGCAAAAATTCCTTTGTGATTCGAGCGCAGACTACGAATTCACCCACTACTTCCTCGACACTACATTTGAGGGCTGGAGAACCACGCATATAGTTGGAATAGAAAATAGATGAAGCTAAAAACCAGAACAACAATGATCGACAGGTTTTCCTGGATTGTATCTTTTCCAATCTTGCTTTCATTATGCCGCTTGTGATTGTCAGCCATCCCGTCCACCTCAAAACTGATATGAAGCTTGATGATCGATCTCCTGTATCACCGCCTGCCCCGTCGCTACTTTATCCTGCACCTCTAGTCCATAGAAGGAAAATAATAAAAACAATCCAAATAACCAGCATGCTTATTCCAAGTGATGCTCCTGCAAGCACTAATCCCTCATCAGCATCCATTATTTTACCTCTTAATAACTGCATCTAATACCGTGGTTACATATATCCAAAGAGTTATTAGTGCCATTAGGATGTAGCCCATTGATTGATCTCGCATTTTATCACCATTAATTGCTTCGATTAGATAGCTCTTCTGGCCATAACTTTCTCTTCCACGAACTACCTTTGATTATTGTACACTATCCATATCTCCTGTCCCTAACATGTCAATTCTTATTTCCACCTCATGATAGCAACTTTTTCGTTATGAGAAGATCCACCGGTACCCCAACTCCACTATCAAATACAAAGCCAGGAATAAGAGTGCCAGCATCACTGAGACCCCAATAAATATTCTTTCCTCTTTTTCTTCTCCATAAGCAGTGAAATCGGCAGCTATCCTCTTAATATTGCTGTCCATCCAGGTTGAGAAGCTGGTTAACGGCCCTTTTACGAACCATATAAACTTTCCTCCTGCAAGTCTCAATGGCCAATCAGTATCGAGGCTAATTGTGTTCCGCTCTGGCGGGTATATTCCAGATTTGATGAGAAGGAAGAACGCAAACGAAGCAAACAACAGCAATTGGAGGGATTCAATAACATGTGGTGCTGTGTACGCTTCAAAAACAACCGGGTATGGAAGAAGTTGATAGAGGGGATAGGGATACAGGCCGATAAAGATGCATAGGAATGCCATTATCCCCATGCCCAATAGCATATTGAGTGGAGGATCCTTTACCCTCAAGCCGGAGTCATGGCCAAAAAAGGTGAAGAATGGAACCTTTATGCCCGCGTGCTCGAATACGCCTGCTGAAGCGAGCTGCAAAAGAACATATATTATAGCCAGACCTCCCAGTGCAGATGCCTGAACGACCATTGCTTTGGTCACAAAACCGGAAAACAGAGGAAATGCCGAAATAGATGCTGCTCCCACTAAGCAGAAAATGGTAGTTAACGGCATGGTCTTATATAAGCCACCCAGCTCAGTAATTTTTGCGGTTCCTGTTCTAAAAAGCACGCTCCCCACGCTCATAAAGAGCAGCGACTTATAGATGATATGGGCAAAGGCATGAGATGTGGCGCCATTGAGGGAAAGAGCTGTGCCCATTCCTATGCCGCAGAGCATGAATCCCACCTGGTTGATGAGGCTATAAGAGAGGACCCTCCTTAAGTTATTCTCCAGCACGGCATAGAAGATGGGATATATAACCATAATTGCTCCCAGCCACATCAGTGGACCAAAGCCCGCGAAGCCTCTCGCCAAAACATACACGGCTGACTTGGTTGTAAAGATGCTCAAATATACCGAGCCAGTAACTGTTGACTCAGGATAAGCATCTGGCAGCCAAGCATGCAGAGGGGGAACGCCGGCATTTATTATAAAACCTATGAAGATCAATAAAGAGGGCAAATAAGTACTGGTCGAATCCCAGCCCATGGCATTAAAGGTTGTTGTGCCCGTTGTCGCAATATACATAACAATGCCCGCGAGCAAGATTATGCCGCCTGCAATGTGCCACATGATATATCTAAATCCAGCACTATGTGCTTTTTCCGTAGCGCCATGCCAGATAACGAGCATGGAGGCTACGGACATGATCTCCCAGAAGAAATATAAACTTATCAGGTCACCGGCGAAGACCACTCCCAGCGCACTCCCTGCATATACCAGCTGGGACATGTGTTCCGTGCTGCTTTTTACGTGGAGCGAATAGATCATGACCGGTACAGAGGCAAGGGTAAATGCCAGCCCAAATATAAAGCTCAGTTTGTCCACCCTTCCGAAAACGAGTTCGTAATCCAAAAAGGGTAGGTGCCAGGTTGAGAAAGGAATTTCTCCAAATATTCCTCCATACATGAGAATAACGTCAATAAGCGCGGCTAATGGGGGAAGAATCAAATACGCCTTCTTCCATTTGCCTTTAAAGAGCGGTACTAGTAACGCTCCAATGATCAGTATAAGTCCTGGGTGCAGCCAGCCAATCATCTGCTTCACACCCCCTTCTTCTTATAGTAATCCTCATCTTTCGAGAGCCAAAGACGTAATCCTTTGGCTGCATAAATAAGAAAGGTGAATGCACAGAAACCGAATATCGCATAGAATGCTGTCACTTCTTGCCATGCGAACTCGGTTGGCCACTGAATGAATAAACCCGCTATTACCATTACAATTAGAGTGGATGCAACGATTGCGAGGAATAAGTCCCCGTGCCGGTGGCGTGGCTCTGCGGTTCCGAGAAAGAGAAAAACGTATCCAACAATGCCCACTATGGCGAGAACTGCTAGCATTATTTCCATTTTCGTCATCTCCTTATCAAATATCTAGGATTGATTAGGGGCGATTCCCCATTATCAATAATTATCATAATACACCTAAGGCTACTGATACCACAAATGCAAAGTATAACAGAGATACCACTAGCAAGATCCAGCCGAGCAATTCAGAGGGAAATCCATAATAGGTATGCCAAAAGTACTCGCCGCCCTCCCTCGTTTCCCTCTCTTCTTTAATATTTTCCATCATTCTCACTCCTGACATCCTATCATTTTACTTTAATCAGCCAGACATCTTCCTTTCCTGCGCCATAGGACTCTGTGACTCCCGTTATGATGTATCCGCCGTCTTGCGTCTCCTGTACCGAGTTGCCCCAGTCGCTGCGAGAGCCGCCAAATGTTTCATTCCACAGCTCGTTTCCCTTCGAATCAGTCTTTATCAACCAGACACGGCCCCGGTCAGATGAACTAAAAAGCTGGGAAAGACCTCTGTCGCCTCCTGCGGACGTCGTGCTGTAACCAGTGATAATATAACCTTCATCACTCGTCTGCTGGACTGAGGCACCAGAATCAAAACCTGCGCCCCCGAAGGTTTTGTCCCATTCTCTGTCCCCCTTCGAGTCAGTCTTTATCAGCCAGACATCTCCCTTTCCTGCACCATAGGACTCTGTCAAACCGGTAATGATATACCCGCCATCTTTGGTTTCCTGGACCGATAAACCCAAATCCCTATTCGGTCCGCCGAAGGTCTTGAGCCAATCCCAGTTCCCCTTCGCATCGGTCTTTATCAGCCATACGTCCTCTTTGCCGGCTCCCGAAGACGGCGTATAGCCAGTGATGATGTAGCCGCCATCTTTGGTCAGCTGGACACAGGCAGCCTCAGAATCCGCTTTGCCAGTAGCTAAATTCCACTCTTTATTCCCCAGAGAATCGATCTTGATGATCCAGGCCTTTTTTCCGTCTGTAAATGATGTGTAACCTGCAATGATGAAGCCGCCATCTTTGCTCTGCTGCACCGAGAATCCCAGATCCTCATCAGACCATCCATAGGTTCTGTCCCACTCTATGTTCCCTTTCGAATCAGTCTTAACAACCCATACATCATAATTGCCAATAATCCAAAAGGACTTCTTCCCCCCCGCTATGATGTAACCGCCATCATTCGTCTGCTGGACGCAAAAGCCCAACTCCTTTCCTAAACCGCCTAAGGTCCTATCCCATTCCTTGTTTCCCTTTGCATCGGTTTTTATAAGCCAGAGATCTCCTCGGTAGGGGGCCTTTATGAGCCAGGAAAACGGTGCGTCGGCGCCATAAGATGTGGTGTAACCGGTAATGATAAAGCCGCCATCCTTTGTCTGTTGACCATAGGTGCCTACGTCGTTACTGGAACCGCCGAAGGTTCTGTTCCATTCCTCTTTTGGGATTCGGTCGCCGAGAGATACATTATTCAGGCCGGGCAGAAGCGTATCTGTATCAGAGATGGCAGATGCTAAAGGCATTATTATCAACAGCGACAACATTTCAATCACCAATCTCTCGTTAATCATGCTACCTCCACATCTCCAAATTAATACTATCTCTTCGGTTTGCTGCAGCCTCTTTGGAATCGTCTCTCGGCCCCGATCCTTATCCATCTGATGTAAAATTCTTCATTTTATTCTTCATCCACCTCCGAAGAGCTGCGACACCGCCATTTTTGCCAGGTCAAATATATAGAACATGTTGGGATATACGAAAAATACCAGGGAGAAGATCGCAGTTATCGTCAGGGGGATGACCACCAGGAGTGGGGCCTCCTTTATCTTTACTTCTCCAATAGCGCCCATTTCTTCCGCTGGCTTCTTGAAGAACGCTGTTAGTATTATGGGAAAGAAATAAACTATATCCAGCAATGAGCTTATCAGGATGACAGCTAAAAATATCATTCCGTAGGGAGAGCCCACTGCCCATGCGCCTAGACACAGATACAATTTACTGATGAAACCGCAAACCGGGGGGATTCCAGCCATGCCTATGGCAGCCACGCTGAAAGCGAGCATGGTCACAGGCATTCTCCTCCCGATGCCCGCCATCTCGCTTATTTTCGTCTTGCCCGTAGCCGCCAGTATAGCGCCGGCACAAAGGAAGAGAGTTATCTTCATGTATCCGTGGAAGGGTATGTGTAGCATTGCCCCTTGTATGCTGTCTTTTGTAAGCAATGCCGCACCTAAAATTATGTAGGATAGCTGGCTTATGGTGGAGTAGGCGAGCCTCCTCTTGAGGTTATCCTGGGAGATGGCGAAGAAGGATGCAACTATCATGGTGAAGCCAGCGATAATTGCCAGGATCAGCCAGAGCCCCATCTCTTGCATCAGATCCATGCCCAAGACGTAGCCCACTATGCGCACTATTCCGAAGACTCCGGCCTTGACCACCGCCACGGCGTGCAATAATGCGCTCACGGGCGAAGGCGCAATCATCGCCGTGGGCAGCCAGGAATGAAAGGGCATCCACGCCGCCTTCATAAATCCTAGAAGGAAGGCGAAGAAGAGCACGGTTATTATCATTGGTGAGGCAGTGGCAAGGGCTTTTATCCCGCCTGGGGTGAAATCCGTGGTGCCTGCAAGGTAATAGGTGATCATTATTCCGAAGAGGAGGAAGGCCCCTGCAGGCATCAGATAGGCCAGGTACTTATGCCCGGCCCGCAGCGCGTCGGGTGTCTGCTCATGAATTACCAGGGGATAGGTAGAGACGGTTATTATCTCAAAAAATATGAACATGGTAACTAAATTCGCCGATAGCGCAACCCCCACTGCCCCCATTATGGCGAAGCAGAATGCGAAATAGTATCTCGTCTGAGCATGCTCTTTAAGTGTTCGCATGTATCCTATAGAGTAAATGGAAACCAGGACCCAGAGGGAGGATGCAGTTATGGCGAAGATTTCGCCAAAGGCATCTACTTTGAATCCAATATAGATATCCTTAAACATCGACTGGAATAAGACGAGTTTTATAGTCTCTCCTTTTACGATCAGCGGTGCCATGGACAGGACGAGCAGGAACATTGCTAAGCTTGCGGCTATTGTCCATACCTCTCTTATGTTGGGATGGTTCCTGGATGGCAAAATCAAAGCTGCGGCTATCGCTGGGCACAGGATGGCAAAGAGCGGCGTCATTAGCTCCATTAGATGGTCACCCCCATTCTCAAATTAGATAATATATGATTGATCAAAGGCAATGGAATATCTGTGAGCCAGACGATGCCCATGATGATACAAAGAGCCGCGAGGATCAGTATAGGTGCAACCATGGAGAGCGGGATCGGTTTGCCCTTTTCTGTGCCCTCTACCGCATTCTCTGTCCCTTTGTGCTTCACAAAGTACATTTGATCAATCACCCTCCAGAAGTATACCAGATTTAGTAGGCCGCTTAGCAGCAATACGGCAACAAAGGGGTATTGGGCGGCATCCAGGGAGGCAACAATCAAGAATAATTTGGAGGCAAAGCCCGCAGTAAGCGGAATTCCTATCATGGAGAGTGCGGCAATCGTAAAGGCTGCACAGACATGCGGCATCTTTTTTCCCAGGCCCTCAAAGTCCCTTATGTCCCTCAGTCCCTCTTGCTGACTGATGGCGCCGGCGCACATGAATAGACAGCCTTTGCCTATGGCGTGATTCAGAATGTGAGCCACGGCACCAACCAGTCCCCAGGGCGAGAAGGGAGACAGTCCCACTCCTAAGAGTATGTAGCCCATTTGCGATACAGAGGAGTAGGCGAGCATCCTCTTCAGATTTCTCTGCTTTATGGCCCAGATTGAACCTGCCAGTATGGCAATTGCCGCAACCCAGCATATTAACAAATCAAGACCGATATAATGCCTTACGAAATCCAATGTGAAGACGGAGTAAAACATCCTTATGAGCATGTAAAACATAACTTTCACATGCACTGAGGCCATCATTGAGCTTATAGTGGAGGGTGCATAGGTATACACATCCGGCTGCCATAAATGAAGGGGGAATATGTATGCCTTTATCATAACTCCCACCACAATCATGGCAAAGCCCATTTGAACTGCTCTATTGTCATATACGAGGGGAAGCAAAAGCCTCATGTCAGCGAAATTAAGGGTTCCGGTGACGGAATAAATCCAACCGACGCCAAAGATGTATAGGACTGCACCGATGGAACCCATTATCACATAGTTATAAGCAGGTCTCAGTGCCCTTCCACCGGCTACAGCTATCAAGGCGTAGGCGGTCAGAGAGGCGATCTCCAGCCAGATGAACATGTTGAAAAGGTCACCAGTAACGGTTATTCCGTACATTCCGGCAGCCATGAGCTGGACAAGGGTATAGAATGTAGTGTGCTTCCTCTCTTCTATCTCATGCCTTACATTACCACGAGAATATATTAATCCTAATATAACTATTGATATAACTATGACCAGCAGGTAGGCATTCATGGCATCTACAACGTACTCAATCCCCCAGGGCGGCCTCCACCCACCCAGCCAGTAGCGGATTGGTCCCACCGTAAGGACGTGATTCAATATGAACAGGGACATGATGAGGAAGATGGAGTTCATGGCTAAAGACATGAAGAAGGGCAGCTTCCTGTTCATGTATCCAGCAAGCAGCATAGTATAGGCACAGAACAAAGCCAGTCCGACTATGAGCACGGGGAATTGTTCAACTGGATACATTTCTCACATCACCCCTTCCCTTTCAAATTCCTTCTCTTTTTCTATTATCTCGTCCTCTTCTATGGTCCCGTATTTCTGATAGATTCGTATTACAATGGCGAGAGCGACTGCGGTTGTCGCCGCGCTCACTACAATCCCCGTCAGCATCAGCACATTAAGCAGTGGATTCACATAGATGTATCCTTTCTCCGCTGCTTCCTCCCACAAAATAGCCGGAGTTCCCGTCTTCAGTCCCCAAGTGGTTAAAATATTTCTACCCACATCACCGAGGGATACATACCACAGGAACATAGCCGTCTGGAATATGCTTAAACCTATAATCTTTTTAAGCAAGTTTTCTTTTACGATCGTTGCAGTAAGGCCTACAATGATGATGGTCATAGCAATCCAGAAATTGTATTTCTCAAGGACGTGTTGTGTTAGCCATTCCATCATCCTTCATCACCTTCCATCTCATCATCCTCTTTCATAGCCAGGTCGAAATACTGAGAGACGAATGCGGCCATCACTGTCAATCCAATCCCCGCGGATATCATGTAGGCTATTAAAAACGACCTAGCACCTGCTACGCCTGTAAATTCCGTCACAGGCCAGAAGGCAGGCATATTAAGCCACTGAGCAGTAGCGAGGCTGAAAAGGATACACAACCAGCCAATACCGTTATACAGGAACAAGCCAAAGCTCAGGAAGAAGGCATTCACCGACTCCGGCACCTTTTCTCTGCCCTTATCCACGCCAAAGACTGTTATATAAAGGATAAATCCGGCTGCAAGTATTGTCCCACCTTGAAACCCTCCTCCCGTCCCTCCCGTTCCCATCATTACATACAAACCAAATAATAAGATAAGGGGGACTATCAGACTCGTCGTCACCTCAATTACGACGTCCCTTTTGTATGCTCTCCTCTCCTGGGTCATAGCCTCCCTCGCCTCCTCAGCAGCAGTATAACTCCAATAGCGCCGGTAAGAATGACGGTTTCCTCCCCCATTGTATCGTAACCTCTGTAATCAGCAAGCCCTGCGGTTACGGCGTTTATGGTGGCCGTCTCCTCTTCTGTCTTTTCATTGACCCTAACCGGCCAATTATATCTGTAGATGGTGAAAGTTTCATTGCCTTCTTTAACAAAATAATATCTCAGAGGTTCATTATAAAATATTTCGCCATTATGAATGAGGACCTCCCATCCCCCTTCTGAGCGCCGTCCACCCTCAAATGCTCCCTTTTCGCTCCACTCGATCCTGTAATTTCCCTCTTCCAGGGTTGGATAATTCTCCTCTTTATTAAATCCCATGTCTTCTATTTGTGTTTTAATTTTTGAAGGAAGAATACCAGCATCTAAATTTTCCGCAAGGCCATCGGCATCAACAGTGAAAAGCATCATATATTTATTTGCAGGAGAATTCTCATCGCCGAAAGCTGGCAGGTCTTCGACCACGTATATCGACAACGCGATTAAGAGGAGGGCGGTAATGAGGCCCGATATCGTAAGTGGTTTCATTGCCGGCAGTTTCATTTTTTCTCCCACCTCGGCACTCTCGATAAACAGGCCATCATTAGCGCAGTTGAGGCACCGGCTCCTACTGCCGCCTCGGTAAATGCTACATCGCATGAGCCCATCTGCAGCCAAACATTGGCCATAATAAAACTATAGGCGCCGGTGAGGACTATGGCAGCTAAAAGGTCCTTCACCCATAACGCTGCCACTGCAATAAAAAGAAGGAATAGCAGCAGTAATAAGTCAATGGGAAGTATCATCTTTTTTCGCCTCCTTTATTCCTCCATGAAGATATAACCCACTTTCTTTTGCATGGTCTGGTCCACGGTAAGAGCATCTGCGGGCTCTTTGGCAAGGGCATGCACTATGTATCTCCCTCTCTCAGGCTCAACATCTATGGTTACAGTTCCAGGAGTTAATGTAATTGAGTTAGCAAATGTGACCAGGGCGAAGTCGCTTCTCAGTGTTGTATCAAATTCTATGATTCTGGGATCTACCGGCAGAATGCCAAGGACACGTTTTGTCACATCAATAACAGCTAGATAGATTTGCCATAACTCCCATCCTAGGTATGGAATGAATCTTCGCATCTTCAAGAGCACATTCTCGCCTCGGCACGGCACAAAGACCTCATAGGTGAGCAATGAGACAATTAGTGCTGCTAAAATGCCTCTTGATGATACTTTGAAGAGATCGTAGGGCTCGAGAAGATAAACGGTCCAAGCTGATAGGAGCATCCAGAATGCGAACATAATGCAAAATGTCAGGACGATTGAGAACGTCCTGTTCTTTTTTTTCATAACTGTCATCTCCATCACATCCTCTTGTCGCCCTTCTTCCACACTGGTAAACCGGTAGCATATGCAGCTTTCATTAAGGCGTGCGTGCCTGTAGGGCCAACTAATAAGTAAAAAGCAGACACAAAGAATAGTTTAATAGTGATAAAGCTTAATCCTTCATATGTCATGCAGCCAACTATTATGAGGATCTGTCCGAGGGTATCGCACTTTCCCGTAGCATGCAATCTGGTATAAAAATCAGGAAATCTCAACAGCCCCACTGTTCCAATTATCATGAAGAAGGCTCCTGCCGCCAAGAATACGGTTGATATCACATCTATCGCGAGCATAGTTCTCCTCTTTCTGCATATTTGGCGATAATTATGGTTCCAATAAATGCAATTGCAGCATACATGAGTGCGATGTCAATGAATTCCGGTCTTTCGATGATGTAACCCACCACGATCAAGAGCACAATCGCCTTGGTGCCTATCACATTGGCAGCTACTATGCGGTTGAATGTCCCTGGTCCATAGATCGCCCGGTACGAGCACACTAAAATTGTGCATGCAATTATAATTCCAACTACGAGAAATGGAAGAATCATCACCAATAATGTTTATAATACTTATATATGCTAGTTTCGCTCGGGCAGCGCGCAATTTGTATATTCATTTGAAAGAACATATATAGCATACTTATTCATTTAATCAATTATAAGCATTATTTGTTATATTTTAAAGAATCAATTGAAACTCAGAGGTTTTAGTGTTACTATAATGAAATAAATCCTTATGTGGCCGATTTTTAGGAAGGTGGCTATTTCAGTCGTTAACACAATATGTTCAATTCATCATACAGTAATGAGTACAATATGTGTAAATAAAGTCTGGTTTCTTCTGCACAGATTTCTGGAATTATCGTATAACAATTAGTACAATATGGGTAAATAAAATCTGGTTTCTTCTGCACAGATTTCCGGAATATTTGGATAAAAAATTGAGAATAAAACAATCCGAGAACGATTGTCTCTTATTACATCAAAATTTAATGTTTTTGGGTTCAGGGACGAATTATAGGCTATACAAATTAAAATCTAGCTCTTAGCTGATGTTTTTTACATAGATCCTGTGGCCCAAGAAAGGAAGAAAAATCATAATTAATATTTATAATAAATATCTATGAGATATTTACATCTAGTGCAAGATGTTCTGTATGTCTATTTAAAATTATATATACATTTTATATCACTTCGCAATTGCTAATAATCATTAGTGTTATTATTTAGATATAAAATTGAATATCAAAGGTTTTCAATTTCACCTATGACCTGGAGCCCACTATGGTCGAATTTAACGAAGTATAGGCTATTTATTCATTAACGCAATAAATTCAACTCATCATACAATAATGAGAAAAAAGCGAGTTGACGGAATTATTCACTTTTCGGCAGAAATTTTGTCAATTGGCACATCTGAGGCCTTCAAGTGGTTAAAATATAGAAATCGCGCGCTTTAAAATATGCAATCTGTCCAAGAATGGATTGTATCCCATAGATCACTAGATCTCTATTTCTTGATGCATTTTACATAGATCCTGTAGCCCAGGAGATTGAGCCCCTTATGTCCCGGCAGCACCTTGCGCTCCAGAAAGCGGGAGAGCCTCTCCTGAAAATAGCCAGGATCAATAATCGACCGCCAGCGGCTCAGGAAGAGGTAGCCCTGGCAGGGCTTGAAGTCAAAGCCGCGGTAAGCAAGGATGGCAAAGCCTGCCTCCTCCAGCTCTCTTTGAAACTCCTCAGGCGAGACGTATTCGGGCGGGTTTATCGGTTCCCGGAAGAGATGCTTCCTGATCAGGGTGTAGTGCGAGATGCGGGAAAAGAAGTCCACCACCAGGACACCTTCCGGTTTTAAAACGCGATAAAATTCCTGCAAGGCTCTTGCTGCCGCCTGAGCGTTGGGCAGGCAGGTCAAAACGCCGCTGCTTACCACCCGGTCAAAGGACTGGTCCCGGAAGGGAAGGCTGGTCACAGAGCCCTGCAAAAATCCGGTCCGATCTTCATCATTCGCCCGAAGAGCCGCCCGGCCCAGCATATTGCCTGAGAAATCCATGCCGATGACCTGCAATGGCACCTTTTCCGCTAATGCTATCCCTTTTTCATTTTTTGGATTTTCATTTTTCAGGGCTCGCAGGAGCAGGTTTCCGTTTCCGCATCCCGCATCCAAAACCCGGCCCTGCGCCCCGGAAAAGCAGAACCTGGCTGCTTCATCTTCGAAATCGCCCATCATCTTCAATATGAAATCAGGCGTGTCGTCGGGCAGATCGCGTGCCAGCTTGAGGTCTATATCATCTCCGCACCTCTTCTGGCCCTCCCAGAAATCCAGCTCCTCCTTTTGAAGGTTCTCTGTGCTTGAGAAATTCAGCTCTGCCACTTGTGGTATCCCCCATTTAGCCGACGTGATGGTGTGCAGCAAAACAATAAAAATAAAAATGCAATCCGGACAATTGCCCGGATCTTATGCATTTGCAGGCGCAGTTACAGGCAGGGTTTGAGTGACCTGCTGAGCCTGAGCAGTCTGCGGGGCAGGAGCTGCGGAGACTTGCGGTGACAACAGGCTGCCAAAGGCCACACCCGGCTGGGTTATTCCCGGTGCTGTGAAGATATACTCTCCATCCATGGAGCCCGGCTTAATTGTAAGGCTGAAGCGATACATGTTCTGACTGCCGGCCGGGATCACAAACAGTGCCAGCCGATCGCCCAATACGCTGCCACCCGCGGTGACGGCAGTGACAACTCCATTATCGGCCAGCTCTCCAGATCCAAACACAGCATCAGCAGTCTGATAAAGGTCAATCTTGAGATAGCTCTTATCAACGTCGTTCAGGGTAAAGGCCCAGCTTCCTGCTGCCGGAGCGACACCCAATCCTCTGATGATGGTTACTGGTGTCCTTACACCTTTGCCAGGAACGTGGGGGCTCATGCCTGTATCCTTCCTTATGATAAATAGGCTCTCGTTTCGAAAAGACAGAGCCGCATCTTTCGGGTCATCATAGAAGCCCTCGCGAACTTCCTGGTAAATTTGGCTGCCGGACATGTCCTCTCCTGGAAACTCCGGCTCAACGACCGCGTTCTTTGGACCCTGAGCGAAGGCAGTCATGCAAAGACATGCCACAAAGGCCAAAGCTATTACCACACATTTAAATCCCATTCTCCTAATACCTCCGCACTCTAAAGCCACTGCCGAGATCTTAAAGTTAACCCCTCCTTTCCAGAATATACTGATGTCTCAGATTATCTCGTATTCAGCAGGCAGCTTCATCAGAGGATTTTTATCGATATCGGTTCCTATGTTATGATGCAGGTCGCTAATGCCGTCACTAATTCAAGAAGACACAAAAGGCAGATCAATGGGATCATGCCGTCGTATCTTCCTTGATTTGCCTCAAGTCCGCTTTCAGGTTGTCTGACATCTTGGCCCCATCCAGCTTGGCATCAGAAAGCGAATAGAGGGTGAACTGGTCATACTTAATGCGCTCCAGGTTGGCACCGGTAAGATCTGCTCCCGTCATCTCCACCCTGTCCAAGGTTGCATCCCTCAAATCAGCCCCGCTCATTTTGGCCTTGGCCAGATACACCAGAATCATGCTCGAGCCCCTAAGTGAAGAGTCAGTTAAATCTACGCCTCTCAGATCCATCTCGGATAACCTGACACGATCAAGCATTACTTTGCGAAGGATGGCCCCTGAAAGCCTCGCCGAGTTCATGTCAGCATCGGAAAGATCAGCTCCCGTGAGGTTAGCATGGGTCAGGTCGGCATAAGACATCTTGGCGGAATTCAGGCTCGCCCCCATGAGTTTTGCCTCTGTCAAATCGGCATAAGAGAGACTGGTCGATTTTAAGTTGGCCTCTGTTAAGTTTGCACCCATGAGATACGCTCTGGTAAAATCAGCACCACTCAGGTCAGCGCCATGCAGGTTGGTATTGTATAGCTCTGCCCGGGAAAATTGACCTCTCGAAAGATAACTTTCGCTGAGGTCCGCCCAGCTCACATGAGCTCCAATCAGATTTGCGCCGATCAGGTAAATCCCCTTGAGATTAGCGCCGGTAAGGTCAGTTCGAAAGAGCCTGGCATCGGTTAAATCGGCATCGGAAAGATTGGCATCGGAAAGATCGGCTTCGGTGAGATCTGTCTTCACCAAGATGGCATTGTTAAGATTAGCATTGGGCATTTGAGAATCGGCTAAGATGGCCTGGGAAAGATCCGATCCGCTCAGGTCCGCACCACTAAGAACAGCTCCGGTTAAATCAGTCTTTACCATCTCTGTTCCTTGAAGCTGGGAATTTAAAAGCCATCCAGAGCGCATAAAAGCGCCACTAAGATTGGAACCGGAGAGATTTGAGCCAGATAGGTTCGATTGGTTGAGGTGCATGCCGCTCAGATTCATATTGCTCAGGTCCATATCTGCCAGGTCGGCACGATCCGCCATCTTGCTGCTGAGATCCTGCGGCTGTGCCGCGGCGATGCAACATGCTGCCATCAATATGCCGAGCATCAATGTGCCAAATGCAAGCGGCATCAAAGATTCAGTTTTCATAGATCTCCTAGGTTAGTATCCCTTTTCTAATGACATTTCAAGTTTCTGGTGATACTCGCGAGCTGTTTAGCTACGAATGAAGAGTTTCACTCATGAAAGCCCCCTCAGATCTGCCCAAGACAGATCGGCTCCTGTCAGGTCTAGGTTGGGAATCTTTGCTCCCTTGAGAGAAACAAATGAGTGATTAGACTCCGTCAAATCTGCATAAGCCTGGTCTGCATCATCTAAATCTACTGATTTCATATTCGCACCAGTAAGATCGGCATCGTTAAGAATGACACCATCCATGATCGCACCCTCCAAATTCGCAAGAGCCAATTAAGCCAGCCTCCATTTGGGATTGACCGCATCAAGGTATTGAAATTCAGTAAAGCTGTAGGGTGCAGAATAATACTCTGGATCCTTCATAACCCCATAATAGCTATCAACCGCGAGCCAGGCATCGGGATGGTCTTTGTCCTCCACAGCTACCCAGATATGGCCCTGGGAGTCAAACCCGCTGGGATTATACAGGAATTTCACTTTATATCCAAAATCGCGATAAGTGCTATCCAGCTTTTGAGAACCGTCATAGCACATCCCCAGAGGCGTTACGGGAAACATGACGTATCTACTGATCGTCTTCACAAATTCGGCGTTGTCGGTTAGGGCGTAAGTTGCATTGATCTGGATGGCATCGCCTGGTATCACCTGCACCGGTCCGGCCTTGGCGGTGGGGGGAGTCATCCAGAGATCTGCAAGTCTTGGTGAAGCTCCGTTGGGCGTGAGATAGACCTCTTTGCCGGCTTTTAGCTTTACGACGACGGAGGATTGATCAGGTGCCGGTTGTGCATTAAACCCATGCGTTGCGAGAAAGAATGCTAAATCCTTCATAGTGATGCCTATATCCTCATAGCTGGATAGGAGCAGCCACAGATCATTTTCCTCAGATGCCTGGCAGGCTGAGGGACACAGAATCAGGAGCATTGATATCAGAATGATGGTTCTTCTCAACTCTACCTCGAATGACATATATCCAAATGGCACCTTATTTGTTCCGTATTTAAGTTAAGGATCATATCTATATAGATTTATTGTTTTTTTCATTCATTATGCTAAAGAGGAAAAGAAGGTTCACGTGAGATAGAAACCAAGATCTAAAGTAGGATTGCAGCTTATATGGGCTGCCAGTCTTTAGCTATTTATTTAAGCAAAGAAACCGCTGTGGTCGCAAATCAGCTGCAAAACCACTGCAAACTTGTAGCCAAAGCTATAGTGCCAAATGAAAAATAAAAACTTGCCGATCAGCTCCTTTAGACGTTGAACAAGCTAGTCAAGAAGGCGAGAGGCACTAAGAATAGTATTACGAATCCAATAACCATCAAACCGATTGCCAGCCCATTTCCACCTGCCATAAAGATCCTCCTACTGCATATTCTTTGGCTACTGCTTGGAAGAGGTAATATTAATTACTGTCGGAACCCCTGGGCAAAGGCCAATACATTTAACTATCAATACCGGCAAGATTTATACCGTGCGATCTATCCAAAAGAGCCAAAGCAAGGCACAAGGGGCGAAGCTGGAGAAGCGAAAGGCAATCGGTGCAAGATTTGTGCTCTTGCGGCCGGCGGGCTACCCCCTGAAGAGCATATTTCAGGAGCATCCTGTTGTCTCTGACCCCAAGCTATTCGAGCTTTATGCCCAGGAACAGTGGTACGGAGAGAAATTGCTCCCTGGTAGCTATCTATTCGATAGCAGGCTTTATCCGGACTTTGCCTTCCAGGTGGTCAAAGTTTACCCCAGATATTCGGTGATGGGCTCACAGACCACCATCAAGGTAGAGCAAAAGGCTGAGCCCAAGAATAAGGTAGTCTACGATGTCAGCTTTGATGATGTCATCGGCCAGGAGACGGCTAAGCGCAAGGTCAAGATAGTAGAAAAATTCCTGGCTGATCCGGAGAAATTCGGGCGGTGGGCTCCGCGCAACATTCTATTTTACGGAGTCTCAGGCACAGGAAAGACCATGATCGCTAAAGCGCTCTCCGCCAAGACTGGGGTGCCTATGCTGGCAGTAAAGTCCACCAGCCTGATCGGAGAGTTCGTGGGCGAGGGGGCCCGGCAGATTCACAGCCTTTATGAAAAAGCCGCGGAGAATGCACCCTGCATCATATTCATCGATGAGCTGGATGCCATCGCACTCGACCGAAGGTATCAGGATCTAAGAGGCGATGTCTCGGAGATCGTGAACTCTCTCCTAACAGAGATGGATGGAATCTCCAACCGAACGGGGGTTTGCACTATCGCGGCCACCAACCAGATAGAGGTTCTGGATGCATCGGTGCGCTCGCGCTTCGAGGAGGAGATCGAGTTCAAACTGCCAAGCCTTGAGGAGCGCTTGCGCCTATTGGAGAAGAATGCCGCCACCTTACCTCTCGCGATGGAGAACGTGAATCTGAGTGAGATTGCCCGCCAAACAGAGGGCTTTTCAGGACGGGATCTGGTAGAGAAGGTGCTTAAGGCAGCGCTTCACCATGCTATCATGGAGGAGTGCAACATCACACAAAGGCATCTGGAAGAGACCATTCCCAAGGCCAGAAAGGAGTACCGGCAGCCTCCCAGAGAGATGTTCTCCTAAATTACTGAAAGGACCCATCATGTGGCAGGATATTTTGAACAAGTTTAAGAGGTTCCCGGCTCAGGAGAAGGTCATCCGTCTCATCCTGCAAAGGGGCTTTCAGATCAACGATGCCTCTCGCGTTGTATCGGGCCATATAGAGATTCCTCATGCCCAGATCGCCAAGGAGCTGGATGTGGACCGCCGGGTGGTGGACACCACCGCCCAGGCTATTCGCGAGGATGAGGATTTATGGAAGATCTTCAAGAATGTGCGCTCCATGACCTTCTTAGGAGATGTAGCGCCTATTTTGGGCCTGGGCGTGATAGAAATTACGCCGGTCAATGCCGCCAAGACCGGCCTTCTGGGAGATGTGGCCAGTGCCGTGGCCAAAAACGGCCTTTCCATCCGCCAGGCCGTATCCGACGATCCTTATTTTGTAGAAAGTCCCAAGCTCACCCTCATCACAGAAGGCAAAATTCCGGGAGACCTGGTGCGCCTGCTCATGGATATTGAGGGCGTGAAGAGGGTAACGGTATATTAGCGAGCCAATGGGGCAGGTAGATCAGGCCAGGTTCCTGACCGTGTCGGAGGAGATCGCCAATCGAGCGAGAAAAGCGATTGCATGAGCCGTATTTTGATAACCTTTATGTATTTCCTACCTCAAATAGAAAACGTTTTGGGCCATCACTTCATTTTGAAAAGAGGAGACTACAGTCTCCTATAATTAAGATACATGTCGCTATTTGATCAAGTTAGCGTGATTTTGGTGGCACAAATCTCACCAGAAGAAAAAGCTTGGCTGAGTAAAGTTGTTGCCTGGGAGCTGTCAGGCCCCAGCCACTTTATAAATACAAGAATCCAACAAAATGGGTGAACGAATGCGGGTCTATCTTGATGAATCTGGCAGTATAGTTAATGGCTTAGTGGCCAATGCCTCAGAATCAGTTCCCTATTTTGTGCTGGCTGCATTGGTTCTAAGAGAAGACCTTCCCATAAAGAGATGCATAAAGGACATCAGGAAGAAGAAGATCAAAAAGAGGTATAAGAAGACCTCCGAGCTGAAATTCAATGACTCTGATGATCCGATCAAGATGAGAATCCTTGAATGCATAGGAAGGACAAATAACGATATTGTCTATGCACTTCTACGAAACTCAGACATCCAGCATGAGGTGGAGCCACAGCTCATCTATAATGAGGTCTGCAAACAACTAACGTACAAAATCATCAATAACTATGGCATGTCTGTCCGGTGGAAGTCATCATGGATAAGTCCCTTTATGGGATACAGAGGGCAAAGTTTGATGCTCACATGACTGATAGATCCGGGATGGTAGTGCCCGCCACTCTGGGAGATATCAAAGTTGCCCATGTGGACTCCAAAGCCTGCCCTTGCATCCAGGCTGTGGACTTCATTGCAGGTGCCATAAATCGTAGGTATAGGGATGGTGATGATCGCTATTACCAGAAGATCCAGCATAAAATCGCCACAAAATTAGATTTTGAAGTTGATAAAAGTGAGTTGTAGTGAACCCCTCCATACTTCGTCACGTCCACCAATGGGTGGCATCATCCTTTTCAGGAGGGTCTTACAACACTACTACAATTAATAGTCCCATCTAGTTATATAAATCCTACTACCTACTACTCACTATAAAAACCATCTTGGCATGGTCGTTGACGCTTACACTATCTTGATTTAGAAGCCTTCGGTTTAGGTGTCAAAGCTATCTTATGAGTCTTTCCAGCAGCTCGCAGGCCTTGCACAGCTCCTTGACGCAGGGCTCGGCGCACTCCCTGCAGGCGGCGAGATCCATCTGGGCATAGCTGCCTTTCGCTCTATCTGCAATCTTCTCAAATCCCTGCACAGTCGATTGTTTGGTTCCCGGAAACTCTCTCTCCAGGCAGTTCATCATATCCCTCACATCCGCCCGCAGGGAGAGATTGGCATAGGGGCACTCCCGGGATTCCGAGAAGACTTCGTTTACCATGCAGTAGAGGGCGATCTCCTTTTCCGGCATCTCCCGAAGGGGCTTGATGCGGGGCACCAGGCCCCTCTGGGCTCGCCAGGGCCGGAAGCGCATCAGCCTCTCATAGTCGCCCTTCAGATAGTTCATCATAATGGTCTGCGCTTCATCGTCCAGGTTGTGTCCGGTGGCGACTTTATCTGCCCCCAGGCGCTTGGCAGCTTTGTTTAGAGCGTTCTTGCGAAAGACTCCGCAATATGTGCAGGGCGCGACCTTTTTTCCCTGCACCATTTCGTCCAGGTCGCAGCCGTACTCCTCCCGGAAGGATACGATATGCTGCTCGACTGCGAGCTTCTTGGCAATGGCTCTCGCCGCCTTTACGGTGTCGTCCCTGTAGCCGGCGATGCCCTCGTCCACGGTGACGGCCACAAGTTCGACATCCCTTTTCGCCAGGATCCGCCGCAGGCAAAAGAGCAGAGCGGTGCTGTCCTTGCCCCCGCTCACGGCCACAGCGATGCGCTCGCCGTCCTTGACCATGTCGTTTCTCTGCACCGTTTCTGCCACTCTTCTCTCAAAATCCTGGATGAAGTGGTCCTGGCAGAGGTGCTGCCCGGAATAACGCTGGGAGATTATAGCCCTCTCACCGCAATTGGAGCAGATCATTCCTGCACCCGCATATGCGAGGAAATTCTTTTCGGGTTGGTAATGGAATAATCGAGTCCTCTGTGAGTCCTCCGTGCGCTCTGTGTCTCTGTGGTGGTAGTCCGTGACCATTTGGTTATAACCAGTGGCTGACGACTATTCCACCACAAATGAAGGCCGCCTTCAGTCAATCGCAATTCTCTCCCGGTTGGTGTAAACGGAAAGCCTCTTTCCCCGCAGAAAACCGACTATGCACAGGCCCGTCCTCTCGGCAATGGAGATCGCCAGGCTAGTAGTGGCCCCGCGCGAGACGATGATGGGAATGCCGGCCACAGAGCACTTCAATGCCATGTCCGAGGAGACCCGGCCCGTGCAGGCCACAAAGGTTCGGCGAAAGTCGAAATCCTGCTTCTGGATAAGCGCATAGCCAATGGCCTTGTCCAGGGCATTGTGCCGGCCGATGTCCTCTATGATGCAGATCGGTTCCCTTTCGCCGAAGAGGCCCACGGAATGCACTCCACCCGTAGCTATGTGTATCTCCGACTGGGAGATGGCCCCCATGGCATCCTGAGCCTGCAGTTTTCCGATTCTCAGATCCGATTTTATTTCGGGAAGCTTGGACTCATCCAGAAAAGAGGCAATTCCGCCGCAGCCGCTCACAATCGGCCGCCTGGGGACTATGGCCCGCATGGGATGCTCGACTATAACGCGAGCCACGTTGCCCTCGATCTCCTGAGACTCGATCTCCTGCGGTCTGCAAATAATCCTCTCGGAAAAAAGGTGGCCGGTGACAAACTCCTTTCTCATCTGAGGACTGGTCATGGCTGTAACGAAATGCCGGCCGTTGATGAAGATGGAGAGTGGTACCTCTTCCACCACCTGGCAAGTCGCTTCCATGCTACTAGCGCCGTCCAGCCTCAGACATTTGCATTCCTTGATCATAGCTAGGCCATCCTAGAAATCTGCTCCAGCGTCGCCAGGAGCTTTTCAATCTCATCCTCGGTGTTATAAAGATAAAGCGAGGCGCGCACAGTGCCGTATTTCAGCCCAAGATGCTTCATTAAGGGAATGCAGCAGTGATGACCAGAGCGAACCGATATGCTCGAGGCCTGGTCGAGCATGAGAGCCACCTCGTGAGGCAGCAGGCCCTCCACCGCAAAGGAGACCACGCCGCCTCGCGCCGGTGCGCCGGGGCTCAAGCCATACACCTCTACGCCTTCTATCTCTTGCAGGCCCTCCAGCAGCTTTGCCGTAAGCCTTTGCTCGTGATGGTGGATTGCCTCGACACCCACGCGAGTGAGATAATCAACTGCAGTGCCAAGCCCAATGCCGGCCGAGATGTCGGGCGTGCCTGCTTCAAAGCCTTCATAGCCCTTCTTGATCTCATACCAGTTTTCGCCGACATCCTGCACCATGCCCCCGCCAACCAGGAGCGGTTCGACCTCCCCTTCCGTCTTGATCCAGAGGACGCCTGTTCCCATGGGTGCAAGCATCTTGTGCCCGGAAAAGCAGAGAAAATCGCAATCTATATCCTCCACGTCTACGGGCATGTGGGGCACGGACTGGGCTGCGTCCACCAGCAGGGCACAGCCCCGCTCCCTGCAGATTTTGCTGATCTCCTTGACGGGAAGGACCGTCCCTAAAGCGTTGGAGAGCTGGCTTACTGCCACCAGCCGGGTGCCTTTGGTAATTGCCTTTTCATAGTCTGCCAGATCAATCATTCCCGTTTTGTCCGGCTTTATGACCTGTAGCTCTACGCCTTTCTCTTTAAGCCTCATCCAGGGCAAAAGATTGGAGTGGTGCTCCAGAAGGGTGGTGACGATGCGCTCCCCCTTCTTCCACTTCAGGCCGTGTGCGACGATGTTGATGGACTCGGTGGTATTCCTGGTGAAGACCGTCAAGCCTTGCAGCCCCGCCCCGCCGATGAAGTCGGCGGCCTTGCGGTGAGCATCCCGGTAGCGCTGATCGGCAAGCTGCGCCATCCGGTAAACGCCGCGTCCCACATTGGCCTTGTAGCTATGGTAGTAATCCAGGACCGCCTCCAAAACAGGCTCCGGAGTCAGGCTGGTGGAGGCGCTGTCCAGGTAGATTACATCCTTCAGGATGGGAAAATCCTTTCTTATTTCCTGGACATCCATAAGACCTCTTTCAAGGAACCCTCGTTCATGCTTCCGCTGCGAAAGCCCTGCAGATCCAGAGCGACATAGTCAAATCCGATTGCTTTGAGCATCTTAGCTATCTCATCGCTGCCATCAGTCGCCTTTGCCATATCCTGCTTTAAAAGCTCAATTCGGGCCATGCGGCCATGGACCCGCACCCGAAGCTGCAAAAAGCCCAGGCTTTTCAGGTATTCCTCCGCCTCTTCCACCATCCTCAATCTCTCCTGGGTGATCGGCTCACCATAGGCTATTCGAGAGGCCAGGCAGGCCGAGGAAGGCTTGTTCCAGACGGACAGGTCCAGACTTTTTGCCAGGACGCGAATATCCTCCTTGGTTATTGCCGCATCTACAAAAGGATGCCAGATTCCTTCTTCATCGCAAGCGGCAATTCCTGGTCGATAGTCCCCGTAATCGGAGAGGTTGACCCCATCGGCGATACAGCTTATGTCTTCCTCCTCCGCGATGCTTTTTAAAACCGCTACGGACTTTTTCTTGCAGATGTAGCAGCGTGTGACTGGATTTTGCATAAACTGCTCTTCCATCTGTATGGAGAATTCTGCGACACGATAATTCAGCTCCAGGGATTGTGCCAGCTCTCTTGCATTCTCAAGCTCACATCGAGGCATGGTCTCGCTGTCCAGGATGACGGCCAGTGCTCTGTCTCCCAGGACGTCGTTCGCCACACTGGCCAGAAGGCTGCTGTCCACGCCTCCTGAGTAGGCCACGAGAAGCTTTCCCTCCTCTGCAATTCTTGTTTTAAGGTCTTCTAGCTTATCGGCCCGATTCATCCCTAGATACCTGCTAGAATTGATGCCCCGTTGAGCTGCTGATCCACGCGAGTCAAAGTCCCTTGCATTTGGTGGAAATGCAAGCAGCTTCGTCGTCCTGTAGCATGCGGCAGATCCCGCAGATCCTCGGCACGAGTTCACTGCCTTTTACTCTTTCCTCGATCAGGTCGTCGGCGAGCATTCCTATCGACTGCCGGATGTCCTCTCGAAATTCGATATTGTAGCCTCTCTTCTTGGATACGTACTGGGACACTGCCGGGGGCGTGATGCCCAGCATCTTGGAGACCTCTTTTTGAGATATTCCTCTCTTGACCAGCTCTTCGGCGATCGCCGCCCTGATGCTGGGCAGTATATCCCATACAATCTGTTCACATGGCGACTTCATTTGCATTGGACCCTCAAATTGGCGATCATTCTTCACACATCACAATCGTTAATTAAATACTATACGCATATAAATCTTGCCACAATCATATGAATTTAATCCTTTGGAATTCGATTCAATATCCTGGGAAGATTGCGGCGCAAGATATATAATTATTTAAAAAATAATTTAAGATCTGTGCATGCCCAGATCTGACCGATTCCTGCGGCAGATGCTCCAATGGAAGGATATGCAGCAACAAGAGATGCATTTGTCCTGATGGTACACTTCCGCATTGAAAGACCTCACATTCCTCACGGAACGAAGGAATGTCATTCAGGTTACCGTTTTCTACAAAATCCCACCTTCCAAAAGGCAAATAAACTTGCACGCACTCGTCCTCGTCATGTCCCGCTTTCTCATGGTCCTTGGCACCACCTCCCACTCCGGCAAGAGCACTCTTGTTGCCGCCCTCTGCCGCCTCCTCTCCGATCGCGGCTTTAAGGTCGCGCCTTTCAAGTCCCAGAACATGAGCCTCAACTCCTGGGTCACCCAGAACGGCTCGGAGATCGGCATCGCTCAGGCAGTACAGGCCTGGGCGGCCCGGGTGGAGCCCACCGAATTCATGAACCCCATCCTCCTCAAGCCCAAGGGCGACCGCACCTCTCAGGTCATCGTCCTGGGCAGGCCCGTGGCTGATAAATCGGCTGAGGAATACTATCGCGAGATCGAAGGGCTCAAAGAGGTTGTGGACCGATCGATCCAAGAGCTGGAGAAGGACTACGACTACATAGTAGTAGAAGGCGCGGGCGGAGCGGCAGAGATCAACCTCTTCGATCGGGATCTCGCCAATATCTACGTGGCCCGCTACCTGCAAGCCCCCATAATTCTGGTCGGGGATATCGAGCGAGGGGGAGTCTTCGCCAGCCTTTTCGGCACGGTGCAGCTTTTGCCAGATGACATCCGGCCACGGGTTATGGGCCTGGTTATCAACAAATTCCGGGGCGATCCTGCTATCTTAGGCTCTGGCCTGAAGACGCTGGAGGAGCTCACCGGCGTGCCCGTGCTGGGCGTTCTGCCCTACCTGGATCTGGACATACCATCCGAGGACTCCGTCTCTTTGGGCGACAAGAAGGCCCGCCCTGCGGCAGATGCTGTCGAGATTGCCGTGATCAGGCTGCCGCGCATCAGCAATTTCACCGACTTCGAGCCCTTGGAACGGCTGGCGCGTGTTCGGTACGTGAACCTATCCGAGCCCCTGGGCCGTCCGGACGCGGTAATCATTCCCGGCACCAAGAACACTGTCTCCGACCTCTTGGAGATGCAGGAAAAGGGCATGGCCGATCAGATAAAATCCTTGCCGGACACTCCGGTGCTGGGCATCTGCGGAGGCTACCAGATGCTGGGCCGGGAGATCATCGACTGCGGCATTGAGGACACCGTGGGAACGGTGAGCGGCCTGGGTCTGCTGGACGCTGTGACCCGCTTTGACCTTTATGAGAAGAGGACGGTGCAGGTGAAAAAGTCGGTCACGGGCGGCGGCCCCATCCTGGAGCTGATCCGCGGCCAAATTGTCACAGGCTACGAGATTCACATGGGTGTGACCAGCTCCAAAGGCCAAGCAGCCTTTGGAGACGACGGCGCTGTATCGGAGAGCGGAATTGTGATTGGCACCTATCTGCATGGCCTTTTCGAGAACGAGAACTTTTGCAATGCTTTTCTCGATTTCCTCCGGCGCCGCAAAAATCCCGCGATAGAAAAGAGCTGTGTTTCCCCTAAGGCAGCTAAGGGAGAGGGCTTTGCTGAGCTGGCCGCGGCTGTAGAGTCAAACTTAGATATGGAGAAGATCTGGCGGATGATTGACCTGGATCTGCCCTCTAAGCCGTAAGAGATCTTCTTTTTCATCTGTCCCTCCGCTCGCCAATATCTTTTATTAGCTTGCGGTGTTCTTCCTAAGCCTGATGAAACTGGGCGTGCTCTTCTCCGGGGGCAAGGACTCTATTTTTGCCTGCCGCCGGGCTATGGAAAAGAACCAGGTAGCTTGCTTGATTACTCTGGTCTCAGAGAACCCGGACAGCTACATGTTCCACACGCCCAACATTCGCCGCACAGGCCTGCAAGCGGAGGCCATTGGCATACCCTTGCTCACCTGGCCCACGCACGGCGTCAAAGAGGAGGAGCTTGAGGACTTGTCGGCTGCAGTAGCTGCCGCCCGCAAGAGATACGCCGTCCAGGGGATAGTCACCGGAGCCATCGAGTCCATCTACCAGGCGGCGCGAGTACAGAGGATCTGTCGCGACCAGGATCTCTGGTGCTTTAATCCCCTCTGGCAGACAAATCAGATCGATTACCTCCGGAGGCTTTTAAAGGAAGACTTTTCGATCATCATATCCGGGGTCTATGCTTATCCCTTCGATGCTTCCTGGCTGGGTGCGCGATTGACGGAGGAGCGCATCCAAATGCTGGAGCGGCTCCAGAAGAAATACAAGATAAATCCCTCCGGCGAAGGCGGGGAGCTGGAGACCTTCGTCCTGGATGGCCCATTCTTCCAGAAGAGAATCGAGATCATGAAGGCATCCCAGAGCTATGCCAACTATCGGGGGCAGTTTGTCATAGAAGATATGCAACTGGTGGAGAAACCTGTGAAGGGAATGAGTCCGGAAATCGAAGAGAAAATTCCGGATAACGAAGGACAAATTTCCAAGGAAATGATGCAGAGGAAAGGCCGCATCCTCCTGGTTGACCTGTGCTTCGAAAAAGATTCCTTATCCCAATATGAATTTGTCCATCCCATTAGAGATACGCTGCAAAAAGCGGACTTTCTCTGCAACATTTTGCATTATACTGAGGTCAAGTCGCAGGCTCTTGCCAACCACGATAAAATCATCCTCTGCGGAACAGCCCTGGAGGACAATGTTTATGCCGATCATTTGCAGCTCTTCTCCTGGATAAAGGATTTGAAAAAGCCCATTTTGGGCATCTGCGCCGGCATGCAGATTATTGGTGCCGTCTATGGAGGATCGATAGTACCTCATCAGTCTATAGGCCTGGAAGAGATAGAGATCGTCCGGGCGTCACCGCTGCTGGGCGAGCCGCGGCAGATAGAAGGCTATCACCTTCATAACTATGCAGTGACATTGCCGAAGGGATTCATGCTCCTCGCGGGAAAAACGGATTCCTTCGAGGCTTTCCAACACCACTCCCACCCCACCTACGGCATTATATTCCATCCTGAAGTGCGAAACCAATGGATATTGGAGCGTTTTGCCAATCTCTAGAAATTGCCGGAAACCCCTTTCCTTCGAAACCGATTTATGTAATGAATCATCACTATTAGCGCGCTATGCAAGACTACTCCCTCAATCAGTTCTTGGCCCTGGCCAAGACACCACCCCTGGACATCGAGATCTGCGATGTAACTCTTCGCGATGGTGAGCAGATGCCGGGAGTTGTCTTTCGCGCCGATGAAAAACTTGATATCGCTCTGCGGCTGGATGAGATCGGCGTCGAGGTTATAGAAGCTGGTTTTCCTGTTGTATCCGCGGCAGAGATGAATGCCGTAAAAGAGGTCTGCAACCTGGGACTTGATGCCAAGATCTCAGCACTCTGCCGATCCGTCAAAAAAGATGTCGACGCGGCCATTGAATGCGGCGCCGACATGGTCAGCGTCTTCATCGCTACCTCTGATCTTCATCTCAAGTACAAACTGCACATGAGCTGTCCTGAAGCGATTTCATGCGCACTGCAGACCGTGGAGTACGCCAAGGATCATGGCCTGATTGTACGCTTCTCTGCGGAGGATGCCACGCGAACCGATTTTGAGATTTTAAAGAAGCTTTATAAGAAGGCCGAGGAGTACCATGCCGACTACATCAGCGTTGCCGATACAGTGGGGATCATGAATCCGCGCACGACGTATTACATGATAAGCGAGCTGAAAAAGGTTGTCAAGATCCCTATCTGCATGCACTGCCACGACGATCTGGGAATGGCCCTGGCCAATACCCTGGCCGGAGCGGAAGCTGGGGCAAAGCAGTTGCACACTACGGTAAACGGCATTGGTGAACGGAGCGGCAACACGTCTTTAGAAGAGCTGCTGGTAACTTTGCGGCTGCATTACGACCTGGGAGGTTACGATCTCACCAAGGTAAAAGACCTCTCCAAGCTTGTAGAGACCTATTCGGGAGTTCCCGTGGCCAGGAATAAGGCCGTAGTGGGCACGAATGCCTTTGCCCATGAGTCGGGAATTCATGTGGCGGCCGTGCTGGAAGAGCCCAGAACCTATGAACTCTACTCTCCGGAAATGGTGGGCGCAGCCCGGCACATCATCATCGGCAAGCACACCGGAGCCAAGGCGCTCAAATACATCACCCAGAGAATGGGCTACTACTTAAAAGACAAGGAGCTGGGGGACCTCTCGGAACGGGTGAAGATGTGCAGCGAGTTCAAGCATCCCATAAACTGCGAGGAGCTGCGCAAGTTGATATTGAACATGGAGAATATCGAGGTTATTTATCCGGGGCCGTAAGCGTGGGGATGCTCTAAATCTAATCTGCTGCAGCCAAAAGGATTTATGCGTGTTTTCTCTTTAGTTTCAATCAATGGCATCTAGGTCTTTCTTGAGCAAGCCAGCATTGCCAGCAATGGTGACACCATGAGCCAACGGCAGCTTCTGGCGAAACGAATTGGTTTGGTGGCCATCACCAACCTGCTCGTGGAGCTCAACTCTCTTATCATGCTCCCCCTGCTCACCAAGAACCTGCCCGCTTCAGAATATGGCGTATGGGTTCAGATATCAGTGACCATAGGTCTGGTCCCGGCCATAGCTCTCCTTGGATTGCCCTACTCAATGGCAAGGTTCCTACCGTCTGCCAGGGGGAAAGAAAATATTCGGGAGATATTTTATTCTATGGCTGCGATAATCACACTGGCCGGTCTGGCGGCATCAGTTGTGATTTACCTCCTGGCAGAACCGATTGCATCAGCTCTTTTCGATGGACGCCTGATAATTGTGCAGTATCTCTCCCTACTGGTCTTACTGGAATGCTTGATCAGCATACCATTCGGCTATTTCAGGGGAATTCAGCAGATCAAGAAATACTCTGCATTCAATTTTTCCAAGGTATTCTTCAGCCTGCTCCTGGTAATCTATTTTGTGCTCTCTGATAAGGGAATCGAGGGCGCTGTGGTGGGGCTCCTGATCGCAGATGCTCTGATGCTCTTGGCGATGATCTCCTTTGTGGTTTTGGATCTAGGCATATCATTTCCGAGATTCAAGAACATGAAAGAGTACTTGGCATTTGGCGTGCCCACCATCCCCGGCAACCTTTCCAGTTGGGTTGTAAACTCGAGCAACCGTTATGTAATTGGCATATTGATGGGGACAACGTTCGTAGGTTACTTTTCTCCGGGATATACCCTGGGTAATATGATAAATCTGTTTATAGCTCCTCTGTCATTCATATTGCCGGCCGCACTTTCCAAGCATTACGATGAGCATGAGACGGATGAGGTGAGAGTCATCTTGGGATTCTCGTTGAAATTTTTCCTGGCCCTGGGCATTCCTGCCGCCTTCGGACTGTCGCTCTTATCCCGGCCTATATTGAATGTGCTTTCCACGCCGGAAATTGCGGCCCAGGGTTATCTGATAACACCATTCATGGCATTAGGCGCTCTGCTTCTGGGAGCTTATGCCATAGTTGCGCAGATATTGGTCCTGGAAAAAAATACAGCACTCACCGGCAAAATCTGGACTATCGCTGCAATTCTAAATTTGGCCTTGGGATTTTTATTGATAACCTATATGGGAATAATCGGTGGTGCCATAGCTACATTGGCATCATTCGCCTTTGCATTCATCACCACCAATTATTATGCTAATAGATCAATAAAAATCCTGTTAAGCTTGAATTTTGTCGCCAAGAGCCTAGCCGCATCAATGGTCATGTCTTTTCTACTGATTATGCTAAGACCAGAAGGTACATTGGAATTGGCCCTGTCCATAGTGTCCGGCGCTTTGGTCTATTTTGCGGTTCTATTCTTTTTGAAGGGATTTACAATTTCGGAGATTGGGTTTGTCAGAAAGCTGCTATTCAATAGGTGAAATGGCGCGTGATATATCCATATTAAACCAACGACCAAGAAGACTTTAAATCCTGGTCGCGTATAGAACTTTCTCAGTACATATGGTGCTGCAATTAATCTAAAGGGAATACAATGTTCGACGATCTAAATATCCTGGTCACGGGAGGAACAGGCTCTTTCGGCAGAAAGCTCACTGAGATAATGCTCCGCGATTACAGCCCCAGGAGGCTGGTAATCTTCAGCAGAGGAGAGCTAAAACAGCACGACATGCGCCAGATATTTCCCGATACGGGCGACTCACCGGTGCGTTACTTCATTGGCGATGTAAGAGATAAGGAGCGCCTTTACAGAGCTTTCAATAAAGTTGATGTGGTGATACACGCCGCAGCTCTAAAGCAGGTACCTGCTTGCGAATATAATCCCTTTGAAGCAGTCCAAACCAATATCATCGGTGCCAAGAATGTGATAGATGCAGCCATTGATCGCGGTGTAAAGAAGGTCATGGCCATAAGCACGGATAAAGCCGTCAATCCCATTAATCTTTATGGTGCGACCAAGCTTTGCGCAGAGAAGATGTTCGTCCAGGCCAATGCCTATTCCGGCGTTGGAGGAACGAAGTTCTCTGTATGCCGTTATGGAAATGTTGTTGGCAGCCGGGGCAGCGTCATGCCTCTGTTCAAGAAGCAGCGCGAGTGTGGAACTGTCACAGTGACAGACCCCCGCATGACCCGATTCTGGATTACCCTCAATCAAGGCGTCAAATTCGTAATGCAATGCACAGAAGAGATGCACGGCGGCGAGATATTCGTGCCCAAGATCCCCAGCTCCAAGATCATGGATCTGACGGAAGCGATGGCACCCGGATGTGCCGTAGACTACATCGGCATAAGGGGAGGCGAGAAGCTGCATGAGGTTCTTGTCTCGGAAGATGAGGCTCGCCATGCTGTAGTGCTGGATGATAAGTATGTCATCATGCCTACTCATTCCTGGTGGAAGGTGGAGAACTGGGCTGGCTCCAAGAGGATGGAAGAAGGCTCAAGCTACTCCAGCGACACCAACCAAGAGTGGCTATCCGTGGAGGAGTTGAGACGGCTTGGAGAGAGCGGAGAGTAAAGAGAAGCTGGCGATTGAGGGCGGAAGGCCGGTGCGCCAGACTCTTCTGCCCTATGGACATCAGAGCATCGATGAAGATGACATCCAGGCAGTAGTTCAGGTTCTTCAATCCGATTGGATCACCACCGGACCCAAGGTCACCGAATTTGAGGAAGCCTTTGCAGGTCGTGCAGGCGCAAAGCATGCGGTAGCCTTCAGCTCCGGAACTGCCGCTCTGCATGCAGCGGCTTATGCCGCAGGCCTGAAGCCGGGCGACGAGGCCATCACCACGCCCATGACCTTTTGCGCTACCGCCAATTGCGTTCTCTACCAGGGAGCAACTCCCGTCTTTGCCGATGTCGTTGCCGATACCTTGAACATCAATCCAGAAGAAGTAGCAAGCCGCATAACGGAAAAAACGAAGGCCATCATCCCTGTGGATTATGCAGGCCATCCGGCGGACCTCGGCCCTATTCGGGAGCTGGCGGAAGAGAAGAACCTCATAGTAATCGAAGATGCCTGTCATGCGTTAGGTGCTGAATACAAAGGACAACAGGTGGGCGGGATCTGTGATATGACCGTCTTCAGCTTTCATCCCGTCAAGCACATCACCACCGGGGAAGGCGGCATGGTTACTACCGACGGTGAAGAAATGGCGGCAAAGTTGCGGCTTTTTCGCAGTCATGGGATAGAAGGCGATGCCCGGCAGCGCCAGGCAAAAGGGCAGTGGTATTATGAGATGGTGGACCTGGGCTACAATTATCGTCTTACAGACATCGGTTGCGCCCTAGGTCTGTCGCAACTCTCGAAGCTGGATCAGAACCTCTCTCGCAGGCGCGAGATAGCCGCGCGCTACAACGCAGCATTAAAAGACCTTCCCGGGATTATATTGCCCGCGGTAAGAAAAGAGGCTCTGCCTGCCTGGCATTTGTATCCGGTCCGGTTTGAGCTCTCATCTTTTAGTGCCGGAAGGGCAGAGATCTTTGCCGCTCTGCGGGCGGAGAACATAGGAGTAAACGTCCACTACATCCTTGTTCATACCCATCCCTTTTACCGTCAACGCTTTGGCTATATCGGCGGGGAGTATCCTGTTGCAGAGGCAGCTTATGAGACGCTGATATCCTTGCCCATGTTCCATGGCATGACTGATCCGGATGTAGAAAATGTAGTGGAAGCGATGGAGAAGGTGTTTGGGCATTATGCAATTTGAGTTACGAGAATTACTGATATGAAAATTGTGGCCATAGTTCAAGCCCGCATGGGCAGCTCTCGCCTGCCGGGAAAGGCTCTCTTGGACATTCACGGCAGGACAATGCTGGCCAGAGTGGTCCGCAGAGCTGGGCGCTCCGCCCTGATTGATGAGCTGGTCGTGGCAACCACCGAGGAAAAAGCCGATGACGCCATCGTATCTGAGTGTAACTCGCTGGGCATCTCCTCCTTCCGGGGATCGGAAGATGATGTCCTTGATCGCTATTATCAGGTGGCTATGGCTTTTTCTGCAGACTGTATTGTACGCATAACCTCGGACTGCCCGCTCATCGATCCCGAAATTATCGATCGCGTCGTGCAGGCCTTTTTGGATAACGGACCGGACTATGCCAGCAATACCATTGAGAGCACATATCCCCGCGGCCTGGATGTGGAGGTTTTCACCTTCGATGCCCTGGAGAGAGCCTGGCGCAATGCCGAGCATGATTTCGAGCGTGTTCACGTCACACCTTATATCTATCAACATTCAGGAGAGTTCAGAAAGCTTTCAGTGACGGGAACGGAGAACTGGAGCCACTGCAGATGGACGGTTGACACCGGGGAAGATCTGGCCCTGATTCGCGCCATCTATGAGATGATCGAGAAAGATGACCTCTTCTCATGGAGAGATGTGCTGGATCTCTTTAAAAGAGAGCCGAAACTGGCAGAGATCAACCGTCACATACGACAGAAGTCTCTGGAGGAGTGCTGAGATCGTCCTAACGTTGCTCATTCGGGCGGATGCCGGCCAGAAGATGGGGACTGGCCATGTCATGCGCTGTCTCGCCCTGGCCCAGGCCTGGAGGGATGCGGGGGGATGCGCGATCTTTGCCATAGCCGGAGAGATGCCGGATATTGAGCGTCGGCTGAACGGAGACGGTTTTGCAGTCAATCGCATCGCTGCCAAGCCCGGCAGTGAAAAGGACGCAGCTTTGACGGCCGATCTGGCAGTCTCGCTGAACGCTTGCTTCGTGGTTGTCGATGGTTACAACTTTGGTGCCGGGTACCAGGAGAGGCTGAAGAAAGACGAATTGCATCTCCTCTTCATCGACGATTACGGGCACGCAAAAAGCTACTGTGCAGACCTGGTCTTGAATCAAAATATATACGCTCACGAGGAGCCTTATCGAGAACGAGATCCCTGTACTGAGCTACTGCTTGGTACTCTCTTTGTTCTATTGCGCAAAGAATTTCAGAATTGGCGCGGCTGGCAGAGGAATAATCCCGATATCGCTTTCAAGATCTTGGTCTCATTGGGCGGCAGTGATCCCGAAAACGTAACTCTAAAAATCCTGGAGGCGCTGCAAGGACTCGCCGCTCATAAGCTGGAAACGAAAGTCGTGGCCGGTGGTGGTAATTCTCATATCTTGGCACTGGAGAAGGCCTCGAAAGAGTCCCATTCTTCCATCCGGCTTTTGAGAAATGCCGCCAATATGCCGGAGCTAATGGCATGGGCGGATTTGGCGATTATCTCAGGGGGCACCACTTCTTATGAGACGGCATTCATGGGCTTGCCCAGCTTGATTACAATAATCGCCGTCAACCAGGTGCAGGTTGCAGAAAAGCTCGCCGAAAAAGGGGTGGCAGTGAACCTTGGCTGGCATCATAAGCTGACCTGCACGATTGTTGCCGAAATGGTCGCGGAATTGGCGATCAATCGCCATGCCCGTGATGCCATGTCCCGCATCGGCAGGCAACTCGTGGACGGGCGGGGAACCACCAGGGTTATCAGGGCTATGCTGGAGAGGGTAATCGCAGTCAGGGAGGCAGTTGAAAGTGACTGCAAGCAGATCTTTGAATGGGCCAACGATGCCGATACGCGAGCAGCATCATTCAGCTCAGGCCTCATAACTATGGATACGCATCGCAATTGGTTCTCGGAAAAATTTCTGGATCCAAACTGCCTATTGCTTATTTGCAGCGATGACAAGGGCAATTCTCTCGGTCTGGTTCGCTTTGATCTCGCCGGAGATGAGGCGGCGATAAGCATAAACCTCAATCCGGTAGCGAGGGGACGAGGTCTGTCAGGCTTTATTATTATCAGGACAGTAGATGAGCTTTTCAAGAGATACAACGTCTCCAGGGTGAGCGCATTCATCAAACCGCAAAACCTTCGATCAGCGAAGGCATTCGAAAGGGCAGGATTCTCCATGGATGGCCCATGCAACATCTCAGGAAATGAGGCCCGGCACTACATGATGACCAATGAGGTTTTAATTAACCAATCGCCTCCAATAGGCTTGGGGCGATGACAATGTCGTTCTTGAATATCGCAGGAAGAGAGATCCGAGAAGGACAGCCGGTTTACATTATTGCCGAGATCTCGGCCAATCATAACCAGAGCTATGATGAGGCTGTAAAACTAATCCAGGCTGCCAGGGAAGCCGGTGCGGATGCCGTCAAGCTGCAGACCTATACACCCGACACCATAACTATCGATTGCAGGAGCGAGCTTTTCCGCATTGGTAAGAGCACTTTGTGGGAGGGCAGGTTCCTTTATGACCTCTATGGCGAGGCTTATACTCCCTGGGATTGGCATGCCGGATTATTTGAAGAAGCAAGAAAGCTGGAGATGGATATATTCTCCACCGCCTTCGATCCGTCCGCCGTGGATTTCCTGGAAGAGCTGTCTGTTCCCGTACATAAGATTGCCTCATTCGAGATCGTTGACATACCTCTCATCGAGAAGATGGCCGCCACTGGCAAGCCCCTGATCATATCCACTGGCATGGCTACCTTGGGCGAGATCGAGGAGGCGATGCATGCAGCGCGGGGAGCCGGCGCAAAGCAGATAGCCCTTCTCAAATGCACCAGCGCTTATCCAGCTCCTGCCGAGGAGATGAACCTGAGAACTATTCCCCATATGGCGGAGGCCTTTGATGTTCCCGTGGGCCTCTCAGACCACACATTGGGGACAGAGGTGTCCGTGGCCGCTGTCTCTATGGGTGCATGCATAATAGAGAAGCATTTCACTTTTTCCAGGACAGAATCCGGACCAGACAGCGCCTTTTCCCTCGAGCCGCATGAGTTTGCCGGCATGGTCAAGGCCATTCGCATTGCTGAGAAGGCCCTGGGCAAGGTGCAGTACGGCGTTAGCACGCGGGAGGCCAAGAGCAGAGTCTTCCGGAAATCCCTCTTTATTGCGAAGGACGTTAAAGAGGGTGAGACTCTGACACGCGAAAATGTCCGGTCGATACGGCCAGGCTACGGCCTTCACCCGAGGCATTTGAAGGATGTACTTGGTTGTAAGGCTACATGTGATTTGAAGAAGGGCACACCTCTGACTCTTAATATGGTTAAGCAGCAGAAGATATGAAATTGAGGAAATCATGATTATCGAAAATGCTGATAGAAGCTTTCATTCCGGCAAAAGCCACGGCAAGTTTCATCTGGAGATGCACGTTGGTGACAAATATGAGATAATTAGGAAATTTGTCTCAGGAAAGAATATCCTGGACATTGGTTGTACAGGAGGTGATCCGGAAGCATACTCTGACGAACTGTGGATTCATGGATATATTAAGAGGCACGCGAAATCTGTAAAAGGTTTGGATCTCAATCGAAATGAGGTAGAACGGTTGAATGGTCTTGGGTATGATATAGTCTATGGAAATGCAGAAAATTTTAATTTGAATAGGACATTTGATGTCGTTTTTTCTGGCGATTTGATCGAGCATCTTTTTAATCCAGGCCTTTTCTTAAAGAGCGCCAGGTTGCATATGGGACCGGAGAGTCGTTTGATCCTCGTGACTCCTAATCCCTACAGATACGGTCGTATTAAAGACATGGTGCTGAGAGGGTATGTGCGGAGCCATGCGGATCACACCTGCTGGTTTGATCCAGTTACATTATCCCAATTGTTAGATTTTCATCACTTCGGAGCAGAAACTGTATACTGGACAGGATATTCAAAAAGAATGATTAGATATCTTGGTGCCTCTGTCCTCGATAAACTATCTTTTAAGGGCATGCTCGCAGAAGACTTCATAATTGTGGCAAAGATGAACCGATAAATCGCCACAATTACCACTCTTCAACTAATCTTCATTTGGAGCTTTAGCAGATCTCTCATCTTCCTGACATTCTCGTCGCTATGGAAGTTATAGTAATCAAACTGCAATGATGATTCCAATAACTTTGTAGTTCTCTCTTTCAAATGGTCTCGGATCTCTCTCTCTTTATTTCTCCGCAGCTCTTCGTCCCTTAATAGGTTAAATATCTCTTTTACATCCACTATGTTTACCACACCAGGAAACGATTCGTAAAAGGAGCTACCCATAGTGATTACAATCTTATCATAGAATAGCGCTTCATAACCAACAGTGGAATTAATCGTGATTACGAAATCTATATGTTCAAATATATCCTTAGAGGAGATCTCTGGGTGAAGAACCACGATATTAGGATGCTTTGATAAGTCCCTCAGTTCCCTCAGAGAAAAGCCGCCTGCATAGGCGGGATGTTCCTTTACAAGCAGCTTGATATCAATTGGAAGGTTTCTGCTGATATTTCTTATTAATTCATACTGATTGTAGCCTTCAGGATACTTCAGCCTTACCTGCGCATCTTCTGTGAAGTGGAATGGATAATATACATATTTCTGCCCAGGCTCAATCTGGCCGTATATACCAATATCTGCTATCTTTTTCTTTATCCTCCTTACTTGCGGTCTTCCAATGGCAGTTGTCACATGAATATTGTGATCTTTGTATAGGTTATCCCGATCTGCCCAAATAATCCTCTCCAAGTAGAGCATTCTCTTCATCAGTCTCTTGATGTTCCAATATTTGCTGTATTCAACCTTATTGAAAACGTCCGGATCAAAATAAACTTTGTTCTCTTTTAGGCAGGACTTATACTCTTCAAAATTCAAATCACTTTTTTCGATTTTTTCGGCGAAGGTAAACTTTCCATAAAAGTCATTTGTCAGGGTGACACCATAGTAGGGGATTGCCCTTACCATGTAGGATTTTCCGCCCCTATTTTTAATCTGATAATATGGTATCAAGTTGACCAATCTATCTTCCCCAAAACAAAAGTGTACAAGAATATCATTGCCATCGATCACCTCTTTATACTGGTTCCAAATGTCTATGAACCAGCTTAATGATGAGGTCTCTTTCTCCTTATAGATCTTACAAAATTCCCTGTCGGCGAAGATTATTTTTTCCAGAGGGATTCCTATTTCCTTTTCAATTTCCAGCAGCTTTTCGATTATCTCTGGCTTATTTTTTCGATTTACGTAGCTGGCTAAGCTGGGGAGGTGAATTGGTTGAATATTAGACTCGGAGGCGATCTTATCAAGCATGCTTGCATTGGAGAATGTGATATATACAACGTCAAAATCTTTTTTGAATTCATTAATATAATTAATCATATTTATTGAATTTGTTAAATCCATCTGTGAAAACAGGATCCTTTCTTTTTCCACCATATTTCTTTTGCCTCCGAACCGCCCGCTTTGTCAGATATCTTCTACATATGACTGATCTTGATCTAAATTGCAGCATTGAATTATTGACTGCATACAGCGCCCCAATATAGTGAATCGAGCCAGAGAACTACGCTAACCATACACCATGTCCGCCATGGCTTTTGATCGTGAGGTTATTAATATTTCCCTGAGAGACAACGGTTTCTTGCCGCACAAATTGGAGATAATTTAGAATTATTGGACTTTTTAAAATCAATTTTTAAAGCTCACCGCTTACACCCGCATGACAAAGAACAGTCTACCACACCCTCGCAAAGGACTATTTGATATAATTTTGCAATATCTTCGACTATATTTTTCCATTCATATTGCCTTGCATATTCTATTATGATGTCTTCATCCCAATCCTTATCAAGCGCTTCTTGCAGGGCAATGGAGAGCCCCTCCACATCGCCCGGGTCTACGAGAGCACCTATATGATCATCGACTATGATCTCGGGAACCCCTCCGACCCTGGTGCCGATGAAAGGCTTGCCGCAACCCAACGCCTCAAACATGACTGTGGGATTGCCCTCGCTTATGCTTGGCAGCACAAAGATATCACAGCTATTCATCCAGAGAGCGATCTCTTCTGCAGGCTTATCGCCTCCCGCCAAGACGACCGTTTCCTGCAGACCGCATTCATCGATCAGCGATATGAGATAGCTTCTTAACGAACCTTTCCCAACGATATAAAGAATAACATCCGTCCTGAACTCCGCAACAACTTTCATTGCGCGAATTAAATATTCTTGTCCCTTGTAAGTTTCCAGGGCGGCTAGGTTTAAAAGGACCTTCTTATCTTTAGGTATATTAAGCGTTTCCCTTGCGATTCCTTTTTTGATCAATCTGAATTGATTTGAAGAATAGCCATTGGGTAGATGTACCAGCTTTGTAGGATCGATATTTATCTTTTTAAATTCATTTAAATCTGCCCTGTTGACTCTGATTATCCTGTCTGCATTCTGCCAGGCATAAAGGAACCTCGGATCGCCAGAGGCCACTTCTTTGAGAAACCAATCCCTATCTTCATGGACCGTAAGTATAAGATGCTTGCCAGAGGCCTCTTTCAATTTCGCACCAACATATCCTGATGGAAAGGTGAAATGGGCATGGATCAGATCGAAATCTAATTTATTTTTTTCTATCACCATTTTCGCGCTTCTCAGTCCCTCATCTCCTCTCCGCTTCCTGGAAAACTCAAGAGGCAGTGCCCAGGGCCTGGCAAAATATACTTCTACATTGTCGTATTTGTAGTCCCCGGCATACCCATCCCAGCGCCCTTTGCTATCCATGAAATCGAAATGCGACAAGAACTTTGGCACAAATGGGGTGAGTGCTATGACGTATATCTTTTTCGCATAATCTTTGAGGTATTCTATCTGATTCTTGACGAAGGATGAGCTTATCGGATCTTTGGAGTGCGGATACCTGTCAGATATCACCAGAAGGTTGCAGTTCCTCAGCTCTTTCGTGGTCTCACCTCGGATGAGCACTTTTTTGCGGGAAGAGGCACATCGATAAACAGTTTCAGCCACAGTTCAACGCTTGCGATCCTCCAGAGCGCTTCCTCGTGATTTCTCTGGCCGCCCGTATGCTCCTGATATAGCCTCTTTACCTCTTCAGGATTCCAGTACTTCCTTAGGCTAAACTCCTCTGAATCGATCAGCCTTTCCATCAACGAAGCGAACTCTGGCGTCCTCATCCAGGATTCGTCAGGCGTGGCAAAGCCGATCTTGTCCTTTCGCTCCAGTATCCGGTCGGAGACCAGTCCCTTCATCGCTTTTCTCAGGATGTATTTGGTCGTTCCCTTTTTAATCTTGTAGCTGGAGGGAAGAGACATTGCCAGCTCCACCAGCCTGTAGTCGAGGAAAGGCACTCGAGACTCAATGGACCAGCGCATGGAGTTCTTGTCCTCGTACCTGAGCAGTTGAGGAACGCTGTAGCGGGTCAGATCGCTGTATAGTGCCCGGTTCAGGTCAAAGCCTCTATCAGTGAGCGGATTGGCGAGCTGAAGCCCCTCAAATCCTTTCAGGTGCTTCATGCGAGAGAGCCACAGATTCCGGAGGATCCCCTGAGAGAGCCCGAGTTTGCTGAGAATAGTCATGGCCGGAAATAGCACCATATCTTGAAGCTTGCTTTTCATCCTCTTTGCCGTCTCTATAGCTTCCCCTATTCGGAGATGGAGCAAGGACTCAAAAAGATAGTATTTATAATATATAAAATATCCCGCAAAAATCTCATCGCTGCCCTGGCCATCCAGCAGCACCTTCATGCCGCTTCTATTGGCCAGATGCATCACTTTATACTGCCCGTAGATGCTCAGAGACCCAAAGGGCTCCTCCTGCGTCCGGATCAAGTCGTAGAGATCGCCAAGGAGATCCTCCGTGCTCGGGCTCACCTTGTGCGCTTCGACTTTTGTGGCTGCCACTACCTCATCAATAAAAGTGGATTCATCCTGTTTTTTGCCAGGAAAGACCATGGAGAAGGTCTTTATCTCTCCGTCATCCTTCAGGTTTCTCATGGCATGGACTATGGCGGAGGAATCTATGCCGCCGCTGAGGCAGGAGCCCACGGGCACATCGGAGATCAGGCGGTAGCGTACGCTGTCCTCAAAGAGGTCTCTTATCCTTTTTGCTGCCACCTCCTCCGTTATCTTGCCTGCATCCAACAGCCTGTTGGCCAGGTCGTACCACCTGAACTTGTTTGTCACGCCCCTGGAGAGATCATAGATCATGCTCTCTCCAGGCATGAGTCTGTTGATGTCCTGAAAGAACGTATCCGGCGAATGGTCCACGAAGCCTAATATCAGGAAATCGTATACAACTTTATCATTAGGAATCCTGCTTATGGAGTGCTGCAAAATGCCCTTGATCTCAGAGGAGAAGATGAGGCCTTTTTCATCCTGGCAGAAATAGAGCGGTTTTACGCCAAACCGATCACGTGAGAGGAATATTGTTCCTTTTTTTTTGTCATAAATGGCAAAGGCCCACATGCCGTTGAACCTCTCCACGCAGTCGGTCCCCCACTCCTCATAGGCATGAATTATGACCTCTGTGTCGGAATTGGATGAGATGCGGTGGCCAGCCATCTCCAAGAGGGACCTGATCTCCTGGAAGTTATAAATCTCGCCATTGAATACAATCCAGATGCTAGCATCCTCATTGCACTTGGGCTGTCTTCCAGCGGGGGAGAGGTCAATGATCGCGAGCCTGCAGTGGCCCAGAGATACCTTATCGTCGATATAGGTGCTCTGATCATCTGGCCCGCGGTGCTGTAGGACCAAGTTCATCTTCTCTATCAGATCCGCATCCTTCCAGGTAAATCCGTTAATGCCGCACATCAAAATTGCCACTCGCAGAGGCTTTCCGCCTCCAATTCATGCCGCCTTCCCTAGGACCTCTTCATAACAGCTTGCAATCTCTCTCCAGTCATACTTCTCAGCCAGGGACCTGTATCTCTTCTCATCGATTCCTGCAGCCAAGACGTTCTTTACCTGCAATGTGAAGCTCTCCACATCATCGTAGTAGTATATCTCATCTCCCAGCAGCTTTTCCAGAGAGATCATGCGGCTGGAGAGCACCGGCCTGCCGCAGGCCAGATAATTGAAGACCTTGCCCCCTGCAGCGTACTCGTTCTTCTTCATCATCTTCAGGGGATTGAGACCTATATCCATAGCAGAAATATAGCGGGACAGCTCGGCATACTTCACCGCGCCCGTGAAGACTATCCTATCCTTAACACCCAGATCTTCTGCCATCTTCTTTATCCGGTCCCCATAATCGGTAAAAAGCCCCGGCCCTACAACGAGCAACGTTGCATCAATGTGCGGCAAGGCCGACACGACGGTCTCCAGGTCCACCCAGTGCTCGAGCGAGCCCACGTAGCCTAGAACCACACCTTTCAGGCCCAGGGAATTCTTGGCCTCTTGCATGGATAGCGGCGAAAGAAGCTTCGTATCCACGCCGTTGGGAATCACAGTTATGTCCTTTACACCCTGGTCCCGCAAAAATTCAGATAGCTCTTTGGTAACGGTAATGACGGAGCGGGCAGCGCGCAGATTGTATCTGGTGATGCGGCTTACCACCTGCTTGACGATCTCACCCAGGGCGGATCCGGGATAGTAAATCGATGCCGATTCCTCCAGATGATCCAGATAGTCGAATACGACTGGCGAGTGCGCGAAGTTTGCGGCAAAGGATGGCAAAATATTGGTGGAGAGGATAACGTCTATGTCCAGCTTCTTCACAATGCTTCTGATTTTCCATAAGTGATATGGGAAGTTCAATAGGTAATAGAGAGATGGGTCATCGACCTTAATCCAGCTCGCTTCCACCAGCCGGCATTTCGTCTCCCTTGCCTCAAGATTCGAAAACCTCTTCAGGCCGAAATGCAGCACATACACATCATGCTCCTCGGCCAGAGAATCGAAGATGAAATTGAGCCGATTGGGAACTGGATGCCTGATCCAGTCTGTCGTGGGTATTACCAGTATCTTCATCTTATCTTTCGTCTCGCCTGCAGTTTTATTAGCTGCTCATATAAAAGCCTGGGCCTGTTCATCTCTATTCGTATTTTTGTGAATTATTGACCGAAAAGATCTAAAGCCAGGCTGTGCTCGATGTATCAGTTCTAGATATCCTGGCTGTGATAGATTTGAAGGGAGTCATATTGGCGGCTGGAGAAGGCCGCAGATGCAGGCCACTTACCCAGACCAGATCCAAGGTCATGCTTCCCGTGGGAAACCGTCCTTTCATGGAGCACGTCATTTCGGCTCTGGCTGCAAACGGCATTCGAGATCTCTACATTGTAGTGGGCTATCAGAAAGAAAGGGTCATGGACTATTTTGAGGATGGTCTTGATTTTGGCGTAAAGATCACATACCTCGGACAAAATGAGCTTTTGGGAACGGCTCATGCCCTGCGCAAAGCTGAAGCACATATGAATGAGGAATTTCTCGTGGTCAACGGAGACAATCTCATAGATGCAAGGGCGGTCAAGGAGCTGATCTCGGCCAAAGGAGAGAACGTGATATTGGCTGCTCTTCGCCGGCATTCCGGCGACTACGGGGTCTTAATGATCGAACAGGAGAGGGTAAAGGCAATAATCGAGAAGCCAGGGAGGCCGTGTTCCGGAATTCTCAATACAGGTGCCTACAAATTCAGTCCAGCCATCTTTGATGACCTCCGCCATACTCCCATATCGGAACGAGGATCTTACGAGCTGACCGAGACCATATCTCAGATGATCGCGGACGGAAAAGAGATCGTACCCCAGATCAGCAAAGGCATATGGGCAGATGCCATATTTGCCTGGGATCTTCTCAATGCCAACAACCTGGCTTTGGGCATGCAGGATACAAAGATCGCTGGGGAGGTGGAAGAGGGGGTCAGGATCAAAGGCCCGGTGGAGGTGGGCGAGGGCAGCATTATCCGCTCCGGATCTTATCTGGTGGGCCCGGTCTGTATCGGCGAGGACTGCGATATAGGTCCAGGTGCCACCATCCTGCCATCTACTTCCGTAGGTGACTCGGCCAGGATCGGTTCACATTCCGAGGTAAGAAACAGCATAATCATGAACGATGCCCGAATAGGTTCTGCGGCTATTATTTCCGACTCGGTGATAGGAGCAAGCTGCACTTTAGGAGACCAACTGGCCATCGAGACGGGACCCTGTGTGGTAGAGGTGGAGGAAGCTTTTCAAAGGGCTGAGTTCGGGGCTATATTTGCCGATGATGTGACTGCGGGAAGCAGAGTTCTGGTCAGCCCGGGAACGGTTGTGGGCACGGGAGCGCGTATAGGCTCCGGCACGTCTATTCGTGGCTGGATTGAGCGGGAGAGCAGGGTGATAAGCTGATGTGCGGAATTGTGGCTTATATCGGTGACCAGTTGGCAGGACCAATTCTTTTTGATACTTTGAAAAGGCTGGAATATAGAGGTTATGATTCGGCGGGAGTGGCGATAAAGTCTGACGGAAAGATTGAGGTCTTAAAGTCTGCCGGGCGAATAGCAGATCTGGAAAAGGTATACCAATCCAGAGGCAGTCCGGGAGAGAGAATGGGCATCGGCCATACCCGTTGGGCGACGCACGGGCGGCCGAGCGATCAAAATGCGCATCCTCACACCTCAGGGGAGATAGCCATAGTGCATAACGGCATAATTGAGAACTATCTGGATCTAAGAGAGCTTTTGACGGAGATGGGCTATGTGTTTTCTTCCGAGACGGACAGCGAGGCCCTGGCGCATCTTATTCACTTTTATTATAAGGGCGATCTTTACGCAGCCGTTTGCAAGTCTTTGGAGCATGTGGAAGGCTCTTATGCCGTGGCCGTGCTGGCAGCCAGTTCGCCGTACCTCGTCTGCGCCAGAAAGGACAGCCCTCTGGTGTTGGGCAAGGGCGAGAGTGCAGTCTACGTGGCATCTGATGTTCCCGCGCTTCTTCCTTATACCAAAGACGTGATCCGCATGAAGGACGGCGAGGTCGCTCGCATCTATGCGGACAAGGTTGAGATAATGGATAGGGATGGTCAATCCCGCAACGCAGAGGTCGAGCGTATAACCTGGGATGCCAACGCCGCAGAAAAGGGCGGCTATCCTCATTTCATGCTCAAAGAGATCCATGAGCAGCCGCGGGGCATTCGCGAGACCATCGCCGGACGCATCTCGGAGATCGATGGGGATGTACGACTCAAATTAGGCATGAGCGATGAAGAGATTAAAGGCCTGGAAAGGGTGATCGTCATCGCCTGCGGCACATCCTATCATGCTGGCATGCTGGCCAAGAACCTGTTTGCTCGCGTGGCCGGCCTGCCGGTTGATGTAGAGGTAGCATCTGAGTTTTTGAATCTTCAGGTGCGGCCCAGAACTCTCCTTTTGGGCATCACTCAGTCCGGAGAGACGGCGGACACTCTCATGGCCCTGAAGAAGGCCAAGACCTGTGGCGGACGAAGCCTGGCCATAACCAATGTGGTGGGCTCAACTGTAACCGAGCTGGTGGACGGCACGATTTACACTCGCTGCGGCCCGGAGATCGGCGTCGCTGCCACCAAGACCTTCACCGCTCAGCTCGTGGCCATCATCCTGCTGGCCATACGTCTGGGCCGGGCGCGGGGCCATCTGACGCCCGATCAGGCCAGAAAGATGCTTATTGAGCTGACCAAGCTCCCAGGCCTGGTGCAGAGGGTTTTAGAGAAGAGGGGGGAGATCAAAGAGATCGCTGAGCTTTATGCGGGCGCAAGCTGCTATTTCTTCATCGGCAGGGACTATCTCTATCCGATCTCTCTGGAAGGCGCGCTGAAGATGAAGGAGATCGCCTACATCCCATCGGAGGGCTACGCAGGAGGCGAGCTCAAGCACGGGCCTCTGGCACTGATTACGGAAAAGACGCCGGTAGTGGCGCTGGCCACCTGTGGCAAGAAGATTCAGTCCAATATCAAAGAGGTCAGAGCGCGTGGCGCAGATGTAATTGCCCTGGCCACAGAAGGAGACCCGGATATCGCCAAGGTGGCAAGTCGTGTGATTGAGCTGCCGGAGACAGAGCCCATCTACTCTGCAGTGCTGTGCACTGTGGCCGTGCAGCTTCTCTCCTATTATACGGCAAACAAGCTCGGCCTGCCCATTGATAAGCCTCGTAACCTTGCCAAGTGCGTGACGGTGGAGTAAGCTCTCCTTTTCTTATGGAGCCGCTCAAAATTAGCAGGCAATTTTTTCCAATCGTTCTAAAGGCTCTCGTAAACCTCTCTAATAATCTGGTCGTTCCCATCCCAGAACCTGTAATCATCTGGAGTGAGCTTTTCCGGCTCTCGCATGAGATTCTCCCGTACCGCCTCCTCCAGCTTTTCTGTCTTAACTACCACCAGGTTCTTTCTCTTTTCCACCATGGTCACGCCGGATGCCACTACCACTTTCCCCATGGCCAGGTACTCATTGAGCTTCCAGACGCTCTTGTCCGTGGAATAGGGGGTGAGCGCGTCCTCCTCACGTGGAATCAGGCAGAGCCTGGCATTGTTAATTAGGGCTGCAACCTTCTCATGTGGCTGCCAGCCCAGGTTCTTAACATTACCGGGCTTTCTCCAGAGATACCAATCGGCAAAAGGCCCACTGCCCACAATCCAAAACTCCCGTTCGGGTATTGCCCGGGCAACCTCCAGAAGCTTTCCAATCCCCTCCTGGGTGCAGATGCGTCCTATGAATACTATGGGCCCTCTTCCCGGTTCGATCGCAAATTCTTTGCTATCGATCTTTGCCCCTTTTGTGCAGAAGGAACGATGAGGATAGTTGGGAATCACCTGAACTTTCTTATCGGGGGCATAACCCTGCACTTTTCTTCCGAGAGGCTCGTTGACTGTAGTGATGACATCTGCAGAATTTGCCAGTTCTCTTTCAAAGTGCTCGGCAAGTATCCTACCAGGCGCGCCGAAGGTCTGAGCAAGCTCAATGCCCCAGGGAGACCTGTAGTCGTAGATTAGCTTTCGGAAGCCCTGGCCCCGCAGCTTCGCAAAGTTATGATAAATCACGTCGGGAACGTTAAAGATATGGACCACATCAGGTTTCCTCTCTTTTGCGATCTTCTTCGCCAATCCGGCAATTCTGATCCAATTTTTTGTGCCGAAACTGGGAATGATCACCTCATGTCCCTGGGATTTGAGAGTGCCCGCGACCATATTCAGCCGCGTGGTCCTCTCCGGCTGATTGGCTAAAAGAAGTACTTTCAAGATCCACCTGTTTTTTCATGCAAAATGTTTTCCACCAAATCCACGATCTTGATGCTTGCATCGCCCTTTCCGAATACATCCTGACGCTCATGGCTGGGCTCAAAGCATCTGGCTAATGAAATGATCTTCTCCCGGTTCGGGCCGACAAGAACATTCCACCCATCCTCTACTGTTTCCACCCATTCAGTTTCGTCTCTCAGAGTTATGCAGGCAATACCCAGCAGATAGGCTTCCTTCTGCACGCCGCCCGAGTCGGTGATTATCTTTTTGGCGTTCTTCTCCAGGAGGAGCATGTCCAGATACCCCACCGGCTTGATCACCTCGATCTTCCTGATCAGATCGTCCCACAGGCCAAATTCTCTCAGATATTTCTCGGCTCGGGGATGGCAGGGGAAGACCACATTTTCCAGATCTTTGAGCGCCTCTGTGATCGCTCTGAGTTTGTCCGGGTCGTCAGTATTCGATGCCCTGTGCACAGTGGCCAAGTAGTAATCGTTGGGCAAGAGTCCCAGGTCTTCCAGGATATGTGATTTATTCTCGGCAATCCTTTCGCAATCCTTTTGCGCATCCACCATCACATCTCCCGTCAGATGTACATTCTTTGTTATGCCCTCTCTTCTCAAGTTGTCCACGGCTGTCTTGGTCGGACAGAGCAGCAAATCGGAGCAATGGTCCACAAGCACTCGGTTGATCTCCTCGGGCATGCGCTTGTCAAAGGATCTGAGACCTGCCTCGACATGAGCACTCTTGATATGCAGCTTTGCAGCCGCCAGGCTTCCTGCCAGGGTGGAGTTGGTGTCGCCGAAGACTATAACCGCATCCGGCTTCTCAGCCACGAGAGCCTCCTCCACCTTCCTCAGCATCTCTCCCGTCTGAAAGCCATGGCTGCCCGAGCCTATGCCCATGTGGTAATCAGGGACCGGTATGCCCATGTCATCGAAGAATATCCTGTCCATCTCATAATTATAATGCTGACCGGTGTGAATTATTACTTCATCAAGTCCCCGTCTTCTCAGCTCCCTGGATAATGGTGCCAATTTGATGAAGTTCGGCCTGGCGCCAACTATCGATGCAATCTTCATTGAACTTCTCCTCAATTTATTCCTGACATATCAAATTTCAGTTCAAAGGGGTCGAAGATCAAATCAGACTCTTCAGGTTTGATATATCTAAGGCCTTTACCTATCACTTCATCCCGGGTGAGAAGAGGATCGGCGACATAGACATCCAGCCCTTTGCTGGACAGCAATCTCACCAGGGCCAGGTTGCGGCTATGATAGAACTCTTTGACACCCGCCCGGAAAGTTATGCCCTTGATGCAGATCTTAATGCTTAGAAGCGGCTTGTTGATTTTCATGCACTCCAGCAATATTCTTTCCGCCCAGTAGCGGATCATCTCGTCGTTGACCTCTCGCGAGACACAGAGCAAGCGGCAATTGCTGAAGTGCTCTCTCTTTTCCATCTCTTTTATGAGAAACCAGGGGTATACAGGAATGCAGTGGCCGCCTACGCCGGTGGAGGGCAGGTGAATGTGGCAGAACTGGTGGTTGGCCTTCTCTCTTGCCTCGAAAAAGTCGATCCCCAGATCCTGGCAAATCTTGAAGAGTTCATTGGCTAAAGCGATATTTACATCGCGATAGCAGCCCTCCATGACCTTGATCATCTCCGCCACTTTGGCCGAGGAGACCAGATGAAGGTTGCAGATGAATTTCTTATAGACCTGATAGGCAACTATCCCGCTCTCTTCGTCCCTGCCGCCGATCACTTTGGGAAATTCCCGGAGTCGCGAGAGGCTATAGCCGGTCATTATTCTCTCTGGTGAATAGGCCAGGAAAAAGTCGCTCTCAGAAAGGCCGCTAGACTCACATAGCAGGCTTGCCGCCATGCCCTCAGTAGTTCCCGGCGGAAAAGTCGTCTCTAAAACCACCAGATCTCCCTTTTTCAGGATCCTGCCCAGAGAATGGAGTGCTTTCTGCATAATTGAGAAGTCGGGATTATTGCCGCCGTCCACAAAGACAGGCACAATCACTATGAAGGTTTGGCAGCCTCTCGCATCCTCGAATCGGGGCGTTGCAACGAGCCGCTTGCCACCGTGCAGTTTGATAAGCTCTTTTAAGCCCGCTTCCTCGGGAATGGGATTTTCCCCACTGTTAATCAGCCGGCAGCGCTCTTCATTAATATCCACGCCCATGACCTTAATGCCGCTGTCTGCCACAACTGCAGCTAACGGCAGCCCGGCATTGCCTAGGCCGATAATCGCTATCGTTGCACATTCTTCAGACATCTCTATTATCCTTCCTCATCCACGCCCTTAATTGGCCTTCAATTTCGTGATCCCTACACTCTTTCCACAGGCCTGGCATTCATAAATCGACTTATTGCTGCTTTGCATGGCATCTCCCTTCAGCCTATGGCCACAATAGCAGACCCACCCCTTTTGCCGGCCGGGATTGCCTAGCACGAGCGCAAAGGGGGGCACGTCCTTCGCAACTACGCTTCCCGCGCCGATCATGGCATACTCACCTACGGTTATTCCGCAGACCAGTGTGGCATTGGCCCCGATGCTCGCGCCCCGGCAGATGCGCGTGGCGGAAACGTGGCTTTCATCCCAGATAAAAGCACGCGGATACAGATCATTGGTGAAGGTGGCAGAAGGGCCTACGAAGACATCGTCTTCGATGATCACGCCCTTATAAATGGAGACGAAGTTCTGGATCTTCACATTGTTGCCGATCTCGGCGTCAATGTCGATGTAAACGCTCTTTCCTATGTTGCAGTTCTCGCCGATCTTCGAGCCTTTGCGTACGTGAGCAAAGTGCCAGATCTTTGTGCCCTCACCTATTATCTCGCTCTCGACTATGGCCGTGGGATGGACATAGTAGCTATTGCTTTCCGTCATTTTCCATCATCCTAAGGCTTCTTGATTTCTAATCCCTGCTTGATCTGCTCGCAGATTTGCAGGTTCTTCAGGGCCTCTTGGGGCGTGACGGGGAAGCTCTTCTTGGTCTTGACACAGTCCAAGAATGTCTTAAGCTCTACCTTTAAGGGCTCGACCTTGTTTACCAGGACCTTTTCGATGATGTTCTCCTGCATATACCGCTCATCTTCCACCTTGTATTTTCCAGGTTTTCGGTATATGTAAACCTCCTGGGTCATGAAGTCGCCCTCTGCTGTAAAGTCCTCGGACTCGACATAAAATGTGCGAAACTTCTTGGAGGATAGGCGGCTGGCGGAGAATGAGACCACACAGCCCGGGAAGGCGGCCATCGCCTCGCAGACGTTCCCGCTCCCGGCACTGAAAATCTTGTAGTCGCATTCGCCCTTGAAAAGCACATTGAAGGCTATATCGATGTCGTGGATCATGAGGTCCTCTACCACGGAGGCATCGGTGATGCGGCTTGATGTGGGATTATGTCTCTTGATGGCTACATAATCTGGCCGCTGTGCGATCTTTGTCATCTCCGCCACAATTGGGTTGAACCTCTCAATGTGGCCCACTCCTACGACCAGTTCTTTGCCCTCGATGATTCTTAGGAGCTGCAGTCCTTCCTCGACAGTCAAAGTGATGGGCTTTTCGATAAGGCAGTTTACGCCGGCTTCGATTACTTTTTTGGCAGTATCGAAGTGGTACCTGGTCGGCACGCATATGCTGACCGCATCCACCTGGCCCAGTAACTCCGGCAATGATCCGCATATTGTAGCAAACTCCCTGGAACGCTCTGCGTTTTTTGTGACTGGATCGTAGACATAAACGGTGTCTACTCCTTTCATTTCCGAGTAGACGCGCACATGGTTTCTGCCCATGGCCCCGACGCCGATTACTCCAACATCCATGCTCAGGCCTCGAAGGAATTTATGGTCTTGGCGATGTACGCCAGGTCCTCCTCGGTGAGAGAGGGATGCACAGGCAGGCTCAACACCTTGCGGGAGACGTCTTCGGACACGGGACAGCTCTCATTGGTATAGCCCAGCTCCCGGTAGAGGGGCTGCTCATAAACCGCCTTGGGATAGTGAACGGCGCTTCCGATCCCCTTGGCCTGAAGATATTCCATCAGCTTCTCCCGGGAAGAGGCAAAGCTATCCTCTACCCGCACCGCATACTGATGATAGACGTGCCGAACGTTTTTCGCCTGGTAAGGGGTGCTGATGCCCTTGATCTTGATATTATCGTTTAAAAACGCGGCATTGCTGATCCTCTTGGCCGTGAACTCCTCCAGTCGCCCTAGCTGCACCAGGCCAAGGGCACCTTGCAGATTCATCATCCTGTAGTTGTAGCCTAAAGAGACGTGGTTGTACTTTCCTGTGTCTCCGTGGCTTCTTAGCAGACGCAGACGTGCTGCCAGAGCATCATCATTGGTGGTGATCATGCCCCCTTCGCCTGTGGTCATGTTCTTGGTGGGGTAGAAAGAGAAGCAGCCTGTACCAAATGAGCCCACCTTCTTGCCCTGAAATTCCGCTCCATGGGCCTGAGCGCAGTCCTCTATCAGAGCAATTTTCCCATCCTGGCAGATCTCCTGTACCGCAGACAGGTCGAAAGGCTGGCCGTAAAGATGAACACCGATTACAGCCCTGGTGCGGGGTGTTATTCTCTTTTTCAGATCATCGGGATCGATATTGAAAGTCCTCGGGTCCACATCTGCGAAGACAGGGCGCAGGCCTTCATAGAGGGCGCAGTTTGCGGTAGCAATGAAGGTGAAGGCGGGCGTTATGACCTCATCGCCAGGCTTTAACCCCAGGGCCTTGATGGCCAGATGCAGGGCGACTGTGCCGTTGTTTACGGCTATGGCATTTTTCACGCCCAGGTAGCTAGAGAATTCATCTTCGAACCGCTTGACACTCTCGCCCTGGGCGAGCATGCCGCTTTTCAGCACATCTCCTACAGCTTTTATCTCTTTATCGCCTATGATGGGCTTGGCTATGGGAATAAAATCTCTCATCAAGTTCTCCTCGAAGCTGTGATCTTCATCATTACCATTTCTATGCTCATCCTTTGCCTTGAAAAGGTTTGTTGTATTCAGCCTTCTCTTTTAAAAAAGACCAGGCCCTTGCAAATAGCAGCCGGCAGTCCCCGGAAACCTGATTCGATGACCGTGCCGGGGTAGATCGAGGTATTGATCCCGGTCATGACATTGTCTCCCATGATCACTCCCAATTTGCGCCTGCCGCTATCCACTCGTTCGCCTTTGATGAACGATTTTATGTTGCCTTTGTCATGGCGCAAATTGGAGCATACGGTTCCTGCTCCGAAGTTGCACCTCTCTCCTATAACGCTGTCTCCCACGTAGGAGAGGTGCCCGATCTTGCTACCGCTCATGATGGCGCTGTTTTTGACCTCCACTGCGTTTCCCACCCTAACGTTGTCCCCCAGGCAGGTAGCGGGCCTGATGTAGCAGTTGGGTCCTATGTCGCAATCCTCTCCGATTAAAACCGGACCCACGATGTAGGCTCCGGAGCGCACGATGCTGCCCCGGCCCAAGGATACGTTGCCCAACAAATTCGCGCCAGGCTCAACCTCGCCTAAGATGCAGGGCTCGATATCCGGGAGCATGATTTCGTTGGCGGCCAGAATATCCCAGGGCCTGCCAATCTCCAGCCAGCTTTTATTTTCCACTATCCTGATCTTTTCTCTGGCGGCGAGCAGGTTGAGCCCATCGGTCAGCTCATACTCGCCTCGCTCGGACAGAGGTACTGCTCGCAGGATATCGAAGATGCTTCTCTCTAAAAGGTAGATGCCGGCATTGGCCAGGTTGGATGGGGGATTGGCACTCTTCTCGACCACGGATTTGAAGTAACCGTTCTCCTCTGTGAAAACCCCATATCTTTTTGGATCGTCGACCTTGATGGCAGAGACTGCCGCACCTCCGCGGGCCATCTCCTGCAGGGACTGCGCATCAGGCAGCACATCACCGTTCAAAACCAGGAAGCTATCCTCCGCCAGGCTCTCGGCTGCCATGAGGGCGTGGCCGGTGCCAAGCTGCTCATCCTGAAATGCATATTCTATCTTCACGCCCAATCGGCTGCCGTCCCCAAAGTATGAGCGCACACTTTCGGCCCCGTATCCTACCACCAGCACGAAGCGATCCGCTCCTGCGGCATGAGAGCGCAGGATTATATGCTCCAGCAGAGGCTTGCCGGCTACGGGCAGCATCACCTTGGGCATCTTCGCGGTCAAGGGACGCATGCGGCTTCCTTCGCCTGCGGCTAAGACTATGGCTTGCATTGTGACTCCCTTGAGTGGAAGGGGACAAAGGCATAAAAATGCTTTGTAAAGAAAGCGAAAATGCTTTAGAGTTGCACATAACAGGTACGTGCATGTTGGATGAGTTCATCCGTTATTGTGCCCTTCAGCGCGATCAAGCTCCTTTGGCCATTCTTTTGATCTACCTGAAGCGAAAGGGAGGGTACGTGCAGCTAAATCAGATTTGGCGGGAGAATGGACCCACCGGAGGCGGGCCCTTCTGGAACCAGACCACTCTTATCAACAAGCTGGACAAGCTAGAGCGCCTGGAGATCGTCACCATGGAGCGCCGAATACTTCCCTCGCCCCGCGATGAGGCCAAAAAAAAGACCAACACCTTCTACCGGATAAGTCCGGCAACACCCCTCTATCCTTACATCTTCGGAATGCTCAAAATCTACCGGGAGGTGCCGGACAAATACTCCTCGGAGCTGGTAGAAAAGCCCCTTGATCATCTATGCGATCTGGCTGGCCGGTGTGCTTCCAGCGACCCACTGGTGGGCCGGGAGCTGGATGTGGCCATGGAGCTGATCGGCGAGGTTTTCTCCGTGGGGGGTGATGAGGTGAGAAGGATGATCAAGGAGAGGATGGAGAGGAAGGGCATGATCAGGGATCGCAGGAAGGAGCGGCTGGAAAATGTCCCCGAAAACGCAAGAAAAGAGCCTAAAGATGCTGCTATAAAGGCAAAGAGCCCCTCAAGAAAGAGGAAACCGACGAAACCTCGACCTGTGGAAGAATAGGCGAGTAGCTAGCGAGGTTATTCTGTTATTAGCTCCACCCCCTCTTCTTCCGATAAAGCCCGAGCATCTCCTCTACCGTTTCAGGCGTTACCAATCCTGCGGAAGAGACTGTCTCGTAGAACCTCTTGGGAATGCGGGCGCGGGATAGGTCGAAACCCTCCTGTACCTTGAATTTATATTTCTCTTCGAAGATTCTTTTGCCCAGCTCCTGCAGATCTTCCTTTGTCTTCCTGATGCCCACCGCTCCCAAAGAGTCGATGATATTCTCCTCGGTGTAAACTCCGCGGGCGAACAGACAGCCCACCAGGGAGTTGAAGACGCCGCGGGAATTGTCCTCTTTGATGATCTCATCGACCATCGTCTCTGCGTCCATGGGCTTTTTGATCGCCTTCTGGTCGATAGCATATCCTCCGTTGTCCAGATGAGAGTGGCGCACGCCCACCAACTGGCCCACGATGGAGGCAGGACCGGTATGGTAACCGGAGACCTCGTTACCTCCTAACGCCATGGCATACTCCACGCCGCCGTACTTTTTCGCGGCATAGTCTACGCCCCGGGCAAGAGCGGCGTAGAACTCATTGGGGGCCCTGGCTATGTTCTCCAAAGCTCTTGTGTAGCCTTCCACGCCGTTCCACTGCAGCGGCACCTCCATTGTATCTTTGCCGGTGATGAGCCCCTTTTCCAGAGCCTCGGTGGCCCAGGAGAGGACCACTCCCGCCGACATGACATCCAGGCCCAACCTCTCGCAGACATCGATCAGCTGCAAGACTCCGTCAGCTGAGCCGACACCAAGGTTAGATCCCAGGGAATAGATGGGCTCGTAATCGTAGGAGACCTTTCTTACCTCGAATTCGTGATGCTTGGAAAAGGCCGTCTTCAGAGAGGCGATATGCACACAACCGATGGGGCATCCGGCGCATGAGAGCCTGCGGAAGAGCTGGTTCTCCGCAAACATCTCCCCACTGATCTTTTCGCCTTCCGGAAAGCTGGATAGAACGAAGTTTTTGGTAGGCAGTCCCTTGAGCCAGTTGAGGACGTTGATGTTCACTGAAGTTCCGAGATCATGGTACTTCTCCATGACATCCGTCTGCACCGTGGTCTTGTAGAGCCGATTGTAGATCTCTTTGTAACGCTTGATATCGGGAACATCGATCGTCTCCGTTCCCGAGATCACCATGGCTTTGAGTTTCTTGGAGCCGAAGACCGCGCCAAGGCCCAGCCGCCCGAAGTGGCGGTAGGTGTCCACCACCACTCCTGCGTATCTTACCCCGGCCTCTCCTGCCGGGCCGATGCGAATGATGCTTCTTCGGCCCACACCGCTCTCGCGATCGCGCAGGATCACGCCCGTGGTCTGGGCGTCGATGCCCCAGATCGATGTGGCGTCCTTGATCTTAACCTCGCCGTCATTTATGGAGATGTAAGAAGGCCTCTCAGCCTGGCCGCGGATGACCACTGCTTCATGCCCGGCAAACCGGAGGGCCAGAGAGAGCCTGCCTCCTGCGTAGGACTCGCCCAGCTCCCCTGTGAGTGGGGATTTAAAGGTGGCCACGGTCTTGGTGGCCACGGGAAAGATGCCGTTCAATGGGCCGATGGAGAGGATTATCGGTGCCTTGGGCGAGAGCGGATCGGTGCCTTTCGGGCACTCCTCCTGGAGCAGCCGAATTCCCACGCCGGTTCCACCCATCCAGTTCTCGAAGAGCTCCTGCCTCTCTTGGACCCATGATTCTCCTTTGGATAGATCGATGTACAGAACTTTTCGCAACATTTCATACTCCCGAGGTGGGGACCTCCTCCAGCTTGAGCACGCCATGCGGACAGAACTCCACGCAGGCTCCGCAGTGAATGCATTTGATGGGCTTTTTCTCCTTGCCCAGGGTTATGGCGCCCACCAGGCAGGCCTTCTCGCAGCTGCCGCAGCCGATGCAGCGGTCCTTGTGAAAGACCACACTGCCATTTGGCCTCTTTTCCATTGCGCCCGTGGGGCAAGCCCTTGCACAGGGAGGATCCTGGCAGCCGCGGCAGACCACCACGCGAAAATCGCCCTCAATTCCGCCCTGTGTCTGCACCTTGATGGCGCTGTTTTGCAGGGAGACAGTTCCGGTACGAATCCGGCTGCAAGCGAACATGCAGCCCAGGCAGCCTATGCAGCGCTCGGGATGGGCCACCTTGAGGCGGCGGCGCTTCATGGGCTTCGCTGGCGTAGATGCTTCTCTTTCGGCGAGCTCAAGGGCTGGCTCGGCCTCTGCTTCCTTTATCTCTTCAACAGCCTGGCTCTCTGTCATTTCATGATCCACTTTATTTCGTTTTTAGCTGGAATATATAAACCAGTTTTATCTTCTCAGGGGGCAGCAGGGACTTCATAATTCTTTCAACCTCTTTCTGCGTTTTTCCAGCGGCAATTATGATTCCGTCTATCAAGGCAAACCAGCCTTCGACCACACCAGCTTCCTTCAGCCTTTTTCTATAAGTTCTCGCATGGACCTTTCCCATCTCTTCACAATATACGACCATAAGATCGGGTTTTTTCCCGATTAGTTCCCATATTTCCTCGTGATGTACGTCCCGACTGTATTCCGTTTTAAGATATCCTCTCAGTATCTCGGAATCATCCGATTTGACCTCTTCCGAAGATACGGGCAGAGCTGTAATTATTCCCAAGCTCTTGGCCTGGCTATAAGAGTCGTTAATTCTCCTGCGTATGCCACTGCCAAATATTATATTGAAGGACAATAGTGTCCCATCATAAATGATCTGATTTCTGAAAGGCAGGAGGGTGGCATCAACCATTATCGGCAGACCCGGACCCATCATCTCCTCAAAAGAAGTGATCATCCCCAGCACCCCATATGCCTTAGGTGGATGGCTTGAATCAAGAAATACTGTGTGATTCTTCAGATGGCGAACGATGTAGAACCTGTCCCGGACGAAATTCTTCCAGGTTGATGCAATTTCTTGCTCATCAGATGGGAGATTCTCAGGGTTATCCTTGACAAAAGAGTCGATCAGATCAGGGGTGCCATATAATCTGTCTTTCAGCTTTTTCAGATCTTCGGGATCCAATTTATGGAGATCGGAAGGACGGTTCAGGCCTTCAAGAATTTTATATCTGTTATTAACATAAAGTAATAAAGAATGATACAGACGGAAAAAAAGCCTGACATCACTTTCTGGGAGGTTCATCAAATACACCCATGCAGAAGAAAAATAAATAGATTAAGGTCCGCGAGCAGTTACTCCACATTCACGAACCTTTTCGCCAGGACTTTCATGACATGGGGGAGCGTGGTGTACTCCATATCCTCCATGGGGAGACGCGTCGGCTCGAAGGGGCCGTGCGCCCTCATGTAATCAGTGATTTCCAGACACTTCTGCCTTGTCAGGTCGAAGGCCACGTCTTTGAAGAGATCCACTGGACCCACGAAGTTTCCGTATGCCATCTGGAAGCCGGCCGCTATGACTCTGGGCGGGCCATCGAACCTTGTGGGGTGCGCCGTCTCAAAGGAGCAGGGCATGAGGGGACCGTTGTGGCTGCCGCGCATCCATCCGCTTACCAGGTGCCCCAGCGCAAATGGCTCCAGCACCTCTCCCAGGGCAGGCAGGCCGGACTGGCAGCGCACCAGGGCCACGGGATCGTCCTTGCCAACGTAGGTTCCGGCCGTATGGTAGAGCTTCTCCGTGCTTACTACAGCGACGGCTTCCTGCTCGGATATCTTGCTGTTCGGCTTGCAAAAGACCCTCTTGATCACATAGCGGCTCTTCGCGCCTATGAGTGCCAAAAGGTCGTACATCTCGCCCGGGCAGTCCATGAATACCTTCTTGTGCTCCATTATGTCCCAGACCTCAAAGGTGAAGCCATGATGACAGGCCGGATCTATCACCAGGCCGGCCGTGTTGAATGGATCTGCAAACATCTTGAAGATGGGCAGATTGAAAGCTCCCGGTTCGGTCTTGTCCATCATGAAAGCGACCACCGGTTCGCTGGTTCGCTCCTCAATCTCCATCTCCGCCACGCCCGGTCCCATGCCCCGAATGTTGCCGGAAAATGCGTCCGCCAAAAGGTCCTGCCCGGCTCCGTAGAGCTTTAGCTTCTTGGCCGTCTCCGTGGCTTCCTCAAAGGTCTCCCAGGCCAGGGCATGCACCTCTCCATTATCGCAGCCTTTCTTGTGGCTCATGAGAAGCTCCAGGTCGTCGCCGCAGGCGAGCACCCTAAAGTCTATCAGTGCGCCGGACTTCTTGGCCTGTGCAAGCTTCGACTCCGCAGTCTCGATCAATGCGGGGTGGACCGCGGAGTGGCCAGGATAGCCGCCCACATCGGCTTTTATAAGGCTGATTGTTATCTTTGTCATCTTGGCGTCACTCTGCGATTGCTTCAGCCTTTCAGCGCCGCGGGCATTTTCAGTGGCACATCAACCTGCTTGATGAATTGATCCAGGATAGATCGGGTGCCGTTAACTTTTAGCTTATCAAATAAAAAGGCGAATTGACTCTCCAGCTCGGCGCAGATTTCGTCGCGGACATCAGCCGGCAGGAGCCACAGCTCCAGTTTGAACGGTCCGAAGCCTTTTTTGCGGGTTTTATAAATGAATTGCTCTTGCGTGTCCTTCTCTTTCCATTCCCCTTTCATCTCCGCTTTCAGATGATCGTAGATCTTTGCCCGTAGCTGCGCCGGGAAAGCTTTGCTGTCATAGATCATGTTCTGGAAACCGGTAGCCAGATGAATCTCGGCCGTTCCCGTGGCTGGAAAGCGGTCAAACGCCTCATCGGGCAGCGTTGAAGCGCCGTGCTGAACGGCGCCGGACAAACCGTATTGCGTGCGTGCGGTCTCCGACAGTTTCGCCAGCACGTCGAAATCAATTTTGACCTTTGCAACCGTGCCGTCCGCAAGCGGCACACCGCCATGCGTAGTCCCGGTCTGCACGCTGATTTTGCTGATTCCCTTGAACGCCTCGTCCCGCTTTTTAAGTTCTTCCAAATAACCGTTCATGAAAACCTGCAATTCATCGACAGTGCTGTTCTTGCCGCCAACCTCGCCTATTTCGCCGCCCACAGACACAGTGATGCCTTCTGGCTCCAGATCGCGAATCAGAGCGGTTAACTCCGCAGCAAGCGTAAAGTTTGTTCTTTGCTGATCTTTGACGGTGGGCTGCGACAGATCAACCAGTGTAGAAGTATCGATGTCGATATTGTAAAAACCGGCAACAATCGCTACCCTGATTAAATCCTTAACCGTCTGAGTCTCCTTTTCCGCGTCCGCTGCGAACTTCTTGGCGTTTATCTGAAAATGATCGCCCTGCAAAAATACCGGGCCGCGCCAGCCGGATTTAACAGCCGCTGCCAACACGGCACAGGTGTATTCCAGCGGCCTTTGCTTTGTATAGCCTATCTCCGAGCGGGCGATTTCAAAAAGAACAGGCCCTACATTCCCTTTGATCGCGCCGCGGAATACTGCCTGCGCTACATCGTAGGTAATGCCGCGGATATTGATCGCCGGAACGGTAAATCCGCCTATTTCCTTACGGCCCATGGCTTCGTAAAGGGATTGGATCGACGCAGACATGATTCCGAGCGCACTGGCTCCCCGGCGAATCAGAAACCCCGCGGCCTGCGAAGTTGCAGGGTCGGGACTGAAAACGGCCGTATAGACTAAATCATCGATCAACTTTTCCCGAAACCTGGATTCATTCAAGACACGAACATCTCCGCCGTCATAGGCTAGTATGGATTCGCATCCTTTCTTTAGCTGATCCATATTCTCGTAAATCATGGCTGCTCCTTTGAATGTATTCATTGCGAGAGGAATTGCCCTGCCATTGTCACTTCCGCCGACGAGCCTATGTAGATGGGCGACCGTTGATTAACGGACGTCACTTTGAGGGAAAGAATATCATCTTTCCCGTCCGTAGCCCTTCCGCCGGCCTGCTCCACAATGAAGGCCATAGGCTGAAGTTCAAACAGCAACCGCAGCTTCCCCTGGGGCGATCTCTTCAGTGCAGGATAGGTGAATACGCCTCCCCTCTTGATGATCAGCTGGTTGATGTCGGGAACAAAACCACCGCTGTAGCGCAGCTTGTAGCCGTCTGCCTCCAGCTTATCGATATACTTGCGATGGTTGTCTGTCCAGTCCTTGCGCAGACCGCCAGGCGAAAAGATCGACCCCTTCTCCTTGAGCCGGATATTTTCCTCGGACAGGACATACTCTCCTTCGCGGTCCAATACAAACTCATGCACGCCCTTTCCGGCCGAATAGATCATAGTGATGAGCGGGCCGTAAGTAATGTAAAGAGCAGCGACCATCGAATTCCGGCCGCTGTCGAATATTGAATTTTTATGGATGCCGATGATCGTCCCAATGGCCAGATTGGTATCTACCAGGGAAGAGCCGTCCACCGGATCGGCGGTAACAATATATTTTTCCTCCCCGCGACCGATGGTGACGATGTCTTTGAGCTCCTCGGAGGCATACTCGCGAACAAATCCGGAGTTGCGCAGCATATTTTTCAATATGTCGTCGGAAATGCGGTCCAGCGCCAACTGATCCTCGCCGTAAACATTCTTGAAGCCGGCCAGCTTGCGGTTGGATTCGTGGATTTTTGCAGAGATGTATTTGCCGACCACGGCAATCTGCCAGATGAGCCGCCGCAATTCCACCTCGATGCCACCCATCCACATGTGGCGCCTCAGATCAACGATGCATCGAGTGTGATCATTTATGCATTCACCCATAGATTCTCCTGATATCTTTTTGGCAGTCTGTAGGTTTTTCTCTAATAATAAATATGTTGCCCCTTTTCCCCAATTTTAGCCGCAGCTCAGCCGGAAAACCTCTGCTGTCATAGATCATGTTCTGGAAACCGGTGGCCGCTGAATCTCGGTCGTTCCGGTTTTATTCTTCTTTCCCATGCTCCAGTGACGGATCTATAATCATATAATCATAATAGTCCCAGTCCACGGGCACCTGGACCGCGGTGCGGCGTCAGGACAACCCCCTCGCGGCGAGGGTGATCCTGGCAGAGGGCAGCAATGTCGAGATCGGCTTTCCTGAGGAGCTTTTCGAGCCGGGAAACATCCCTCAGTACCTCTCTGTGGTGGCGGGAAATCTATTCGGCCTGGGCGATCTGAAAAAGGTGCGGCTGCAGAATGTCATCTTCCTCGAGAGTCTGCTTGCTGCGCATAAAGGCCCTAGCTTCGGCATTGAAGACGCACGAAAAATCTTTGGAGTTTATGGCCGTCCATTGGTTGGCATATGCACGGTGCCTTTACCAGAGACAAAGGGCACGGCATTGCCATGCTGGTAATATCCAAGCGGGTGCGCATGACGGGAGGCACCAACTTGCATACGGGAAGCTACATGGGCAAGATGGCGCGCGAAACCCTGGAAAACGACCTCTCCCGTGATGCTCTGCGAGGAGATTGGCACGGCTACAAGAGAGTCTTCCCGGTGGCCTCGGGCGGGGTCTATCCGGCCAAGGTTCATGGAAATTTTGACGGCTACGGCATTGATTGCATCATCCAGGCAGGCGGAGGGGTGCACGGCCATCCCGACGGAACTACTGCCGGTGCAAGAGCTATGGTGCAGGCGGCGGATGCCTGGCTAAAGCAGATTCCCCTAAAAGAATACGCAAAAGACCACAAAGAGCTGGAAACTGCCTTGAGATTTTGGGGTTCCTAAGAGGAAAGATAATACTTAGCCTCTCCTCAAATCAAAACCGAAGAGTTTATATTGGTAGATGAGGATGGATCTGAACGTTTATCACGAGCCAAAAGTGATGTAGCGCTGTTTGAAAAACGCAAGAGGTGTAGTGAGGGAAGAAGTAGAGGGATCAGATGGCTAGAGACGATATCTTATCGAAAATTAAATCGGCAGAGGCTGAAGCCAAGGCAGCAGTCCAGCGGGCCTTGGATGAGAAGGAAAAAAAGATAGCCGCTGCCACTACTGAAGCTGCAAACCTTGTCAAATCCGCCGAGTCGGATGCACAGGACTACTATGACAAGAGCGTTGCCAAAGCTGATAGCGATGTGAAATCCAAGAAAGCATCGATCGTTAACAGCGGTGAGAAGAACGTAAGTTCGATGAGCGGCAGCGCCAGCGCAAAGCTGGACAAAGCAGTTGAATATTTGATAAAGGAGTTCATGGGGTTGTTGCATGCTTAGACCCGTAAAGATGAGTCGTGTAGTCGTCGCCGGGTCAAAGAACGTAATATCTCCAGTTGTAGAAAAGCTACATGAGTTGCGCTTGCTTCACATTGTTAACTATAATGGCAGCGAACCTCAGTTTGAGATGGGCAAGTCCATCGGCAAAGCCAAAGAATACTCCGAGGATCTCATTAAGCTCAGATCTGTCACCAGGTACCTTAATTTAAATAAGAAGTTTCCTGATAAGGCATATCCCGAGAGCCAGGTTCTATCGGAGCTGGATAATCTTCTCAATAACGTCGGTGCAGATGTTACTGCCACATACGAGCGCATTGTTGCCATCGACGCAGAAGTAAAGTCCAAACAGGATCAGATCAAATCTCTGACTCCTTTGGCTGTTTTGCCGCTGCCTTTAGAAGCTTACCATGGTTATGATTCTCTGGCGACCTTTGTCGGCACAGCAACAACACCAGTTGATGCCGATGTAGCAAGGGTATCTCCGGTAAATGAGATCTATACCGGAACCGCCAAGAATGCAACTTTTGTAGCGGTATTTGTGCCTGCGGAAAAGGCCGGCGAAGTATCTTCAGTCCTTTCCGAGCATGGGTTTTCCGAGACATCCGTACCCAGGCTGGAAGGCAATGTAGACGCGGCGATTGCTACTCTTGAAGGCAGCATCAAATCCTTGGAAGGCGAGAAAGTGCCTCTCCAAAAGAAGCTGGCCGACATGAAGAAGCAGTATGAAGATCTGATGCTGGCAACGGACGAGTATCTGTCCATGCAGGCCCAGAAGACAGAGGTACCACTCAGGTTTGCTGAGACAGCCAACGCCTTCGTTATAGATGGGTATGTTCCAGCAGATCAGTTCAGCAGGCTCAAGAGCGAGCTGGAGAGCGCTGCCGGCGGCAGGCTTGAAGTTTCGTTGATTGCAGATAAAGAGACAGACGAACTTGTCGAGAAGGGCGAAGACATACCGACCCAGATGGATAATCCCAGCCTGGTCAAGCCTTACGAATTGATAACAAGGATGTTCGCCATTCCCGAGTATAAGGAGTTCGATCCGTCATTGCTGATATTCGTATTCTTCCCTATCATGTTCGGCATGATTCTGGGTGATATCGGCTACGGCGTCATGGCGCTTCTGACCATGGTGCTTCTGAAGAGGAAGTTCAAAACACCCGGCTGGCAGCAGTTGATCAACGTCGTTTTGATTTCCAGCGTGTGGGCTATCATATTCGGCATATTCTTCGGCGAGATCTTTGGCCCCTTAGGTCTATGGCCCAAGATCATGGGACATTTGCCGCACCATGAACTCGAGGCTGTAAAGGCTGCAGGTCTCTATTTCGGTGAAGGTGTTTTTGGCTCGCTGGGAAGAATCGGATTTTGGCCGGGAATTGATATTTTCCCCCTGGACCGGCTGGCAAGTAACGCGGTCTTGTTATTGATCGGTACTAGCGTCATCATAGGCATTATTCACTGCAGCGTTGGTTCTATCTTGGGCATCAAGACGGAGCTGGCCTACGGCGAGAAGAAGCATGCCTATTTCGAGAGACTTCCTGTGATGCTCGTCCAAATATTCTTTGGATTGCTTGTGCTTGGACTGGTCATAGGTCAGATGATGTTGGTAATTGCAAGTGCTGTCGTAATTTTAGTCGCCATAGTGATGCTGGTAATGGGACCGGAAGGGCCTATGAGCATTGCCCACATGCCATTCTATGTGAGCAACCTGATATCCTATCTTAGGCTATTAGCCATCGGCCTTGCTTCGGTGGGTCTGGCGTACGCTGCGAACCAGCTGGCCTTCTACGTCATAATGCCCATGCTGAGCAGCGGAGCGACCAACAGCGCTGAGTTCACGATACCTGCCATCATCGTTGGTGTCATGATACTGGTCGTAGTGCACTTCATCAACTTCCTGCTGGGAATTCTCTCTCCCTTCATGCATCCTCTCAGGTTGCATTATGTGGAGATGTTCACGAAGTTCTACAGCGCACATGGCGGTGGAGTGGAGTACAGTCCCTTCGGACATGTCCGGAGGTTCCTGAAAGCATGAATTCGATAGAACGAATTGAAAGATTGAATAATATTCATATAAAGGAGGATTGAGGAAAATGGTCGTTGTAGCAGATGCAGGAATATTGTATGGATTGATAGCTGTCGGCGCAGGCTTGGCTACTGGATTAGCAGGCATTGGTGCTGGTATGGGTGAACAGGGTATCGGCGCTGCTGTGGTTGGCGTTGTGGCTGAGGAGCCCGGATTTCTGGGCAAGGGTCTGTTCCTCATGCTTCTGCCCGAGACACTGATCATCTTCGGTCTCGCCGTATCGCTGATTCTGATGTTCGCCTGGACACCCTTCTCTGGCATCGTGACACCCTAAGCTAGCCAATTGCAAGGAGTGTAAGAGGCTATGGCACTAGATGCAGTGGTTGAGTCAGTCCTGGCAACCAGCAAGGAAAAGGTCGCTCAGATAACCAGTGAAGCCGACCAAGAGGTTGCAAGGACACTCAACGAAGCTAGGGGACGTGCCGCTGAGATAAAGTCCAGAAAGGAAACAGAGGTTGGACACACGATTGAGGCTATAGAGCGCAGGGAGATCTCCAGCGCCAATCTCGAGGTCAAGAGAGCGGAGCTGAATGTTCACAAGGATCTCCTTGAGCAGGCTAGGACGAAGCTGCTTCAGAAGCTGCAGAATCTTCCCAAGAAGGATAACGAAGCCATGCTCAAAAAGCTGCTCGAGCCTCACGATCTCAAGGAAATGAAGGTCTTCTCCAACAAGAGAGATGAGGCCTTCATAACCTCTCTCGCCTCAAAATATGGCGGGAATCTGGACATAATAGGCGGCGCTGTGATTGAGAGCAGTGATGGAGCTCTGCGTTACGATTTAACCTACGAAACTCTTGCGCGTGAGGTCTTTAATAACCGCATGAAAGAGGTTTCCAGGATCTTATTCGGGTGAGGACGATGCCTGTACTACGTTTGCCGAAGTTCGGTTCACCGGTGAAGTACGCTTACATCACGGGCAGAGTCCGGGCGATGAAGACCAAGCTTGTCCCGGCGGAGATGTATGCCAGGATGATGAATATGGATATGTCTGAGATCGCCCGCTACCTGGAAGAGACCCAGTATAAGGATGAGATAGACGCGCTGTCCAAGGACTACTCCGGTGTGGAGCTCATTGAGCACGCCACCTTTGCCAATATGGCAAAGACCTTCAGGAGGCTCGAGGAGGTCTCAATAGATGAGCCCTCATTCCTGATTCTGGAGTACCTCCGGCGCTGGGATGTGTGGAACATCAAGACACTCCTACGAGGCAAGTACTACGGGGCCACCGAGACTGAGATAGTAAAACATCTCGTGCCTGCTGGTGAGTTATCCGCAGAGCGCCTCGATGAGCTGGCCAAGAAGGAGTCCATAACCGACATCATATCGGCCTTCGATGGAACAGACTATTCCAGCGCACTGGCGCAATACGACGGCAAGAATTTGGCATCGTTGGAGAATGCTCTCGACAAGCTCTATTACTTCAGAATGGAGCTGGCCGTGGGCGGAACTCTATCTGTGGGCGGAGGCCTGCTGCTCAAGTACGTCCGAAGAGAGGTCGATATAAGAAATTTGATCACTCTCTTCAGGATGAACAAGGCAGGCATCGATGCAGCCGTGATACAAGAGAATCTCATCCCCGGAGGCAAGTTGCATGGAGAGCTGAGCCGGATGGCCGGTCAGCCTTTCGGCGAGTTCCTGCGCGGGCTTGAAGGATATCCCTTCTGGTCCTCCATTTCGGACATCGCATCTGTAGATCTGGATGCGGTCAGCAGAATTGAGGCTAGGTTGAGGGCGTATCTCATCCGGTATGCGTGGGCTCTTTCCAACTATCATCCGTTATCTATCTTGCCGGTGCTCGGCTATATGGTGAGCAAAGAGACTGAGGTTTCCAACATCAGGAAGATTGTGAGAGGAAAGGAAGCCGGACTTCCTGCCGAACTCATCGAGGAGCAAGTGGTGGTGGCGTAAATATGGAGATTGCTTTTGTGGGAGGCAGCGATAGCGTCCTCGGGTTCAATCTGGCAGGAATAAAGAAATCTTATGAGGCCAACACCGAAGAGGAGATGGTTTCAAAGATTGGCGTCGTCATGGCTGATTCCAATGTGGGAATTCTGGTCTTGAAGCAATCGGATTACAATAAGCTGCCCAAGAGGCTTCAAGAGCAGCTCTCCGAGTCGATCAAGCCTACCATAATTTCTATCGGAACCGAGCAGAGCACAGAGATGAGAGAGAAGATTAAAAGGGCAATAGGTGTTGATTTATGGAAGTAGGTAAAATAAAGCGAGTCGCCGGACCACTAGTTCAGGCAACGGGCCTGAAGGCTTCCATGTACGACCTGGTCCTGGTCGGCGAGGAAGGCCTGATGAGCGAAGTCATCGGCATTTCCGGCAATAAACATATCATTCAGGTATACGAGGATACGGGCGGCGTGCGGCCCGGCGAGCCCGTCAAGGAGACAGGAGCTCCGCTCGTAGCACAACTGGGCCCAGGCATTCTGACCCAGATTTACGACGGTATTCAAAGGCCACTGCCAAAGCTTGCAGAGATGTCGGGAGACTTCATCAGCCGAGGCCTATTCGTTGACGGCATTGATCATAAGAAGAAGTGGGAGTTCAAGCCAGTAGTGAAAAAGGGCGATGTCCTAAAGCCCGGACAATGCTTTGGTGAGGTTCAGGAGCAGCTGCTCATCAAGCATAAGATCATGGTCCCACCCAAGAACAAGGGCGGAACTGTCAAGGAGATCTACTCTGGAAACTTCAACGTCGATGAGACCGTTCTCGTCTTTGAGGACGGGACAAAGCTCACCATGATGCACAAGTGGCCGGTAAGACAGGCTCGGCCTGTTACCGCAAAGCTGGCACCCACCATTCCCCTGAGAACAGGGCAGAGGGTAGTGGACGGATTCTTCTCCCTGGCCAAGGGCGGCACGGCAGCCATTCCAGGTGGATTTGGTACCGGAAAGACGGTTATGCAGCAGACCCTGTCCAAGTGGGCAGATGTTGATATTGTGGTTTATGTGGGATGCGGCGAGCGCGGCAATGAGATGGCCGATCTTCTGCATGAGTTCCCCGAGCTTCAGGATCCCAGGACCGGCAGACCCCTCATGGAGAGGTCCATCGTTTACGCCAATACCTCCAACATGCCTGTGGCTGCTCGTGAGGCTTCCGTTTACACCGGAATGACCACGTCAGAGTACTACAGAGATATGGGCTACGACGTCCTGATGACCGCTGACTCCACTTCCAGGTGGGCAGAGGCCATGAGAGAGATGGGCTCGCGTCTAGAGGAGATGCCTGGTGAAGAAGGCTATCCCGCTTACCTTGGTGCCAGACTCGCCGACTTCTACGAGCGTGCCGGACGTGCCGAGGTTCTCAACGGCGGCCAGGGTTCTGTCAGCATTGTAGGTGCTGTTTCCCCAGCCGGCGGAGACTTCACCGAGCCCGTCACTCAGAACACACTGAGAATGGTCAAGGTATTCTGGGCACTGGACTCCAAGCTGACACAGCGCAGGCACTTCCCGTCCATCAACTGGCTGGATTCCTACTCTCTGTACGACCAGATCCTAGAGCCCTGGTTCGTGGAGAATGTCAGCCCGAACTGGAACAAGAACAAGAGACGGGCCATGGCCATACTGCAAGAGAATGCCGAGCTGGAAGAGATCGTGATGCTCGTGGGTTCCGATGCCCTGCCTGAGGATCAGCAGGTCACACTGGAAGTTGCCAGGATGATCATCAACTTCTGGCTGGCACAGAGCGCATTCCACCCCGTAGACACATTCTGTCCCTACAAGAAGCAGTACGATCTATTGGATGCAATCCTGAAGTACAGAGACTATGCCTTCGATGCAGTCCAGAAGGGCATACCTGTGTCGCAGATTACATCTGTTCCATCCAAGGATGCTCTGGCCAAGGTGAGGCTTGAAGCCGAGTATGAGCCCATCCTGGCAAAGGTTTTGGCTCAGATGGACGCCGAGTTCAAGGCGCTGAAGTGAGGTGGGTTCAAAATGACAAAGGAATACAAGACTATTACTGAGATCTCCGGACCACTCCTCTTCGTAGAGAAGACTGAGCCTGTGGGCTACATGGAGCTCGTCGAGATCAGAACGGGCGGAGAGCTGAAGAGAGGACAGGTGCTGGATTCCTCCGATGAGATCGTGGTTATCCAGGTATTCGAGGGAACCGGCGGTCTGTCCAAGGATTCTGCCGTCAGTTTCACCGGAGACGTCATCAAGATGCCTCTGTCTCCCGCCATTGTGGGACGCGTTCTATCCGGGTCCGGAAAGCCTAGAGACGGCGGCCCGGAGATTGTGCCCGAGGTATTGAGAGATATAGCTGGAGCTGCCATCAATCCAGCTTCCCGTGAGAAGCCGCGCGCTTTCATCCAGACCGGCATATCCACAATTGACGGAACAAACACACTGGTGCGCGGCCAGAAGCTGCCTATCTTCTCCGGTGCAGGTCTGCCTCACAACGACCTTGCTCTGCAGATTGCCAGGCAAGCCAAGGCCTTGGGCGAAGCCGAGTCGTTCGCAGTTATCTTCTGCGCCATGGGCATCACCAACGAGGAGGCTCAGCACTTCCTGGCTGACTTCGAGAGAACAGGTGCTCTGGAGAGGGCAGTCGTGTTCCTCAATCTGGCCGACGACCCGGCCGTAGAGAGGATTCTGACACCCAGGCTGGGCTTGACCACCGCTGAGTATCTTGCCTTCGATCTGGACATGCACGTGCTCATCATCTACACGGACATGACCAACTACTGCGAGTCGCTCAGACAGATGGGCGCTGCTCGTGAAGAGGTGCCCGGACGACGCGGCTACCCAGGATACATGTATACTGACCTTGCCATTCAGTACGAAAGGGCCGGTATCATCAAGGGCAGAAAGGGTTCCATCACCCAGTTCCCCATCCTGACCATGCCCGGCGACGACATCACTCATCCCATTCCGGATCTGTCCGGGTACATCACCGAGGGCCAGATTTTGATCTCAAGAGAGTTGCACAGAAAGGGCATCTATCCGCCCGTCGACATTCGCCCCTCGCTTTCCCGGCTGATGAACTCCGGTATAGGTAAGGGCCACACTCGCGAGGATCACAGGGCAGTATCGGATCAGCTCTATGCTTACTATGCAGAGGGCAACGATCTGCGCGGTCTCGCGGCCATTGTCGGCAAGGAGGCTCTCTCTGAGCGCGATAAATTGGTGCTGGAGTTCGCTGATAAGTTCGAGAAGAGATTCGTCAATCAGGGCAGAGATGAGGACAGGTCTATCTTCGATACCCTCCAGATCGGATGGGATCTGCTGGCAGATCTGCCTGAAGCTATGCTCACCAGGATCGACGACAAATACATCAAGTTATACCACCCCAAGTACGCAAGCACCGCGAAGAAGTGAGAACATGGCCGTAATTCGAGGAACAAAACCGACCAGGGCAGTCCTGATCGCTCTCAAGAAAAGGATGAAGCTCGCAAAGACCGGTCACTCGCTCCTCAAAATGAAGCGCGACGGCCTCATGATTGAGTTCTTCGAGGTGCTAAGCAAGGCCAAGACGGTCAGGAAAGAGCTGGTTGAAGCTCTGATCGTAGCCGAGCAGAGACTTCAAATGGCTATGGCCATCGAGGGAACAGTTGCCATCGGAAGCGTGGCCTATTCCCTGCAAAAAGAGCCGGTCATCCAGCTCGAGTCCAGAAACATCATGGGTGTAGTGGTTCCCAAGATCGCGGCAGAGGCCGTGCATAAGAAGATGTTCGAGCGAGGCTACGGCATCATTGGGACTGGGGCAGCCATCGATGAGGCCGCTGATGCCTATGAGGGCTTGCTTGATAAGATCATCTTAGCTGCAGAGGTAGAGACCGCCATGATAAGGCTTGTCGAGGATATCGACAAAACTAAGAGGCGTGTCAATGCTCTGGAGTTCAAGGTGATTCCAGAAGTCAAGGACACCATCAAGTTCATCGCCATGGCGTTGGAGGAGATGGAAAGGGACAACCTGGTCAAGATGAAGATGCTCAAGGGCAAGTCCGAGAGGAAAGCCGCAGCAGAAGAAGCCAAGAAGGAAGCGGAGAAAGCCGCCGCTGCCAAGGCTTCAGCTTAATAGGAACAGATGTCCAACTGGTTTGAGCGAAAAGCGGAAGACTGGGTTGGGACAGCTGAGAAGAAGATGCGTCTTCTTCAGTGGTTGGTGTACATCACCAACCTCTACATTATTTTTGGAATATTTGTGCTCATCTGGATACTCTATGGGAAATATATCATACGAGCATGGCAATATTATACCCAATAGCACAAAATTTAAAGCATATGATTATTATCTGCAATCATAACAGAAGAATCTACTCATTTCCTTTAAATCCGATATCTCCTTCTGAGTCATTTCATTGATACTCACCGAATTGTAGCTTCCAGTCAAATCAAAATAAACATAGCCGCCTTTGACGAAGACGTCCTTGCCTAGCAGACTTCTTTTGAGATCATCCATCAGATAAGCGTACTGTCTTTGATTGAGCCCGGAAGCGTCTACATCCGCCAGGTTAATGGTATTGTTTCCGATAAGAAGGCTGGACGGAGAAATAACATTCATTATGGTGCCCTGCATATCGAAGTATGGAGCCTGCAGCAGC
>Ga0351915_1042_pt1 | contig 54610 bp, 51 predicted proteins | sample TotcelHT113001M6_FD_205802 | JGI IMG/M metagenome (GOLD analysis project Ga0351915, IMG submission 205802) | Enriched cells from coal bed in the Powder River Basin, Montana, United States - Total cells T11 rep1 HSBNCT.T11.300.1.M6 ...
ATAACGACGTCTGAGGTGTCTGTTCCCTCACATGGAGATTTGCCTGTCGCAGTCAAAGTCAAGGTGACTGTTCCTGCTGTAACGTCAGTAGTCCCCGGTGTATAGATTGCATCGAGCTTGCTGGCATCATTGAACTTGCCGTCTCCTGATGTCGTCCAGGCTATGCTTGCAGCATTTGTTGCCGAGCCATCTAGCTGCGCTGTGCTGCCTGCACAGATTGGCGGGACTGATCCAGCCACTGCAGTTGGACCTGGTTTGATGGTTACATCCTTTGTGCATGTGTTGGAGCAATCGTCCTTGGTCACCACCACCTGAATGGTTGCAGTCGTTCCCGTTCCAGCCGACCAGGTTGCCTTAGAAGGATCGTTTGAGTCAGCGGTGATTGATGCACCAGTGCTTCCACTGATTGACCAAACATAACTTGCACCTGTCGTCGGGCTAGTCACTTCAGCAAGGTTACCTGTTGATCCTGAACATACCGATGAGGGTGCGGTTATGGTACACACGGGCAACGGATTAATTGTAACTTGCTTGCTGCAGGCTGGAGCGGTACATCCAGCGGCTGTAGTTACCGTTACACCGAGGGTAACAGTGCCTGACGACCCGGCTGTCCAGGTTATCGAATTGGCATAAGGCGTTGTAGACGTGATAGTTCCGCCGGTGATTGTCCAGGCATAGGTCGCACTGGTTCCAGCATTAGCGACTGAAGCCGTGTTACCTGTTGATCCTGAACATACAGATGATGGTGCGGTTATTGTACAGCTCGGTCTAGCATTAACGGGAATATCAACGGAGCTTGTGCAAGAGCAGCTAGTTGGCGCTGGTCCGGTGACTGTGACGGAGAGATGGACTGTACCAGTGGACTTAGCAGTGGTCTGCCAAGTTAGCGTCTGAGTATTTGTTCCGGATACACCTGCCCCATCACCAGAGACCGTCCAGGCATAGGTTGCTCCAGTAAACGCTGGAACTGAGGCCTGGAGGCCACCTGTGCTCTCGCAGACTGATATAGGAGCCGTTATGACGCAAGAGGGGCCGTCATTTACAGTAACTGTTCCAGTTTTCGAACTCGAGCAGGTGCCTGTTGTACAGGTAATTGTATACTGGTAGGTGCCGGGCACATTTGTATTTATATTATTAGTATATGTGCCACTACATCCGCCAATACATACTGCACCACGATTTATGAATAACTGATCCGAAATGGTTGTTCCTTTGCAAATACTAAATGAGGGGGCAATAGCTCGACAGGGAGATGGAACAGTCTTTGCCGGGTAGCAGAAGCACTTGGAACCAACGTGGCAATTAGTCACTCCACTAACCTTATTTTCACTGCATCCTGCATCTTTCTTGTCTTGACTCCAGGTAAGAATTGGTCCCCCACATGGGCTGGGCCCAGTCAAAACCAAAGGTTGATCACACTGCCAACTAATTGGGAATTGCACAGTCCTGAGACCTTGCGCGGCAGTTATGGTATCAGCCAAACAAACCCTATATTGCGTTGTACCAATAAAAAATATTAAAAATACGTTGTATCTTTCATTTGCTGTACTTTGGTAGTTTACTTTAAGAAATGCATTAGCTGTGCCATCTTGGCAATCCAAACAAGTTAGAGGATTCCCTAATGAATCCACCACTGCATAACTATTGGGATCTACAGCAACATCATTAGCGGTGCAGGGGCTATAAGTACCAGCACAATCGGTAATATAATTTCCCGGGCCGGGATTTACATCTCCCACAGCATTTGCGTATGGGATAAAGAACATTAAAATGAATAAGCAACATATATATATATCGCAACGAGGATGCATAAAGCGCTTTATGCTCGTTCTTTCGGGAGATTTGGTAATATCATTCCAAAAATGGTCAAATTTTTGAGAAAGAAAACCTAAGGATTGGATAAATAGCTTGACTAATTCCATCGATCTGTGAATCTTGTCCTGAGCAATTCTAACTACATCTTTAGTTCCTTTGACTTTAGACATGTTTCCTACCTGCATCTGCAATATATATCCTTGATTAATTTCCTCAATTTTTGCATCAGTGAGTTTTGAGTACTCGAGATTATCATTATAATTCTTGGAAGCACTAGGTCAGACTTTCTTGAAAACTCTTTACGATCATGGTATTTATTCTTAGCGATGGTAGTAGATATATAATTATTTCAATTTGGTGTCAGTTGATAGTTATTTAAATTCTGAGTAAATATTTTATTTAAACTGCGGTGCACCCGCGCAGCAAGCTGCGGAGTATTGCGTTTAATGATAAAGTATGAATCACAGCAGCTCAGCCGCTCAGCTAAGAGGAGCACGACCGGATCGTCAGGCTCCCATAAGCCTTTTATTTTTCAAGAACAGGAGTTAAAGGAATTATCAAAGAGAGGCGCTCAATTATGGTCGAGGTTGGAGATGCGGCACCAGAGTTTTGCCTGCCGGTTGGCAATGAAGAGGAGATCTGCCTGAAAGACTACCAGGGAAGATGGCTGGTGCTTTACTTTTATCCCAAGGACAATACCAGCGGCTGCACCCGCGAGGCTTTAGATTTCACAGCCGCTCTGCCGGCGCTACGAGATCTGGACGCTGAGGTTATGGGAATCAGTCGCGACTCTCCCGTCAGTCACAAGAAATTTGCCGAGAAGCACGGCCTGGGCGTGAAGCTAGCGAGCGATCAGGATCACAAGGTCACGGAAGCCTACGGAGCCTGGGCTTTAAAGAAGATGTACGGGAAGGAGAGCTATGGCGTGGTCAGGTCCACCTTTCTCATCAACCCGCAAGGGAAGATCGCCCGCATCTGGAGGAAGGTTGCCGTAAAAGGGCATGTGGATGCTGTGATAAAGAGCTTGCAGGATTTAGGGAAAGGAGAGGGGCGGACAGATTAATCAAACCATTAATGATAATAATAAAAGAAGGCCAAAACAAAAATCGCCTTTTCCTTTTTCTGGATGCCGACTCTCGGCGAAGCTATAAATAACTTCCAGTTAGCTCACCTTTTAGAATGATCCGCCTAAGGTTTTTTCAAGGAAATGCAGCGAAATGGATAGCGAAGGCAATCGACCATGCTCACTGAAATCCTGATCATTTTTCTCCTGTTCCTGGCCAACGGCGCATTTTCCATGGCCGAGATTGCAGTGGTCTCCTCCAGCAAAGCCCGGCTCAGGGCCATGGCGGAAGAGGGCCATGGTGGTGCAAAGGCCGCCCTGGAACTGGCCGAAAATCCCAATCGCCTCCTCTCCGCTGTGCAGACCGGCATAACTCTCATCACCACTATGGCAGGGGCCTATGGAGGCGCGACAATTGCTGATGAGCTGGCAGCTTACATCAGCTCCATCCCGGCTCTAACCCCATACAGCAGCGTCCTGGCCCTGTTTGCTGTCATCCTGCTGATCACCTTCTTTAGCCTGGTCATAGGCGAGCTGGTCCCCAAGAGAATCGCGCTAAGCAATTCGGAGCGCTTCGCTTCTCTTGCAGCCCCTCATTTAGCGGCTTTCTCTCGCCTGGTTTCTCCTGTAATTGTCCTGCTCAGCTTCTGCACCGATCTGGTGCTGAGGGCGCTGGGGGTGAAGGCCTACACCGAGCCTTCAGTGACCGAGGAGGAGATACGCATTCTGATCGACGAGGGAACGACGGCTGGAGTGATCGAAGAAGAGGAGCAGGATATCATGGAGAGGGTCTTCTCCCTGGGAGACAGAAGGGTAAACTCCATCATGACCCCCAGAGGCGAGATTGTGTGGCTGGAAGTCGACGATTCAGCAGCTGAGATTTCTCGAAAGATAGCCGGCGGGGCATACTCTATGTTTCCGGTCTGCAGAAAGAAGCTGGACAACGTGCTCGGGGTGGTCCAGTCCAAGGATCTGCTGAGCTGCAACCTGGCCGACCAAAAGGTGGACCTAAGATCGTCTCTCCTGCCGCCGCTCTTTGTGCCGGAGAGCATGAGGGCTCTGAAGGTGCTGGAGAAGTTCAAGCAGACGGGAATTCATCTGGCCATTGTTTTGGATGAGTACGGATCGGTGCAGGGGATAGTATCCCTTGTAGATCTCCTGGAAGGGCTGGTGGGAGATATACCGCACATCGATGATCTGGCAGAACAGCAAGTAGTGAAGAGGCAGGACGGCTCCTGGCTGGTGGACGGTTCTCTTCCGGTGGATGACTTCAAAGAGATGGTCGATCCGGAAGGGCTGCCTGAGGAGGAAGAGAGTCAATACATAACCTTAGGCGGATTTGTGATGACGCATTTGGAGAAGATGCCCACGACTGGAGATCACTTCGAGTGGGGAGGCTACCGTTTTGAGGTTGTGGACATGGATGAGCGAAAAGTGGACAAGCTTCTGGTAACTCCTCTGGCAAAGGACAAAGATGGATCCATATGAGAAAGCTAAGCGAGAAAGACATCCTGATCTTGAAGAAGATGGCACCGGAGATCGAGGGCAAATCACGCATAGAATACCGCTCCATTCTCCCGCCGGTATCCATGCATTTTGCCGAGGATGCGGAAGACTTCCAGGCAAGGCTGGAGCGGCTGGACGGCCAGGAACTGAGCTATCTTGCCGGACGCATCCTGGATGGCTCAGAATGCCTGCTCTGATACGAGCACTTTATAAATCATCCACAGGGTACGAGGCATAAGGGAAATAAATGAGAGGCGTTTTAATTCTTTCTGGGGGCGTTGATTCGACCACATTGCTCTACAAGATGCGATCTGACGGCTATGAGGTGGCGGCTCTCACCTTCAACTACGCCCAGAGGCATAAAAAAGAGATAGCCTCTGCAAAAGCGATTGCAGAAATGCTGCACATCACGCATCATATCGTCGATCTCAGCTCTTTGGCCTCCCTTTTGGGCGACAGCGCGCTGCTGGGAGGAAAGGAGGTGCCAAGCTGCCACTACACGCAGGAGGCCGCCAAAAAAACCGTAGTGCCAAATCGAAACATGATCATGCTCTCCGTGGCGGCGGGCTACGCCGAGGCTCATGAGATTCCCGAGGTATTTTACGCGGCTCACAAAAATGATAGCACTATCTATCCCGACTGCCGGCCAGAGTTTGTTCAGGCGCTGCGCCCTGCCATCCGGCTCGCTACCGCCTGGCATCCTGTAGAGCTGCAGGCTCCTTTTGTGGATATGAGCAAGGCGGAGATCGTGAGGATGGGCATCGCTCTACAGGTGCCCTATGAACTGACCTGGTCCTGCTATAAAGGAGAGGAGAAGCCATGCCGCACCTGCCCCACCTGCATCGAGAGGGAGGAAGCGTTTGCCCTGAATGGGCGACGAGATCCGCTGGTGGAAGACGGGAATTGATCTAGGGTTTCAAATTATAGTCGATCTGATTTTGCTGAGCAAGCGGTTGACCTCCACCAGATCAAACCTCTCAAAATCCTTCGCCAGACGAGCGGCATGACGCCTGAGTGGATGATCTTGAGCTGGTAGACAGGCAGGTACTCGGGAATTTCTATGGGCATTCTAGCATTCCTTCTTGCTTGGTTTATGATAAATGCTCTGGCCAAGCGAACTATTGCTTCGCAAATCAGGCATTTCAGCCCAGCCTGACTCCCAGCTCACGCATCATTTGAAATGTGTCAACGTACTGGACACCGAACGCCTGGCATACATTTGGGATCTTAATTCTTGCCTTGGCTTCCAAATTAGACTGCTCATGCGTGACTACGATACATACATTAGCCAGGGCATAGGCTACCAACCAGCCGTCTGCCACTCTGGCAAATTCTGCTTTGGCTCCTGGGGTAAACTGAGCCTGACCTTGAGACCAGACCATAATCCTACGGTAAGCAGCGATTACATCCTCTTCTTCTGTCGAGGCAAAGTGCTCATGAAAGCTCCCGCTGGCCCACTCCGCCAGCTCGTCTTTACCTCTCTCGAGCTCGACTTTGACGCGGTCAATGCTCAGTACCAGGCCATTATTTGCATGATCACGTTAGCATCGAGAACATAGGTTCGAGAGGCAGTCACGTCGCCCCACCATTTATAAGTGAATGCGCATACTGCTCAAAGGTTTTCCCATAGAGTCCTGTTAATTGATACGCATCCTGATAGAGAAGCTTTCCTTCCCTGGCGGCACGTATCACGACCTCGGCAAAGCGACGACCAATGCGTAAATTCTGGGTGGCATAAAAGTTTCCGCCTTCTTGGCCCTGGGCGGTGGCACGACGTTCTTTTTCCTGATAATCTCGGTAGAAATCTCGAAACTCGTCCTTTGTGATAAGACCCAGATCCAACGCCCGTCGGGTAGCAACGGGTTCGCTCACTTTGAAGTGGCGAGCGATAGCCTGGAAGCGCTCTGGCTCTTGCCTGATATTTGGCCAAAAATCATATAACTGGCTCGACGGAACCAAAAACTCGGCAGCAACGCGGTTACAGGCCCGTTCCGTTTCATTATCCGCAGGTTGTAGTTCTCGCAAGTCAAAGACTGCACTGCTGCCAAACCATATGTGCACGAGTTCGTGCGCCAGAGTAAACATTTGCGCAGCTTTGCCATCCGCACCATTGACGAAAACAAGCGGTGCATACTCATCCACCAAAACAAATCCTCGAAATTCCGCGGGATCTAACTTGCGATGTGTATTATTGCCGACGATGCCGCTTACGGCCAAGAGAATACCTGCCTCCTCTATCTTGCTTTGCAGATGTCGCAATGCATCCGTCCATCTGGGTTGGTCCGCTGCCCATCCCTTGGCCAGGCCTAGCGTCCGCCGCATCTCGTCAGCGAGCTGCTCAGGCTCGATAGTCAGTTGTGCCGAACGAACGAAACCCAATGGTTTGTGACCTTGTTCGATCAAATACTCACGCATCCAGGCCTGCCGTCGCTCCATCACCTGGACGGTCTCAAGGAGGTCGGGACTGGGCTGGCGCGGACGCTCACTAGCAAGCGTACGGAAATGAGGAATGGAAAGCCGCTCTTCGGGTGGTTCGGAAAGAAAGAAATATCCCAGTGGCGTCGAGGTGGCTTTTGCTAGGTCCTCAAGTTGATGTAATGTGGGTTTGCCACTGCCGCTCAGCCATTCGGGAAGTTTAGGAAACTTGCCCTCAAGGTTTGCCCTCTGGCAAGAGCGCTCCAAAGCCCAGCGAAGTACAGGCTCACTAACGGAGATTCTAGTCATGCTGCACTATCCTTGGTTTCCTCTTTGAATTCCACTTACTTATCCACCATTGTCCAGCTCATTTGATTATATGCATTGTATTTTGGCTGAAGGTACGCTTCATCCTCCGCCGCCTTTGCCTCTGCTAGATATGTTGCCTTACGTTATGAAATAGTTATTCGATGAAATAGCATCCTGCGCTACATCAACGCAAAGAGAATTATCAAAAACTTATTTAAATATATGCACAATTATGAGTAACAAATTGCTATGAATGAAGCTAATGCAAAGCATAGCAATATTTTAAAAATTTTAACTGAACTCGCCCGCATCGCATAGCCAAAAGATCTATTTCGCATCCCTTACCATTCTCTCCTTAGAATGCCCGACCCAGCTCTCGCCTCGCCAGCCGTCTCTCCAGAGGACGCCGCCATCCTATCCCTCTTCGACCCCGTCGTGCGGGACTGGTGGCTTGCCTCCTTCATCTCAGCCGGAGGCCTCTTCACCCCGCCCCAAAGCCTGGCCGTGCCCCTCATCCAGCAGGGCAAGAATGTGCTCATCTGCTCGCCCACCGGCTCGGGCAAGACCCTCTCCGCCTTCATCTCCATCTTAAACCAGCTCTTCATCATGGCTGCAAAGAGCGAGCTGCAAAACAGCGTCTACTGCCTCTACATCTCTCCCCTCAAATCTCTGGCCAACGATATTCACAAAAACCTGGAGCGGCCCCTGCAGGAGATGCAGGCCCTGGCAGAGGAGCGGGGGCTAGAAATACAGGAGATCAGGCATGCCATCCGGCACGGTGACGTCTCCGCCCAGGAAAAAGCCCTCATGCTGAAGAGGACTCCGCACATCCTCAACACCACACCTGAGTCCCTGGCCATCCTTCTCAGCTCTCCCCGTTTTCGGGAGAAGCTCAGAACGGTGCGCTGGGTCATTGTGGACGAGATTCACTCTCTGGCCGCCTCCAAGCGCGGGGTGCACCTTTCCCTCAGTCTGGAGCGGCTTGAGGAGCTGAAAAAAGAGCTGCAGGAAGGAGAAATTCACTCATCTGTTGATCCCGCATCTGGAAGCTTCGTTCGTATCGGCTGCTCGGCTACAGTCGAGCCGCTGCAAGAAGTGGCCGACTTTCTGGCGGGAAACTATCGGCCGGTGCAGGTGGTGGACTGCCGCTTCTCCCGCCGCTTTGACCTGCGCCTGCTCTGTCCGGTGCCCGATCTAATCCTTGCTGACCAAACCGATCTGGCTGACAGGCTCTACGAGCTGCTCCACCGCCATATCCAGGAGCACAGGAGCACTCTCATCTTCACTAACAGCCGGAACGGGGCGGAGCGAACGCTATTCAACCTAAAGCAGCGCTATCCTCAGTTTTACAATGCCGAAAACTCCGCTTGCCACCACGGTTCCATGGGCCGGGAGGGAAGGCAGGACACGGAGAGTCGTCTCAAACAGGGGTTGCTCAAAGTCGTTTGCTCCTCCACCTCCCTGGAGTTGGGCATCGACATGCCTTATATCGATCTCGTCCTGCAGATCGGCTCGCCTAAATCAGTAGCAGCGCTTTTGCAGCGTTTCGGCAGAGGGGGCCACAGTCTGGATCAAGCTGTGAAGGGCAGGATAATCGTTCTGGATAGAGAGGAGCTGATGGAGTGCGCCGTGATGCTGGAGAGGGCAAAAGCTGGCGATGTGGACCGAATTCACATTCCCCGAAATGCGCTTGATGCCCTCTGCCAGCACCTGCTTGGAATGGTCCTGGAGAGAGATTGGACTCTGGACGAAGTAATGCGGGTCGTGCAAAGATCCTACTGCTACCGGAGCCTCAGCGAAGAAGAGCTGATGAGCGTTGTGCTCTACCTCTCGGGAGGCCACGCAGGCATGCAGGAGAGGCGCATCTACCCAAAGATCCGCTATGATTCCCAGACGAAGATGACAGGAACGCGGGGCGGTAGCTCTCGCATGATCTACTACACCAACTCGGGCATGATACCGGATCAGTTCACATGCGATGTGCTCACCCGTGAAGGTCGCTGGGTAGGAAGGCTGGATGAGAAATACATGGAAAAGCTGGACAAAGGGGACGTCTTTTCCATCGGCGGTGGAGCCTATTCTTTCTGCTACCGGCGTGGAGGCAAGATCTACGTGGACGCGGCGGCAGGCCGGCCCAATATCCCCACCTGGTCCTCGGAGAGGCTGCCCTTATCTTTTGATCTGGCCCAGAGCATTCTGTCCTTCAAAAGCGACATGCTCTGGATGATGAAGAGCCGGAGGATGAAGAGCCAGGAGGGCCGGGAAGGCGAGGATGATGATAATAGCATAGCTATCGTCAACTGGCTGCAGAAGCAGTATCCAATCGACGAGAACAGCGCCCGCTCCATCTGTGAGATATTCCGCCAGCAGATCGCCTTCCTGGGAGAAGATGCGGTTCCCACCAACTGCAGGATAGTTGTGCAGGAGTGTCTTGATCAGGAAACGGGCCGCAGGATCTACTATTTTCTCTCTGGCTACGGCCTGCGCTTCAACGAGGGATTCGCCAGAATGGTAGCTTATCTCCTAGCTCGCCAGAGGATGAGCGATATCTGCATGACCACCTACGACTCGGGCTTTGTTCTCTCTCTTCCTGCGTCCGGCAAGGTGAATCTGCCGGCCATCATTGGGTCCATCCGGGAGGAGAACTGCGAGCAGCTACTCTATCGATCTTTGCAGAATACGAGCCTTCTGAAAAGCGTCTTTCGCATCAACGCCACCCGCTCTTTCATGATCCTGAAAAGCTACAAGGGACGGCAGAAGTCTGCCCGGCACCAGCAACTGGACGCAGATATGCTCATCGGCTTTGCCGGCAAGCTGGACGAGTTTGCCGTGCTGCGGGAGAGCTTTCGGGAGATCATCGAGGATAGATTCGAGGTGGAAAACATAAAGGAGGTGCTACGGGGCCTTGCATCCGGCGAGATCGAGGTGGTCATAAAAAGAGAGGCGGCGCCGTGTCCCATGGCCTTCGGGCTGGGGACGCTGGGGGCCTCTGCCTGGGAGAGGCGGGAGCGGATGAGGGAGATGCAGAGGAAGGTCGTGGAGAAGAATGAGTGAAAAGAAATTATACCCAACTTATTTAATTTAAATAGGGACGGTGGACGATCTCTTGAGAGATCTCGATGAGGATCTGAGAGACTGAAGAGACTAATCTATGCCCGAGCCTTTCGAAGAGCCCTTAAAGTTCTGCGGCTCCGGTGGCACTTCCCGTACTTGCTGCGGGCCCGCCCCGAGCGTCCACGTGCGCTCGTACGCACGCACACGCGCGCGGGAGACTTGGTTAGCGGCATCCTAGTTTAGCTAGGACCCAAGCAAAGGAACTTAGCTAGAGATATTCTGCGAACTCTTCTGAAGAAATCCTGTCAAGCTTCAAAACACTTAGAGTATCTTAACCGTTTCCTCGCCCGAAACCTTTCTAAGTCCCGGCAATTTCGGCCACCTCAAAGGTGGTAACAAAAGAACGCGCAGGTTTCAAATCACTGGGGAACTCATCCAGATAAAGCTGCGTAGCCTCTTTGAGGTTCGCAAGCGCTCCCTCGATAGTTGCTCCCTGACTCGCAGTTCCTACTTCGGGACACTCGGCAACAAACATATCCTCTTCTCGGTGGATGACGGCTGTAAATGTCTGCATATATTTTCCATCAATTTTGGATCTTCATTCTAATTAAAGACCATGCCTACAGCCCAATTGAAGCAAGCCCCACATAACTCCGCGTCTCAGGCGGCCTTTCCTGCGCCGGCGGGCCTCCGCCCGAGCGTCCACGTGCGCCCGCAGGCACACGCGCGCGCTGGAGGCAGGTAGGGCAGGCATCGAAAGTAACTGGAGACAGTCAGTGTAAATTGTGGCACTAACCATGTGAGTGCAAGAAAAATGATAGATCAAATTATTATATAATTAGTATTAAAATATCTGCATAATTAGATACTACTTGCCCGTTAATTCAATTTCTTTTTTAAAATCATCCATCAATAATTCTTTAAATTTCTTGAATTTTTCTTCATCCACCTTGATATTACTTACATAATTTTGAAATGATATTTTAATACTATTCAAAAACTTATCAGGATTTATTAGCATAACATCACCATCACAATAAATTCTCGAAATATCGTAAGTAAATTGGCCTCCATTCTTTATTCGTCCTTCATGTACAAGCCCATTACGAAAATCTTCATAAAATTTTTTACATATATGATTTTTCCCTTTAAAATCTTTGATATTCCCCTCAATCCATTCTTTAATTCTAGGACCTGGGCCTTTTCCTATGGCTATTCTCGCAAGAAAATCTATTGTCGCAACGCATAATAAGCCAGTTGCAAACCCATTTTTTTTCGAATTAAGATATTCAGCAGGAGTAAGATAAAAACCGCATACTCGATCACTGAACGCTTCGATCAATTGATCTTTATTATCCCAATCAATATCCTTAAATTTAAATGATGGAGAAAAATAAATTATATCTTCAATTCTCATAAATAATCATCCCATTTAGATAAACATTAAATCACTCACGTCCCGCAGCTCTCCCCCTCGTGGCTCTCCTCCTCAGGCTTCGCTTCCTCCGGCTTGATCTTGCCGATCTTCACCCAGTAGTCCTTGATGGCAGCATGCAGAGCATCTGCCCCCAGGTTGGAGCAATGCATCTTTTGGGGCGGCAAGCCCCCCAGTTCGTCTGCCACGTCCTTGCGGGTGATCTTGATGGCCTCGTCCAGCGTCTTGCCCTTGGCCATTTCCGTGACCATGCTGGAGACGGCTATGGCCGAGCCGCAGCCGAAGGTGCGAAACTTGATGTCGTCTACCTTGTCTTCCTTGACGGTAATGAATATCTCCATGAGATCGCCGCAGACGGGATTTCCCACCTGTCCATATCCGTCCGGATTCTCGATCACCCCTACATTTTTGGGGTTCATGAAGTGTTCCATAACTTTCTTGGAGTAACCAATCTGTGCCATTTCTTTTCACCTTTAAAGCGGAGAGAGAGCCCTCAGCCTTTCTACTGTCTTCTTCGTCGCATTGGCGATGGCTGGTATCTGGTCGAGGTTATTTTCCCGCCCCATGGTCGTGACCATGGAGCCATGCGCCTCTTCATGCTTTAAGCCTATGGCCAAAAGCACATGGGATGGCTCCAGGGTGCGTGAGGAGCAGGCCGAGCCCGTGGATACCTGAATGTTGAACATGACATCCATGGTGAGGAGAATGCTCTCTCCCTCAATCCGGCTAAAGCGGAAGCTGGCATGATGCGGGAGCCGCCGCGTCGGATGGCCGGTGAGATGCGACTCCTCGATCTTGAGGATCTCCTTAATCAGCCCATCCCGGATGGCCCGCAAACGCTGGCTTTCCCCTGCTTTTTCCAGTTTCGCCAACCTTGCCGCTTCACCAAATCCCGCCAGAGCATAGAGATTCTCGGTACCGGGCCGCAGGCCTTTTTCCTGACCGCCGCCAAAAAGCACCGGTTGAATGCGAACACCTGGTTTCACGTAAAGCGCGCCCGCACCCTGGGGACCATAAAGATCGTTAGAGGAAAGGGTGAGCAGATCAATGCCGTCCTTTTGCACGTCAACGGCAATCTTGCCAGCCGCTGCTGTCGCATCCACGTGCAGGAAGAGCCCCTTCTCGTGCACAAGATCGCTCACCTCTTTTATGGGCTCAATGGTTCCAATCTCGCTGTTGGCGTACATAACCGATGTGAGGACCGTTTCCTTGCTGAGCAGGCCCTCCAGGGCCGCCAGATCGATGATGCCCATGCTGTCCACCGGAACCAGGGTTAGGTCAAAGCCGCCCTTCTTCAGATCCTTCAGGGGGTTGAGCACGGAGATGTGTTCAATGCTGCTGGCCAGCAGCTTCTTGCCCTTTGCCGCGTTCCTCAGCACCGCTCCCCTAATGGCCAGGTTGTTGGCCTCGGTGACGCCTGCTGTGAAGACAATGGTCTCCGGGCCTTCCGCACCTATCAGTTCCGCCACTTTTGCCCGCGCCTCTTCCAGAGCGGCTTTTGCCGCCAGGCCCCGGGAATGCAGAGCAGAAGGATTTCCAAAATCACTGGAAAGAAAGCGCTCTGCAAATTCGGCAACCCTGGGGTCCATGGGAGACGCAGACTGGTAGTCGAGATTAATTCCACACATGTCATTATCCCTAAAAGCTGATAGTCGAGTCTGCATCCAGCGCCAGATCGTTTAGGGTTCCCGCACCTGCGATCTTGGCCTCTGGTATGAAGTCACCCCGGGCAATGCCAAGGAGCTGTGTACTCTGCTCGCAGATGTACATCTTGACGCCGGAGGCAAGGGCCTGGTCGATGACCTCCTTGAGGGAAGGAAAGCTTCCTATCTTGATCTTTTCCGCCTCACCTTTTTTCATGGCGGTTATGCCCTTGATCATGAAAAAGATGGAGGCATCCACGTCCATCGCTCGGGCAGTCATTCCCAGGATAAAAGGCGCGTAGAGTCTTTCCGGCGTATCCAGGCCGCTGGTCTGAACATAAAGGATTTTGCTCATAATACTATCACCATGCACACTTACTTCTTCCTTCTTATCCAAAAGGTGATTATATTTCCTGATTTCTCAAGCCGGACGACCTCATGACCTGCTCGCTTGGCCCAGCGGGAGATGTCTTCCTCAGCAGCAGGATCGTCCGCTTCTACTTTCAAGACCTGTCCGACTTCTATGTTCTCAATCTCTTCCTTGGTCTTCGCGATGGGCATGGGGCAAAAGAGGCCCACGCAGTCAAGCTCAGCATCATGAGCTAAATTCTGATCCGTTCTCAAAACCTCCTCTCTCTTATTGCTCTTTGGCCAGAGCTTGCCGAATTCTTCCCTAAAATGAATTCATTCCGTTCGCCTGATGATATTATTTAGTTTTATTCTATAAGTATTTTCTTGCAGCATTTTAGAAATCCGCATCACTAAACCGATAAATTTATACTCGATTAGGAATATGATAATAGTGCAGAACTCTCGGACTGAGGGAGATAGCCTGGGGAGAATCGATCTCCTGCTTTGGCCTAAGTCAAAAGTAAGCACTGGTTCGTCGAAGAAGGAAGCCCCATCCTTAAGGGTGGGGAGGAAGTCACATTCGGTTAGCCACAATAATATGCATAGTACTGCTGTGATATAACACTTAAATTCGCATCTTAAAAGGCAGCATTAACTGGAATAGATCCATTCAGGAGATGAAGATGGATAATTTTTCTACACTTATCGGTGGTATAGCCGGTGACGGCATAAATGAGGCTGGAATAACCGTATCTCGCCTATTCAGCCGTCTTGGCTATCACATTTACATGTACTACGACTATCCCTCACTCATCAGGGGAGGGCATAATTTCTCAATAGTTCGAGCTTCCGGACAAAAGATCGCAGCTCACATGGACCGGATCGATGTCCTGGTAGCTCTCAACCAGGAGACTGTTGAGAAGCACACGAGCCGTCTTAAGGACCGTTCCTTTGTGATTTACGACGCCGATAAGGTAAAACTTGACGATACAAAGCATAAGGGCTGCGGCCTTACCATCACCCAGATCCTGAAGGAAGCGGCTGCCCCCGCGGTCATGAAGAATACCTGTATAATAGGGGGATACTGCAAGGTTGTAGGCATAGACTGGGCCGTCCTGGAAGATGTCTTGAAAAAACATATGCCAAAGAAGCTGGATCTGAATTTGCTTGTGGCCCGGCAGGGCTACGACCAGGCAACAGAGTTCTGTCACATAGATAGTCATTTGGAGAAGCAAGACCAAAAGCCTCTTCCCATCATAACCGGCAATCAGGCCATCAGTCTGGGACTGATCAAAGCCGGGCTGGGGGCTTACGTCGCCTATCCCATGACTCCTTCATCAAGCGTGCTGGACTTCATGGCAAAATTTGGCCCGCAGTTCGGCCTCAAGGTTATTCATCCGGAAAGTGAGATCGCTGTGATGCTCATGGCTCAAGGCTTCGCCTATGCCGGAGTCAAAGCGGCAGTAGGGACTTCGGGCGGCGGATTTTGCCTCATGACCGAAGGCCTCAGCCTGGCCGGCATGGCGGAGATGCCGGTGGTAGTGGTCATGGCCCAGAGAACGGGACCTTCCACGGGTCTTCCCACCTACACAGCGCAGGGCGATCTGCATTTCGTCCTCAACGCCGGTCAGGGGGAGTTTCCCAGATTTATAGTCGCACCAGGAGACGCGGAAGAGGCTTACTACTGGTCCTGCGTGGCCCTGAATATGGCCTGGAAGTTTCAGGTGCCTTCATTCGTTCTCACCGACAAGATCGTCAGCGAGAGCCAGTACAGCTTTGACATTCACAATGCAGGTGACTTGACAGGCGAGCTGAAAGAGCAAGCACAGCAGGCTCCTCTGCTCTGGGATGGACAGGGAACTTACAAGCGCTACATTTACACAGAAACGGGCGTCTCGCCTCTGGCCTTCCCCCCTCAAAAAGGGCAGGTGATTAAGACGGACAGCTACACTCACGATGAAAGTGGCATAACCTCTGAGGACCCACAAATAACCAGGGAGACCAGCGACAAACGCCAGAGAAAAGGCCAATTCATGGCTGCGGATCTGGAGAGATACGAGACTGTGAAGGTCTTTGGAGACGAAAAGAGCAAGACCGCCCTGCTCTGCTGGGGTTCGAATAAAGGAGCATGCATGGAGGCGGCTATAAAATTGGGACTTCGCGTGATTCAGGTGCTGGTCCTCTCGCCCTTCCCGGAAAGAAAGCTAAAGGATGCCCTGCAGGGAGTCGAGAGGCTCCTTGCAGTAGAATGCAACTCGACAGGTCAACTGGCCAGGCTAGCCGCCTTTTATGGCATCAAGATCCAGGCCCAGGACCAAATTTTGAAATATGACGGCAGACCTTTTTCCGTGGAAGATCTTCTGGCACAGCTGGGGAGGGCCCTGGCATGAATCCTAAAGATCTGGCTACCACAGCCAAGAACACCTGGTGTCCCGGCTGCGGCAACTTCTCCATCTTGAGTGCCATGAGATCGGTTCTGGCAGAGCTGGACGGCGAAGGATACCCCATAGAAAACGTTGTCCTGGTCTCCGGTATCGGCTGTCATGCCAAGATCGTAGACTACATGAATGTGAACAGCTTCTATTCCATCCATGGCCGAACGCTGCCCGTTGCCACAGCCATAAAGATCGCCAATCCCAATTTGAAGGTGATCTGCTTTTCCGGCGACGGTGACAGCCTGGCCGAGGGACTCGATCATCTCATATTCGCCGCCAAGAGGAACATTGATCTTACACTGATCCTGCACGACAACCGCGTCTACGGCCTGACCACCGGCCAGTACACGCCCACATCACCCCAGGGATTCAAGGGCAAGTCCACGCCCGCGGGCACAAGCGAGCATCCTTTGAATCCGCTAGAGCTGATGCTGGTCAGCGGAGCGTCTTACATTGCCCGGGGCTACACGCATGGCATTGAACAGCTGCAGAAGCTCTTTAAGGAAGCGATATTGCACAGGGGCTTTTCCTTTGTGGATGTTCTCCAGGTCTGCGTCTCTTACAACAACCTGTACGAGAGCTACAATAAGTGGACCTACACTGAGCAGGGCAATGATGCCGCAAGCTTCGAGGAGGCGCAAAAGATCATACGCTCCTGGAACTACGACCGCTCCGAAGTTCCTATTCCCCTGGGCAAGTTCTACGAGATTGATGCGCAGCGCTTTGATCAGTCATTTCCAGAATATCGGCCTAATTTATCGGAAAGAGACAGCAAAATAAAGACGCTGCTGGAAAATTTTATTTAGAAGGTGAATGAAAAATGGATAAGTATGTTTGTACGGTTTGCGGATACATCTACGATCCGGAAAAAGGAGATTCCACCTCCGGCATCGCTCCAGGAACGGCATTCGAGGACCTTCCCGATGATTGGGTCTGTCCGGAATGCGGTGTAGGCAAAGAGCTGTTTGAGAAGGCGAAGTAGAAAGGAAAAATGCTGACGAATTGAGGATTAGGGTGTATTGCCATGCTCAGTGAAAATATGAATGAAGCTTTGAATGTTCAGGCGAATAGAGAATTGTACTCCTCCTATCTCTATCTCTCCATGTCCTATTATTTCGAGTCTATTAATATGAAGGGCTTTGCCCATTGGATGAGACTGCAGGCCGGCGAGGAGCTGGTTCATACCATTAAGATGCTCGACTACGCGGCCGGAAAAGGCGGCAGAGCTAAGATGCTGGCTGTGGAGGCACCCCAGTTTGCCTGGACCTCGCCCCTGCAGGCTTTCCAGCATGTCTGGGATCATGAGCGCGTAGTGACCGGGCTCATTCAGACTCTTGTCAAGGTGGCCGAGAAGGAAAAGGACGAGGTGACGAAGGACTTCCTGCAGTGGTATGTGAAAGAGCAGGTGGAAGAGGAAGAGTCCTCTGACAACGTACTGAACAAAGTCAAAGCTGCCGGAAATGACAGGGCCGCTTTGGAGGCGGCGGACAAGGAGCTGGGACAGAGACAATTCAAGTTCCCCAGGGGATTTGAGATATTTCCTAAATAGGCCCTCAGTGAATGACTAGATGATCGAAATCGACTTCATAGACCCTTGAGGTATCAACCTGCATTCCCCATCCCAGTGCAGGAAAAGTATGCACTCTGTCGGTGCGGCCAATCGAAGAATAAACCCTTCTGCGATGGGACTCATGCAAAGATCTCCTTTGAAGGAACCGAGGCAGTAGACCATGTACAGTTTGACAAAACGGCAAAAGTGATCCGTGGTCCTGCGTTGACATTGGCGGATAATGAGCATCTTTGCGTCCATGCCAGGTTCTGCATGCGAGCCGGTGGGATCTGGAATCTTGTAACCGAGTCACAGAACCAGGAAGCTCGGGACATTGCAATAGAAGAAGCGTGCAACTGCTCCTCGGGTCGGCTGGTGATCACGGATAATGAAAGCGGGAAGGCGATTGAGCCCGAATTCGACAAGTCCATTGTCGTCATTGAATATCCGCCAAAGAGTGAGCACGGGCCGCTCTGGGTGCGAGGAGGCATCCCGATCGAATCCGCCGACGTCAAACTGTACGAGATCCGAAACCGCGTCACCCTCTGTAGGTGCGGAAGATCGGAGAATAAACCGTTTTGTGACGGTAGCCATATCTAAGGCCTCGCCTTCTGCAGCCGGACAAAGTGGTCCCAGTTCCAGGGCTCATCGAGAACCTTGACCTCAACCTGCCGGATGCCATGCAGACCTTCCACACGACGTTGGATCTGCTGTGTTAGGTGGCTCACCATGGGGCAGGCCTGGGTTGTCAGCACCATGTCCACCTCCACAGTGTCGTCGCCACGTATGATTATATCTTTGATCAGGCCCAGGTCCACGATATCAATGCCCACCTCGGGATCGAGCACGTCCCGCAGAGCCTCTCGGATCTCCTCTTCCCGCTCCATCTGGGCCATGAGCCTCTCTCCCTCCGGCCCAGGAAGGGCTTTTTGCATAGTGCGCAGCCGCTCCTCCAGCCGGTTTTGACGGTCGAGCAGCCTGCTTACCACGCGCAACATGGGATCGGGCAGATTGGCATAGTTAAGATCCGTCCCTGTGGCGGGGCACTCAGGCTCGGCAATTCTTCCAGGCACACCCACAACGGTCGCTCCGGCAGGGACGGGCCGGACCACTACTGAGCCCGCCCCGATCTTGGCATCTTTTCCTACAGTTATCGGTCCGAGGATGATGGAACCTGCTCCTATGACCACGCGGTCCTCAACTGTGGGATGGCGCTTTACTTTGTCCAGGCTTGTTCCGCCCAGGACTGTGCCCATATACATCAGCACGTCATCTCCCACCTCTGCCGTCTCGCCGATAACCACGCCCATTCCATGATCGATGAAGAAACGCTTGCCGATTTTTGCACCGGGATGAATCTCCACGCCGGTCAGGAAGCGGGCGATGTGGGAGCAAAGCCTTGCGAAAAAAAAGAACTTATGAGTCCAGAGGAAGTGAGAGATTCGGTGCATCCAGATGGCATGCAGGCCAGGATAGCAGGTGATAACCTCTAAAGTCGTTTTAGCAGCGGGATCTTTGGCAAAGACGGTCTGGATGTCCTCTCTAATGTCCTCTCTGATGCTCATGTTCCAGCCACCTCTAAATCTCGAAGAGCTCTGTGCTCAGGTATCGCTCGCCTGTATCTGGCAATATTACTACTATCAGCTTGCCTTTGTTTTCAGGTCTTGCCGCCACTTTCAGAGCAGCCCATGTTGCAGCGCCGCAGGATATTCCCACCACTAATCCTTCCTCTTTGGCCAGTCTGCGGGCGGTTTTGAAGGCATCTTCATTTGTTACCGGAATGATCTCATCAATCAGGTCAAGCCGCAGGACATCCGGGATAAAGCCTGCACCTATTCCCTGTATCTTGTGGGGCCCACTCTTTCCGCCCTCCAGCACAGGAGACGCGGCAGGCTCGACGGCAATGGCAATAAAATCGCTCTTGCGGGACTTTATCAAATCAGCTATGCCCGTGATCGTTCCGCCCGTGCCCACACCTGCCACCACTATGTCGACCTTGCCGTCCGTATCACGCCATATCTCCTCGGCAGTAGTCTTCCTGTGGATCTCTGGATTGGCGGGGTTCCTAAACTGCTGGGGTATGTAATAGTAGGTGGGGTTCTTGGCCAGCATATCTTCTGCAGCCCCGATCGCCCCATTCATTCCCAAGGGCCCGGGAGTAAGCACAAGGTCCGCTCCCAGGGCTTTGAGAAGCTTGCGCCGTTCAATCGACATGGTCTCAGGCATAACAAGCACCAGCTTGTAGCCCCTGGTGGCGCAGACGAAGGCCAGAGCTATGCCGGTGTTTCCACTCGTCGGCTCCAGAATGATGGTGTCATCTTTTATATGCCCCGCTCTCTCTGCAGCCTCGATCATGGCAACTCCTATTCGGTCCTTAACGCTTCCCAGGGGGTTGAAGTACTCAACCTTGGCTACGACGATTGCATCCAGGCCCTTTGTAACTCGATTCAGTCTGACCAGTGGCGTATTGCCAACGGTCTTGGTGAGATCTTCGTAGATCTTTCCCATAATTCAACCTCTTCGTTTCATGAAATCCTTGCTCTTTTGGTCACTTTCTAGTAGCCTTCTTCCGAAGATAAAGGTCCTTATAGCGGCAATTCCTTTTTATTTTTTATTATTTGATAATTTGTTATATATTCATAATTGGGATCCAGGAATCTCGATCTCCTGCCAGGCGGTGAGACGAACTTCACCCTCTGACCGTACTTCCTGGTCAACTCGGCGACTTTGGAAGCTGGTCGGCTGGGATGCTAGCTGCCTGGGAGCCTCAGCCTGATGGCAAAGAAGTCATCGTCCATCTGCATGGTGATGCCGCCGGACTTCAGGGCGACGTAGCGCCTATCTGCCCTAAGATGAGGATGCCTCCTGTTTGGCAGACGTCTCAATTTAATAAGAATATCTTTTTCAATTGTCGTACTACTAAATACCCCATAGCTTTGCTGCGGGATGCGACTCAGCCAATACTTTTAAAGGTTTGTTCAGCAGGAATTATAGATATGAATACACAAAATGCGACAAGCGAAACCGGATGTTGTCCCAGATTCAATCCCGAACCGTGGGACGAAAAAGAGATAACATGGACCGAGAAATTATTTGTCAAGGATAAGGTCCGCAGTTTTCTTCATATTCCTCTTAATTTCGGGCAGGTTATGGTGAAGAATATGGAAAAGATCGAAAAAGCCGAAGCATCTGCCAAAGAGACAATTGTGCTTTCCGATGAAAAGTCCATGTGGGGTTCTGATCTATATGTTGCAGTTGAAAAAGACTTCGTAGGAGCAGACATAGTAAAAATTTCAGGAACATTTTTGACTAAAGTATTTGAGGGACCGTACAAGGACGTGAGCAAGTGGATGAGAGATATGAATTCATTTGTCACATCAAAAGGGAAAACAGCAAAGAAGACGTACGTTTTCTACACGACCTGTCCGAAGTGCGCCAAAGTCTATGGCAAGAACTATGTTGTTATCCTGGCAGAGGTATGAAACCGAGCCGCTCTGATAGTGGCGGTAGAAGTCACAAAGAGCCGCATTCCATAAAAATCAGACCCAAGATGCCAAGTTAGATCCTAAGCTCCTGGCTCAAGCCCGCGGCCAGTACATAATGATTATTACTCCTATCAGGGCGGTTGCACCGCCTATCAGATCAAACCTATCTGGAGCGATCTTGTCCATCTGCCAGCCCCAGAGAATTGAGAGAGCTATGAATATGCCGCCGTAAGCTGCATAGACCCGGCCGAAGCTTGCGGGCTGAAAGGTTGGTATGATCCCGTAGAGAACCAGAATAGCCGCACCGAGCAGGGCAAATGCCAATCCTCTCCCTTCTTTTATGCAAAGCCACATCAGGTATCCTCCGCCAATCTCGCATAGTCCGGCGAGGAGGAAGAAGAACAGGGACCGCGCTATCTCAATTGTATGCAGCACAAAGCTTTCCTCCGCTTATTGCGCATCATAATGATGTCTCCCTTTGTGAACCTTTTCAATGGCAATTAGCGGGAGGCCAGGACAGCCGGGGGCGGTGTATGGCAGGCACCAGCATCCATGCCATATCTAATGAGATGCGAATGTGACGCGCAAGAGAAAATAGCCTTGCAGAAGGCTATTTTTGCCTCAATGTTAAGTCTTAGATAATAAGGCAATAAAGCAGTGTTATCCCAGAATGGAGATGTCATTTCAGATGATCTTACAAAAAGCCTTAAATATGATAACAATTGTGAATAGAGGATTCAAATGAGCGAGAAAAAATTCGGGCTAAGCACCCTGGCGGTTCATGCCGGCCAGGAGTCACCAGATCCCGCCACGGGATCGAGAGCTGTCCCCATCTACCAGACTGCTTCCTACGTCTTCAAGAGCACAGAACACGCGGCGAATCTCTTTGCCCTGAAGGAATTGGGCAACATCTATACCAGGATGATGAACCCTACCAGTGATGTCTTCGAGAAACGCATTGCAGCTCTCGAAGGCGGCGTGGCAGCTCTGGCTGTGGCATCCGGCCAGGCTGCCATTTCCCTGGCGCTACTGGCCATCACCCAATTGGGGGATGAAATTGTTTCCGCCAACAACCTTTACGGTGGCACTTACGAGCTATTCCATTACACCTTCCCCAAGCTTGGCCGAAAGGTCATATTCGTGGACTCCACCAAGCCGGAAGAGTTTAAGAAAGCCGTCACTCCCAGGACCCGGGCCATTTACGCCGAGACCATCGGCAATCCCAAGCTGGACGTGCCGGACTTCGAGAAGATCGCCAGGATAGCCCATGATGAGGGCCTTCCCTTTGTAGTGGACAACACTGTGGGGATCGGCATAGTCAGACCTATTGAATACGGAGCGGACATAATCGTTGATTCTGCCACCAAGTTCATCAACGGCCACGGAAACTCCATCGGCGGCGTCATTGTAGACTCAGGCAAGTTCGACTGGTCTTCCGGAAAGTTTCCGGAGTTCACAGAGCCGGACCCCACCTATCATGGCCTGAAGTACTGGGATACATTCGGCAACTTCCCAGATCTGGGAAATGTGGCTTTCATCTTTAAGGTAAGGGTGCAACTTCTTCGTGACCTTGGGCCGACTCTGAGCCCCTTCAATTCCTTTCTCTTCCTGCAAGGCGTGGAGACTCTGGCTCTGCGCCAGGAGAGGCACTCAGAGAATGCCCTGAAGGTGGCCCGGTTCCTGAAAAACCATCCTGCGGTGGCCTGGGTCAATTATCCCGGCCTGGAGGAGCATCCCAGCCACGCCCTGGCAGAGAAATATTTAAAAGGCAAATATAATGCCATTCTAGGATTCGGCATCAAGGGCGGCCTTCCCGCTGCTAAGAAGTTCATTGAATCGCTGCAACTTCTTTCGCATCTGGCAAACATCGGCGACTGCAAGAGCCTGGTTATCCACCCCGCTTCAACCACACACCAGCAGTTGACGCCCGCGGAGCAGGAGGCCACAGGAGTCACAGCCGATTTCATTCGCGTATCTGTGGGCATCGAGGACTTCGAGGACATCATCGCCGATCTGGATCAGGCCCTGGCCAAGGCAGTGCTATGAAAAGAGAATCTGCGGGCCTGGTCGAGACCCAATGCTACTCAATTCCTGAAGAAATAGCTCTGGAGCACGGCGGCCGGCTCGCCGAGGCAACGGTGGCTTACGAGACCTATGGCAAGCTGAATAAAGAAAAGAGCAATGCCATCCTCATCTGTCACGCCCTCTCCGGGGACGCCCATGCGGCTGGATGGCATAAAGGTGAAGAGAAGCCAGGCTGGTGGGACATTATTATCGGCCCAGGGAAAGCCCTGGATACCGATAATTTTTTTGTAATATGCTCCAATGTCCTGGGTGGATGCAAGGGCACCACAGGTTCTTCCTCTCCAAATCCCAGGACGGGAAAGCCTTACGGCCTGGACTTTCCTTTCATCACTTTGAAGGATATGGTGGCTGTCCAGAAAAGGCTCTTAGACCATTTGGGCGTCGATAAGCTATTCGCTGTCATCGGCGGATCCTTTGGCGGAATGCAGGTTTTACAGTGGTGCGTATCCTATCCGGAGATGGTGCGCCTGGCTGTGCCCATAGCCACCAGTGCCTACTCCTCGCCCCAGCAGATCGCCTTCAATGAAGTAGGCCGCAGAGCGATAACCTCAGACCCCGACTGGAACAATGGCAACTACTATGGCCGGACTCCTCCCGCCCGCGGTCTCTCTCTGGCCAGGATGATTGGGCATATCACATACCTTTCCGACGAGTCCATGCACCAGAAGTTCGGCCGGCGCCTGCAGGGCAAGACGGAGTTTGGCTTCGACCTCGCATCCCTCGACTTCCAGGTGGAGAGCTACCTGAGCTATCACGGCGATGCCTTCGTGAAGCGCTTTGATGCCAATTCATATCTCTACATCACCAAGGCCATTGACTACTTCGACCTGACGAAGAGTGGCACTCTATCTTTGTCTGAGGCCTTCAAGGGTACAAGTACAAAGTTCCTGGTCATATCCATAAGCTCCGACTGGCTTTATCCGCCTTACCAGTGCAAAGAGATCGCCGAGGCTCTGAGTGCCAATGATATCGATGTGCGTCACTGCACGATCCGATCAAACTACGGGCATGATGCATTTCTTCTGGAATCCGGGCAGATGAACTATACCATTCAGAATTTTCTCTCCCGCAGATCTGTGGGGGATGTGATGATCAAAGAGGTAGTAACCATCCGTCAGGGCTCCAGTGTGGAGGAGGCGGCCAGGATCATGATGACCGAAGGCATAACCCACCTGCCGGTGACCAACGCGGAAGGAAAGCTGGCGGGAATTGTCACCGCCTGGGATGTGTCCAAGGCCGTGGCCTTGAAGTACACATTACTGGAAGAGATAATGACCCGCAATGTGGTTATCTCCGCCCAGGAAGACCCAGTCGAGCGAGCTGCCAAGCGCATGAATGAGCACAACATCTCGGCTTTGCCGGTGGTAGATGCCAATCAAAGGGTGATAGGCATGATAACAAGCGACGGAGTCAGCCGGTTGGTGAGCGTGTGTCGATGATGGGCGCACCTTAACTTTTGGCCCTAAAAAATGTTTTTCAAGTACATTGCGATTTTAAAATTGGGCTACAGCAATTCGAGTGCTTCTCTGCCGGTGAGCCCAACCTTTAATCCTAGCTTTTCTGCTGCGGGATTTACTTCCTTGACTATGCCCTGCAGAAGGTCTTCGATGGTGGCAATTGAGCTTCCCTGGGCGGGCCTGACCTTTGCAGCCGGGTAGCCGAAGTTGTTTAGGGCCGCAACATCAAAAGCCCCGCAGCCTACCATCCCCACATCGGTTACGACGTTTACAAGATTTACCGGTCCAAGAGGTATCACGTATCCATCTGCCTGCTTTCCAGTTAGCTGCATTTTTATGTGTTCCATATCACGCCTTCCATTCTCGGATCAATATCTGTACGCCATGATTGATAAAATTGCCCATGACATTTCGAGTCATTTTTCGCACAAATTTAAAAAAATAATAGTTAAAAATATGACTATGCAGTCATCACCTCCAGGGATGTGGCGTTAAGGCCGTAGAGGCTCTGGCGTGCGTCTGGGAAGTAGAATCTTTTTAGAAGGAGGTTCTCTTCCTTCAACCTGGTTAAGGCGTATCGAACGGTTCTGGCGGGAAGGTAGGTCTTGTTTATGATCTCCTTTTGGGTCAAAAGGCTTCCTGATTCCAGCACCTTGATAACCAGCTTGGCCGATGGCGGCAAGCGGTCCAGGTTCAAGCAATGCGGCTGTATTTCCGCGTCAGCAAAGACGATTCCTCATTTTCATCTCACCGATCACAATTGTTAACGGGGGAGTTATTTATACTTTTTTACAGAGGCAATTCCATTTTTATCAATGTTCTTAATAGTGATAAATATATCTAATAAATTTTTATAATATATAGCGAAATGTAGTTAGACATTGTACAGATACATGCATTATATCTAATTTATAGAAATTGGCGGCTTTGTGGCTGATGAAGATATCGACTTTAAGCTGCCCGCAAGAAGCATAAACGACTTTAGAAAGTATTTTATAGAAGTTAGCAAGATATATGCGGCTATCTGCAGTCTGGATATATATCAATTAAAGGAGGATAAATCAATGGTGATTGGAATTACAATGATAAAGACCGCACCGAATCAGGAAAAGGTTGGCTTTGATGTGATCAGGGATATAAAAGGAGTAAGAGAGATCTATAATTTATTCGGCGAATTTGATCTCTTTTTGATACTGGAGGCGTTGGATAGGGCAGGATTGAACCTGCTCCTGGAGGAGATTCAGGATCAGAAATACGTTCTGGATACCTGGCCACTTCTGGTCTCAAGGGAAGAGAGCCTTCCTGAGGTCGAGATGGCATTCTCGCATATGGAAGAGATCGCGATGAGCTAGCCCTAATTAACTGTTTTCAGTCGAACAATATAACTATTTGCCAAAATCGATAGTTGCACGTGGCGCGATCGCGGTTCGGAAATCAAAAATCTTAAAGATCCGACGTAAAATACCATCCCAAAGGCGCTCTGCGCTCAAAAATCAGTTTCCACCGCATTGCCGAGGAGGCCAGCTATCGGGCTCCGACCGGCCCGATCTTCAGGCGCTCAGTTATTTTATAACCTGGCGGAACGTGATTTGAATAGACATAAATCTAAAGATCGTATTGCCATTTACTCTGCCACCACCCCCACAGTCTCCGGATTCAGTCCATAGAGGCTCTGGCGCGCATCCTGGAAGTAGAAGCGCTCTTGAAGGATATGCTGCTCCTTTAATCTGTTCAGGGCATACCTTACAGTCCTGGGCGGAAGATACGTCTTGGCGACGATATCTTTTTGCGTCAGAAGGCTCCCTGATTCCAGAACGTTATAGACAAGCTTTGCCGATGGTGGCAGGCGCTCTATTTTTGTGCTGGTCGATTCATTTTTGGTTTTTGCAAAGACGATCCCTCATTTTTTATTTCACCAAACCGCACCTTTTACTCGAAACATTATTAAACCTACTATTGCGGCAATAAAGGCACCCACGCGCCGGTGTTATGCAGAAAATGTGAATACAAAAAATCAGTACCCATACGCCTTCCCTGTCATTTCCTCGATCTCTACTTTGATGATGACTGTGCGCTTGAGGGTAGCTTCCGGATAAGCAAAGGGTTCTTGAAGGTAATGTCTCATTATCAGGTCCAGAGAATTGCGTTTATCCTCCTGTGCCTCTACAAGAGACGCATTGCCAAATCCAATAACACTCCTGTATCTCATATTGCAGTGATCGCCGGATCTAACAAGCTCCCAATCGATGTCCATTTCAAAACTTACCCTGGGATTTTTCTTGAGAATCTCCAGCTTTCGCCCTTCTGTCGCCGAGTGAAAATAGAGCTCTCCCTTCTCATATCCAAAACATAGAGGCACTACGTATGGGGCACATTCTTCGCACATCGCCAGCCTGCACACGCATGCTCTGTTAATTATCGATTCCAGTTCTTTTGGATCGCAGATCTCTCTTTCTCTTTTCCTCATACTGTATCACCAAATTTTTTGTTCATCGAGCCTTTACCGGCCTTACTTTATCGATCTTTATATCCTGGATGAAGGATTCTCTGCCCTTGGCCGTCAAACCCACAGATTAATTTAGCACCTGTTGAATTCCATAACTTCAGAGGTCAATAGCATTATGCCGTCAACAAGCCGTCGCCTGGAATATTTCTCAGAATCGGTCATCCGCAAAATGACCAGAATTGCCAACACTTATGGGGCCGTCAACCTCTCTCAGGGCTTTCCGGATTTCCAGCCGCCAGAGCCGCTTTTGCGGGCTCTTGAAGATGTAGCCACGAAGGGACCGCATCAGTATGCAATAACCTGGGGCGCTCAGAATTTCCGTGAAGCTCTGGCCAAAAAGCAGTCCAGGTTTATGGGCATGCCTATCGACCCGGAAAGAGAGATCGTGGTCACCTGCGGAAGTACAGAGGCCATGATGGCCGCTATGATGACGGTCTGCAATCCTGGAGACAAAGTTGTTGTGTTTTCGCCTTTCTATGAGAATTATGGTGCTGATGCCATACTATCCGGCGCACAGCCAATCTTTGTGCCTTTGCATCCTCCCAACTTCTCATTCGATGAAGAAGAATTGACCAGGGCATTTGAGCAGAGGCCCAAGGCGTTGATTCTATGCAATCCCTCTAATCCAACAGGAAAAGTTTTCACTTTAGAAGAGTTGCAGTTCATTGCAGAACTGGCTGATCGGTACGATGTATTCGTAATAACCGACGAGGTCTACGAGCATATTGTCTACAAGCCTTACAAGCATATCTATTTCGCATCTCTGCCGGGCATGTTCGAGAGGACCATTTCCTGCAGCTCCCTATCCAAGACATATTCCATCACAGGCTGGAGGCTGGGATATCTGATAGCTCCGCCGGCTATCATCGATGGCGCAAGAAAGGTGCATGATTTTCTGACGGTAGGCGCGCCGGCACCCTTGCAGGAGGCGGCAGTAACTGCACTTGGCTTTCCTGATGAGTATTATGAGGGGCTATGCGAGATGTACACAGAGAAGAGAGACTTCTTCATCAAAGGACTGGATGAGGAAGGGCTTGCTTACACCTTTCCCCAGGGAGCCTATTATGTAATGATGGACATATCCGAGTTCGGATGTCCGGATGATACTGCCTTCTGTGAATGGATGGCAAAAGAGGTGGGAGTGGCAGCAGTCCCTGGCTCCAGCTTCTTCCGGGAGGATGTAAGACATTTGATACGCTTCCACTTCGCCAAGAAAATAGAGACTTTAGAGGATGCCCTGCAAAAACTCTCCACACTGAGGAGCAAAGCCAAAAGAGGAATTGACTGAGAAACGCCAGCATGCAAGAGGGGGCCAGGGGGCTTTTACCGAGTATATTTTCCTCCGCCTGCCTTTGCATCCTCAACCACGATGTTCAGCTCATTTAGTCTGTCACGGATCTCATCAGCAAGCTGCCATTCCTTTTTCTCGCGCAGCTTTTGCCTGATCTCGATCAAAAGCTTGATCAGATTACCCGTTACCGCTTCTGCTTTTTCCGCCGGCTTTCTGCCTGTTTTATAGAAGCTTAGACCGAGGATTTCTCCGAATTCCCGGAGCTGCTCACCGGCATCCTGCAATCCCTTTCGAGAGATGGTCTTTTCATTGATGCGACGATTTACTTCCCTCACCAGGTCGAAAACAGCTCTCAGGGCATAAGGCGTATTGAAATCGTTATCCATGGATTCCAGAAACTTGGCTTTGGCCAGGGCCACGCTGGGATCTAAGTTGGAATCTATGCTGGGATCGATCTCTTCAGGCGCAGAGGACTCTGGCTCTGGGGCTGCTTCCAATTGCTTCTCAATGATCTTTGCCGCTTGGCGTATCCGCGCCAGGCTTTTCTGAGCCCGCTCCAAAGCCTCTTCGGAGAAGTCGATGGGACTTGTGTAGTGCGCCAGAAGAACGAAGAACCGGAAGGTATCAGCCTCATAATTTTGTAGCATATCTCGAATGGTAGTAAAATTACCCAGAGACTTGGACATCTTCTCGCCCTTGAAATTAAGAAAGCCGGTGTGCATCCAGTATCTCACCAGCGGCTTTTTCCCAGAAGCTGCCTCCATCTGGGCGATCTCAGCTTCGTGATGTGGGAAGATCAGGTCCATTGCTCCGCCGTGGATATCATACTGCGCTCCGAAGTAGGTCTCGGTAATAGCCGTGTCTTCAATGTGCCATCCAGGCCGGCCTTTGCCCCAGGGCGAGTCCCATGTCACTTCCTCTCCGTCTTGCCTCTTCTTCCAGAGCGAAAAGTCTCCCGGATTTCTCTTGGTCGGATCCGGCTCAATTCTGTGCTTTTTCAGATCCTCGACATTCTGATGCGACAGCTTTCCAAAATCCTGGAAACGAGATTCATCGAAATAGATGCCACTCTCCGTTTCGTAGGCGAAGCCCAACTCGCTCAGCCTCTCAATCTGACCGATGATCTCTGGGATGTGCTCGGTGGCGCGAGCATAATAGTTAACGTTAGTGACGCCCAGCGCGTGCATGTCCTCCAGGTATCTCTGCTCAAACCTCTTGGCCAGCGAACGGGGACTGGCTCCCGTTTCAGCAGCCCTTTGGATTATCTTGTCGTCTACATCGGTGATGTTCTGCAGGTAGAAGACGCTAAAGCCCTTGTATTTGAGATAGCGTGCCACCACATCGAAGGCGATGTAGGTTCTGGCATGACCTATATGCGAATCATCATAGACAGTAGGACCGCAGACAAATAAATTGATGCGATTATTATGAATGGGCTGGAAATTCTCCTTATTTCCAGTCATGGTACTTTGGATCTTCATGAGGCCGGGATTGGGAGTCGAACCCAATTCTCGCGGTCTGCAGCCGCGCACTTAACCGGTCAGTCATCCCGGCACCTCTGCTTCCCATCTATTGCATAAGATGCACTAATACTTGCAGGTTGCGGCAATTTAGGTTCCATTCAGACGGTAGGAGCTTTGCCAAAATAAAGGTATGAGTAAAAGGATGGCAGTTCGTGCCTGTGGCTTCAAACCATCCATCCATTCCTTTTACTGAGACTTAGAAGAGCTGAGAATGGTCTTGAGGGTCAATCACATGCCAGAGATTTCCTCCCTGGCCGTTTCCAAAGACATCTCCGGCGGCTTCGTCCCTGGAAGAGAGGTAGAGCGGCCATCCCTTGAATGTAGTCTGCTTTGAGCCATCGGTTCTGGTTATGGTGGCAAAGTCAACGGGCCTCAGGCTGTCCGGCACGGTTATTGTTTCGGCATAGAAGGGCGGCCACTTGGAGGAGCAATCGTCATAACAGGTGCTGGCACCATTTCCGCTGCCGTCATCTGTGAAGTAATAGAGAGCAAAGCCGCTCTGATTTACCAGATAGTCGCCCAGAAACTTATTTGCCGTAACGTTCACAGTGTAATTGCTCTCAGCCATAGCCGAGATCGAGAGAATCGATACTGCAAGGAATAAGAATACAAGCATTTGGCTTCTCGACATGAATTTCACCGCTAACTTCTTATCGGCTTGATAATTAAGGATTTGCTATGCACGAGGCCAATAAGTAAGATCTGGTAATATAAGATCGTCTTTGGGTGAAGCTGGAACCAATCATAACCCTGCAATTGCGGACCAAACCTCTGGGGCGCACAGACACGTAAATAACAGAAATACTGATTCATCCACACAAGATAGCTACGAGCCAAAAAAACGATGATTATTTATTCCTTCCTGTTGCATAACAATTTTGGAGAGAATTGATTATGCGCCTGAATGATAAACTTCCAAGCATCCTCTATTATCTCTTTTTTGCGGCATTGATGGCAGCCTTCCTCTGCTGCGGCCCGGCCTGTGCCAGCCCGGCCCAGGATCTGCCCGGAACCTGGAATGTAGTGGCGCAGCTTGTGACGTCAACTACAGAAAATCCCAATGATCCTTACGCGCCAAAGCCGGGAATGACCAAGCCCGATACCTGGAGCATCTACAATGGCGACGCCGGTCCGGTGCTCAGAGGCAGTAGCGGCTCCATTGCCGGCCAATACACAGAGAAGGGTGCGGTCTTCGAGGGCACTTATCCCCTTGGCTCCGGGGTTTATGTGGCTGTGAAGATCGAGTGCTTCATGAACGGCTCTTCGTCCATGTACGGGACCAATGAGAACGACTACTGGGGAACGAATACTGTGACCGGCGAGATGATCAAGCTGGGCATGGAGTCGTGGAAGTTTAGGGCGAAAAAGCAGTGAGTTTGCCAGTCATAAAAAATAGGATTTGGCCCAATGGCATTCCGGTGGTCTACCTTAATTATGTTTATATGCCTTCATTGCATAATTTAACCTGGGAAGGCAATGAAGTCAAATCGATTAGCTTTCGCAGGTTCGTTTTGTTGGAATAAAGGGTGTATAAGCTACGGCAAAGTGGATCATGGAAACATAGTGCGATAAGGTCGTACTGCCAATTGCCCGGCGTCATTGCCACCGGTCCAACGAAAAAAGAAACGCTGGAGCTGATGAAAGAGGCAATAGAATTCCACCTGGAAGGGTTGAAAGCCGAGCGCCTCAGCATCCCTGAGCCTACTACCACTGCTGCTTCAGTGGATGTAAGTGTGTAAACGCTGGATCTTCTTTTTGCGGTCTATTTAAGCAGCACCGGGGAGCCGCAGTGCCGTTGTCGCTGCCGGCGCTCGTGTCCCGGCTGCTGCTTGTGGCTCACCGCATGTGGGCCGGGCCGTCCGGGCTTGCAGCGATGTCATCAGGGCGGGCTAGCTTGCCTGACAAGCGCTAGTGCTTGAAGGCAGGGGGCCGGTCAGACCTGGGGTCAAGTGGAACTTGTGCGCTCGTTTGATTTTTTATTAGCGTACTTTAATTTTTTAACAATAACAGCCTTGGCATTTTCGATGAGCGTAACGCTTTGAGCCTTATGTCTCCCAGTTTTTACGATTACCCTATAGCCTTCGATCTTTCTGGCCTCTACGTAAATCTTAGACCCGTGAATGGTGTCTCCGATTTCGTAATAGTCCATCAGGCTTCCTCCAATGTACCATCCTTTCTTAGCTGCTCCGTGATTCTCATCACCAGATCGAAGTCGAGCTCCAGATCTTCAGCAGCTTCATCCGGAAATGCCTCTCCATGGCGCTTGAAGTAGCCTGTAACCTCCTTCCTGGCGGTATCGTAGTCGATATCCCGGCACTTGACTACCTTTATTTCCGTCAGCCTGTGGCGGATGGCATCTCTTACGAAGTCAGACTCATTAATAAAAGCCCCAGCTTCAATCAGCTCCCTGATTTGCATGGATTGTGCTGGAGTGATTTTCGCTCCAATCGACACCGTTGCAGGAGATGAAATTGTTTTATCTGAAGCACTCATGAGTTAACCATGGTACACCTAAGCTAAGAATATATCGGCTAAAGGCCATGTTCTGCAGAATGGAATTCTAGAGAAATGATTTACGAAACTTTTAAAAAGGAATTCCTGGCAGTTTCCAGCCTTTCTATGCTTGCGGGCTGTGGGCCGGGAAGTCCGGACTTGCGTGGTCGTCTGCCAGGGCGGGCCCGCATGCACGCAGGCGCTCGCGCTCGGGGGCAGGGGGCCGATCGGGCCGAAGGGCCAGGTAGTGCCCGCCTCCGGCTGAGGCAATTTTCAGGGTGCTGGGTTTTAGGAAGCTGTGGTGATTTGCGGTTACTATTAGACGATAATTATAGCAGAACAATTACGAATATAACCGCAGAGGCGCAGAGCACGCGGAGGACGAACGAATGGAGACGACTATTGCTCAGAAGCAGTGGTTTTTTAAAATGTGGTTGCTGCCGGCGCTCGGGTCTCGGCTGCGCTCGTGGCCACAGCATGTGCGCCGGGCCGTCCGGGTTGCGGCGATGTTGTCAGGCGGTCTGGCTTGCCTGGCAATCGCTACGCGCGAGTGTGCACCCGCACGCGAAGTCATGCCACCGAGGCTGTGCTACGGACCATTGCTGGCTTTGGATTGGGGTTTCAAGGAGTGTCAGAAGGATTTTGAAAAAATAGGTCCTTGTCTATCGTTAACAAGAGGATTGAAATAGATTTCATCGGTCAGGAAATCAACTGCATTTAGGATGTTTACTTGCTCGCCGCCTCCACAATCCCGATCTCCTCCTCCGTCAGAGCGTACAGCTCGTAGACCAGCGCGTCGATCTGCCCGTCCGTGGCCTCGATGCGCCGCTGCAGGGCAGTCTTCTACTGAGGCGTGTGGGATTCGGGGAGCTGTTTATGCAGGGCGAGCATCTTCTCCACCAGGGGCCATGTGAATCGCGGCGGGCTGCATTCCAAAGATCGGAAAATCTAAGATCACATTCAATAGTCCTATCGAAGACCTATCGTTTCCCGAGCATCTTTCAGCGAGACAATTTTGAGCTGAAAGCCATCTGGAACCTGATAATGCAGAAGAATTTTGTCAGTGGTTATGAGGTAATTCATATTGTACGCCAGGGCATAGCCAAGATGGGTCCTATCTGTTGGCTGCAATCGATCTTTGCATTCGCCTACCAGATGCCAGCAGATTTCAGCAACCCTATTTGTGGGCGGAAGGAATCTGATATCAAGTTTCCTCCATAGCTCGATCAAAGAGGCGATCATCTCCATTTTATGAGGATCGCTTCCCTCTTTTTCGCGAGTCAGACTTTTAAAAACAGTCTCCGCAAGTACTGAGAATGGGACACAAAGCTCTAGCGCGGGGTGATTATCGATGTGATCCAGCAGGCCAGTTGCAAGCTGTGACTTTCTATCTTTTTTGTCAGTGCTAACAGAATAGAAGAAAATATCAGCGTCGATGGCAACGTGATTCATTTCTTGCCAAAAGCCTTCTCTATTCTTTCCTTCGTCGCCTTATCTTCTTCCTCGGTAACGGCCCAGACGATCCTGCCGTTGGTATCTACTGCACCGCCGTAAGGCAACTGATTCTTGTCCGAATCGTAGATCTGCCCGACTACATATTCTGCCATTCTTTTCCTCGATCTGAGTTTGGCTTCTTTCAATAATATAGTTTTCGCCGGCTCATTTGCTCGCCTGCGATCCCTCCACAATCCCGATCTCCTCCTCCGTCAGCCCGTACAGCTCGTAGACCAGCGCGTCTATCTGCCCGTCCGTAGCCTCGATGCGCCGCTGCAGGGCGATCTTCTCGTGAGGCGTGCCGGCTTCGGGGAGCTGTTTATGCAGGGCGAGCATCTGCTCCACCAGGGATACCATGCGGTCGTGGCGAGCGACGTCGGCGGGGTCGGAAAAATCGATGGTGCGGATGGGGATTTGGGAAACATACATTGGCTTGTACTCAAAGTAACCTCCCTGCTTGGTGGAAGAGATCGAGTGGATAACGATATCTGCCACCTTCGAACTTAAGATGCCCAAGAGGTAAAGATCATCCGTGGGAATAATTGAAGTCTTATCATTCGAATAGATGCCCGACCTATCATAAGCATAAGATGCGCTTCTAACGATGGCAGGGATAATGATCTTAGGCTTTTCGAACTCGTCATAGTAATCGCACGTCCGCAGTTCCCACCAGAACTCTCCTTTGTCGTACCTTTTCTCGGCTGCTTCAGCAAAAGGATGTAGGTAGTTAGCGATGGCAGGATAACTCTTTTTGAGCCAGCCAAAGGCATCCTCAGAATCTTCAGATTTTTCACGTGTCCAACCTCGATGTATCAGTATCAGGCACTTATCGTTGGCGGGCTGTTCGTATCTCTTAATGTCCCTGCCAGCTAAGAATGGTTTGATCAGCTCAGCACTCTTAACGTCTTCCGCTATCAGTTGCTTCTGCATGGCAACATCGATAACAAAAGCCTCGTTTAGTCCCGTCTTAATTCCGTAATAGATTTTTCCGCCCACGTACTCGCCCAAGAGCACGCCCCTGGCCCTGATCTTTGCCAGTAAAGCCTGAGTTCGTTCATCGGCCAGTGACCAGCCTTTATCATCGAGGGCATTCTGGTTCACGCTGTAATGGTCCTCTCTGACGTATTCGCCAAGGTCCTGGAAGTACAAAGTCTTTACCTGGGTTACATCGAAACTCGTCTTGGGAGCACTCTTTGTGATGCGTATTATGCAAGGATAGGTAGTGGCTCCCTGGAACACTTGGAGATCTCCAAAGTCGATGATCTCCTCCATGCACTGTGACTTCAGCCATTTGCGCATGGGCTGGCCGTAGTTCGCCCTCATCCACTTGTTGGCGACGATGTATGAGAAAATGCCGGTTTCTCGGAGAAGAGATACGCCGCGTTCAACAAAGTATGTGTAGAGGTCTGCTGTCCCTTGAAATACCTTGTAGTGCTTCTGAAAATAGCCCTTGAACTCGCCCAGCCCCTCCTGTCTTACGTAAGGCGGATTGCCTATCACCACATCGAACCCGCCCTTCAAGAAGATCTCCTGGAACTCCCTCTCCCAGTCGAAGGGATTGATCTTCGCAATCTCCACCTCACTCAGGCCCGGATTGTCCTTCAGAATGTCCCAGCCGATCAGCGAGTTGCCGCACTTGATGTTCCGGCTCAGATCGGGCAGCGCCCTCTCTGCAAAGAGCTTGAGCTGCTTGGATATCGTCTCCTCGTTCTCGCCCTCCAGCACCTTGAGCAGAAGAGAGAGCTTGGTCACCTCCACCGCCTGCCGGTCGATGTCCACGCCATAGATGTTGTTCAACAGAATGCGCTTGCGCTCTGCCGTTGTGAGCTTCCATTCGTCTCCCCTGCCCAGGTAAATGGGCAGCTCCGGCACCCGGCTGCGCCCCTTCCTGCTCTTCGTTGGCGAGACCGCGGGAAGGAGCTTCTTGATATCCGACATCCTGCCGCTCTCGATCAATGGCACAAGATTTTGTATGTACCATTCTTTATGCCAGTCCAGGAGATGCTGATAAGCCACAATGAGAAAGGAGCCGGATCCGCAGGCGGGGTCCAGGACCCGCAAGGCTGCGGCCTCTTGCAGAGTCTTTTCCTTCAGAAGCGGGCCGAGCGTATTTTGCACAATGTACTCGACAATGTAGGCAGGCGTGTACTTGACTCCGCCCGCCTTTTTTACCTCGGGCTTGTCATCGACCACTGCATTATGGTCCTCGTCCAGCCGGATGACCTTGCCCAAAAACTGCTCGTAGATCTGCCCCAGGATCTCGGCAGGCAGCACCGAGAACTCGTAAGGGCTCTCCGGGAAATAGAGGCGCTTGATGATATCCTTCAAGGTCGTATCATCGATCTCTAGCCCCGGAGTAATGGTGTCCGGATTGTCTCTGCCCGGCTCCTTGCCGAAATGAAAGATTCCCGAGTTGTAGCGCTCATCCGCCTGCAAGAACAGCTCGCAAAGCCTGGGATAAACCCGATCTCCGCTCAGCAGATCCTTGAGGCGCATGTAACGTTCGATGCCTCGATCCTCGCAGATGCGCAGGAATATGATTCGATCAATGATCGCCTGAACGCCGTAGTTGAGGCTTATCGTGTCCAGCTCGGGATTGTGCTTGGCGATGCTCTTGGCCAGCATCTCCCGCCACTCTGAGATGTCGTCCAAGAGAGCCGCGTCCACTCTTTTCTCGCCCCGCTTTTGCGGCAGAGATTCCACATATTTATCGAGAGATCCATTCAGCACCGCCTCCCTGGAAAAGAGGGCGGCAATCTCCGGCCACTTCTCTGCATATTGATCGTACCGGAAATACAGGAGGCGCGATTTCGTGGATTTATCATCCTTGGAGGGGCGCGCCCGGCAGTAGTAGACCGAGAACTCCTCAAAGTCGGTGAGAATGGAGATGGCCAGATCGGCAGACCAGGCATAACGCCTTATCTGGTAAGCGGGATAGACACCCGATTCGATATTTATGGAGGGCCTCTTCACTTCCACGAAGAATTTCCTCTTGTCGAACAGACGAAAGCTGTAGTCGGGACTCTTGATTTTTCCCTCGACATCGACCGCATCCTCTTCCTTGACCTCTCTCTTATCGGCGCGGCATTCATGTTTATGATAGACGTCCCACCCCAGCGCCTCAAAAAAGGGATTGATGAACTCTGTTCGCAGTTCCGTCTCATTGTACTGGCTGGATCGATAGATATCCTGATCACGCTCGAACTTATCCATCAGCTCGATGATCTTTGCGGGTGTCTGAGCCCCGAGCGCCTGTGCCTCCAATTCTTTACCCTCCGGCGCTCTCATTAATTGCTCTCACGAAAAAGCTTGCGGAGGAAATGAATGCAGCCAATTCGAGCAACAATTAAGGCACGTCCCAAAATCCCCCGCCCTCTTGCAGACGCAATCATGCCCAGGCGGGCTGTGCATTGAAATCCAAATTAATCCGGCAATTCGAATTCTCGGAGAATCATCCCCACCTTGAGCTTGATGTCAGGAATCTCGTTTTTGACAACATCCCAGACGATCTCCCACTTCACTCCAAAATAGTGATGTATCAGCTTATCTCGAAGTCCTGCAATCTTTCCCACTCAATGCCGGGATGTTTCTCCCTGAATTCGTTCGATAAGTTTTTGTGGCCTCGCCTATCACTTCGAGGCTTCTCAGCCAGGCTCTTTGCTTCTCCCTGTTTTCCATCAGATATTCAAAATCGATACCCTCACTGCTCTCTTCCAGAAAGCTGATCTCGTCTAAGATGTGCTTCAAAAAGACGGTGTCATCCTTGGTCAGCCCAGACCACCTCTTTCTTTACATACGGTGCAATATAAGGGCTCAGGGAGTCAGGCGTTACCAGTTCCACTCTCCTGGCAAAGAGGTCTTCAAGGAAGAATGATAGTTTCATGAAGTTATCGAAGGTCGGCTCTTCAAATTCCACCATTATATCTACATCACTGGTATCTTTTTCATCGCCACGAGCAAAGGAGCCGAACAGGCCAATCCTTCTCAAATGAAATCTCTTTTTTATCTCCTGCTCATGTCGTCTCAAGATATCAATGATTTTCATAATTGGATCCTGTAATAATCTGCAGACAAAGATTAAAAATCTGCCTCTTTTGGCTTCAAATTTTTGAGCCGGATATTTTTCGGCTAATGGGGAAAAGCTCCGGTGCCTGAATGCAAAAGTTTGCGGTTAGTACTCATCAATTGGTAAAAAAAATGAAATAATCAAGAAACCAAGAACCTCAAAAGCAAAAAGAGAAAAACAAAGAGAGCGGGCCTTAAGCCGTCTTCATCCTGGCCGCTTCCTCCAGTCCCAGCTCCTTGATGGACTCATCTCTCATCTTGAACTTCTGGATCTTGCCGCTCACGGTCATGGGGAAGTCGTCCACGAACTTGATGTACCTGGGAACCTTGAAGTGCGCGATCCTTCCCTTGCAAAAAGCCTTGATCTCCTCCGCGCTAGCCGTTGCGCCCTTCTTGAGCTTGATCCAGGCCATGATCTCCTCGCCGTACTTCTTGTCCGGCACTCCAATGACCTGCACATCGCTTATGGCCGGATGAGTGTAGAGGAACTCCTCAATCTCTCGCGGGTAGATGTTCTCTCCGCCTCGAATGACCATGTCCTTGAGCCGGCCTGTAATTTTGCAGTAGTCCTCATCGTCCAGAGTGCCCAGGTCGCCGGTGTGCAGCCACCCTTCCTTGTCCACGCACTGGTCAGTGGCCACCGGATTGTTGTAGTAGCAGCGCATGATCATATAGCCGCGAGCGCATATCTCGCCGGTCTCCCCACGGGAAACCATCTTGCCCGTCTTGGGGTCCACGATCTTCATCTCGGTATGCGGCATGGGCCTGCCGATGGTCGAGACCCTCTGCTCCAGGGAATCATCCGTGGAGGACATGGTGATGCCTGGCGAGGCTTCCGTCTGGCCGTAGGTGATCACCACCTCTCGCATATTCATGAGGGTGCTCACCTTCTTCATGAACTCAATGGGGCAGGGCGATCCGGCCATGATTCCCGTACGCAGGCTTGAGAAGTCGTATTTGGAAAAATCGGGGTGCTCAAGCTCCGCCACGAACATGGTGGGAACGCCGTGCACCGCAGTGCAGCGCTCCTTCTCTATGGCCGACATGACTAAGACGGGATCGAAGTATTCGGCAGGCAGCACCATTGTGGCGCCGTGCGTCATGCAGGCCAAATTGGAGAGCACCATGCCAAAGCAATGGTAAAAAGGAACCGGTATGCAAAGCCTATCTTTATCCGTAAACTTCATGCATTCGCCGATGAAGTAGCCGTTGTTGAGAATGTTATGGTGCGTGAGAACCACGCCCTTCGGGAAACCGGTTGTGCCCGAGGTGTACTGAATATTTATGGGATCGTCAAAGTCCAGGCTCTCTTCCCTCTCCTGCAAAATCTCATCGGGCACTTCGTCCCCCATCTTCAAGACATCATCCCAGGAATACATGCCCGGCTGCTTCTCACCCCGGACCATCACTGCCGTCCGGAGAAATGGCAGCTTCTCGGAGTGAATCTTTCCCGGCTGGGCGGTCTTGGCCTCAGGACAGACCTCGTAGAGCATCTGGACGTAGTCCGAGCTCTTGAAGCGGTCCATGAGCAGCAGGGTTTGTGCTTCCGACTGGCGCAGAGCATACTCCAGTTCGTGCGTCCGGTAGGCAGGATTGATGTTCACCATGATGATGCCAGCTTTTGCCGTGGCGAACTGGGTGATGATCCATTCCGCCAGATTTGTGGCCCAGATGGCCAGACGGTCGCCCTTTTTCATGCCCAGAGCAATGAATCCCTTCGCGGCGCGGTCCAGCTCCTTTTGCAGCTCACGGTATGTGTATCGCGTTCCCTGGTGGATGGATACAATTGCGTCGTTATCTGGGTATTTTTCCGCTATTTCATCGAACATATCGCCGATTGTCTTTCCAATAAGCGGTTTTTCCGAGCCGCGAAAAGCATAGCTGTGCGAGACTTTGCCTGGCATGAAGTTGCCTTTCAATCGCTAAGGGGATATAACATTATCTTAAGGCAAGTTTAGAGAATGTAGAAATTAATTCGAAAAAGAAATTATAAAAAGGAGCTTTCGACCTCGGCCTTTGGCAGGAAAACGGATCTTTTCGGCGTTATTCTGGCACAGGCGATGGATAGGAGACGAATTAAAATGACCAGATTGTTCGCAGATAGGAAAAATTTCCTGGGTGAAAGCGCCATTTTGCTCGGCTCCTTCTCCAAGATCGTCGCACCAGGAGTGCGACTGGGATGGGTCTGTGCCTGCGAGGAGATCATGGAGAAGCTTATCATTGCCAAGCAGGCATCAGACCTTCATTCCAATTATCTATGCCAGAGGATCTTGCATCAATACCTCAAGGACAACGACATAGAACGGCACATCGCTAAGATCCGAAAAGCCTACAAGGAGCAAAGGGATTTCATGGTGCAGACCATGCAGGAGACCTTCCCTGAGGACGTCAGCTTCACCAGACCGGAGGGAGGAATGTTCCTCTGGGTGACATTGCCGGTGGGCATGTCGTCACTCGATCTCTTCAACAGGGCTATAAAAGAAAAGGTGGCCTTCGTGCCCGGTCAGGCGTTCTATGCAGACGGGGGCGGAAGCAACACCATGAGGCTGAACTTCTCTAATTCCGATAAAGAAAAGATCTTCGAGGGCATCACCAGGCTGGAAAAGGTCATCAAGGAAGCTGCCTCATGATCTGTTGCCTCATATATTTTGCCAATCAATTTGTCATTTTGACCAACAGGTATATAATCTAGATTGATTGTTTAGAGAAGGTTACATTTTCGTCGATTCAAAGAGATTTGTTGAGATGTTTTTTGTAGCGAGTTCGATTCTTTGAATCGATCCAAAAGGTACGTGAATTAAATGTTTGAGAGAAAATATGAAAACCGCGGTAGCGGTAGCAGCGGCGGCTACAATAGTGGTCCCAGAGAAATGACAGACGTAACTTGCTCAGAATGCGGCAAGCAAACCCAGGTTCCCTTCAAGCCGGACGGATCCAGGCCGGTTTACTGCAGCGAGTGCTACCAGAAGCACAGACCTGCCAGGTCACCCGGAAGATATTAAACCTATTTGATTTGATCTATCTGTTTTAGTCGGTTCCATAAATCGGCTATGTAGGGCGACATCCGGCCCTGCAGATTTCAACTTTTTGGCGGCTTACAGCTTTGTCTTCCAGAACGCTCTTCTGAAAGCATTTGGCCGGACGAAGCTAATGCAAAAGATATCGAGACCTGTGTGGGGAACGAAAAAGGAGCAAGAGGATTTTGACTGAGCACAAGCAAACCGCAATTCTCGATCCGTCATCAAACACGATGATCGAGGTGGACGAAGGGATAGCTCCATTGCTGCAAGTCATCTGGAACTGCGGCATCATTACCTGCAATTCATGTCAAGAAAATAAACCGGGCCTCATCTGGATTGAGTTTCTCGCTGCAGGAGATGCGGAAGCTTTTTTAACGCGCGTAGTATCTGGCCTTGATCCCATTAACAGCCCTGCAGCTGACAACTGGCTTTACTCCAGAATAACGGGTGCAGATGGTGGCTGGCAATATACCGCTCATCCTCATGATGCCAGAGAATACATCGATGAAGAGAACGGTTGCATAGGATTGAACGCAGCCCAATCGTGCGGATTTACATTATCCATATCCATTCGCTTTCCTGTGGGAGATTACGAAAAACTGCTCGATCTTCTCGACGGAAAACCGCGATACAAAATTGCTGCCCAAGGATTATAAATAGCTGAGGCTAATTCTAATTTATAAATGCCGTAAATCGAAATAAGGAGCCGAAATGACCTGTGATCTTTGTACCAGAGCACCGGTGGGTGCATGCGTGGGCGAGACGTTCTGCTCGTCTCTTCATTTGACGGACGAGGACGCCTGTAAGCTGGCAGCAGAAATCTGCCTATCCTGGTGGCAGAAGAGAGATGACGAGACTGCGATTGATGATCTGCTCTGGGAGATGTCGGAGAACCGAATTGATGAGCTGGCTTGTGATCCCAAGAAGGCCAGGGCGTATTTGGCCGAGCGGAGTTTAGAGGGCTGATCCAGCTCTCGGCTCCTGTATTATTGTGAGGGCGTCGGTTTAGCCCTTGATCCTAAACTCCGGCCCTTTTAATAATCAGGTTAGCCTCGATGGGAATTCCGATCTTCATCTTCTCCAGAATCGTTCTCTGTTTTTTTGAGATCTCTGTTAGCCTCCATTTGCCGCCGACTTTAACTGCCCTGAGCTTTGCCAGTTCCAAGAGAATCTCTTTGTATATATACTATTAATACTATATTATATATTGTATGAGACCTCTCATAGATTTTGCCATTCGAGAAGAATATTCTCGGGTTAAAGCCCTCGGTGATGATCTATCCAAGATCGGATCGATTATCAATTGGGATCGATTCAGAATTTTAGAGCCATTGATATATAAAAATAAAACTAGCCGCGGAGGGCGTCCGAATATCGATATCATAATTATGGTGAAGGCGCTCGTACTTCAACATTGGTTTAGCCTATCAGACCCAGACTTGGAGCGCCAAGTAGCGGACAGGATATCGTTTCGTATTTTCCTTGGCACCACAGAAGTGATTCCGGATTTCAGCACTGTTTGGCTATTTCACTAGCGATTGATCGAATGCGGCAGATACGAGGATCTTTGGAAGGAGCTTCAAAGGCAGATCGATGAGAAGGGATTTACCGTAGAGAAGGGAACAATTCAAGATGCGACCTTCATCTTATCCGATCCCGGTCAAAAGAGGAATAAAAAAGATCTGCAAGGTGATGATAAGAAGAAGGACCCAGATTCAGAAGCTATCAAGGCAATCCAAATTCAAGATTTTGATAAAGATTTACTTAATATTTCAGATAATATTCTTAATAGCAATACCAAACCAAAGAGACTCGATGGCGATCCAATTAATGAAGAAAGTTGGGCAAAAAAAGGCAGCAAATCCTTCTTCGGCTATAAGGGTCATATTCTGATCGATACCGAGCACCACCTTATCCGAAAAATCGAGACAACAACTGCTTCTCTACATGATAGTCAGGTGGACCTTGGAATCGAAGGACTACCACGTTACGCTGACAAAGGATATAGTGGTGCCAAGACTAGGGGATACGATGCTGCAATGAAAAAAGCCGCAAGAAATCATAAGTTGGGGATCAGAGACATTCTGAGAAATAAGAGAATCAGTAGAAAGCGATCGCATATCGAAAGATGCTTTGCGGTTATGAAGCGAGCTCATAATGCAGGTCGTGTTTCTATAACGACTATTGCTCGAGCAGGGATAAAATTCATGATGAATTCAATCGTTTACAATCTGGCGCAGTTAAAATATTTAGCGAGCATTCAGTCAACCTAGCGGATGCTATGAAAGTGCGCACGAGAAATAGAAAAAGATGAGGCAAAATGACGATAAAAGAGGCTAAATGGAGGAATAATTGGTCTAAAAACGACTATAAATATTGAAAATATTAACGTAGGAATTTAAAGCCCTGCTATTTGTGACTAAATCGAAACCCTCAATTGCGTTTTTGCCTGGATTGCTTCTTTTCAGGGTCCCAAAAATTTTCTGCTTCGTAAACGTAAGTATGCCCGCGAATCTTCTGCTTGACCAGATACGTCATAGCTAAGAGTAATAACCATAATAGTATATAAATCCTTCGGTAAGTTCGCGGACGGAAGAGTTCAATACGAAAAATGGTTACTGCAAAGGCCGGAGTTTAGGCTCGATCTTTTCGTCTTCACAAGAGTGGGAGGACGGATCCCAGTGCCTTTCCTATCATCGCCTCGATCGGAAAATATGATGTTATTTCACGTTAGGTATCTGGACATAGCCCAGCTTGCTGAATACAATTCCTGCAATCTGTTACATTTAGAGTTTCTGATCGACTACTTTCATCTGAAGTTATTACCGCAAGAGGAGCATAATGATGCTTAATTCCAAATGCCGGGCGAGCCTCGGGTTCCGCCCCCACTTTGGGCCATTCTACATCACCCGTGGAAACGCGAGCGGGTATAAGCCAGTAATCACCTGTCTTATAGTAGTTCTCTATCAATTTTCCTTTGTCATCCTTTTTAGTGGATTTCTGGAACTGTATCTGTATGCCATTTTCGAGGGACAGCCAATTCAACTTCCCAGCGCCCTCCAGGACTTGGACCGCACCCTGAACCAATGCCGTACCTTTCTTGCCGGCATCTGTCTGATTCCACAGCCGCAGATAGGGATGCTTGAAGGCGGAGTTAGTATCTGGGCTGCTGATAACGGGAACTCCAATTAAGGTGGCCTGCATAGTTTTCTTATCTACTTTTTCGACCTTCATGAGGGGATCGGCTCGGTTGAGGAGAACATAATCATCATGCACCAGCTCCACATAGCAACCTTCTTTCAGGGTAAAACGATCATCTTTGCCGATATGTTCAAGAGAGACAACAGTCTTTCCCTCGTTTATGGAAATGGTGCCGCTAATGATGGGAAAGATAACTGATCCGTTATCCTTCGACCATTTGAAGGTAGCATCCTTGGCAGTCCCTGGTTTATGAATCTCGATCCGGTATAGCTGGTTCTCCAAACCCAGGTATCTGGCATCCGGTTTTATGAGACAGGGGCCCTTTTCCGTTTTCTTCGGGATATCCGTCCTAACCTTGAGACGAGGTTCAGGACATTGGTTCTTGATCTGTTTAATTGACTCACACGGAAATGACGGATCATAGGTATCTTTATCGATCTCATGAATCTTTACCTGCCATACGATCCTGGAACGGCTCGTCGTGTCAGGTCCAACCAATGCCGCTTCAAGCAGCTCTGGGTCTTCAACACAAGATATGTGTCTTTCCCAAACATCTAGATATAACAAATGATCTTTCAGGTCTTCAATATCGCTTATAGTCCCGCAAGTATTGATGCCCTTGCACTCCTCGTTGCATGGAGAATCCAGCGGGTAGTCTGGCTGATCATTATAGCCTAGCCATTGCTCATTCTCGCAGAGGATGCCGTCCACATAATAGTGGCCTGGACCGATCAAGATTATCTTATCTGTAAGTAGCTTTGTAAATGATTTATGTTCCTCTTTTTTGGCTTCACTTGGCCAATTTTTATCAACCTGGGTTTGAGTGCCAATGATCTTAAAGCCGCATGCATCTGCCGGCCCACCGTGATCGCCAATAATATCTCTGGCCAGTGTTCGCAGAAAGTGTGTCTGCATTGCCACCTGCTCATTCCAATCGGCATCCAGTTGTACCCGGCCTTGCTGCATCATGACCTTCGAGAAATGCTTCTTCGAGTTAAAGGTCAGCCGTGAAAAATCGCCTTTCATAATCTAAATCCTCCTGCGAATATCTTGACTTTTGTTTTTATTGACATGATCGACAATCATCACACCCACATCAAAACCTGCAGGCGTATACTCTTCCAGACGGCTCTCCAAGATGGCCAGCCTCTGAGGCTGGAATAGATCATGGAATGCTCCTATCTCTGATTCATCCTTTGCCCCCCTCAGGATTCCTGCATCACTCTCTTGACTCAGACGGCAGTATTCCGGATCTCCGTATTTTTCGCTTCCGAAAACCGGCGCAATCCTGCAGCGCGCCATCTCAAGACAAGAGGTTAGAGTTTCCTGTGCGGTCTCTTGCGTGATATCGTCCTCAGAATTGTCTTGCTGCAGCAACCTGGTTGCTTCAGACTCAGCCATGTCCGGCTGGCAGTTGAAGCGCCGGGGGGTCACCGAATTAGGGGCAACATAGGAGAATCGCATGCATCCTTTCTGAGTTCTCCTTGCAGTGACCGGCCCCTGAAAGATGCATTCTTCTGCCAGATCTATGGTGTGGATCAGGACCCGGCCGAGTATGGTGCTGCGCTTGATGTTGAGATTGGCATGAGCCTGCGTCTCCGGCTCTGTTGCGGCCTGAATGACTGGATTGTCAGCAGAGCCACTGTCAAGGATACTGTCTGCTACCGCAAGATGAAGCGGCTCATCTGCAACAGGATCTAATTCCACCTGGATCATACCCATTATACAATGATCTATCTCCACCCTGCAGGCCGAACCATCTTCATCTTTGAGATTATCCAGGCGCAAGGGAGCAATTCCAGGAACCATGGTGCAGTGGCGTATCGTCACCCTTTTCATCTGGCCGCTGATTCTGATTCCGTGATTTGTGACCATGAAGCCATCCAGGACGAATCTGCTTCCCTTCTCTCCTGTAACAGTCATGAAGTCTCTGGCGCTGACACGCAGATCCACCAGCCTGATGATGGGTCTGGCCGAGCTTGCCGCTCGGATCTGCAGGCTCTGATGGCTTATGCTCTCGCCAAGCTTGATATCAATTCGTTTTTCGACAGCCTCATACTCTCCCAAGCCTGGAGAGCTGGGCTCCGGCTCATAGACTCTACTATCAGTAATTTCGATGACTGCGTCCTTTGGATCATCTTCCTTCCACCGGGCCAGAGCCCTGCTTATATTTTTAAATTCCTCTCCTTCGCCCACCCTGTAGAGCTTTGCTCCTGCGGGCTGGGATGTGGCCCGGTCATATTCGCCCCCACCTAAATCATCGCTAAATCCGTAATTATAGGATACAAACACTCCATTCTTGGGTTTGTATTTGGCACCTAAGACCAACCGGCCCAGCTCTGGATCGACAGCGACTTTTTCTCCTGACGGCTGTTTCCATTTTCCAAGGTCTGCAACTTGAATTTTATCTGGCGGCACCGGAACCTTGGGATTGCCACTCCAGATTTGAAAACTCTTACCCACCCCATAGTATTCTTTTATTCCGGCTAAAAGAGATCTTCTGCTAAGGGGAGCGGGCAGGTTATTCTCTCCTGCTATTTGCGTGGGACTCTCTTCAGGCTCCGGCCTGATAAATAGGGGACTGTCTTTTCCCAGGACACTGAAGGTATAGCAGTCATTGCAGTCCTGGTTTTCAGGCAGGCAGGCAGGCGTGCATGTTACCGAATAGATCTTCAAAGGCCATATGTAAACCCCTACCTCAGGAATATTGTATTTCCCCTGAATCCATGAGGAAGAGATCCTTCGAACGTCCACGGTATGGGCCATCTCGTCGAAGGGGCCGTCAAGCCTCTCCAGGGCATCGACATTTCTCAGATCGGCCACTCTTCCCTTCGACGGCATAAGGTGATTGAGCGATTGACAGAAGCTCAGTAGAGACCGAAACTCCACTGCCCTGGCCGGCCAGCCGGCAACATCGTTGGCTAGAAGCTCCAGAAGAGCTAAGGTTCCTTTCTTCCTGCGATATCTTATGGTGTTGGCCACCTCTCTTCTGGGAATCAGGACTCTATTTCTTGTTCTGCCTTGCAGAGACTCAAATTCTCCAGGCGTTCCTGCCTCTTCCACCAGCCTGTAGCCTATCAGGTCTCCAAGATAGGCCACCGTCCAATCATCGCAGGTCTCTATGAACCAGTTGGCATAAAGCTGCTCTATGTCCTCCTCTATCAAATCAGCCTGCTCATTGATGGTCCTGAGAATAGCTTTAAGCGGGTAGCCCTGCTCAATATCCTTCTTGCGATATATATAGGGCAGCAACTCATAAAGTCTGTCCGGACTCTTATCCATCAGATCACCTCCTTCAGGACCACTGCCTCAGGAATGTCCTGGCTCAGGAAGGCTATCTGAGCAGGATTCAGTCGAGGCCATATTGCAAGCTCATCGCCCTCGTTCAGAGATGTGGAAGTTTTTAAGATTGGATTCAAAAATTCCAGGTCCTTCACAGTCATCTGATACATGGATGCGACAGAGGCCTTCATAGCTTCCAGCGGCAATTCGGCTTCGCTCTTTCCAATCACATGAATCCTTTGAATCTCTGCCATCCCGGCCTGCACCATCATTGGTGGCTCTTCCCAATTCTCCCCTTCAACTGAAACATCTGAGCCCATCAGTCCTTTGATCTTCTTGTTCAGGGCCTCCGGATCGAAGGTCTGGGACTGAGAAACAGAATCCAGGAAGTCGAGATCTACATAGTCCACGCCTGCAACTCTTTGTATGACTATGATAACCTCGCTTGGCATGACTCCCTGTCCCGGTTCTCGTCTGTCGAAGCCGAAGGCATCCAGCAAAGCAGATCGGATCTTCTTTTCCACCAGCGACCACTGATAGTCGGGAAGTATTTTGACGCCGGCGCGCATGAGGAGGAGCATCTTTTCGCAGATATCCAGCATTACGGGCTGATGAGGATCGCCCTTCTCCTTCAGGGCCAAGTAGAGGTTATTGAACAGATCGGAATCCTTATCGATGGGAATATCATCAGATCCTGCCACGCTGACATGGACCACGGTGCGGCTGCCATCGGAGAGGCGAATGGCCGATGCTTTGCCAATGCCGGCAAAGTTCCTGGCGAAGTCCTCGTAGTCTCTGACAGAAACCAGCCTGTCCAGGGCCATTACAGCCAGCGGAGCGTTCCTCCTGGCATGGTCCAAGCCCTCGGAATCCGCTCCTCCGGTGGCGGGCAGGGGATTAGTGACGCCCTTAACTCCCAGAGGCCGGGTCACCAGCAGAGTAATTCTCTTTGGCCCCATATTGCCGGGCTTCCCTAAGCCGGTTCGGTAAACGGCCGCTGCATTTTCAAAGCCGGTGGGAAGACGGGACCCTTCCACTCCGTTGCCGAAGATCAACTTGGTCTTCCCTGAATCATCATTTCTCAAGATGTATTTTCTATCATCAGGCTCCAGCCCCACCGGGCTGTCTGTCTCATGCCATTTCAAGCCATCCACCCTTACCACCAGAGTACTCTTGGCCCCACTGGGGACAGGCGAAGGCAGATAAGTGAGCGGGAATTGGCGCAGGCGCAACTCCTGGAGTGGGATTCTCGCATCGCCGCTGCCCAGTATCTCCTTTCTCGTCTCCCCGTGCGTGGCCCGGACGATATTGCCGTAGAGCTTCACGGTATCTCTCAGGTAAACGTGCTTGAGCGGCTTGGCAAATCTGAGGATGGTATGCGGACTATCTCCGGGCAGAAGGATCTGCGGATCCACAACAGCGAGATTGGAGTACAGTTTGACCTCAAGCATTCTTATAGTGGCATCGCTATATTTGCTGAGGACGATATATACCATCTTGGGCACTGATTCTACAGGTATGGACAGATCTGTGAGCTTTTCGATCTCAATCTCATTCTCAGGTTCGTATATGTTTAATTTATCTCCCTTCGTCTCTGCTATGAATCGATATGCAACAGCTTCCGAGTCATAGATTTTCAATGTTACTTCAGTTTTCTTAGCGTCAAGCTTTAGTGAAAGGTATTTTGTTTTTACATTACTTTCAAAATGTTCGACGTTGATAATCATTTTGTCAGTGGATATGCTAATTTCTGCGGTTTTCACCCAACCAATGCCAAATTTCTTTGATAGATAATCCTTGAGTCTTTTTACCTCCTCCGCATTCGAAATGTTATTCCAGTTAAACACATACTCAGTTTCTTTTTTATCTTTCTCGGAAGGATAGATCTGTGTCATGGTTTCATCGTATGCAGAGATCCACACGTTTTCTCCTTTCTCAGGGTATCCCTTCAAATATGCTCCAATGTTCCTTATCTGTATCTTCAAATAGCTTTTATCCTTCTTGGTCTGAATGTCCTTTTCGGTTTTTGATTCCACATCTTCTATGAATGGGGAAGGAAGTTTCTTGGGATTAGCATCTCGGGCGGTTAGCGGACGTGAAATCAGGTTCGAGATATAGGTTACGTTGTCCAGGCGATCTCTCATGATGAGATAGAGCAATACTTTCTCTTCCCCTGAAAAAAGTTCCGTTCCTTTCAGGATTATCTTATCGTTTTCCTGTAATGATTTGGTATCGGTGAGGGACTTTATATTCCTTACATCAATCTTCTTCTCGCCATTTGTCTGAGTTGTTTCCTGTATTTGGAACATATCTATCCAGGTTCTGGAGGAAATTCTGACATCCTCGCTGGGCTGTAGTCCTGGCAGGTAATCGAAGAGCTCCTCTGCAAACTTATTCCGATTGACTATTGAGATCTCATATACATCGGCATCGGCAGTTTTATCAATTTTTATCTCCGGGAAGGGATCTCCAAATTCCAAGGCATTGAGCCCGTGCTCTATTCCAGCCAAGGATATTTTCTCTGCTCTGTAAAGTCCAGCGGCCTCATCGCCCTCCTGAGCCTGGCCGGATAGTATCATTGATCTTCCAGCATCCAGTCCGCTGTAATATCCATCCAGCTCTATGGATTTACCGAAAACGTCAGCAATTAGTGGTTCCTCGGCGAGAATCTCGGTGAGATCTTCACTTTGGCCGTAGACCACTGAATTTCGAACCGCGGCGAATTTATTAGACGGATCTGTTAGATCCTCTTGAGACGCTAAGTCGAAGTCGTCAACCTCTATTCTAGTTGTCTTGCCTGCCATTCGGTATTTAGCGATGGAAATAGATGGTTCTACCATCTTAGCCCTGGATATGTGCGTGTTCTTCAAACATTGAATGACGATCCAGCTCTTAGGCAATATTTCGTAGCTATTGTCAAGATAGATCAAATTCGGTTTTTCATTCAGCACATGATCATTGTTAAAGGTTACATTACCATTGCTAATTTCAGCGGGTATCGGAGAGCTGCTTCCAAATAGCGATGCCTTCAGCCTCATCGCATAGATTCTGATCTCATCCAATGGCTTGGGGACCACAGAGATCGCCATCGCATCATCAATGCCTTCATTTAAGGTGTCTCTAACTTCTTTTTCAGTATTATCGATGCTTGGTTTTTCCCACCCTTTGGAATCTCTGAGAGAATCTCCAATCTGCCATCTATTTTCCTTCTCTATCTCTCTAATCCTATTTATGATGATTTTCCATTGGTGTGTATACTTAGCCATATCCATGGCTCCACTAATCGCCATTGTATTTATCGACGAATTAGCTATGGCTCTATTTTCAATTCCAACTGCCCGCGTATTTGTCGGCGAACCTGCGTTGCTTATTTTCTTTCCCAGATACAATACAGGTGCATCGTCTGCATCCATCTCTTTGACGATTACCTTTGTCTGCTCCTCCTTTCTCAAGATCTCCACCGATCTGATGAAGCGGATGATCTGCTGCCCTTTCTCCTCGCCGCAGGCGAATAAGAGGGCCTGGCCTGATGTCAGCTTGGTGTCGATACCCTTGAAGTAGAGCACAAAAGGCAGCCTGCTCAGTACAGTCTCCCAGGTGAGAAATATGGGCCTCGTCTGGCGGGGCTTGATCTCATTGTATTTCCAGTTCGCTTTAAGTTCCTCTGACGTCTCAAAGATCTGAGCCTGCTCGCCAGGCTTGGGAAGGCTCTGAGCTTGCACGCCTTCCTCGATATTCAGGCTGAATTCCTTATCCAGGCTGAATGCCAGATCGGTGCTGGCGGATAATCCCGGCTTGATAGCATATCCGACTAGACGGCCCAGCTCCAGTACGGAACGGCGCTCTTTAGCAGTTCTCAGGAAACCTTCATTGGCAATTCTCTCTTGATAGAAGGTCAGAACGTCACCTACTGCAGACCAGGAGTCCAGCAGGGCTATAGAGAAATCATCTGGCTCCCGAGTTCTAAGGCCATTTCTGAGGCGAATGCTATTGCCCGCCTCATCCTCCACTGATATATCCGAGAGGCTTGCCTTCATGGTCGCCAGAAATGAACCATGGGTGCCTATTCGGTAGGACAGAGACTCCAGACCCGGCCGGTTCTCGACGGGAGATGGTGTCACCCTTTCCGTGCCTTTGCAGCACTCTTTTGCATTGATCACCGTCATCACCTTCCACCCTCTAATTTCAGCAGTAGTTGCCCGTTCTCCGGAAAGCTTGGATCATTATCAAGCCTGGCAATCTCCATGGGGCCAAGCTTCAGCTCACCTGTTAGAATAGCTTCATCCCAATCATTGGATGAGGTCTTTGCATCCTCATTCTCTTCGTTCGAATTTCCTGTATCCGAATTCCCTATGTCAAGGTCCTTGAACTCCAGACGGTGCATTCTCAGGATAGAAACGCTGGCAACGCCATCCACCGACTGAGCGGTGGAGATAATGCGGCTGAGCCGAATACTCTGGCCAAAGGTGAGATTGTCGGGATGAAAGAAGCCCAATCTGCCATCTTCCAGGACTCTGTTGCTCAATAAGTCTATCAAATCCCTTCGAAGGTGGCCTTTGATATAATCAGGATGCACACAGATCAACATCTCAAGGTACAGGGGAACGTAGTTTGCGGATCGGACCTTTAGCTCATGGCCCATGCGACAGTAGGGGAAAAGATGACCAAAAATCTCCTTCCTGAGGCTCTCATCAGACTCGACCCGGCCTTTGGGATCGATTGCCACGCTGACCTCATACCAGCTTCCTGTCCAGCGAATGGCAGTGGCTGCCTTTTGAACCGCAGAATGTTTTTCGGCCAGCTCTGAATAGTCCTCGGCAGTTATGGCTCGCTTCAGCTCTTTTCTGAAGGCATAGGGTGCGCGTAGCTTTGCTTCTTCCATCTTCTCGGGGTCCGTGCCGCCTGATGCAGGCAGCGGATTTCTGGGCAGGAGCACTAGTCCGCTCAGCATCGTGCCCGAGATCACCAGGCCGCGGATCATGTCCTGGCCGACATTTCCGTCCTTGCCGTTTCCAATTCGATAGAAGGCCTGCATCTCAGTTCCTGCCTCAGGCATTCTTCCTAAATTCCCATCCCCAAAGCGCAGGTGACCAACTCCGAAGTTGTCCAGCTCTAGCACGAAATCCCGATCAAGGCTTTGGCTTGCCAGCAGATCGGCCCTTGGCCTCCATCTGGTGTAGGAGCTTATCTCAGAGACGTTCCATTGCTCATCATGCTCACATGACTCGGAGAAGACCTTTTCCTTGGTTTTATAGGAAGGTTCAATTGCCCAGCTCCAATTTTTCTGGCAGATTCTGCAAACCTCTGGCTCTGACCCTAAATTTTCTGCACAGTCTAATTGCGCCTTAATCATTTTATCTCTGCGCAAAATTCTCCTTCCGCCCACGCGAATCCAGGGCAGTGCCATCCTGGGATCTTGCGCTATCATGGCAGCGGCAGATGTCTCAGGCACCAGTATCAGAGGCTGATAGAAGGTCAGAGGAGCTTTCTTGAGCTGGGGTAAGACCAAAGACGGCTCATTGAAGATCTCGCTAGGCAATCCTTCTTCCTCGCAAGTCTGATCCAGATCTTTGAAAGTGACACTTTGCAGATCCTCCTTAACAATATCTCCGTGATCGGCCAATACCACATTGCCTCTGGCAACAGAGATATCCTCAATAAGTTCGCATTCTATCTTTTCTTTTTCATTCTCCTTTTCCGTCCACTTCTCCTTGACCACAGCAGAAATGCATAGCGAGAAGGGTAGCGCATCCTCCTGACCCCACTGGATCTTCACTATCGGATGGCCAAGCGCTTTATCCTCTGCCAGTTCTGTTGCCGTCAGCCGAACTGCGTGCCGCTTATATTTATCTGCATCATCAGGATTTCCGGTCTTTGGACCTATGACCTCCTCGAAGATCAAGACATCTCCTTTTTTCAGAGCGAGCTTGCGCCCCTGATCCAGCAGCGTTGCCCTGGTAGATCCTGCCGGGATGCAGCATTCCCTCTCACCCCAGGTGTAAAAGCTGATCTTGTTATGAGCCTCCCGCAGTACCAGGATACCATCCTTTGCCGTGCCAAGCGGATCCATGCATCCATCGTATCTGGTTCCCCAGTCGATGTTCCTGAGGTCATCAGTCAAAGCAATCGGTCTGAAGACCTTGTAGCGGTCAGAAGGAAGTTTCCTTAGATCATCTTCCAGGATCATGCCCTCAAGCAGAGAACTTGTGCCCATTAAGCCTGATACAAAGAATATTTTTTCCGATGGTATTGATAGGCAAGTATCTGTCTCTTGATCCGATTCCAGTCCTTGAACTGCACCTAATTCATTTTTGATCTCAACGAATATCCAGCTTCTGGAGTTGCAGCCTTCATGCATGCTGTAGTCAACAAGACGGGAATGACGCCGGACGGAGATGCGTTGCCTCGCGGTTTCCAGATAGGATTCGCTGGCTACAGCGTCCTGGTAGTAGCTCAAATCATCTCCTGCATAAGCCAATAGTTCCACAAGAGCCACGCACAGATCAGGTACATGATCCTCGGACCACGAAGGCAGGATGAGGGCCAGACGATCGAAGATCAACTGGCGAAAGCTACTATAATCCTTGGCCAGATAGTTGATAACCGGCTCGGAAAATTTTTGGCCAGGCTTTCTATCCAGTGATTTGCAGTCAAGACCAGTGGGGCAGCCGGCCTTGAAACTAAAATCGATGCTGGAAAGAATGGGATCAAAGCCGTTCATCGGCTTTTCAGTTATCTTTCCATCCTGTTCTTCAATCCGATCTACCAGCTTGAGTAGATAAGTGGAGAAATCACCTGGGTGGTTAACAATTATCTCAAGATGACCTTCAGGATCCTCTTCTGACGGCTCAGCGTATTTGCTCTCCTCAACTTTTACATCCTTTATCCGCACGCCGCCTTCGATGACAATGTTTTCCTTTTCAATTTCAGGAGTTAGGCCAATGAAATAGACACTGATGCAGGTCTGATCAGAATCGATCTCGACGTAGTCGATGCCGTTCAAAGAGCACCCATCAGGATTTTTTCCCTCCCCCCGAAGTATCGCCCGCCTGAGATCACTTCTGCAAGATAGATCTTTTTGGATCATGCTAGCACTTCCTTGAAGTTGTCGGTGACGCCCTCTCCACTGCTCC